>Ga0066790_10001389_pt1 | contig 10160 bp, 8 predicted proteins | sample OrgsoiDNA2013050_FD_70963 | JGI IMG/M metagenome (GOLD analysis project Ga0066790, IMG submission 70963) | Permafrost soil microbial communities from the Arctic, to analyse light accelerated degradation of dissolved organic matter (DOM) -... | ecosystem: Environmental > Terrestrial > Soil >...
CGTGCTGGCTGGCCCCGTGCTGGCGGCCCCGGCGGCAGCGGGTCGCGACCGGCGTTGGATGCGGCGCAGCCACAGCCACACCGCGCCGACCGCCGGCAGGTACGGCAGCGCCCACAGCGGGGCGAGCAGCGCGGCGCTTCCCGCCGCCGCGGCCACTCCGACCCCCGCGAGCTGCAGGAGCGGGCGGCCGATCCGGTCCACCATGGCCGTCGGGCCCATGGCACGGTAGCCACGGCTAGCGCCCAGAAGAGTGTCGAGCATCGCCGCGAACGGCAGCGCGACCGCGAGAGCCCGCAATTCTGCCGTCACTTCGGCAGGCCGTGCGCCCGCGTGGCCCAGCTGGCCACCGACCAGCAGCCGCGCCACCGGCGCGGCGAGCAGCGCGAGCACGACCGCGGCGGCCACCGAGACGATCGCCACCGGCCTGACCGCGGTACGCATCACCTCGGGAATGCGCTGGTGCTGACCGAGCGAGCGCAGCCGGGCGATGAAGTACACGGTTCCTGTCGCCGAGCCGAGGCTGACCACCGCCTCGACGATCAGGAACAGCGACATGGCGGTGAAGAAGGCGCCGGCCGCCGCCTGGCTGAAGGTCCGGGTGATGATGAGCGTCAGCGCGATGGTGCCAAGGCCGGCCACTCCGGCCCCGATGAGGTTGAGCAGGCCGCCCCGGGCGACCTCGGCGAGCCGTCCGTCCGTCCGGGGGCCGGCCGGTGGCCGGCTCGCCGGGGCGACCGCGGCATGGCGGCCCACCGACTGGGTCACAGCCGCGCAGCCGGCAGCTCAGCCCGGCCGAGCCCGGGCCGGCGGAACACACCGACCCGGGAGCGCGAGGAGCCGGCCGGATCCGCGGCGCGGTCCGCGCCGCGCTGCCACTGCTCGTTGCGCCACAGCAGGGCGACGGCGAGCATGGTGAATTCAAGCGGCGCGGTCACCGACACGTACGCGAACATGTACACAAACGACAGCCCGATGACCAGCACGCCGGCCATCCCGTACGGTGTCTTGTCCCGCCGGTAACGCCAGGCCAGGTAGGCGAAGAAGCTGAGGAACAGCGCGGTGCCGACCCAGCCGGAACAGATCATCAGCAGGTAGAGCTGGCCGTTGCTGCCGACCGGATACTGGCCGCAGCTGGGGCAGCTGGCCGACGGGCCGATCGCGATCGAGGTCGTGCTGCCCTGCTGGTGCCGGGTGTCCCCGTAGCCGATGAGCGGCGCCGAGTTCGCGTCCTGGATGGCCGTGGCGGACAGCGACGAGCGGATGTCATTGCTCTGCTGATGTTGCAGACGTGACGTGATCAGGCCCTGCAGTGGAGTCGCCACCACCGCGACGGCGACGAGCGCCAGCGCGGCGCAGACCAGGCCGAGCAGGGCCAGCTTGCCCCTTGCCGCCAGCCGTATCGCGAGGTAGACGGCGGTCAGCCCGACCCCGACCCAGACCCCCCGGTTCAGTGAGTAGACCAGCGGGGCCAGGGCGATGCCCGCCGTGATGAGCGCGAGCTTGCGCTGTCTGGAGCTGCCGTAGGACCACCAGGCCACCAGGAGCCACGGCAGCAGGATGGTCAGGCAGTCACCCCAGGTGTTGGTGTACTCGAAGGGTGCCTTCGGCCGCCCCTCGCTTACCCCGAGGATGCTGGTGACCTGCGAGAAGCCCGGATAAAGGGAAGCCTGAAGCAGGTTGTTCTGCTGCATGCCGTGCGGCAGCACATAGGCCAGCGGGGACTTGAAAGAAAAGTGCGGTGCGACCACGCCGGCGACGCCGCCGATCGTCGTGTAGATCCCGACCAGGCCGAGCTGCCAGGCCAGCCGGCGGCGCGGCAGCTCGCCTTCGGTCAGGTTGCCCGCGTACAGCAAGATGACGGTGAGCGCCCCGTACGTCAGGCCCCGGTTGGCGTAGGCCAGAATCCGGTTCGACACCGCACTCACCACGGTGTCCGGAGCGGAAAGGCCCAGGGTGGCGACCCCGGCGATCACGCACACCAGGAACAGCAGCCATACGCCGAACGCCGGGGGGACCTTGATCGGGCGGCCCTGCCGGTGCCAGGCGCGCATCCGCAGCAGCATCGGGATGGCCAGGAAGATCACCGACTGGTCGGCGAGACCCATCAGCCACCAGACCGGATAGCCGCCCAGCAGCGCGATGATGGGCCACGCCGGGTGACTGGCGAACCACTGCTTGCGGCGGCTGACCAGCCGCCCGCGTGGCGGCGCTGGGTCAGCCGGCCTGATCGCGGTGGCCGTCCTGGTGCCTGGGGCGATGAGGGTCATGGCATCATCACCCCCCGGCCTGACTGGTGCGTGTGCCGGCTGGCGCCAGCACGATCCATGTCGGTCCTGGCGCGAAGTTCATCGGCTCAGTGGCCGCGTCGAAGTAGTTGGTGACGGCGGCGACGCCCGGCTTGGACCAGGTCCCCGCGGCGGCGGTGCCGCCGCTCCCGCCGGCGGCGGTGCCGGAGAAGACCGTCACCGCGCCCTTGCCGACCGCTACCGGGCTCTGCGCAGTCAGGCCGTATCTGTGGCTGAGATAGACCGTCTTGAATGAGACGATCTGCACGACCAGGTTGGCCACGCTGACCCGCGGGCCGCCGGCCGTCTCCACCCAGCGGTCGGCCCGGGAGTCAAAGCTCCACTGCTCGGCCGGCTGTCCTGGTACCTCTACTCGCACCGATGTCGGGTGGGTCTGCTGCGCCGAGGCCAGCGAGCCTCCCGCCGGACGGTAGGAGAGCAGCCCGGGCGGCGGCCCGTCGGACTGGCCGGCGGCCAGCGCGGCCGTCGACACGGTCAGGCCGCCTGAGCCGGCCGCGTAGAGCGAGGCGTGCCCGGCGTAGCCGACATCGACGATCTTGGTGGCGTCCAGGGTTGAGACGAACGAGCTGGTGCCCCCGTCGTAGCCGGTCAGCGGGTGCAGCACGGACAGCAGCTGGCCGTCCGTCGGCCGGGTGCTCGTCACCGGGCCCACCCCGCTCGCCTGCTCTGACTGGAAAACGGCTAGGTACCTGACCGGTGAGGCCATCTCCTCGAAGACGACGTCGGCCGAACCGAGACCGGACGGATCCGGGCCGGCCACGGCCACGGCCACGGCCGGCCGCTGCGCGGTGACGGCGGTCACGCTGAGCCCGGTCAGCGGGGCGACCGGACCGGCGGCATCGGTCGATCCCGTGGATGTCGTCGCGGTGACCGCCGGGCTTGTCCCGCCGCTGGCTGATGCGGTCGAGGACGCGGGCCTCGACCCGGCGGAACATCCGGCCAGGGCGGCGATCACTCCGCACGAGGACGCGGCCACCGCCCACCGCGTCCAGGTCCCCCGACTAGTCATACGCTCAGCTGCCGTGCAGCGAAGTGGACGCCTCTTCAGCCGCGGACCAGTCGCTGACCGTGGCAACAGCGGCTGGGGCCGACGGAGCGGCTGCGGCCGGCGGGGCCGGCGGGGTGCGATTGCCGGACGGCGCCGGCGAGGGCAGGAGCACGGCGCCGAGCACGGTCGTGCCCATCTTGTCCAGGTGCTCCACGCTGTCCAGCACCTGGTTGCTGCGGGCCCGGGGGACCTCGGTGACCAGCACGGCCGCGTCGGCGATATGCGCGAGGGTGTAGACATCAGGACCGGAGGCGACCGGAGGCGACTCGACGACGACCCAGCGAGCCTCGCTGCGCAGGCCGTTCAGCAGCCGTTCCACGGCATCTTGCCGGAGATCCTCGGCTTCCGGCACGGCCGAACCCGGCGTGATCACCCGCAGCCGGGGCGCCGTGGTCATCCGGCGCTCGGCCTCCTCCGCCGACACGGTCCCGGCCAGCACGTCGGTGAGGCCGGGCCCTGACGGCAGGCCGGCCATCGCGGGGATGACGGATCCCTCCAGGTCGGCGCACACCAGCATGACGTCGGGCTGGTTACGGGACAGCGCGACGGCCAGGTTGGCCGCCGCCAGGCTGGTGCCCTGGCCGGCGGATACGCCGGCCACCAGGATCACGTGCCGTCCGGACCCCAGCGAACTGGTCAGCAGGTGGGCCAGCTCGGAGAAGTCGCGGCCGACCCGCGACCGGGGGGTGGCGATGGCCAGTTCCGGGGTGAACCGGCGCAGCGGCAGGCTCATCAGCACGGGCACGTTGAGCTTGGTGAGGTCCCTGGGCGCGCGGATCCGGCGGTCCCTGCGGTCCAGGATGTAAGCAAGGATCAGGCCGGCCAGCAGGCCGGCCAGCAGGCCGCTGGGGAGGATCAGCGACGACTTCGGGCTCGTAGCGCTCTGCGGAGGGGAGGCGTTGCTGATGATCGAGCCGCCGGAGGGATCGGCCAGATCGGAGGTGAGCTGGGCGACCTGGCTGTTCAGCGAGCTGAGCTGACTGTTATCGGAGTTCAGCTGCTGCTGGTCGGTGGCCCGCTGCGGCGAGTTGCCGGGCAGCGCGGTGATCTCGATGGCCAGCTTCGCCGCGCCCGACTCCAGGGTCTTGATCCTGGCCTGCAGGACCGAGATCTGGCTGTTGACCGCGGCCGTGGTGCTCGTGCTGCTGTAGTTCAGGAAGGCCTGCGCGAACGACTGCGCACAGTTCGCGGCGATGACGGCCGAGGATCCCTGGCAGCCGATGGACAGCACCTGGGAGTTCGCCGGGACCGTCACGCTGATCCGGCTGATGAGCTTTTGCGGGGTGACCGTGGCGTGCATCAGCTTGCCCGCGGCCTGCGCGACCGCCACCGACTGCACGACCTGAGCCTCGGTGTCCAGGTTGACCGTGCCCGTGGTGCGGCCGTTCGCCACCTGGTTGGCGGTCCCGCTCGAGGCGGTCACGTAGACCGACGCGGTGGCCGTGTAGACCTTGTGCGCAACCTTGAGATAGCCGACGCCGCACACCGTTCCGAGCACGGCCACCACGACGATCAGCCACCAGCGGCGCCTGAGCACGCCGGTGTAGTCGCTCAGTTGAAAGTCCTGCGGCCCTGACGAATAGCTCACTGCGGCACGTCTCCCCTCTGTCAGTCTTCCAGGCCAGACACCGGCCCCAGCCGTGCGAACGTAAGGCGGCGTTAACCAGATCGTTCTCTTAAGTTCTGTTTCCGGACAATCATAGCTATACTTGCGTATGTGTCGTCACATAGTCATAAATTTGTAGCCTTGAACTCACCGTGAGCGGGAGCATCAGCAGGTTGCTGACGATGGCGCCTAGACCGGACGCTACGGCGGCGGCCCAGGCGATCCGGTAGCGGGACGGTTGCGATCCGGTAGCGGACGCCTATCGCGCCCGCCGGACGAGCGTGCGGAAAGGGAAATGAGGAAGGCCTGAAACTCATTCACCCGGCCGCAGCCGCCTGTGAGCGTGAGCATTTCCCCGGATGCGGGGATGGCAACGGGGCCGCGCTGCGGCTAGCGTCGGGCGTGCGCTGGGTGGCGGTCCGTCCCATCGCACCAGGATCCGCGGGCCGGGCGCCGACCGAGACCGCAGCGCTGAACTGGCTAAAGGCCGGCGGAAGAATCCCGGCACCCGATCAGGTGCGGGCCTGCGGCACCGTCGGGGCTCGGTTGGCGCGGCCAGAACCGGCCGCCTCGTGATCGCCTGGCGGGCGCGGGATCCGGGCGATGCGCCGTCGGCAGAATGGTCTCGGGATTACCCCGGCCATGGCAGCCGACTGGCGTTCCGCGCCACTTGAGCCGGGTCCATTACGGGCGTTGTTCGGGTCTGCGGAAAACTTCATCGCGGACGGCAGGTACGTAACCCAGTGGAAACATAAGGCAGCATCATAGGGTCCGTAGTTGTGCTGATCCGGCTCAGATGTGACGCCACCCTTGCGCCCGTGATCGGTAACGCAATGATCTTTCCGGCCCAAGCGGAATCGCTCATTCGATGAGATAGGGCCGCGCCAGAAGGCCAATCCTTGCCGCGGTCACCGCCGGGAGCCGGCGACTCCGCCCGGGGACGTGCGGTAGCTCTCGGCCACGGTGAACGCCAGGTCCAGTGACTGGCTGCGGTTGAGGCGCGGATCACAGGCGGTCTCGTACCGCTGGTGCAGGTCGTCCTCGGCGATCTGGTGACTGCCGCCGACGCACTCGGTCACGTTGTCGCCGGTGAACTCGATATGGATGCCGCCCGGATGGGTGCCGAGCGTCCGGTGCACGTCGAAGAAGCCGTGCACCTCCGCCAGGACGTCGTCGAACCGCCGCGTCTTGTGCCCGCTGGGAGCCTCGAAGGTGTTGCCGTGCATCGGATCGCAGACCCAGGCGACCGGCATCCCGGTCCGGGCGACCGCCCGGACCAGCGGCGGCAGGAGATCGCGGACCCGGGCGGCGCCCATCCGGCTGATGAACGTGAGCCGTCCGGGCTCGCCGGAGGGGTTGAGCGCCTCGGCGAGCGCGAGGACCTCCGCGGGGGTGGCCGAAGGGCCCAGCTTGACCCCGACCGGGTTGCAGATATCCCGGGCGAAGTCAACGTGCGCGCCGTCGAGGGCGCGGGTGCGCTCGCCGATCCACAGGAAGTGCGCCGACGCGCCATACCGCAGGCCAGTGCCCGGATCGGACCTGGTCAGGGCCTGTTCGTAGTCCAGCAGCAGGGCCTCGTGAGACGTGTAAAGCTCCACCGAGCGCAGCTCGGCCGGGTTGGCACCGCAGGCGCGCATGAACGCGAGCGCCCGGTCTATCTCCTCGGCCAGCCGCTCGTAATGCTGTCCCGCCGGGCTTTCCCGGACGAAGTCCTGGTTCCAGCCGTGCGCCTGATGCAGGTCCGCGTAGCCGCCGGCGGTGAAGGCCCGGCACAGGTTCAGCGTGGCCGCCGAGCAGTGGTAGGAGCGCAGCAGCCGGCCAGGATCAGGGGTCCTGGCCTGGCGGGTGAACTCGAAGCCGTTGACCGCATCGCCGCGGTAGGCCGGCAGCTCCACGCCCTCGCGCACCTCGGTCGGACGGGACCGGGGCTTGGCGAACTGACCGGCCATGCGCGCGATCTTGACGATGGGCACGCTCGCCCCGTAGGTGAGCACCAGGGCCATCTGCAGCAGCGTCTGCAGCTTGGCGCTCACCGCCTCGGCGGTCGCGCCGTCGAACGTCTCCGCGCAGTCGCCGCCCTGCAGCACGAACGCCTCGCCCCGCGTCACCGCGGCCAGGCGCTCGCGCAGCCGTTCGCATTCCGCGGCGAACACCAGCGGGGGCAGCGCGGCCAGCTCGCTGGTCACCGCCTGCAGCCTGCCGTCGTCTGGCCACCCGGGCCGCTGGACCGCGGGCAGGCCGCCCCAGGTCCCGGAGGCCGGCCCGGAGCCGGTCGCGGCGGCGGTCATTGCCCGGCGCCCGGCGCGGGAAGGTGGGGCCAGATCACGATCTCACCGTACCGGCCGCCGATCGCTCAGTCCGCGTGCCCGACGACACGGAGGGCGAACTCACCGTACGCGCGAGCCACGTAGGTGTCGGTGTACCGGCCGCCGGGCCTGAACCAGGACTTCGCGCTGTTACCCATCTCCAGCACGGCGAAGGCCGCGATCTGCGGCGTCGGCGTCCGGAACCGGCCGGTGCGGCAGCCCTGCTCGATGATGCGGCGCACCCGCGCTCCGTACCGGTCCCGCTTGGCCACGATCGCGAGGCGGTAACCCGGGTCCAGGCTGCGGACTTCGACATTGCAGACCGTCACCTCGGCCGGGTAACGCAGGAAGTCGAGTACCAGCGACTCGGTGGCCCGGCGCAACTGGTCAGCGGCGTCCTGCACGCCGTCCAGCGCCTCGTCCAGGGCGGCGATGGCGCGGTCCATCGCCTTGTCCATGATCGCGTACAGGATTTCCTGCTTGGACGTGACGTGGTTATACAGGCTCGGCGCGCGCACCCCGAGCTCGGTGGCGATGTCCTTCATCGAGGTGGCCCGGTAGCCGCGATCGGCGAAGAGCAGGCAGGCCGCGTCGAGCACGGTGCCGCGGTTCGTCGCGGTTGACCTCTCCACGCCCAGCAGTTTACGGTGCTAATGAACATTCATTAGTCAGCTGAGCGCTGACCAGGTACGGCCGCCAGGTCACGCGAGGAGGCTAGCCATTGACCGCAGCCATGAGCTGGGAACTTGACGATGAGCACGAGGAGTTCCGGGCGAGCGTGCGGGGCTTCGTCGACCGCCACGCGATCTACCTGCCCAATGCCATCGAGGCGTGCACCGCCGTGCACGCGTGCAACCGGATCGGCGCCATCTACACGATCCTGTTCTCCGGGTTCGGCCCGGGCAAGCCCGTCCCGCCAGGGACCAAGGGCAACCTCGTGCTGACCCAGCCGTTTCCCACCCTGGCCCGCACCGTCTGGGACGACCCGGATCGCTACCGGCACGCGTACTTTCCCCGGTTCCCCGGCTGCTACTGCACCAACGACGGGGCCGTCCTCGACGAAGACGGTCACCTGTGGGTGCTCGGCCGGGCCGACGACGTGATCAACGTCGCCGCGCACCGCATCTCGACACTGGAAATCGAGGCCATCGCCACCGCGCACCCGCAGGTGGCGGAGGCCGCGGTGGTGGGCGTGTACGACGCCACCAAGGGCACCGTGCCAGTCGGCTTCCTCACCCTGCTCGACGGCGCGGACCCAGGTCAGGTCAAACAGGAGCCGCAAGGCGACACCAGCGCGATGGAGGACGTGTCCGGCCTGCAGGCGGTCCAGCAGGCGGTCGCGGCCGCGTCCGGGACGTGATGCCGGTGTCCGGACTGTGGTTCGAGCAGCTCGAGGTCGGCCTGCGGGTAGAGCACGCGATCACCCGCACCGTCACAGAGACCGACAACGTGCTGTTCACGACGATGACCATGAACCCCCAGCCGCTGCACCTGGACGCCGAGTTCGCCGCCAAGTCGCAGTACGGCCAGGTGCTCGTGAACAGCATGTTCACCGTGGCCCTGGTCGTCGGCCTGGCCGTGCCCGAGCTCACCCTGGGTACCACCGTGGCCAACCTGGGCTTCTCCCGGATCGACTTCCCGGCCCCGGTGTTCATCGGCGACACCATCCACGTGGTCACCGACGTGATCGAGGCGCGCCGGTCCCGGTCCCGGCCGGGCACCGGCATCGTCACGTTCGAGCACCACGGCATCAACCAGCGGGATGAGATGGTCTGCCTGGCCGTCCGGGCGGCGATGATGCACTGCCGTCCCGAGCCGGAACGGGGCTGACCGCGACGTGCCTGCGCTGACCCGTATCCGCAGCCTGCTGTTCATGCCGGCCAGCCGGGCCGACATGATCGCCAAGATCCCCCGGATCGCCCCGGACGTGGCGGTCGCCGACCTGGAGGACGCGGTCGCGGCCGACGGCAAGGAGCAGGCCAGGCAGACCGCCGCCGCCGCGATCGACGCGCTGGGCCCGGACCTGGGCGCCAGCACGGTGCTGATCCGGGTCAACCCGGTCGGCACGCCCTGGTTCGCCGCCGACGTCGCCGCCGCGGCCGGCTGCGCGGCGGCCGGGATCGTGGTGCCGAAGCTGGCCACGCCGCAGGAACTGGCCCAGGTACGGCAGGCGCTGGCCGAGCACTCCTGGTCCGGCGCGCTGCTCATCGCCGGCCTGGAAACCGCGCTGGGCGTCGCCGACGCCCGGGTGCTGCTCGCCAACGGCGTCAACGCCGTCTATTTCGGCGCCGAGGACTACATCGCCGACATCGGCGGCCGCCGCACCCGCACCAGCACCGAGGTGCTGTACGCGCGCAGCCACGTCGCCCTGGCCGCGCACCTGGCCGGGCTGCCCGCCATCGATCAGGCCGTCATGGACCTGGCGGACGAGGCGCACTTCCTGGCCGACGCGGGCGGCGGGCGGGACCTCGGCTACCAGGGCAAGATCTGCATCCACCCGCGCCAGGTCGCCCTGGCCCATCAGGTGTTCACCCCGACCGCCGCCGAGCTGGCGCACGCCAGGGAAATCCTTGCGGCCGGGCAGGCGGGCGTGACGGTGGTCGGCGGCGAGATGGTCGACGAAGTGCACGTGCGGATGGCTCGCGCGGTGCTGGCCAGGGGGACGAACCCGAAACCCCCCCCAGACCCCCCCGCGGGGGCCTGGCTCGCGCGCCGGAACAGCCGTGACCGGACCCGCGCCCCGCGGAGTTCGAGCGGGTGCTGATTGCTAACCGCGGCGAGATCGCGCTGCGGGTCGTGCGTGCCTGCCGCGGGCGATGACCCGGAGCAGCTGGCTCAGAACGGTGATGCGCGGGGGAGGATAGCGGTGTGCCAGGAAACCTCAGACAGGCCAT
>Ga0066790_10001396_pt1 | contig 10143 bp, 6 predicted proteins | sample OrgsoiDNA2013050_FD_70963 | JGI IMG/M metagenome (GOLD analysis project Ga0066790, IMG submission 70963) | Permafrost soil microbial communities from the Arctic, to analyse light accelerated degradation of dissolved organic matter (DOM) -... | ecosystem: Environmental > Terrestrial > Soil >...
ATATCGCCGCCTACCTCGGAATCAAACCCCAATCCCTCAGCCGGATCAGAAAAGAGGGCTAATTCCACTTCTTACCAAATGTGAACGGATTTGGCATTTCGATGTGGCAGTTTTGTGTCTCAATAATTAAAACAAATATTATGACACATAAAACCAAGTTCCTTTATGTTCTCCTCCTGATCACTTTAGGTTTAAACGTTAATGCCCAGGACTGGCAAACAGAAAAAAGAGTTAATGTACTATTCGGGCTTTCCCAGCCGCTGGTGGCCCACGGCTTCAATGTCGAACTCAACTATATTCACAACCGTTTCATTTTCGATTTTTCCCAGGGTGTTGGCCTGACATTCAGCGGCAATGCAATACCCGCCTCCCTAGAAAAACAAGGCGTTGAGGTGCATATGCCCTGGACAACCGGGTTTGGCATAGGTTACCGGTTCACGAACTGGATTAATCTTCGGGTTGAACCCAAATGGCACCGGTTTGAATTCAATTATGAAAATGGCCAGCAGCTTAAAAGCAATGAAATTACCTCTTACAACACAGTCACACTCGGTCTTGGTTTATATGGCTGTTATCTGCCATTTAAGAAGAAAACGAATGCCCTGAAAGGAATCATGATATCTCCCAGCGTCCGGTACTGGCCGACAATAAACTCAACCCTGCCCGGAAACAGCTTTTCATATTATAATACTTCAACTGAATCCATTCAGCAAATAAAGACTTATGGACCGGGTATAAAGCTTACTCCCTGGATCGTCAATGTCAGTATCGGATATTCTTTTGAATTCAAAAAGAAAAACTCGTGAGGCCTCATTTAAAAGCTGTTGTCTTCAAAACTACCAGGCTCAGGGAAACACAGGCATTCTTTGAAACAACCCTGGGCATGAAAATCGAAGAATCCTCCATAACCCACTTCGTTGTTTATGCAAAAGGGATCCGGATTTTATTCGTTGGATCAGACAATGGCCTGGAGGTAGAATTATATCTCACTAAAAAATCAAGCGAAGGCCTCACCGTCCAGGAAGATCCAAACCAGATTAAAATAATAATTTCTTAAAAACGAATCTATCATGAATCAATACAAATCAACAAGTAGCAAAATCCTGCATTCTCCCCTGGCAAGAATAATTATTGGCCTCGCATTTTGTATAGCCATTAATATCGCGCTACAAAATATGATTACCATAGCACTTGAACACACCGCATTCAGTCATGCTTTAAAAAATATCATTAAAGGATTTTTTGCCTCCTTCTTTTTTATCGCAGGGTATATCAGGTTTTGCTCCTTATACGAAAAAAAACCCGTTACCCTATTTTCTGTAAAAGGGATTAGTAAAAAATTAATTCAGGGTCTGCTTTTAGGTTCACTCTTGCAATGCCTAACCATTTATATACTCTATTTGAATAATGGATTTCACATTATTTCCATCAATAGCTGGACAAATATCCTACCCTTGTTATTTTCCGGGCTTGCGATCGCTATTATTGAGGAAACCCTTCTGAGGGGTATTATTTTCAAGATTGCCGAAGAAAGGTTTGGTACTTACTGGTCGCTCGCCCTTTCTTCATTAATTTTCGGGGCGCTTCATCTGGCAAATCCCCATAGTACATTGGCTACCGCCTTTGCGATTGCGGTTGAAGGAGGCCTATTATTGGGTTCGGCTTTCGTTTATAGCAGGAACCTTTGGTTTCCTATAACTATTCATTTCTCGTGGAATTTTACTCAAACCGGTATATTTGGCGCAATTACTTCTGGCAACGTCCTTCATGAAAGTCTTTTTACGAGCAGTTTATCCGGCAAAACGCTGGTATCCGGATATAAGAAAAGCAATTTACAAAAAAACTCTAAAACAGCAAAATGGCTAAATGAACTGGAAATTGCAAATCGGAATAAATTGAGAATAATCTGTCCTTCACCCTATAAGAGTTTATGTTCAAAAGCATATTTCACCAGCGAAGCAGTATTTTTTAACTGGAGTTTTGCAATCATGTTTTTCCTATGTGTATCCACGGTCATGATACTCAGAAAAAGTTTGGCCGCTATTTCCTGGTTCGTAAGCCCGTCAGCTATCAATTTAATGATTTCAATTTCTCGTGCGGTCAAATGCTTTTCATTGTCTGGACTGATATTCTTTTTTTCGGAAAAAAAGGAGAATAAATTCCGTGATATCGCGGGACTAATATATTTTTCATTACCCATTACTTTATTTATAGCTGTCAACAATTCATCCTTACCGGTGTCCTTATTAATAAATCCGTCGGCCCCTGCTTTCAGCATTTTACTCACAATGGATACATCGCACTGCATGCTGACAACAATGATTTTAATTTCAGGGTTTTTTATTTTTACCTGTTTGGTAGTTTCCAAGCCGTTCATCACCGGCATATTAATATCCATGATAATACATTCAACGGATTGAAGACCGATCGTATCCAATACTTCTTTACCGTTATTCACAGAAAAGATCTGCCCGATTATTTTTTCATTTTCCAGAATTTTAATCAGGCCGTCGATAAACAGCTGGTGATCGTCTGCGATGAGTAAATTAATGGGTAAAAGATAACTTTCCATAGTTAAGTTAAATTGTAAGGTATTTCAATGAGCGTGGTTGTTCCTTTCCCTGGAATAGAATCGATAGTCATTTTGCCATTTAACAGTTTCGTGCGTGTTTCAAGGTTCTTCAGTCCGTACCCGTCATTTTTCAGATTCACGTCAAAGCCCTTCCCGTCATCTTCAATAATCAAAACTATCTTATCATCCCGCTGACCCGTTTGCAGGGAAATGTTTTTTGCATTGGCGTGTTTCAGGATATTATTGATCAACTCCTGCGTAATCCGGTAGAGAGCCAGTTCATAGTCTTTTTGCAATCTGTCTTTAAATCCAAATACGTTAAGTTCAAAATGAATAAGTTTGGTTTCATTTATCTTGTTCACCAACCCTTCTACGGCACTAGTATAACCAAAATCTTCTAATACTGATGGACTTAAATTCATCAGTAATTGACGTAAATCAAAGACAACTTCCTTAATAAATTGTTCCGAGCTTTGCGCCAAGGATTTTATTTCTTCATGATTTGTATCCAAAGCTTTCCCTTTTAATGAAGATAAAAATAGGTTTAAAGCAGAGAGCTTAGTACCGATATCATCGTGCAAATCCCTGGATAGCCGTTTACGTTCCTCTTCCTGGGCTTGAAGCGCAGCTTTGACCTGATCGGCTTGCCGTTTTTTTAATCTTTTAATATGATTACTAAAAAATAAATATGTAATGCTTGTCGAAAGTATAATGTAAAATAAATAGGCCCACCAGGTTAACCAAAAAGGAGGTAAAACGGTAAACTTAAATTCTGCCGGTCTGCCCCAAATGCCATTAAATCCTCTGCTGGCAACTTTGAACGTATATTTCCCAGGTTCTAAGTTTGTATAGTTTTGACTTGTGGTTTCCTCTGAAATATTGCTCCATTTCTGGTCTATACCCTCCAAATAATAGCGATAAACGGTTTTAGTGAAATTACCTGCCTCTGTACTTATAAAATGAAAAGTTATAAAATTCATGTTATTTGGCAACTTCATATTTTCCGGAATATTATACGGACCAGTCACACTATCCCAATTGATAATATTATGATTTAGACTATCTAAGTAGTCGGAAAATATTTTTTTTGGTTTAAAACTAACTTTCTGATCAGTCAATGATGTATCAGTCATTCCGAAATCCATACTAAGTCGTTTGATATCTAAAAAAAATTGAGGCCTATTATAAATATCAATTCTTGTAAGTTGGGAAACCGGTGAAATAGTGTCATTTTGACGAGGTTTCTGAATAGTTATATGATCGTGCATTTGCCACCATAATTCGTCATTATTTGTGGTCACTGACGAAATTAAAGATGTCTGATAATTTGGAAATCCTTTTGTTGAACCATATGTTCTAATATTCCAATTGTACGTTCCCTTGACATCAGTAACTGAAGGTTTAATAGACGTTAAACCATACGGCGTTAGGGCGTATGTTTCTTCGTCCAATGATTTTATTGAAAGTACCGCATTTTCGGCGAGCCCCTCTTTTGATGACAGATCTGTAATTGATGAATCTTTTAAATCAATCATTGATAGCCCTTTCGTACGCCGACTTATCCAAATGCGGTTAAACTTATCTTGCGTAAAAGAGCTTATAACATTTGTCGCCGCCGGATCATGTGTATCCGAAGAATGCCTTGATATTCCCAACTTATCATTGATCATAACAATTCCATTGTCTGTTGTTGAGATCCAAATTTGACCTTCATTGTCTTTAAATAAATCAGATATAATTCTTTTTTTAGAATTATTCCCTGGATTAAGAATAAGTACGGAATTTAATTGCAAGTCTATGCATTTTATTTCCCCAGATAAATCACCTGTCCATATTCGATGATAACTATCTTCAACAATATTTGCAATCGTCCTGTGGTTTAAGCCTTGTTCTTTGCCTATATTCATTAAACAACCTGATGTTGGATCCAAGACTAATAGTCCATTATCGGGTGAACTCATCCAAATTTTACCAAAGCTATCTTCTAAGAAACGAAAAATAGGAAGACCTAATTTTATGAACCTTATGTTATTGCTTTTTAGATTAATGAGTAATGCGCCACTGTCCGTACCCAACCATATCCGGCCATGCTTGTCTTCTAGCATACCACCGAAATAATTTAATCTAAAATCTTTTAATAGATCGGTACCTAAATATTTAATTGATTCCGTTTCGTCACATGTAACTATTCCTTTTGTAAAAGTCCCAATCCATATTACATCTTTCGGACCATTGATGAATTTTGTGATATTAAAATCGAAATCCACCAAATGTCTTATTCGTAAATGTTTATATTGATTTTCCTGACCATCTATGATGTCTACTCCTCCATTATATTCAGAAATCCATATTTGTTTATATCGATCTTTTAAAAATTCCTTTATGTAATTACTTTTTAGACATTGTTGAGTACCTAAATGCTTTATTTCTTCTAATTTTTTATCCAATATGTTTACCCCGTTACGTGTGCCTATCCAAATCTCGTTTTCATTTTTTTCGATCAAACATTCTATGTCATTATCGCTTAGGCCATTAGTTTTATCCAAATGTTTTATTTTCCCCGTTCTGATCTCTACAATATCGATACCGTCACCAGCCCCAATCCATATATCTCCATTACTCTCTTCTAAAAAACTTCGAACATAGTCGTCACTTAAGCCGTTTGAATCGTTTAAATGAGTAATTATTCCAACTTGTTCATTGACAATGTCAACACCTCCTCCCCAACCTCCAATCCATACTTGACCATGTTTATCACACAATAAACCCCATATGGAATCGTTGCTTATCCCTTCAGTTTTTGTTATATACTTAATAGTCCCTGCCTTAATATCTAATACTTGAATTCCCATATCCAATGTGCCTATCCAAATCTGCCCTTGTTTGTCTTCACACATTTTGTTTATCGACGTAGACTCTATTCCCTGTTTATCACTGTAAATAGAAATATTCTCTCCATCTATTCGGCAAAGTCCCTGATCTGTAGCCACCCAAAAAATACCCATACTGGCATGAAGCATAGTCCTAACAGTCCAGCCAGGCAAATCATATATCACAAAATTATTCGGTTTCGCATCTTCTATCCTTTGAGGAATTTGACGTTTTATAATATCCGGCTTACCCAGAATGGATACTTTAAACTTAAATTTTACTTTTGGAAGTTTTTTAAAACTAAATGACCTTTCATGTAAATGATCCCAGGATATTCTCGTTTGAGACATGGGTTGTGAAAATGGTTTGAATCCTGTAGTATCAAAAGGCTTAGATGGGAGTTTGTCAAAATCTATTTTGGCTTGAGATATTGATTTATATTTATTAAAATTAATAGTGTCCCATTTTAATTTCTCTGGCTGACTTAATTTAAATGGCTTGCTTATTGGTTGGACAAATTCAGTTTCATTGTAAGGGAAAGGAATATTGTATGACGCATTTTTGCACGATGCAAGTGCAATAGTAGCATATGTAAAAATGATTATTTTACTAAAACTAAAAGTTGGTAGCGACATAATTGATCTAATCAAACATAATATGATTATTTCTCGATGTAAAGTTATAAAACCATATCAATTTCACTGAGGTTTATAAAATAATATATTAAGTCTAGTCACAAATATTATTCTATACACCAAAAAGGGTATGCTGATTATACACGCTTAAGAGTATTGTATCAAATTTTTAAATGATTCAAATTGCCTAGCAATTTCTGCTTTTGGAGACTATGCTCATGTGTTAATTACAGTCAATAATACATATGGCAGCGTATCCATCCGGAGCCGTACTAAAATGCCTGACTTTACGATGGCTGAATTGACAGCAGACGATATTTAAGCCGAAAAGGGCCGTGAACTCTTCTGGGAAGGATGGCGCAGAAATGATATGATCAGACTGCGTCATTTTACGGATGCCAGGGTTCCGGAAAAAATAGTAATAGGAGATTACAGAAAACTTTTTCCAATACCGCAGGTTGAAATACAAAAGAATGGCAATTTGAAACAGAATCCTGGTTATCAATAATCACTTATCATTTGATACAACTGGGCCCTTGGAAAAGGGCCCTGGTATTGATTATAACCACCCGCGATTACAGATGATGAGTTTAATTCAGTACTACCTGATGATTTCCTGTAGGGTTTCCATTTCACCTTCCTCGTTCAGTTTTATAATTCTTAAGGTGGCGTTGTCTTCAAGATTAATGACATAGCCTTTTCCATTCAATGTTTGAATTTCTTCAACCTGTATGATGGACATATCATAATAGACTGATTTTACTTCGGCCCTAACATCTTTTGGCATTTTTGATTCACCATAGAAAATCGTCGAATATTTCCAATTTCCTTTTTTGTCATAACAAACTTTGTCGGTAAAACCGTCCACTTTAAAATAGGAAGTAAAACCATCCTTGGCCGAAAACCACCGGGTCCCTGCAGGATTGCCAAAACGATCTTTAAAATCACTGGCTGCTTTTTTATTAACACTATTCATATCGGCAACAATTGTATAAATATTCGTACTGTCATTGCCCATTGCCGATGGCCTGATTGAATTACGGGCCGCTGAAGACTGAGCGAGAAAAAAAATAGTGTAGATTACCACCACTGATTTAACAAGTATCTTTTTCATTTTTTTTAATTTATTGCCTGAATGGATGTGATCTTTTTACATCACAAATATGGGCTTAGATAAAGGGCAACACAATACACGTAAATCAGTATTTTGGAGATACACTTTTATGGGTAGCATTAGATCCTACCTGAAAATTGGTATTGATAAAATACCTTTAAACAGGTATTTATTTGAGATAAAATCAAGTTTACTTTCGAATTGATTATTCGAACTTCTGTATACAGTAGAAACTTAGTGTTGTTTATTCGATTGTCTCCGCCCTTTTTAACTTTTATAGTGTGGCATAGTTCCAGAACATCCTGATAATTTATTTTATCAGCGAGCGGCTTTAGCTTTCACAGTAGCGAGTTCCTGTTATTTAGAATAGCCTTTTCCCCCATCACCTTATTAATCAGTTTTATGAAAAGAAAAAACTACTTACGTTTCTCAACAGTTATTATCATTTTTGGACTATTCTCTTCCTGCAAAAAAAATAGTCCTGAACTGTGCAACTGCAGCCCGGACAACCTGGTGATCAATGCATCCAAATTCTCTTCGGGTTTCAACAGTCCGAGAGGTCTGAAATTCGGTCCGGACGGATATTTGTATGTTGCAGAAGCTGGCATCGGCGGATCAAATATGACGACGTGTACGCAGGTCATTCCACCTGCTGGGCCCTATACCGGAAGTCAAACCGGATCCTGCATTTCAAGAGTAGGTCTCGACGGTGTTCGTAAAATATTTGTAAATAATCTGCCTTCAAGTACAACATCAGCGGCTGTCGGATCTGATGTTCAGGGAGTCGGGGACGTTGCATTTATCGGTAACACCCTGTATGGATTGTTATCTGGCGCAGGTTGCTCCCATGGAGTAACAGGAATACCCAATGGTGTTTTTAAAGTAAAGCCGGACAGATCCTGGGAATTGATTGACAACCTGAGCGAATTCTGGATGAATAACCCGACAGCACATGAAAACCCCGCAGATTTTGAACCTGATGGAACACCCTATAGTATGAGTGCAGAAAATGGGGATTTATTTGTAATAGAACCTAATCATGGAGAGCTGGACAGGGTAACACCACAAGGAAATATCAGTCGGGTGATTGATATTTCTGCTGCCCAGGGGCATATAGTTCCGACCTGTCAGATATTTCATGATGGTAATTTCTATGTAAGTAACCTGGGCACATATCCGCTCTCAGACCTTTCCTCAATTTTCAAAATAACGCCTGATGGTCATATCAGTGTGATCGCTACCGGCTTTACTGCCGTACTGGGAATCACGTTCGATGAATTGGGGGGAATGTATGTGCTCGAAAATACAACCGGGAATCCTTTCCCTACACCCGGTACCGGTAATATTATAAGAATTGATCCTTCCGGAGAAAAGCTGACCATTGCTTCAGAACTCAATTATCCGACAGCGATGACATTCGGTCCGGATAATAAACTATACGTTTCCATCTGGGGTTTTAACGGTATCCCAGGACAGGGTGAAATATGGCAATATGATGTTACCTGCGCAAAAAACTATCACGGTATTAAAAAGTAACACAGATTAATAATATATGGCTTTGACTATTTACCTTCCCCAATGATCTTACAAAACCTTTTGGTAAATTTTGGAATAAAAATATTTTTGGATTTGGAAAAAATATCTGTGCCAATAGTTAATCAATGAAAATTGTGCCATCTGCTATTTTTTCAAAAGTTATATTAACTGTTTTTGCGACTGGCATGTATGTACCGAGAAATTTATTAAAATGAATTGTAGTGAGTAGACAGTGAAACGACGACTGTTCGCAGTCTTAGAGGACTCTTCATATATTTTAATTAGCGCATTTATCTAAATCAAAAGCAACAATAATTGCATAAAAGTACCTAATATTTAATAGTAATTTTCTTTTTTTAATACCTTACTATTTAAACCTGGTTGATATGAAAAATATTTATAAAAATCAGCCACCACCAAGTACAGAAAAATTTAAAAAATATTCTGAAAGTCAAATAAACCGAAATCGGTTGTCTAAAACCGGTATCATGCAAAGTGAGTCTTTGCGGTTACTTTTTAAAAAATTAAATATAACCGAGGAAGAAATATATGAAATGAATAAAAATCAATTCTCCATAACAGATCAAAGGTTAAAAAATTTAAACAGGCAATGATCGATACGAAAATTGACTTCGATCTTCAACTACCAATCCTTCAAAAAAGTAAATTTTGAAATTACGTTTTGCATATCAGTTTAACTACGCGGTGAAATAGAAATATTTATTTGCCGATTGCCAGATTTCTCCCTTTTGAATACTGTTTTAATTGATAGAAGTCTTCTAACTGCAATAACAACTTCTGGAGGCGAGCAGAATCGAACTCATTCTCGGAACCAGCGTCTGCAATATTTTTTAAGTCTTATTAGAAACGACTGTCACCGAATTTTACACCTGACTATAATACTCCAAATTAAACCCGATTTTAATCGGACAGTGTTAAAGAAAGTTTTTTGTGAATTGAGTAGACAAGCATCTAGTTGGGCCGGTATTGCTCGGAGTCGCGACGGTTTTGCGTTCCCAGCTGTCAGCTGGGCAAGATCGTTTTTGTCCGGACAAAAACACATCTTGCAGCTTTTTTACGCTGATTGAAATTCAGTTGGTTATAGAGGTGCTTTTGAAGAATGCCTTTTTATCTTTTTTTCTACCTTCTTATACTTTTTTCTCATTAATTATATGATTCTCCCCTTTTATATACATGTTTATATCTATTTATAAAAGATTATCCCTGTTTGGTCTAACTCTATACTTTTTAATAGTAATTTTTAATTATCACACATTTTGTGGAGAATCTCCAAGCGGGGTGAATTGGGTTGTAATGCCCATAGAAGCACGAGTTTCCTCAGTTGCTGCGTGTTGCATGTATCCGTTAGATGTGCTCCTGGGATCCCTTAACATTTAGCAGAATGATAATCGAAT
>Ga0066790_10001399_pt1 | contig 10139 bp, 8 predicted proteins | sample OrgsoiDNA2013050_FD_70963 | JGI IMG/M metagenome (GOLD analysis project Ga0066790, IMG submission 70963) | Permafrost soil microbial communities from the Arctic, to analyse light accelerated degradation of dissolved organic matter (DOM) -... | ecosystem: Environmental > Terrestrial > Soil >...
ACGGTCAGCAGCGGAATGGAGACGAGGAAGTAGAGGAGGCGGCGGATTGAGAGGCCGCGCCGTCCCCCGGCGCGCTGACCGTTGGTGTTAGGCATCCTTACCCTTGACGAGAGGCGTGCGATCAGATCTTCCGGTGCCGCCCTCCCGCAGGCAGGATCGCGTCACCGGCAGGCCCGCTTAAAGTATCGAAATATGCGTTTAGCCGTACACGCATTGCTAGATAAAAACGGTATTAACCGCAAAAGGAACTAAGGGTATCGGATCGGCTCGATCTAGTGATCGCCGGTACCGGATTTGCCGCCTCACGCGCCCCTTCATGCGGTGACCGAAACTCCCGTGAGCCCGGGCCGGAACTCCCGTGCGGCCGGGCCGGAACTCCCGTGCGGCCGGACCAGAACTCCCGTGCGGCCGGGCCGGAACTCCCGTGCGGCCGGTCCTGCGCCCGGCTGTCAGCGGGACCGCCTAGGCTGGTCCAGTGACCGCGACGGCTGCTGATTCCCTTCTGGAAGGGCTGAACCCGCAGCAGCGTGCTGCGGTGATCCACGCGGGCGGCCCGCTGCTCATCGTGGCGGGCGCGGGTTCAGGGAAGACCCGGGTCCTGACCCACCGGATCGCCTACCTGCTCGCCGCGCGGGATGTCCTGCCGGGCGAGATCCTGGCCATCACCTTCACCAACAAGGCGGCCAGCGAGATGGCGTCGCGAGTGGCCGCGCTGGTCGGCCCGCGGGCCCGGGCCATGTGGGTCATGACGTTCCACGCCGCATGCGTCCGCATCTTGCGGCGGGAGGCGAAGCGCCTCGGTTATCCGTCGTCGTTCTCGATCTACGACCAGGCCGACTCACAGCGCCTGATGGCCCTGGTCTGCCGTGAGCTCGAGCTTGACCCGCGGCAGCATCCGCCCAAGGCGATGCACGCCCAGGTCTCGAACCTCAAGAACGAGCTCATCGACTACGAGACGTTCGCCGCGCGGGCCCGGACGCACCGGGAGAAGGCGCTCGCCGAGGCCTACGCCGAGTACCAGCGCCGGCTCATGGCGGCCGGCGCGATGGACTTCGACGACCTGATCATGGTGACGGTCTGCCTGTTCCAGGCGTTCCCGGAGGTCGTGGCCGCCTACCGGCGCCGCTTCCGGCACGTGCTGGTGGACGAGTACCAGGACACTAACCACGCGCAGTACGTCCTGATCCGGGAACTGGTCGGCGCGCACGGTGCCGCGCACGCGAGCCCGGACAGCCGCGGGCAGGCCGGCGACCCGCCCGCTGAGCCCTCCGAGCCGTCCGGGCCCTCCGAGCTGTGCGTCGTCGGTGACGCGGACCAGTCGATCTACGCCTTCCGCGGCGCGACGATCAGGAACATCGTCGAGTTCGAGCAGGACTTCCCCGACGCCCGGGTGATCGTCCTGGAGCAGAACTACCGCTCCACCCAGAACATCCTTTCCGCGGCCAATGCCGTGGTGTCACGGAACGCGGGCCGCAAGCCGAAGAGTCTGTGGTCCGATCAGGGTGCCGGCCCGCTGATCACCGGATACGTGGCCGACAGCGAGCACGACGAGGCCGCGTTCGTGGCCGAGGAGGTGGACCGGCTCACCGACGCGGGCGACGCGACGCCCGGCGATGTGGCCGTTTTCTACCGGACCAACGCTCAGTCGCGTGTGTTCGAGGAAGTCTTCATCCGCGTCGGCCTGCCGTACAAGGTGATCGGCGGGGTCCGCTTCTACGAGCGCCGTGAGGTGCGGGACCTGCTGGCGTACCTCCGGCTGATCGCCAACCCGGCCGACGAGGTGTCGCTGCGCCGGATTCTGAACGTGCCCAAGCGGGGCATCGGCGAGCGGGCCGAGGAGTACGTGGCCGCCTTCGCGGCGCGCGAGCGGGTCAGCTTCGCCGCCGCGCTGGCCCGGCCCGGCGACGTGCCCGGCCTGGCCGCACGGTCCGTGCAGGCTATTGAGCGGTTCAACGCGCTCATCGGCAGCCTGCGGGAAATGGCGGCCGAGTTCCCGGTGGCCGATCTGGCCGAGGCGATCCTTGACCGTACTGGGTACCAGGCCGCGCTGGAAGAGTCCAGCGACCTGCAGGACGCCAGCCGGGTGGAGAACCTCCAGGAGATGGTCTCGGTAGCCCGCGAGTTCGACGGCCGGGACGAGGGCCAGAACGAGGGAGGGTCGCTCTCCGATTTCCTCGAGCAGGTGTCGCTGGTCGCCGACGCGGACCAGATCCCCGAGGGCGCGGAGCACGGCGGCGTGGTCACGCTGATGACCTTGCATACCGCCAAGGGCCTGGAGTTCCCCGTGGTGTTCCTGACCGGTATGGAAGAGGACGTCTTCCCGCACCAGCGGTCCGCCACCGACGAGAAGGAACTGGAAGAGGAGCGGCGGCTGGCCTACGTGGGGATCACCCGCGCCATGCGCCGCCTCTACCTGACCCGCGCGGTGGGCCGCATGTGGTGGGGACGCCCGTCCTTCCACCGCCAGTCGCGGTTCCTCGGCGAGATCCCCAGGGCGCTGATCGAGTGGCGGCGGGACGAGGGGACCGCCACCGCACCGGCCATGGAGCGCGCCGCGCAGCGGCCGGGAGTGAGCTCACCCGGCAACCGGCAGGTGCCGGCGCTCGGGCCGGGGGACATGGTCACCCACGACAAGTTCGGGGTCGGCACGGTGGTCTCGGTGGACGGCGCGGGCGACCGCGCCGAGGCGAAGATCGATTTCGGCTCCGAGTACGGGATCAAGCACCTGGTGCTCCGGTATGCCCCGCTGGAAAAGCTGTAGCGTTAGGCGGAGGTAATGCGGTCGGTACCCGACGGACAAAGCCTTCGGCCGCGGCTGGGCAGGATGCACTTGTGGGCACTACCCGTATCGTCATCGCCAAGCCGGGCCTGGACGGGCACGACCGGGGAGCCAAGGTCGTAGCGCGTGCCCTGCGGGACGCCGGCGTAGAAGTGATCTACACCGGGCTGCACCAGACCCCGGAGCAGATCGTGGCGGCCGCCATCCAGGAGGACGCGGACGCGATCGGGCTGTCCGTGCTGTCCGGTGCGCACATGACCTTGTTCGCTCGCGTGCTGGAGATCCTCAGCGAGCGCGGGGCCGGGGACATCACGGTCTTCGGCGGCGGCATCATCCCCGAGGACGACATCACCGAGCTGACCCGGATGGGAGTCGCGCGCATCTTTACCCCTGGCGCGCCCACCCACACGATCGTGGACTGGGTCCGCTCCAACCTGACCCCCTCCTCCCAGCACGCCTGAGCGGCACCGTCCGGAGGCCGCCGCTGAGAGGCACCTCACAAGGTCGCCAGGGACCAGCCGGCCCGCGGGACCCCGATCACGGCTAGGCTGCGGGGCAGGGCGGCCTGCCACTGGTGGCGGCCGCAAGAGAGACCGAGGACCGAGGGCGGGCAGAGGTGGACCTGTTCGAGCATCAGGCGAAGGAGCTCTTCGCCGAGTATGGCGTTCCCGTGCCGGGCGGGAAGGTCGCGCACACGGCCGCCGACGCGCGTGCCATCGCCGCGGAGTTCGCCGCCGCAGGCCGGCCCAAGGTTGTCATCAAGGCGCAGGTGAAGGCCGGCGGGCGCGGCAAGGCCGGCGGGGTGAAGCTGGCCGACGGCCCCGAGGCCGCCTACGAGATCGCCCAGCAGATCCTCGGCATGGACATCAAGGGCCACACCGTGCACAAGGTCCTGGTCGAAGAGGCCAGCGACATCGCGGCGGAGTACTACCTGTCCTTCCTGCTCGACCGGGCCAACCGGACCTTCCTGTCGATCTGCTCGGTGCAGGGCGGCATGGAGATCGAGGAGGTCGCGCACACCAGCCCCGAGGCGGTCGCGCGCATCCCCGTCTCCCCGCTGACCGGTGTGGACCCCGGCAAGGCCCGGGAGATTATCAGCGCGGGCCAGCTGCCCGCCGAGGCGCTCGACGGCGCCGCCCAGCTCGCCGAGCGGCTCTGGGCGGTCTTCACCGACGAGGACGCCACCCTGGTCGAGGTCAACCCGATGATCCTGTCCGCGGACGGCCGCGTGCTGGCGCTCGACGGCAAGGTGACGCTCGACGACAACGCCGCGTTCCGCCAGGGCGAGGACTTCGAGAAGTTCGCCGACCAGAGCGCGGCCGATCCGCTCGAGGCACGGGCCAAGGCCAAGCACCTGAACTACGTCAAGCTGGACGGCCAGGTCGGCATCATCGGCAACGGCGCCGGCCTGGTGATGTCCACCCTCGATGTGGTCGCCTACGCCGGCGAGCAGTACGGGGGGATACGCCCGGCCAACTTCCTCGACATCGGCGGGGGCGCCTCCGCCGAGGTGATGGCCAACGGCCTGGAGATCGTGCTGTCCGACCCGTCGGTGCGCAGCGTCTTCGTCAACGTCTTCGGGGGCATCACGGCGTGCGACGCGGTGGCCAACGGGATCGTCTCGGCCATCAGCATGCTCGGCGACCGCGGTGAGAAGGTCAGCCACCCGATTGTGGTGCGGCTGGACGGCAACAACGCGGCCGAGGGGCGGCGGATACTCGACGGAGCCGGGATCGGCGTGGTCGAGCAGGTAGGGACCATGGACGATGCCGCCCGGCGCGCCGCTGAGCTGGCGTCCGCGGCCGGATGAGGAGCAGATAGAGATGGCCATCTTTCTCACCGCCCAGAGCCGGGTGATGATCCAGGGGATCACCGGGTCGGAGGGCCGTAAGCACGGCGCCCGGATGCTGGCCGCCGGCACCAAGGTCGTCGGCGGCACCAACCCGCGGAAGGCCGGGCAGACGGTCAGCCTGAACGGCAGCGACATCCCGGTCTTCGGCACGGTCGCCGACACGATGGCCGAGACCGGTGCCGACGTCTCGGTGATCTTCGTGCCGGCCAGCGGGACCAAGGACGCCGTCATCGAGGCGATCGACGCGGGTATCCCGCTGGCCGTCGTCATCACCGAGGGCATTCCGGTGCACGACTCGGCCGAATTCTGGGCCTACGCCTGCGCGGACGGCAACACGACCCGGATCGTCGGGCCGAACTGCCCGGGCATCGCCTCGCCCGGCAAGTCGAACGCGGGCATCATCCCGGCCGACATCAGCTCCGAGGGCCGCATCGGTCTGGTCTCCAAGTCCGGCACGCTGACCTATCAGATGATGTACGAGCTCCGCGACATCGGCTTCTCGACGGCCGTGGGGATAGGTGGTGACCCCATCATCGGTACCACGCACATCGACTGCCTCCAGGCGTTCCAGGAAGACCCGGAGACCGACGCGATCGTGATGATCGGGGAGATCGGCGGCGACGCCGAGGAGCGGGCCGCGGACTACATCGAGCAGTACGTCAGCAAGCCGGTCGTCGGGTACGTCGCGGGTTTCACCGCACCAGAAGGCAAGACGATGGGGCACGCGGGTGCCATCATCTCCGGCTCGTCCGGCACCGCCCAGGCCAAGAAGGAAGCCCTGGAGAAGGCGGGCGTCCGCGTCGGCCGTACCCCCAGCGAGACCGCCATCCTGGCCCGCGAGGCCATCCGCCGCGTCTGACCGTACGGCCTGATCGCACCGGCCGGCGCCCCATCGTGCCGCGCTGACCGCCTGGAGGCGCGCCGGTTCTCCCCGGCGCGCCTCCAGGCCATTGGCGCCGGGCGTTGCCAGGATTGGGCCTTGTGAGTGCTTCCGCGCACGCTCCCGGCCGGGCCCGCCCGCCGAACTCGGGCGCGCCCGGGATGAGTTCCGGTGCGGAGGGCGGCAGCGGGCCGCCCGCCCCGGCTGCGGCCTATCGCCGTCCGCTGATGGTGACGGGCGCGATCGCGGCGTGCGCGGTCGCGGGCACCGGAGTGGCGCTGCTCACCACGCTGACCGCGATCGGCTGGATCACCGCACCGCACGCCGGCCTCGGCAATGGCCTGCCCGCGGTGCTGCGGACCGCCATCACGATCTGGCTCGCCGCCCATCACGTCGCCTTCACCCTGCACGGCGCCGGGCAGATCGGCATGCTCCCGCTGGGCCTGCTGCTCATCCCCGGTGCGCTGCTGTGGCGGGCGGGCCGCTGGGTAGTGCGCTCCGGTGAGGTGGCCCGGCTCCGGCACGTGGGTTACGCGGCGCTGGCCCTCGCGCTGCCGTACGCGCTGCTGTCCGGTGCGCTTGCCCTGGCCGCCCGGAGTTCGCTGGCCGCACCATCGCTGACGCAGGCCGTCACCGGGCCCTTCCTGGCGGCCCTGGTCGCGGGCGCGCTGGGCGGCGCGCACGCGCTCGCGCCGTGGCGCCGGCTGGCGGCCCTGCTCCCGGGCCGGTCCCGTTCGGTGACCATGGGCTCGCTCCTGACCCTCGGCTTGCTCGTCGCGACGGGAGCGCTGCTGGCCGGCGCTTCCCTGGCCGTGCACCTGGGCCAGATCCGCACCCTCACCGACAGTCTGTCGCCCGGCCCGGCCGGATCGGCACTGCTGCTGCTGGCCGAGCTGGCCTACGTGCCGAACGCGATCGTCTGGGCGATCGCGTTCGCCCTCGGCCCGGGCTTCGCGTTCGGCGCCGGCACGTTCGTGGCCCCCACCGGCTCGGCGCTCGGGGCGCTGCCCGCTTTCCCCATGCTGGCCGCGCTGCCCTCCGGGGGCGGTGTCCCCGCGTGGCTGTCCCTGCTCGTGCTGGCCATCCCGTACCTGGCGGCGGCGGCCGGCGGTGTGCTCATCGTCCGGATCATGCCAACGCCGATGCTCGAGGCCGCACCGCTGTGGGGCTTCGTGTCCGGTGCCGCGTCCGGCTGCGTGGTGGGCGTGCTCGCGGCGTTCGCGGGCGGCCCGCTGGGCAGCGGCCGGCTGGCCGCGGTTGGCCCGTCCGGCTGGCAGGTCACCCTCGTCGCGGTCCTGGAGATGGGCGTGACGGCTGCCGTGGCCGCCGGCGCGGCGAACTGGCTCCTGCTGTGGCGCGCCGCGGGCGGATGGCGATCCGGCCGCGGCGCCGGGGCCGCCCCGGATCAGGCCGGGGACGGCCACGCGGACGAATACCACGGGCCGGTGCTGGTCGACGAGACCGACGACGCCGGCGGTCACCGCATCTACCTGGATCCCTGGGCCGCAGACCGCGACCACGAGGGCCCTGACCCCCGTGCTGGCCCGGGCCGGCTGGTCTGACAGCGGGGCCGAGTGCGGGCTGTTACGGCGAGGCGCTCGTTACCGGCCCAGCGAACCGGGCCTCCGGCCCGGTGAGTGGCCGGTGTGTCGGCGAAGTACCACCGCGGGGCGCGAAGCGCAGCGGGGGTTCCAGGGGGGTCGTCCCCCCTGGGCCAGCACGGTCAGCTGGCGGGCTGGAGGGAACGGATCTCGTTGGTGACGGTCTGACTGAACTGGTGCTGGCAGGCCTGTTGCGCGGTCAGCGTGTTGGCGCCGCTGAGGCAGTTCGAGTAGGCCGACAGCTCGTTCCAGAACATCGCGAAGACAATCAGCGTGATCGCGCTGAACGCGAGGCCCAGGATGCCCAGGATCATCGCGGCCATGGCGCCGCGTGGCCGGGATGACCCCGCGCGGCGCGCCCGCGACATCGCCGTGCCGCCGAGCTGTGCCGCCAGCGCCCCCAGCACGAGCGTCGCGATGACGATGTAGATCGCCCGCCGCAGGCCACCGGCCAGCGAGAGCCCGAGCAGGCTCAGCATGCCCAGCGACAGCGCGGCCCACGCCCGCTGCTGCAGCGCCGGATCCGGGGGCGACGGGGGCCGTCCGTTCAATGCCCGCCGTGGCGTCCTCGGCGGGCGGGTCGGCGGGCGGTCGGTCGGTGGGGGCATAGGTTCTCATTCTGCCGCCTCGGGCACGGTGCTCGGGAATGACGGTGGCTTCGCGCGGCTAAGGTAGCCGCATGCGGGCACGCCTGGTCGTCCTGGTCTCGGGTGAGGGAACCAACCTTCAGGCCCTCATCGACGCATGCGCCGGCGAGCGCTACGGCGCGGACGTGGTGGCCGTGGGCGCCGACCGCGAGGGCATCGCCGGCCTGGCCCGCGCCGCCCGGGCCGGCATCCCCACGTTCACCCGCCGGGTCAAGGACTACTCCTCCCGCGCGGACTGGGACACCGCCATGGCTGAGTCGTGCGCGGCGCACGACGCTGACCTGGTTATTCTGGCTGGGTTCATGAAGCTCGTCGGCCCCCGCTTCCTTGATCGCTACGGCGGCCGGTGCCTCAACACCCACCCCGCGCTGCTACCGTCGTTTCCCGGTATGCACGGGGTCCGGGACGCCCTCAGCTACGGGGTGAAGGTAACGGGCTGCACCGTGTTCCTCGTGGATCCCGGCGTCGACGCGGGGCCGGTCGTCGCGCAGCGTGCCGTCCTGGTCCAGGACGACGATGATGAGGCCGCGCTGCACGAGCGGATCAAGGTGGCGGAGCGGGCGCTGCTCGTGGAGACCGTGGGCCGGATGGTCCGCGAGGGGTGGTCCGTGCACGGCAGAAAGGTGAGGTTCGGCAGTTGAGCACCATCGAGATCAGGCGCGCGCTGGTCAGCGTCAACGACAAGACCGGTCTGGAGGACCTGGCCCGGGGGCTGCACGAGGCCGGTGTCGAGATCATTTCCACCGGCAGCACCGCGGCGGTCATCGCGGGCGCGGGCGTTCCGGTGGTGAAGGTGGAGGAGCTCACCGGCTTCCCGGAGTGCCTGGACGGCCGGGTCAAGACCCTGCATCCCCGGGTGCACGCCGGGCTGCTCGCCGACACGCGGCGACCTGAGCATCTGGCCCAGCTGGGCGACCTCGGGATCTCGCCCTTCGAACTGCTCGTGTCCAACCTCTACCCGTTCGAGGCCACGGTGGCGAGCGGTGCCCCGGCCGGCCAGTGCGTGGAGGAGATCGACATCGGCGGCCCGGCCATGGTCCGCGCAGCGGCTAAGAACCACGCCAGCGTCGCGGTGGTCACCGGCCCGTCCCAGTACGGCGACGTGCTGGCCGCGGTACGCACCGGCGGCTTCACGCTGGAGCAGCGCCAGCGGCTGGCGGCCCGCGCGTTCGCGCTCACCGCCCGCTACGACGTGGCCGTGGCATCGTGGTTCGCCTCCGCGTACGCGCCCGACGAGACGGCCCGTGACGCGGGCTGGCCGGACGTCGCCGGCGCCTTCTGGTCCCGCGCCGAGGTTCTGCGCTACGGCGAGAACCCGCACCAGCGCGCCGCGCTGTACGTGCCCGCGTACTTGCCGGCCGGGTCGCCGGGTCCCGATGATGCCGAGCGGGCCGCCGCGGGAGCTCCCCGGGCCGGGACAAGGGCCGGGGCAAGTACCGGGGCAAGTACCGGGGCAACTGCCGGGGCGGGTGCCGCCGCGGACGGCGGGATCGCCGCGGCCCGCCAGCTGCACGGCAAGGCCATGTCCTACAACAACTATGTGGACGCCGACGCCGCGCGGCGGGCCGCCTACGATTTCGCCCAGCCTTGCGTGGCGATCATCAAGCACTCCAACCCCTGCGGCATCGCGATCGGCGCTGACCTGGCCGAGGCCCACCGGAAGGCGCACGCGTGCGATCCGGTGTCCGCCTTCGGCGGGGTGATCGCCACCAACGGCGTCGTCACCCCCGGGCTCGCCGGGCAGATCGCCGAGATCTTCACCGAAGTCGTCATCGCGCCCGCCTTCGACCCGGAGGCGCTGGACATCCTCTCGAAGGCGAAGAACGTCCGCCTGCTGACGTGCGCGCCGCCGTACCGCGGCCCTGGCGCCGAGTGGCGGCCGGTCAGCGGCGGCCTGCTGATGCAGTCTGTTGACCGGGTGGACACGTCAGGTGACAACGCGGCGAACTGGGAGCGGAAGGCGGGTGTCGCGCTCGACGAGCTGACCCTCGGTGACCTGGCCTTCGCCTGGCGGGCGGTCCGTTCGGTGAAGTCGAACGCGATCCTGCTGGCTTCGGGCGGCGCGTCGGTGGGTATCGGCATGGGCCAGGTCAACCGGGTCGACTCGTGCCGGCTTGCCGTGACCCGCGCCGGGGACCGCGCGGTCGGCGCGGTGTGCGCCAGCGACGCGTACTTCCCGTTCCCTGACAACATCGACGTCCTCGCGGAGGCCGGGGTCGCCGCGATCGCCGAACCGGGCGGCTCGATCCGCGACCACCTGGTCATCGAGGCTTGCGAGCGCGCGGGCATCACCCTCTACTTCACCGGCGTCCGCCATTTCTACCACTGACACACGACGTGAAAGGGCCGCCCGATGACCGCGCAAGTCCTGGACGGCAAG
>Ga0066790_10001400_pt1 | contig 10137 bp, 6 predicted proteins | sample OrgsoiDNA2013050_FD_70963 | JGI IMG/M metagenome (GOLD analysis project Ga0066790, IMG submission 70963) | Permafrost soil microbial communities from the Arctic, to analyse light accelerated degradation of dissolved organic matter (DOM) -... | ecosystem: Environmental > Terrestrial > Soil >...
CGTTCGGTCCTTCCCGGCTGATGTCCGTTCCCTCACCGGTACTACGACCTCTGCTGACTTCTGCCCGGTCAGCCCCCACCTTGCGATGCGGGCCGCTGGCGCGGCGCAACGACAGCACAACCAGCACCCGGCCAGATCTCCCCGGATAAGAACGATCAAATTCCCCCCTGCGCCCGCCGCGCGGCCGTAGACGCAAATCCCGCCCGGGAAGACGACGGAATGGGCTGGTCTCGGACTGCCGGTAGCTCGTCGACTGCGGGGCTGGCCCGATCTACTGGGCCTTGACGGCAGCAAGCAGGCTCAGGGTGTCTCGGTCTCGGCGGTCGCTGCCGCGCGCAGGGCCGCGATCACACGGTCGGCAACTTCCGGCAAGCAGCGCGGGAGATGGGCGATGATGACGCGGCGCCGTTCCTCCGGGCCACCACGTACGGGAAGCACTCGCACGCCGGCGGGCGCGGCGGCGGCCATGACCGCAGGCACGGTGGTCAGGCCGCACCCGGCCGCCACAAGCTGCAGCTTGGTGAGCCAGTCGCTGGCGGTGTGCACGATATCGGGGCGGGCGTCCAGGCCGGGCCAGACCCCGAGTTGCGGCCGGTCACCACAGGGCCTGCTGGCGATCCACCGCTGCCCTTGCAGGTCACTAATGTCAACGGAGTCGTTAGCGGCGAGCGGATGTGCTGACGGCACTGCGACGCACAGGTTCCGCTCGGCCAGCGTCTCGATGGTCAGCGCGGGCGTCTCGGCGTCGGGGGCGCGGAAAGGCGGCGCCGAACCGAGGACAGCGAGATCGAGGCTGCCGGCCCGCAGCGCGCGTGCGAGCGCCGGCGTGCCGCCATCGCGAGTGAGGACGGTGATGGCGGGATGGGTTCGGCGCAGCACGGTGAGCATCCGCGGCAGCAGGACGGCGCCCGCGCTAGGGAACGCGCCCAGCCGCACAGTTCCCGTCTCCTGGGGCAGGCCACGCAGTTCGCGGTCGGCGGCGTCGATCTCGTCGAGCACGGCTGCCGCGTGCCGAAGTATCACGCGCCCGGCGGCGGTGGGCCGCGCGCCGTCGCGGCGGCGTTCGAATACCGGCGACCCGGCGGCTTTCTCCACCGTCGCGACCTGCCTGGACACCGCGGACTGGGTGTAGCCCAGAGCCGATGCTGCCGCGGTGAACGTGCCGCGCTCGGCGACCTCGCGCACGACCCGGAGTCCGGCGAGCGATACATCAGTGAGGTTCATGATACCTACGCATAACATGGATGAGGAAATCTCGTTGGACGCATGGATGTCGCCTGCCTAGGTTTGACCAGATGACAGCCCAACGCATCGCTCTGGTCACCGGAGCCAACCAAGGCATCGGCTATGCGCTCGTGGAAGGACTGGCCGCCCGCTGGAGCCCGCATGACCTGATCCTGCTCACCGGGCGAAACCAGTCCCGTTTCAACAAAGCTGCTGCGCGTGCCGCCCGAGCCTCCGCGACCGTCGCCAGCGTCGAGGGCAGGCGGCTCGACGTCACCGACGCTGACGCGGTCGCACGGATGGCGGGCGAGCTCAGTGAGCAGTACGGCGGGATCGACGTCGTCGTGTCCAACGCCACCGCCAGGCTGACCCCCGAGGCGTCCCAGGAGGAGCAGGCTGACGGGTTCATCGACGTGGCCAACTGCGGTACGCACGCAATGCTGCGCTCGTTCGGCCCGGTGATCCGCCCCGGTGGTCGCCTGATGGTGGTGGCCAGCGCCCTGGGTACCCTGGGGAACCTTGACGAGCGCCTGCACCCGCTGCTTGAGAACGCCTCGCTCGATGAAGTCGAGTCGGCAGCGGAATCCTGGCGCGCGGCCATTCACGCCGGTACCGCCCGCGACCTCGGATGGCCGCGATGGATCAACGTGCCGTCGAAGGTCGCGCAGGTGGCCGCGGTACGCGCGGTCGCCCGCCAGCGGAGAGCGACTGATCTGCGGAATGGCACCCTGATCGCGGCGGTCTGCCCTGGCCTGGTGGACACGGCGACCTCACGACCGTGGTTCGCCGACTTCAGCCAGGCCCGCACACCCGCGCAGGCCGCCGCCGCGGTGCTCGACTTCGTGCTCGCTGAGCCGGCCGACCTCGCCACCTATGGCGAGCTGGTGCGCGACGGCAAGGTGCTGCCCTGGCTTAGCGGCACACCAGCCGGCACGCAGGCCACGCCTGCGAACTGACAACCCAGCTGAGGTCGTGCAACGGGCCAGCAGCGACCCGGGCCGTGTAGCCGACTACTCTGTTCGCCACGAGCAGGGCATGATCCTGGGTCAATACATCCAGGGCAATCTCTGGTGTGTAGTCGCCTGGACATGGCCTGTGCTGCCGTGCCCCTGCGATGCCGACGCTGCAGCTCCGACACTGCCCAGCACGAGAGCTAGAACGAGAATCCCGCGCTTTACCCAGGTGCGAACCGTGCCAGTTGCGGGCGCATGGGGAGCGCTGCCCACTGATCCGCTGGTCCGCATGATGACGTGCGAAAACGACTTACGACTGTTCATTGGGAAAATCCCCTCATCGGTGACTTCCCCCTCCAAGAGGAAGAAGTTACACCAGAACCCATCTCGGGATATGGCATTCGGATAGATCCGGGAGACAAGCTACCGACATGGCTGGGCAGGCTGGTAGTGGCAGTGCCGTGCCAGCCGGATACAGCGTGCTGGGCCGGGTCGCGGGGCAAGAGATCTCCCGAGGATGCGCCGGCTGACGGCCCGCTCCGCGCTGGCGGCAAGGCCCGGTGCAAGGTCCCGCAAACGGAGTCCGGGGCCACCCGGCCATCCCGCAAAGGCAGCAGTGCTGCGGAACAGCCCAGCCTGCCCCGGGCACCATGCTCAGCGTCATCAAACCGGATGGCCCGTCAGGCGCGGAAACCACCAGCCCCCTGTGCACCATTTCTTACGGGAGTGTTCCCAGATCTCTTTAACAACGGCACAGCCCACTAGTCGTGTCGCGGCACGCCAGCTCGTACATCAACGGTTATCACTCACTATCGCCGGTTATCGCTATTCCCGGCCGGTACACAAATACGTTATTCTATACGGAATTACAGGTTGGCTAGCGGAATCGTGAAACCTGCGGTGCAAATTTCATTGCATCACCCGCGAACTGAGGGACGCATGATCATTTTCCGCATTCTAGGTTTAATTATCTCAGGATTAGAGTGAATACTGCCCACAACGGGTATCAACGCGGCGGATGTTTCGTACATCTCCTTCAGGTACCAGCTGCGAGCTTGTCCACAGGCGGGTAGAAATGCAAGGCGATCATGGAATTCCGGGTACTCGGGCCGATTGAGCTTTGGTCGGCCGGGCAGCAATGTGATCTTGGGCCAGCCAGGGCGCGGCGCGTCCTGGCCATCCTCCTGTTGACGCCGCGCACGATAGTGCCGGCGGAGGTCCTTATTGACAGGCTGTGGGATACCCGGCCCCCGCCAAAGGCCCGGGAAAGCCTCTCGGTCTACGTCGCCCGGCTTCGAGCCTCACTCCGGCAGGCTCTGGGCGACGGCGTACGGCTGGCGGGGCGCGCGCGAGGCTACGTGCTCGACGTCGATCCTGAGGCGGTCGACTTGCATCAGTTCCGCCGATTGCGCCGGCAAGCGGACGCGCTAACCGCCAGCGGCGACTACGATCACGCGGCCTCGCTGCTGCGCGAGGCGGACGGGCTCTGGCGCGGCCAGGCGCTGGCAGGGATCCCCGGCGACTGGGTGGCCCGGATGCGTGACAGTCTCGAAGAGGAGCGCCGGGGGGCCATCCTGGAGCGCGTCGAATGCGAGCTGGAGCTTGGCCGGCATGCCGACCTGGTCGGGGAGCTTCGCCATCTGCTGGCTCAGTACCCGCTGGATGAGACATTCATCGCCCACCAGATGACGGCTCTGTACTGGAACGGCAGGCCAGCTGACGCACTTAGCCTCTACCGGGAGACCCGCAGCCGCTTTATCGATGAGCAGGGCACGGAACCGGGGCCAGTGCTCTCCGAACTCCATCAGCGCATCCTGCGCCGCGACCCCCAGCTTGCCGTAAGGCTCGCGGGCCAGCGTCCTGGCCAGCTGTCACGGCCAGACACCCTTCCGCCCGAGACAGCGGAGTTTGTGGGCCGCAGCGAGGAACTCGGGCTGCTGACCGGGGAGCACGGCGACATCCGTCGGGTCAGCGTGATCGAGGGCATGCCCGGCGTGGGAAAGACCGCGCTGGCGGTCCGTGCTGCCCGCATTGCCTCCGCGCAGTACCCGGACGGGATGCTCTACCTCGACTTTCACGGCCACGACCCGGGGCGTCCCTCGCTCGACCCAGCCGAGGCACTGCACCGCCTGCTCCGGATGCTCATCGTGCCGGCTACCCAGATACCTGACGCCATCGGCGAGCGCGCCGCGCTGTGGCAAGCCCAGCTGAGCCGCCGTCGCGTCGTGGTGATTCTTGACGACGCTGCCAGGCTTGACCAGATCCGTCCGCTCCTGCCGGTGGCAGGCCGGTGCCTGATCTTGATCACCACCCGGCGCAGGCTTTCCGACCTTGACGGCGCCCGCACGCTGACCCTCGACGTTCTGTCCATCGGCGACGCGACCACGCTGTTCCGGCGGATCGCGGGGCCGGGCCGGGCCCAGGACGAGAATAAGGTCGCCACGGCCGTGGGCCTGTGCGGGCGCTTGCCGCTCGCAATCCAGCTCACCGCCGGCAGGCTCGCACAAGACTGCCCGCCCAGGCTTCCCGACCTAATCGAGGAACTTTCGCAGCCGTCCGCTCAGCTTGGCGGCACAGGAGCAGCAAGCCCGGAAGTGATGTCTGCCTTCGACCTGTCCTACCGTGCGCTGGAACCCGACCATCAGCGGTTCTTCCGGCGGCTGGGCGTGAGCCCTTGCGCTTCTGTCAGCCAGCAAGCTGCGGCGGCCCTGGGCGCTTGTACCCTCGCCGAGGCAGAAAAAGCTCTCGCTGCTCTGCTCGATCATCACTTGCTGGCACGAGCCCCAGGCGATCAGTTCTGTTTCCACAACCTCATCCGCGGATACGCGGCAATGCGCGCCGCGCGTGAGGACCCCGAGCCTGAGCAGCGACAGGCAGTCGCCAGGCTCCTTGACTACTATCTGCATACAGCCGATCAGGCTGATCGGGTGCTTCATCCGTTCCGGCGCCGGATGCCCATGCCGGTCACCCATCTACCAGCTGCGAGTCCGGCATTAGGAACGTCGGAGGACGCGGCAGCCTGGCTGGAATCGGAATGGCGCAACATCCTGCGGGCCGCGCAACACGCGGGCAGGCACGAATGGAAGCGGAAGTGTGCCGATCTCACTCACGTGCTTGCCGACTACGTGGAGATCAGCGCGTACTGGGACGAGGCAATCGCGTCCCACACACTGGCCCTGCAGGCCTGCCGTGACGTCGCCGACCCCGCCAGGATCGCGCAGGCGTCACTAGAGCTCAGCGTGGTGTGTCAGCAGACGGGCCGCCACGAGGCGGCACTTCCCCTGGCTGAGGAAGCTGCGGAAATCTACCGGTCGCTGGCCGACCGGCGGGGCGAGGCCGAAGCCCTCGACCAGATAGGCATGGCCCACCAGCGCGCGGCCCGTTCCCGTGAGGCCCTCGCCTATTTCCACGAAGCAAGGCTGCTGTACCACGACGCCGATGACCAGCGCGGCGTGGCCAATACACTGAGTCATTCCGGGATCGCCTGCTGGCACCTTGGACGCTATCCCGGCGCGATGGATCACCTCCGTGAGGCGCTTTCGCTCTACCGTCATGTCGGCGACAGGCGCGGCGAGGCGAAAACCCTAAACAATCTAGGAAGAATGCAACTGTATTGCGGCTACCATAGGGACGCGCTCGAAGGCTACCAAAAGTCACTGGAAATATTTAGAGCAATAGGCGGAGCACAGAACGAAGCAATTCTGCACCATAACATTGGTGGCGTCCACCATTACAAGGGCAGTTACGAGGAAGGGCTTACTGCCTGCCGGCGGGCACTCGCCATATACCGCGATATTGGCGATCTCCCGAATGAAGCTGACGTGCTCAATGACATCGGCGCCATTTATCAAAGCGCGGGGTGCTACGATGAGGCGCTGATTCATCACCAGAAGGCGAGATTGATCGCTGAGGAGATAGGGAATCTATCCCAGCAGGTGATCGCACTTCGCGGGATAGCCGACGTGCGTCGCGGATCTGGCCAGCACGGCGAGGCGTTTAATCATTACCACACCGCTCTCAGGCTGGCCAGGGAGATCGGCGACCCATACGAGGAGGCCAAGATCCTCGAAGGAATCGCCGAATCGACGCTCAGCACACAGCGGCCCTATGCTGCGCGGATCGTATTCAGGCAGGCGCTGGATATCTTCGAACGGCTCGGCGTGCCCGAGGCGGAGTCAGCGCGGATACGCATTGAGACCATGACCCACGCCTCCGATCGTCGCATCTCATAGTCCGGAATGGCGTCCCGGGTGCTGTCAGGCTATGGCTACGGCCTCCGAGACCGAGGAGATGCGCAACAATCGCCGTTACCGGCGAACCCTCTTCGACGCCGTCGCTGAGCTATACCAGACCTCCCGGTGCGGTACCCGCACCGAGATCGTCGGGTTCGTCATCGAGACCGCCGGGGCTCAAGCCCGGCAGTGCCGTCCTCGAGGTGGGCTGCGGAACCGGCCAGCTCACCGAGCAACTGGCGGCGAACGGGCTCGCCGTGACGGCCATCGACCTCGGTGCCTCCATGGTCGCCGCAGCCAAACGGCGTCTGGGCAGTTCGCGGATCTCCTTTGACGTGGTCTCCTTCGAGGATCTGGAAGCGCCAGAGGGGTCTTTCGACCGAGCCAGCCGCCGCCCCGGAGCACCTGGGCCGCCTTGCCGGCCGAGGCGGTGATCGGCGTAGCGACCACCAGAGCAACGTTCCTCAGCTGGCCCGGGGACATCCGGCGGCACTTCCTCGACGAACCTCGTTTTCAACTCCAGTCCCAGCCAGAGGTCCATCTGACCCAGGAGTCATCGGTGACGATGGCCCAAGTCCTACCTCGCACTCCGGTGCCAGCCCGCCCCTAGGCCGGCTTGGCCGTTGGCACCGCGCCCTGAGCGCACCCGGACTGCGTGAGTGACCTGGGGTGCAAGGTAGGCGTCAAGGCGAGTGCAATAAGGACGTCCGGGCTGGTAGCGCACGCTTGTGCTGCATCGACGAGGCACGCACTGAGCTGCACTACCCGGGGAGGTCTCGGTGGGTCTGAACCAGAGTCGTAGCTTTTCGGAATCTCGCTGGCGTATTCCTGGCCGCGGCCGGTCGCGTGGCCGAACCGGCCAGGCTCCGGGCCAGGACTCCTTCATGTTCCCGTCTTTCCAGGCCTGCCCGGTGGCGGTGAACGTGACTGAAACCGGCTTCACCGCCGGCCTGGACGCGCTGCCCGCCGGGCGGTCCCTCGCGGGAGACGACTCGTTCGCCCTGGACAGCCTGCTGGTCAGCGCCGAGCGGTTCATCACGCTGTTCCACAGCGAGAATAGCGCGGGGCCGCCCGACAGGCGGCTCCAGCAGGCCCGCCGCGAGATCGAGACGGCGGGCACCTACTGGCACACTCCGGCGGAACTGGCCTTCGGGGCGCGTGTCGCCTGGCGCAACAGTTCTCGGTGCATCGGGCGCCTGTACTGGCGGAGCCTGCGGGTACGCGACCGCCGTGAGGTCACCGGGGCAGCGAACATCGCCGCTGAGTCCGTCGCGCACCTGCGCGAGGCAACGAATAGCGGCCGGATCCGGCCGGTGATCACCGTGTTCGCGCCGGACACGCCGGACCGCTCAGGCCCGCGGATCCTCAACTCGCAACTCATTCGGTACGCGGGCTACCAGACCGCCAACGGCATCATCGGTGACCCGGTGAACTCCGGCGTCACCCGCCTGGCCCGCGAGCGCGGCTGGCCAGGCGGCCAGCCGCCCAACCGGTTCGACTTACTCCCCCTGCTCGTACAGGAATCCGGCGCGCCGGTCACCCTGCACGAACTGCCCGTCGACGCAGTACTCGAGGTCGCCATCGAGCACCCAGAGTTTGGCTGGTTCGCCGACCTCGGGCTGCGGTGGCATGCCGTGCCCGTGATCAGCGACATGTACCTGGACATCGGCGGCGTCCACTACCCCGCCGCGCCGTTCAACGGCTGGTACATGTGTACCGAGATCGGATCGCGCGACCTCGGTGACGCCGACCGCTACGACCAGCTGCCGGTGATCGCCAGGCACATGGGCCTGTCTACGGCCAGCGACCGGACCTTGTGGAAGGACAGGGCAATGACCGAGCTCAATCTCGCGGTCCTGCATTCATTCAGCGCCGCCGGAGTAACGATCGCCGATCATCACACCGAATCGGTTCGCTTCCTCCGGCACATGGAGCGCGAAGAGCAGCAGGGCCGGGCGTGCCCGGCGGACTGGACCTGGATCGTCCCGCCTGCCGCGTCTTCTGCGACTCCGGTCTTCCACCGCTATTACCGGGATTTCGACCAGGCGCCGAACTTCTACCGCCACCCGGTGCCTGGCACGCTGAAGCCGCCCCGCTTCCGCGATGATGAGCCGGGCCCGACCGCAGACAGCTGAGCCGTTGCGGTCACTGGGCTCAGCGCCGGGCGGCGCGTGCCGCCGCGGCAGGACAGGCAATCCTGCTGGTCCAAGACATGGATACGGTTCCCGGCCGGCCCGCCATCAGGCCCGGGCCGCCTCATTGGCCGTGGTCACGCCTTCAAAGATCCGTCACCTGACCGATGTCTCCGCCTGAAACTTGCAGGAGCATTTGTCGTGCAACTACCGGCAACGATCCAGCCTCAGCAGTTGACGGATCTCTCAGGCCGGGGGTCAGCGTGCCGAGATCAATCAACTGGTGGCGGCGGCGGAGAAAGGCGAGACCGTTGGACGTTGTCCGGCTGCGGGAAAGCTTCGCCCATGTCGCGATGCACGGTGACGAGGTACCGCTCTTCTTCTACTCCGACCTGTTCATCAAGAATCCTGAGGTGCGAGAGCTATTCCCGGTCTCGATGGCGGCGCAGCGCGGCCACCTCGTCGATGCACTGGTGAAGATCGTTTCTCAGGTTGACAGTGTTAATGACCTGACTGCGTTCCTACAAGGATTGGGCCGTGATCACCGGAAGTTCGGCGCTGTCGCCGAGCACTATGACGCCGTGGGCGCCAGTCTGTTAGCGACCTTAGAACACTTTTCCGGGCCGGCCTGGACATCGGAGCTGGCCGCCGACTGGACGGCGGCCTACGAGGTCATCGGCTCCGTCATGATCGCGGCGGCGCGTGCGGACGAACAACTTTCGCCCCCCTGGTGGCGGGGCACGGTCGTGTCCTATGAGCGGAGGACGTTCGATGTCTCCGTGCTATCCGTCAGGCCGGAGCCGCGAATGGACTACCTGCCGGGGCAGTCCGTGGCGATCGAGTCCCCGAGCCGTCCGAAGCTGTGGCGCTACTACTCCATGGCGAACGCGCCGCGTGGCGACGGGCTGCTGGAGTTCCATATCCGGCTGATCGACGGCGGCGCGGTGAGCATGGCGCTGACCAGCAGCAAGATCGCTGACACTCAACTTCGGCTGGGACCACCCGTCGGGGCTCTCACGCTGAGTGACCCCGTCTCCGGCCGGGATCTCTTGCTCGTGGCGGGAAGTACCGGACTGGCCCCGCTGAAAGCCATCCTCGAGCAGGCGGCGGCTCTACAGCGGCCGCCGAGGGTGCACCTGTTCTTTGGCGCGCGGGCTGCCGATGGACTGTATGACCTGGACAGCCTGGAGAAGATGGCCGCCCAGTACGCGTGGCTGACCGTCACGCCAGTCGTGTCAGCCGATTCCAGGTTCGCCGGCGAGACCGGCAGCCTCCCGGATGTGGTGGCCAGGCACGGCGATTGGTCAGGGCACGATGCCTACCTGGCCGGCCCGACCGAGATGGTCAAGGAAGCTGTCGCTCGGCTGGCTTCAGCGGGCATGGCGCAAGAGCAGATACATATCGAGGATTTCGGGTGGAGCGAGCCTTGACAACAGCATGGTTCGACGAGCAGAGCAGGCTGACTCCCGACGAGTTGCAGACCGTGACGTTTCCCGTGTCGCGGCTGGGCCGGCGTGGCTACGAGGAGGAGCCCGTCCACGAGTTCCTGCGCACGGTACACGCCGAGTTCGTGCGCCTGGTGAACGAGCGGGCGTC
>Ga0066790_10001402_pt1 | contig 10136 bp, 4 predicted proteins | sample OrgsoiDNA2013050_FD_70963 | JGI IMG/M metagenome (GOLD analysis project Ga0066790, IMG submission 70963) | Permafrost soil microbial communities from the Arctic, to analyse light accelerated degradation of dissolved organic matter (DOM) -... | ecosystem: Environmental > Terrestrial > Soil >...
CTGGCTGCCGGCGATTTGACCGCTCGCACGGGAGCGCCCGTTTCCAAGCGGCGCGACGAAGTGGCCAGCCTGACCCGCGACTTCGACGCCATGGCCGAGCGCCTGGAAACACTCGTCAAGGCGCAGTCGCGTCTGTTGAATGACATTTCCCATGAACTGCGGTCACCTCTGGCCCGCTTGAATGTGGCCCTGGGGTTGGCCAGACAACGCGCGGGCATCGAAAGCGCCGACATGCTGGACCGAATCGAACTTGAAGCCAGCCGCCTGAACGAACTCATCGGCAGAATTCTGACCCTGGCGCGCCTCGAAGATGGAGAACAAAAAGTTCCACAGACTCCAGTCCCGCTCGACGAATTGATCCTGAATGTCGCCGAGGATGCGGAGTTCGAAGCCCAGGCGCGGCATTGTCATGTCCACACAGTGATTCCCGAGGGCGACTGGGGAGTCCGCGGCAACGCATCGCTGCTGCACAGTGCGGTCGAGAATGTTGTGCGCAATGCCATCCGCTACACTCAGGAGCGCAGTTCGGTCGAGATCGAACTGGAGAGCGAATCCCGATCCGGCGGCTCCGAGGCCGTGCTTAAAGTGAGCGACTCCGGCCCCGGCGTTCCTCCTGAAGCTCTGGGAAAGCTCTTCGAGCCCTTCTACCGCCTCGACGACGCCCGCGGCCGCCTCACCGGTGGCGTAGGGCTAGGATTAGCCATCACCGAGCGGGCGGTGCGCTTCCATGGCGGCAAAGTAACGGCCTTCAACCGGTCCGAAGGCGGTCTGCGCGTGGAAATCCGCCTTCCCTTGATCTCGGTAGGTCAGGGAAAGAAGGAACAGAAAGCCCCCGTTCCAGTTAGGCAGGGAGCGTAAATCGACTCCTGTGGCGACGGCCGCCCTCGGCCGTCGGGCAGCGCCCAAAGACGTCAGTCTGCACCCATCTGGCCTCGAGTCGTTTTGAGGATCGACATTCCGCGTTCCAAGTCTGCACCTTCACCGATCCTCCCTTATACTGAGAACGGCGGAAGAGTCGGGCAACTCCGCAGCGCTCCCAAGGTTCCAATAAGTCTTTGTGGGAGTTTGCTCTTCCTGTGCATTCCTGATAGATAAATGGGTTGAGAATTTCCCGCGTTTTCCACATAGCAAGGACCCGGCCGCTCGGGCGTCCGGGGGTGTGTGCTCGCGTAAACCTCACCTGAACATGGAGATCAAGCAGAGAATGTCGACAAGATTCGCGTGGCTGCTCGGGGTTGTGGCTCTGGTTGCAATGGGCGTGCTGGTGGCCTGCGGGACCACATATGACTCCTCGTCTGATGGGCTGGTTCTGGTGGGCAGCCAGGGCTCGGCGGCGATCCAGACTTTCAGCTTCAACCTGGGCAGCGGCCACATCGGCGCCATCGACAACCCCACGTCCTCGACTTCGGGTCAGACCTGCCTTCTACCCGGAATCCCGTCCTCGATTGTGCTGGACCCGGCTGGAGCCTTTGCCTACGCAATCGTCACAAAAGCCGATGCCTGTTCGGGCAGCGCCACTGGCATTCTGGCCTTCAAAGTGAACTCGGGAGGGACCTTGACGGCGGCAGGATCGCCGATTGCCGATCCCAATCCCGTCGCACTATCCATGGATTCCGCTGGGAAGTTCTTATTTGTTGCCGAGGGGCAGAGCACAGTTTCGATCGCGAACGCGCTAACGAACAGCACTCCGTGCGTGCAGACTGCGGCCCAGAATGGTGTGTGCGTGTACGCAATTGGTAGCGCCGCTTCCCTGACACCGGTCGCGCTGTCATTCACACTGCCTTCCGCGATTCAGTCGCCCAATTTTGCTGCACTGGCGGCGACGCCGACTGTTCTTCCGAAGAATGGAATCACCGGCCAGAATTCAGTTTGCTCCGATGTAGGGAACAGTCCGCCGACCTCCGAGTATTTGTACTTGGTTGATTCAGTAAATAACGAGATCGTTGAATTTTCAGTCGAAACATCAACCGGAGCTCTGACGATCGCAGGGCCGCTAGCTCCGGTTTCCACTGGTTCCGTCCCCTCGGGAATAGCGGTCGATCCCTGCGACCGCTTCGTGTACGCGGCTAACAATCAGTCGAACAATATCAGCGCGTACTCCATCTGCAACGGATTGGCGACGCAATCGACAACACTGTGTCCATCCGTTCCCGACGGAAGGTTGGTGGCGATCGCAGGCTCGCCGTTCCCCCTGAGCGGGGGCGGCGCGAACGAACCGCGACCGATAGTGGTCGATCCTTTCGGAGCCGCCCTCTACGTGGTGGGCACGGGCTCAGGCACAGTCTCAATATTCGGCATCGCTCAGGTCTCGGGAAGTTTGGCGCCAGGGAACCCGGCCACCGTGGCTACAGGCTCGAAGCCAACCTCAATTGCGATCCGCTCCGATGACAGCTGGCTGTTTGTGACCAACTACGATTCGCAATCCTTGTCGCAATATTCCGTCACGCCTTCCACCGGCAATCTAACGCCCCAAACCGCGACGACCACGGACAACCATCCGTGGGGCGTGGCGGTGAAGTAAAAATCGCGTAGCGGCGGACGCATTCGTCCGCCCGCGTAAGCGAGTAGCTGCAGGCCGGACAATAAAACACAGGACATTCCATTTGAGCCAAACGAAAACCTCCCGGACGAATGCGTCCGGGTCTCCGTGATTCGTTTCACCACTCGCCTAAGTTGGTACCTTCAGAATTAAGTATCCGCCGACCAGAATGAAGATCAGGTCCGGCGACCATGCAGCCAGAGCCGGCGGCAACTGGCTCACGTCCCCCATCGCCTCAAACCAGTTCGATACCACGAAATAGAAGACCGCGATGCCTACCGCGAAGGCGACGCCGGTAATTGCGCCCCTCTTCGCCGTCGATAGCGCAAATGGCACAGCCAGCACCGCCATAATCAGCGTGATCAGTGGGTAGGATAACTTTTTGTACAGTTGTACCCGCAGCCGCACCACGTCGAATCCGCTCTGCTGCAGGTCGCGGATGTAGCGGCGCAGTTCCTCGTAGTTCATCTCGTTATACTGTTTCACTTCCTTCTTGAAATACGTCGGTGTCTCTGGAAGTTCCGGAAAGGTCGCGACCTCAAAGGGCTTGTAGTTCGCGATTGCCGAAGCATTCAGCGAGCGGTCCCAGCCTTGTTCATAGATCCAGCGCTGCAGATTGTTGGCCCAGTGGGCGCGATCGGCATGGATACGGCGCGTGATGGCGAAGCTGGCGCGGTCGAGTTGAAACACGGTGACGTTGCCGAACTGATCGCGATCCGTGTCGAAGAACTGGTAGTAGTAAATGTCATTGTGCAGGCCGAAGATCCATTTGCGGTCAGGGCGCAGATAAGTCTGCGCAGGCTTGCCCTTGATCTGGTTGTGCAACGCCTCCTGCCGCTTGTTGGTGTGCGGCAGATAGAACTGGTCGGCGAGGAACAGCCCCACGGCTAAGAGCGCGGCCGCGACAATCACGGGCGTGACGATGCGGTAGATGCTGGTCCCGGCCGCCTTGATCGCCGTAATTTCGTTGGACCGCTGCATCAGGCCGAAGGTGATCAGCACCGCCAGCAGCATGACCAGGGGCGCCACGTTGTAGAGCAGATACGGCGCAACGTTCAGCAGGTACGCCGCAACCACAGTGGTGGGGACCTGGTTTCGCAGAATGTCACCCAGCAACTCGAACAGCGTGAAGACGATCACGAGCACCAGGAATGTGGAGAGAATCATCCCCAGATAAAGAAAGAAGTCGCGCAGTACGTAGTCGTCGATCAGGGTAGGGAAGCTGGCGCTGAAAACGCGTCGCCGGGTGGAAGCGCGTTCAAACGCATTCTCGCGGCGTCCGCGCACGCTTGCCGCCTGCGTCCCGCCATTGTTCTTCTTCGACGACCAGCGCAGCGAAGACAAGTCAAGCGGACGCTTCTCAGCCCGCAAGAGCAGGAATATCCCCAGAGCGAGAAAGACCAGATCAGCCAGCCACGCGCCAAACCACGGCGAAACCCTGCCCTGCCGTGCCAGAGAAACGCCGACCAGAGAAATCACGTAGTAGACAAAGACGAGCAAAATGGTCAGCACGAACCCGCCCGACTTCCCGCTCTTCTTCGACGACAGCCCCAGCGGAATCCCGACCAGCGCCAGCACCAGGCACGCTGTGGGCAGCGAGAAGCGGCGATGAAATTCGATGAGATACCAGCGCGCAGAAACCGGGTCGACGCGGCTAGCCTTGTCCTGCAGCAGCCAGGTATTCATGACGCCGGCGGGAAGCGATTCGTCCGGCTTGTTCTCGGCGGAGGGCAGGTCGATCGGAATATCAGTCTGCTGAAACGACGAAATCTGATAGCGTCCGGGATCTTTAGGATCGGTCTCGTGCGCGGAGCCGTCAACCAGGTGCAGATGAAGCCGGTCGGGCGCCTCGCTGACCACGATGCCCTCCTTCGCCAGCGTGATCTTCGGGTTGGTGGCGTCGGTCAAATCGGCGAGGAATACGCCCTTCCACAGTGCCGCGCCCTGGGCGCTCTTCACGTCCTGCACATAGAGCACATATTTAGGAAAGCCCTCGAAGAAGACTCGCGGCTGAATCTCGAACGAAACCTGCGAACCTTTCAGCCGGTCCTCCAGATGCCCGAGAGCGGCCTGCGAGCGCGGGGCGATATAGAGCCCGTTGGCCAGCGCCATGAGCCAGGCGGCGATCACAAAGATCGAGAGTACGCGCAGGAAGCTCCATACACCCATGCCGCTGGCGCGCATTGCGGTGATCTCGCTGTCGGCGGCGAGGCGGCTCAGGCCGATCAGGATTCCGACCAGCACGCTCATGGGCAGCGTGTAGGTGAGCGCCAGCGGAACCGTGAAAAAGAAAATTTCGGCTACGCTGGGCAGCGGAGCGCTGGCGCGGACCACCAACTCGAGGATGCGTCCCAGGTCGCGGGTGAACAGGACGAAGGTAAAGATCGCCGCCCCGATCAAGGCGTGCGCCGTCACTTCGCGAAGAATATAGCGGGTAAGAATCCGCATGAGAGACGACAGACGAACGCCTCAGCCGAGCATAGCACGCGGTGGGGTGGACAATGAACAAAGCTCACCACAGAGAACACAGGGGACACAGGGCTTGCGGCGGCAAGGGTGAACGGGGCACAATGCCAAGCTCTGGCATACGAAGCGAAGGGAACCGAACCCAGTCGCCGTGCGTACTGCTGAAAGAACGGGCGAGGCCACATGACCATGGAGCGGGAAGAATGACGTCTGCAAATCCGGAGCAGGTCATGGGCGATGGCGATTCTCGCGCCAATACGATGATCCTGGTCGCCATCGCGGCTAGTATCGCGCTGCTGCATGTTCTCACCAACAATCGCTACGGATTTCATCGCGACGAACTGCAATTCCTGAGCGACGCTTGCCACATGGACTGGGGATTCGTACCCTACCCCCCGTTCACGGCGTTCGTAGAGCGCATCAGCCTGTCCATCTTCGGCATTTCGATGGTGGGGCTGCGGCTTGCCTCGGTTATGGCGCAAGGAGTCGTCATCGTTGTCTCGGGACTGATGGCGCGAGAACTTGGCGGAGGCCGTCTGGCCCAGGCGACTGCGGCTCTCGCGGTCGCGCTCTCGACCCTGTCGTTATTCGAAGGAACGGAGTTTCAATACACGACGTTCGATTATTTGTGGTGGGTGCTGATCGCCTACTTCGTGATTCGTCTGCTGAAGTCGGAGAATGCGCACTGGTGGCTGGCGATTGGCGCGGTCATGGGCATCGGATTCGAGACCAAATACACGATGGGCTTTTACGCCTGCGGAATCATGGGCGGAGTGCTTCTGACTCGCGTCCGGCGTTATCTGCTAAGCGGATGGTTCTGGGCCGGCATGTCGCTGGCTCTCGCGATCTTTCTGCCGAATTTGATCTGGCAGGCCCGCCACGATTTCATCTCGCTGCATTTCCTGCAATACATACACAAACGAGACGTAGGCCAGGGACGCGCCAACGGATTCTTCTTCGATCAATTCTGGATTTGCACCAATCTCGTCGCCGCGCCCCTGTGGATTGCCGGACTACTGGGCTACCTGCGCGATCGGCGCTATCGCATGCTGGCTTGGATGTATCTAATCCCGCTGGCTCTTTTTGTAGTCGGCAAAGGCCGTGGCTACTACCTGGGTGCGGCCTATGCCATGCTTCTGGCCATGGGCGCGGTCATGGGTGAACGCTGGGTGGCCGGCCTATCGAAATTGTGGCGGCGCACAGTTGAAGGAGTGTTCTTCACAGGGGCTATCGGATGGGGACTCGTTATGATCGCGGTCGTAATTCCGCTGGCAACCAGCGGTCCGCTGATGAAGTTTGCCCTCGAAAATGACGGGGATCTCCGCGAGGAAATCGGATGGGATGAACTGGTGAGGACGACTGCGCAGATTCGCGACTCCTTGCCCCCCGAGCAGCAGCAGAATCTCGGCATCGCGGTAAGGAACTACGGGGAACAAGGCGCGATCGAGATCCTGGGCCAGCCTTATCATTTGCCGCCGCCCATCAGTGGAGTCAATTCATCCTGGCTGCGCGGATATCCCACGCCCGTGCCTTCGACCATCATTGTGATGGGACAGTCTCACGAGGAAGCCGACCGTCTCTTCACCTCGTGTCGGCTGGCGGGACACAACGGCAACAGCCTGGGCGTCAAGAACGAAGAGAGCGAAGATCATCCGGACATTTTCGTGTGTGGATCGCCACGCCTTCCGTGGCCCGAGTTCTGGAAGGAATATCAAGGCTACGGATAGAACTCCCGTCCTCAGGGCAAATGATCCAGATAACAGGCGCCGCTCGTATTCTGAACTGGCGGTGTCGGCGCTGTCTTCCAGGGCGGAAAATTGAAGTTGAAGAACTCCGTCATGCTCTTCTGCGCGGCATCGCGCTTCGTCAGAGCCGGCAAATTGAAGCGCGTTTCGATCAGCTTAAGGATCGCGGTTAAGTCCATCACCGTGTGCGATACGTAATGCTTCTTCGCATACGGGGACACAACGATCAGCGGCATCCGGTAGCCGGTGTAGGTAAAATGGCAATCCGGAGCGGTGGCCTTGGTGCAGATGTCGCCGGTCATCAGATCCTTGGGCGCTATGCCGTCGGGGCTCACTGCCGGCCGCGGAGCCACGTGATCGTAAAGCCCTCCGAACTCGTCATAGGTCAGGATGAATGCGGAATCCTTCCACGAGACGCTGGTCATCAGCGCGTTGATCAGCGACGAAACATACTTCGCGCCCTGTTGAATGTTGACGCCATACTGATCCGTGTCGGAGCCGTGCTCATCGAGCCCCGCGTTCGATGCCGGTTCAATGATCGCCACCTGCGGCAGCGTGCCGTTCTGCACGTCAGTGAAATACTGCGACATCGTGGCGAGTTGTTGCGGATAGGCCGCCGGAATGGTTTGTCCCCACTGAAAATTCTGAATGTAACTCAATGTCAGCAGGCACTGCGGCGTGGGATTGCTCGAGCACGGAGTGCTGTCGGTGTTGATATAAATCTTCCAAGTGATGCCGGCGTTCTGCAACTCTTCAAAAATTGGCGTCGCCGTCAGCAACGACTGGTCTTTGCTATCGGCGCCCAGCGGATATACGTCACCCTGCGACGTGGCGGCCAGCAGATACTCGCGATTCGGTCCGGTCCGCGACATCAGGGGAGAAAACCACCGGTCCGATGTGCTGAACTGCGAGGCCATGTAGTAGTAATAGTTCAGATCGCCGCCGTCGTAGTATCCCATGCCACGAATGCCGTCGGTGTCGTGATAGGGCGGCTTGATCGCGCGGGCGTCCTGCCCATTGGTCCAGACAAATCCATCGAGAGTCGCTGTCGTGGAATAGGGATTCAACAGATTCCAGTCTTCGTGGCTCTCGTTCCACGACGGGCTGGGATTTTCAATGCACTCCGTGATCAGATGGTACGAAGAGACCTGAGGGCTCGCGCTGTCGATCGTACAGTTGCTGGGCGGCGGAAAAGCGGGATCGCAGCCGGGATTGGCTGGCGGCGGTCCATAGAGCGGGGCGATGCCGGACGTGGGATTGAACTGCGGCAGCCCGTCGAACGAGCGATCCGCAAAGCCATTCGCCTTCCAATACTCCCGCATCGCGCCGAAGTAGTGATCGAAAGATCGATTCTCCTGCGCCATGAAGATAATGTGATTGAGAACGTTGACCGTCTGATTAAGATTGAACGTCGCAGTTACCGATTGGTTCGCGCTCATGGTCACGGTGCAGGTTGCAAATCCTTTGCACGCGCCGGTCCAGCCGGCAAAGTAGGCTCCAGTTGCGGGAGCGGCCGTGAGTTGAACGACGGTGCCGGCAGTGAAAGATGCAGTGCAGGTTGAGGGGCAATTGATGCCTGCAGGGCTGCTGGTGACCGTCCCGGTAGACGTTCCGGCTATATGTGCGGTGAGCTGAAAAAAAGTAGCGGGTGCGGAGCCGTCCTGTGATGAGTTGGCGTTCGTTCTGATCGACTGGCCCGCGGCACCCAGAATAGTGGCAAGCACTACCGTTGTAACTGCCGCGAGTTTCCGGCAAATCAGGTTGCAGCAAATTACGTTCCGGCAAGTCAAAGATTGCTCCCTGGCAGAATAGGGGGACGGCTAGTCTTTGATGGCGACAATCGGGGGTCTGGTTGGCAGGGAAAATCAGATATTGCCGGGTTATTCCGCCTTGAAAAACAGGGCCGCCAGCGGGGGTAACGTCAGTTTCACGGAGAACGGCCGACCGTGGGTCTCGATCTCTTCGGCTTGCACTCCGCCCAGATTTCCCAGTCCGCTCCCGGCGTACTCGCGAGCATCGCTGTTGAGCATTTCACGCCAGAAGCCGCCGTGTGGCAGGCCGACGCGATATTCCGTGCGCGGCACAGGAGTGAAATTGCAGACGATCAGCACCGTATCCTTCGGCGTCTCGCTCTTGCGCAGCAGCGAGATCGTGCTGGCCCCATTGTCGTTGCAGTCTACCCACTCAAATCCCGCAGGATCATTGTCGAACACGTGCATGGCCGGCTCGCTGCGGTAGAAACGGTTGAGTTGTTCCATCCACGCCTGCACCCCGCGATGCACCGGATACTGCACCACATCCCAATCCAGGCTGGAATCGTGCGCCCACTCGCGCACCTGGCCAAACTCGCCGCCCATAAAAATCAGCTTCTTCCCAGGCTGGGCATACATGTAGGCAAAGAGCAGTCGCAGGTTGGCGAATTTCTGCCATTCGTCCCCCGGCATCTTGCCGATGAGCGATCCCTTGCCGTGCACGACTTCATCGTGCGACAGCGGCAGAACGAAATTTTCGTGGAACGAATACAGCATGCGGAAGGTCAGCATGTTGTGGTGATATTTTCGATGAATGGGATCGTTCTGAAAATATTTGAGCGTGTCGTGCATCCATCCCATGTCCCACTTCAAACCAAAGCCAAGGCCACCAAGGTAGATCGGCTTCGATACCATCGGCCACGACGTCGATTCCTCGGCGCAAGTCTGAATATCGGGATGCTCCTTGTAGCTCTCCTGATTGAAGCGGCGCAGGAAATCGATCGCCTCAAGATTCTCCCGCCCGCCGAATTTGTTGGGAATCCATTCGCCTTGCTTGCGCGAGTAATCGAGATACAGCATCGAGGCGACCGCATCCACGCGCAGGCCATCGATGTGATATTTGTCCAGCCAGAACATCGCGCTCGACATCAGGAAGCTGCGCACTTCGCTCCGGCCGTAGTTGAAGATGTAAGTTTTCCAGTCGGGATGGAAGCCCTGGCGTGAGTCGGCATGCTCGTAAAGATGCGTGCCGTCGAAATAGGCCAGACCGTGCTCATCGGAAGGGAAGTGCGAGGGCACCCAGTCCAGAATCACCGCAATGCCATGCTGGTGTAGATAGTCGACCAGATACATGAAATCCTGCGGCGTTCCGAATCGAGACGTCGGCGCGAAGTACCCGGTAGTCTGATATCCCCACGAACCGTAGAACGGGTGCTCCATCACCGGCAGGAACTCGACGTGGGTGAACCCCATTTTGTTGACGTACTCAGCGAGCTTGGGCGCAGTCTCGCGATAATTCAGCGACCGGTTGTGATCTTCAGGGACGCGCATCCACGAACCCAGATGCACTTCATAAATCGAGTGCGGCGCGCGCAGCGAGTTGCGCTCCCCGCGCTTCTTCATCCAGTCGGCATC
>Ga0066790_10001404_pt1 | contig 10129 bp, 9 predicted proteins | sample OrgsoiDNA2013050_FD_70963 | JGI IMG/M metagenome (GOLD analysis project Ga0066790, IMG submission 70963) | Permafrost soil microbial communities from the Arctic, to analyse light accelerated degradation of dissolved organic matter (DOM) -... | ecosystem: Environmental > Terrestrial > Soil >...
GATTGATGAACGCCACCGTCACGGTCAACGGCCGCGCATACGTCAAGTCCTTCTCCCGGCACTGCTCCAGATTCGCTACCGGATCATCAAACGTGAACTCACCAAACTGCACGGCCAAATTGCCCGTGTAATCCTCAATCGGCGAGATGTCATCGATCGTCTCACGCAGACCACCCCCAACAGGGTCAGTCAGCCACGCAAACGACCGGCGCTGAATATCGATCAGATTCGGAACTTCAAGAACCTTGTTCAGACGCGCGAAACTACGGCGCGTCCGGGGGGCGTGAGCGGTTGCCAAGACGGCGACTCCTCGGAGAAATCGAGAGGCGAGCAGGAAGTGCGGTCGGAGGCGCGACGGCTCCCGAATGCGCGACCAGCAAAGATAGCACACGGCATCGCGGCCCTGTGCAGGACTCGCCAACTCTCACGGACCCCGCCCCGGCGGCCGCGTATGTGGCGCGGTTGCCGTTCAGATGTGGGCGGCTACGACTATCGGCTGACGGCCGTCAGTGTACGGGCAAACCGGCTCGCGGGCAAGCAGGATGCGGACGGATGGGCACGGCGCCGTGGCGGGGCGAGCTCCGCCGGCGTGACCGGCGCCCTCGTGATCTGTGCGCGATCTCACTTGGAAAGCCCGGATTCCAGGTGAACGCGATGGTACGTTTGGCGCCGGCCAGCGGCGAGCGCGGGCTCCGGCATGCGCTCGATCCGGAGGCGCGTCAGCAGCGCGTCGCGCTCGGCCGTCCGCACCGGGTCCGATACGCCGCTGCGTCGATCGAGCCGATCGAGCACGTCGAGCGTCGAGACGATCTCGTAGTCGGCCCCGCGCGCGCGGGCGACGCGGAGCGAGCGGTCGAGCTCGAACGCAGCCCCGACCAGGTCGCCGAGCCGTGCCAGCGCCGTGCCGTAGACGCGGTGCAGGAGCGCGGCCGAGCGGTCGCCGCCCGCGAGCAGTCGCCGGGCGATCTCGATGGCCCGCGCGGGGTCTCCGTCGAGCGCCTCGGCCTCGGCGATCAGCGCCTGCGCGAGGTGGGCGTCGCCATCGACCCGCAGCCTCGCCAGCGCGCTCGCGGCGGAATCCAGGAGCGCGATCCCCTCGACGCGCTGCCCCCGCCTGACGGCGAGTCGCCCCAGCAGCACCTCGACGAACGCCACCCCCGCCTCGTCGCCGGTCGAGCTCCATACGCGCCGTGCCCGACCGAGGTGGATCGCCGCCTGCTCGAGGTGGCCCTGGTCGGACAGGATCTCGCCGACGTTGCAGTCCGTGTAGGCGCCGTCGGCCACGTTGCCGGACCGGTCGCTGCACAGTGCCGCCGCGCGATAGAGATCCACGGCCGCGTCCCAGTCGCCCCGGAAGTACGCGTACATCCCGAGGTTGTTGAGCACGACCGATTCCTGCTCGGGGTCGCCGAGCCGTCGGTAGATCGCGAGCGCCCGCGGCGAGTTGGTCGCCTCGGCCGGACGCCCCTGCTCGACGAGCGCCCAGTCGAGCAGGTTGCACGCCACGGCGAGCGCCCGCGACTCACGCGCGCGCTCGGCCGCGGCGATCGCCGACCGGCACAGCCGCTCGGCGTCCGCGGCGCGGCCCTGGAGCTGTCTGACGCCGGCGAGGGCCGAGATCAGGCGCGCGCGCCAGACCTGCGCTTCCGTGCCGTCGACGCCGTCGAGCACCCGCAGGCCGCGACGGATCCAGCGCACCTCGGCGGGCAGGCGCCCACTGCGCTCGGCGATGCGCGCGTGGCGGTAGAGCAGACGGGCCTCGTCGAGCGAGGAGCCGCGGACGAGCCGTCGCGCGTTCGTTAGCGCCGCGCTCGCCGCCTTGGGCTCGCCGATGCGCTGCAGCGCGCCGCCGAGCCGCTCCCAGGTGGTGGCCAGCTCCGCCGGACCGACGCCGGCGACGCGCGCCGTCTCAATCGCACGGCGGTAGAGCCGGGCCGCATCGGCATGGGCGAAGCGCGCCGTCGCGCGCTCGGCACCGATCAGCGCGTACCGATGCGCGCGCAGGTGATCGCCGGCGAGGATGAAATGCAGCGAGAGCACGGCGGGGTCGGCGTCGACGTGTTGACCGCGCTCGCCCTCGAGGCTCGCGGCGACAGCCGCGTGCAGCCGCCGGCGCACGCGGTACGGGAGGCCCTCGTAGGCGACCTCACGCAGCGCCGGTCGCTTGAAGCGCACGTGCCCGTCCGGGTCGCGCGCGAACAGCGACGACAGTCGCTCCCACGTGCGCTCGTCGGGCTCGGGGTCCTCGGGAGCCAGGACGTCGCGCAGGCGGCGCGGATGGAAGCTGACCCCGAGGACCGCGGCCCGGCGCACGAGCGTGCGATCGCCGGCGTCGAGCGCGTCGATCCTCGCGCTCGCCGCCGCGTCGATGCTGTCGGGCAGCGACACCGATCCACCGGCGGCGGCGGCCAACAGGTCGAGCAGGAACTCAGGGCTGCCGCCGGCGCGCTCGACTGCCTGGGCGATCAGGTGCGGCGGGACGGCCTCAGCCTCGGGACTCGCCTCGGCGAGCGCGAGTGCGTCATCGCGCGACAGTGGACCGAGCTCGACCCGGCGGTGCTCGTCGGCGTCGGCGGCGAAGCCCTGTGGCACGTCACGCCGGGTGGCGATGACGACCCACGCGCTCGTGCCGATCACCATGGCGAGCGCGCCCAGCAGGGCCGCGGACGCGTCGTCCATGAGATGGGCGTGCTCGATCTGCACGAGCGTCGGCACCTTCAGGGCGCCGGACAGCAGGCGCAGGACGACCTCGTGCAGCTTGGCCGCACGGTACTCCGCCGCGAGCTCAGCGACCTCTCGCGTCGGAGGCGCGTCAGCGTCGATCGCGATCCCCAGCAGCGGCAACCACGGCAGCAGCTCCGGGTCTGTCGCGTCGAGCTCCGCTCGCAGCCGATCGAGGACGATCTCGTCGGCGTCCGCCCAGGTCAGGCTCAGCAGCTGACGCAGCGGATCGCGCCAGGCGCCGTAGGGCGTCTCCTGGGTGTAGGCCTCGCAGGTCGTGTGCACGAAACGCATGTCCGCCGCCCGTGCTCGAGCCTCGCTGAGCAGTCGCGACTTGCCGCTACCCGTCTCGCCGACCAACTCGATCAGCGCCCCGTGGCCCGCGCGCGCCCCGGCGAGCGCCTCCTCGAATGCCGCGAGCTCGCGATCGCGACCGATCAGCGGCAGCCGGGGACGAGCGGGGCCGGCAGAGCGTGCACGACGACCCCGCCCCACCTCCCAGGCCTGGACCGCTTTGGCCTTGCCCTTGACCCAGAACGGATCGAGCGCCGTGGTCTCGAAGCTGGTCGAGGATCGCTCGAGCACGCCGGGAGTGCAGTAGACACGCCCGGGCGGCGCCTTGGCCATCAGCCGGGCCGCCAGGTTGACGGTGTCACCCATCACTGCGTAGGTGCGCCGGTAGTGCGGACCCACCTCGCCGGCGAACACCGAGCCGCGGTGGACCCCGATCCGGACCGGAAGCGGCGGCTCGTCCTCGACCACCTGACGCAGAGCCAGCAGCATGCGTTCCTCGTCGTCCCCGGCTGCCCGGGGCGCGCCCGCGGAGAGCATGATCTTGCCGCCGCCGGCGGCGACGTCGGAGCCGAGGAAGCAGATTCCATAGCGGTCGGCCGCGGCCTGCACCGCACATACCGTGCGCTCGAGCGCGTCGGCGGCCGCGTCCGCCCCGCGATCGCGGAGCAGGCCGTCGAGCGCCCCGAACTGCAGGAACGCCACCGTGGCCAGGCGGTGCTCCGGCGTCGCCGGTGCGCTGGCCACGTGGGCGCGAAGCTGGGTGGACAGACACGCCGCCACCGCGTCGTCGGCCGGCCGTGCCGGCAACTCTGCCGGTGCCGCAAAGCGCTCCGCCGGCGCGCGGGCGAGCACCACGCCGGGGCCGCGGCGCCGTCCGAGGCAGCGGTCTGGGAGCAGCGCGGCGGTGGCTTCGCTGATCAGGATCTGACCGGTCTCGGCCAGCGCCTCCATGCCGACGACGGTCGTCGCCGCCGGACCCGCGATCACGTGCTCGCGGTGCGATTCTCCGACCAGGAATGACTCGTAGGCGCCGCTGTGGATGCCGACGGACATCCGCAACACGACGTCCCGGTCACCGACCGGGACGCGGCCGACGCGGCGCAGCTTGCGGCGCATGGCGACGGCGGAGCCGCAGGCCCGCAGCGCGTGGTCCTCGCCTCCGAACCAGATCAACAGCGCGTCGCCGCCGAATTTGAGCAGTGATCCGCCGCCCACGTACGCATCGGCGAGCAGCGGGCTGAAGCACGAGTCGATCGCGTCGACCAGCTGCTCGGCGCCCTCCTTGCCCGCGCGCGCGAGCCGCTCGGAGAGGCGGGTGAAGCCCGACACATCGACCAAGACGACCGTGCCGTCAAGCTGCTCGACGCGCACATCCGGGGCCAGAGCGAGACGCTGCAGCAGGACCCTTGGCACAAATCGGTCGAAGCGACCGATGCTCGACTCTGTCAACACTCGCTTCGGCCCCGCAGAGCCGTCGATTTCCCCGGATATCGCGTTCGGGATACCTGCCCGGTGGCCGAAGTCTAGTCCAGCGCGGCGGGCTTGAGAAGCTCGGGCACGGCAGACCGAGAATATGGTTGCGACGATAAGGGTCTGATACGTTAGCCGCGTTTGGGGAGCCCGAACCGGGGCCGGTGAGACGCCCCGCGGCGTGGAAAGGGGCAGCACATGAAGTTCGTTGGCATGCGCACGGCCATGGCGGTCATCGCGTCGTCTCTGGTGGCGTTCGGCGCCACGGGTGCGTCGGCGCGTGGGCCGCTCGACGGGCAGCGGACGGAGGTCAAGTGCCCGGAGCACCAGAGCTGCACCGGGTCGGTGAGCAACGGCATTTCCAGTGCCACGGTCACGGCGAGCCCGGGGAAGAGCGGGCCGGCCGCCACGCTCGTGCTCGCGCTCGACACCGGACCCGTGCTCGTGTGCGCCGGCTACACGCCGCACAGCAGTGACTGGGCCGCCTTCAGCCTGAGCACCAGCACCCGCAGCAAGACGTTCGGCTACACCGTCGCGCACGTGGTCCTACCGCCGGGTCAGACCGTCCGCGACGTGCTCCAGCGGACCCAGCTCTGCTACGGCGCGCCGTACGAGTTCACGACGCGCTCCGGAGCGCCGGCTACGAAGACCGTGCACCCGGATGGCACGGTCGAGTACGTGGGCCTACTCCCCGAGTGCACATCGCCCGGCGTCACCGGGCCGTGCACGACGGGCAAGCAGCTCGACGTCGCGACGGGCATGCTCAGCATCAACGCGTTCGTCCCCGCCGGCCTTCCGGGTGATCCGCGCGGCCGGGCCTGACGCGGACGCGGGCTGATCTACGAGCGAGGGCCGGGCGGTGTCGCCCGGCCCTCTGATGCCGTACCGGATCGGTGCGGCGGGCTACTTCAGCTCGACGCTCGCGCCGGCCTCCTCGAGCTCAGCCTTCAGCTTCTCAGCCTCGGCCTTCTCGATGCCCTCCTTGACGGGCTTCGGGGCCTCGTCCACGAGCGCCTTGGCCTCCTTGAGGCCGAGACCGGTCGCGGCGCGCACGACCTTGATGACCTGGATCTTCTTGTCGCCGGGGCCGGTGAGCAGGACGTCGAACGCCGTCTGCTCCTCGGCGTCCTCGCCGCCGCCGTCCGCGGCTGCGGCGGCCGGAGCGGCTGCGGCGACCGCGGTCGCCGAGACGCCGAACTCCTCCTCCAGCGCCTTGATGCGCTCCGCGAGCTCGAGCACCGAAATGCCCTTCAGCTCCTCGATCCACTCTTGGGTAGTCGCCATCGTTCCTCCTTATGCGTCGGATTCCGCGTCCGACGCGGCGTCCTGTTCGGTGTCGTTCTCTGAAGTTGCTGCTGCCGGCTCCGGATCCGCCACGGCCTCCGGCTCCGCCGCCGCGACCTCAGGCTCTGCCGGCGCGGCCTCCGGCTCCGCCTCCACGGCGGCCGGCGCCGTGCCGGTGACCAGACCCTGCTCGGCGATCTGCTGCAGCGCAATCGCCAGGCCGCCGATCAACCCGTTGAGTCCGCGGACGAGACCGGTGAGCGGCGCGGCGATCGTGGCGACGAGCTGCGCCTGCAGGATCTCACGCGAGGGCAGGCGGGCGATCGAGCGCACGTCCTCGGCGCTCAGCACCTTGCCGTTCAGCAGGCCGCCCTTGAACTCGAGGATGTGGAGCACCCGCGCGGTGTCGCTGAGCGCCTTGGCGGCCAGCGCCGCGTCGCCGCGGACGAGCATCAGCGCGGTTGGGCCCTGGAGCATCTCCTTGAGCTGCTCCGCTCCCGCCTTGTCCGCCGCCCGCTCGGATAGCGAGTTCTTGACCACGCGGAAGCTGGCGTCGGCGTCGCGCAGCTTGGCGCGCAGCTCCGCCACCTGCGGGACGCTGATGCCGCGATAGTCGACGGCGAAGATCGCGTCCGCGCCCTTGATCTGGTCGGCGATCTCGTCGACGACGGCTGCTTTCTGGTCTCTGTTCATCTCGCTTTCGGCTTCCTGTCACGAAAAACGCCCACACGATGGCGGGCGTCGAGCACGAGATCTGTCTCGCTTCGAGGCTCCGCCTGCTCCGGTCTTACGCTGACGCGGCCGGAGGTCTGGGGCGTCGTCCTGGTTGCGATCGAGTCTACGCGGCCGACTCCTCGAGGTCGCGCACGCGCGTGGGTTCCACTTTCACGCCCGGGCCCATCGTGGTCGCGAAGGTGACCGACCGGATGTAGCGCCCCTTGGCCGCCGACGGCTTGGCGCGGATCAGCTCGTCCATCACCGCCGCGTAGTTCTCGAGCAGGCGGTGGTCGTCGAAGTCGCTCTTGCCGATCACCAGGTGCACGATCGCGGTGCGGTCGGTGCGGTACTCGACCTTGCCGGCCTTCGACTCCTCGACTGCCCTGGCGACATCCATCGTCACCGTGCCGACCTTGGGGTTCGGCATCTTGCCCGACGGACCGAGGATCCGGCCGAGCCGGCCGACGACCGGCATCAGATCGGGCGTGGCGATCGCCACGTCGAAATCGTCGAAGCCATCCTGGATCCGCGCCGCGAGGTCCTCGGCGCCGATCACGTCGGCGCCGGCCTCCTCGGCCTCACGGGCCTTGTCGCCCTGAGCGAACACGGCGACCTTGACGTCCTTGCCGAGGCCGTGCGGCAGCGCGATCGTCCCGCGCAGCTGCTCGTCGGCGTGACGGACGTTGAGCCCGGTCCGCACGTGGATCTCGACCGACTCGTTGAAGTTCGCGGCCTTGAGCTGCTTGATCAGTGCGATGGCCTCCACGGGCGTGTACTCGTGCTCGCGATCGAGACGCTGGCGCGCGTCGAGGTAGCGCTTGCCGTGCTTGCCCATCTAGACCACCTCCACGCCCATCGAGCGGGCGGTGCCCGCGATGATCTTCGCTGCGGCGTCGATGTCGTTGGCGTTCAGGTCCTTCATCTTCTTCTCCGCGATCTCCTTGAGCTGGGCCTGGGTGATCCTGCCCACCTTGTCACGGTGCGGCTCGGCCGAGCCCTTCTCGAGCGAGATCGCCTGCTTGATCAGCACGGCGGCCGGCGGGCTCTTGGTCACGAAGGTGAACGAGCGGTCCTCGAACACGGTGATCTCGACCGGGATCACGGTGCCCATGTCGGACTGCGTCTGGGCGTTGAACGCCTTGACGAACTCCATGATGTTCACGCCGTGCTGACCCAGCGCAGGGCCGACCGGGGGGGCCGGGCTGGCGGAGCCGCCGACGGCTTGGAGCTTGATGACAGTGAGGACTTTCTTGGCCATGAATTACCGCTTCGCTCGAAATCTTTTCAAACAAGCCGCCGGAGGCGGCCCCTAAATCTTCTTGACTTGGTCGAATCCGACCTCGACCGGGGTCTCGCGGCCGAAGATCGACACGAGCACCTTGAGTCGCTGCGCGTCCTCGTTGACCTCGGAGATCTCGCCCGAGAAGTCCGACAGCGGTCCGGAGATGACCTTGACCGACTCGCCGATCGAGAACTGGGCCCGGCTGCGCGGCCGCTCGGCGGTCTCCTGGTGCAGCAGGCGATCGACCTCCGCCTGGGTGAGCGGGACGGGCTCGTTGGAGGCGCCCACGAAGCCGGTCACGCCGGGCGTGCCCTTGACCAGCGACCAGGAGTCCTCGTTGAGGTCCATGTTGACGAGCACGTAGCCGGGCATCGTCCGCTTCTCGACGGTGATCTTCTGGTTGTCCTTCATCTCGGACACCGTCTCGGTCGGCACGACGATCTGCCGGACCGCGCGCTGCTGGTTCAGCGAGACGACCCGATGCTCGAGGTTGTGCTTGACCTTGTTCTCGTGACCCGAATAGGTGTTGACTACGTACCAGCGGAACATTTTCTGTTTGGTCCTTTGCGGCGCCTGCCCCGCGCCGTGAATCGACGGCCGGCGCTTGAGGCCTCTACTTGAATGACTTAGTCCGGTTGCCTCTTACTTGAGGATGAAATCCATCAGCTTGCCGGCCAGGGCATCGGCGATGCCGAGATACGCTCCGGCGACAATCACGAACCCGAGCACAACCCCAGTGGCCTGGATCACCTGACGGCGATCTGGCCACTGTACCCGTTGTAGCTCGCGCCAGCTTCCCTGAAGGAAGTGGACGAGGCGGCTGCCGGTGCGCACCGGGGCCAGTTCCACCCCTTCCTCGGCGTCCTGGGCGGCCACGACGGCCAGCTCGGCCTCCTCGGGCCGCAAGGGAGGCCCGTCGTCCTGCCGGACGTGCGGGCCGGCGGGGATGATGCCCGGCACCCGCGTGGAGCGCTCGTCGGCTTCCTCGATCTCCTCGAGCTCCTCGGGATCGGGCACCTCGTCGAGCTCGGGGCGACCCTGGGCGAGCTGTGCCTCGGCCAGCTCGACGTCGGGCGTGGCGTGCTCGATCGGATCGGGGTTGCCCTCTTGGTGCTCGGGCCGCGCGGTCGCGACACCCGGCTGCGTCGAGGGCTCTCCCTGTGGACGACGGCTCCGTCGCTCCTTGTTGCCGCGTTTGCGATTGCGAGCCATCCCGACCCCGTGTTCTCAGCGCGTTTCGCGGTGGGGCGTGTGGCGCTTGCACCAGCGGCAGTACTTGCGCAGCTGGAGTCGCTCGGGGTTGTTTCGCTTGCTCTTGTTGGTCTGGTAGTTCCGGCGCTTGCACTCTTCGCATGCGAGAGTGGCGGCGATCCGGACGTCTCCACGGGCCATTTACGCGCTTCCCGTACGGATTGGCAGGGCTCGGCGACCGGACCACGGGCGTCAAAACGAACGCCGCCCGGCGCCGCGAGGCAGTTTAGCGCCAGTCGCGAGCGGCGCGCATCCGGTTCGGCCCGCCCGCGTTCGCTCGATGCCCGGTGGCGTCAGTCGGTCAGCTCCACCGGTCGGAGCTCGAGCTCGAGCAGCCGGTCGCCGCGGAGCACGCGGGCGGCCAAGGCGGAGCCGATCGTAGCGGCGGTCATCAGGCGCTGGACGTCATCGACCCGCTCGACCGCACGACCGCCGAGCTCGACGATCAGGTCCTCGGCGCGCAGGCCCGCGCGCTGCGCCGGGCTGCCGGAGGCCACCTCCACCACCTCGACGCCGGACGTGCGCCCGAGCCGGACGCGGGCGTGCGGCGGCAACGGTCGCGGTCCGCCGGCGATCCCGATGTAGGCGCGCCGCACCCGCCCGTCGCTCATCAGGGCGCTGAGGACGGCGCGCGTGGCGGCGTTGATCGGCACCGCGAGCCCCAGCCCGACGCCGGCCACCGCCGTGTTGATCCCGACCAGACGCGCCGCGCTGTCGACGAGCGCCCCGCCCGAGTTGCCGGGGTTGAGCGCCGCGTCGGTCTGGATCACGTTGTCGATGTAGCGCACGGTCCGCCCCGAGCGCGCGGGCAGCGACCGCCCCAGCGCCGAGACCACCCCGGCCGTCACCGAGCCGGCGAAGCCGTTGGGGTTGCCGATCGCGATGACCAGCTGGCCGACGCGCAGCGCCTCGGCCTCGCCCAGACGCGCCGGGGTCAGGTCGCCGCCTTCGGTCCTCAGCACGGCGAGGTCGGAGAGGTGATCGACTCCGATCACGCCGAATCTGAGCTCGCGGCCGTCGACGAACGCCGCGCGGCCGGTGCGCCCCGGGCCGGCGACGACGTGGGCAGAGGTGAGCAGGAAGCCGTCGGGGGTCAGCGCGACGGCGCTG
>Ga0066790_10001406_pt1 | contig 10128 bp, 14 predicted proteins | sample OrgsoiDNA2013050_FD_70963 | JGI IMG/M metagenome (GOLD analysis project Ga0066790, IMG submission 70963) | Permafrost soil microbial communities from the Arctic, to analyse light accelerated degradation of dissolved organic matter (DOM) -... | ecosystem: Environmental > Terrestrial > Soil >...
TGAGCAAGACCGTAAACACATTGCTCACCACAGGCAGGACATTGGTGAGGACACCCTGCAATTGTCCAAGGAGCTGTTGACCAAATGCTTTCAACTGATCTTGAGAGATGCCCACGCGTTGAAACGCATCCAGAATCGGTTGCACCTGGTTATTGCCATTTGCTCGTGAGTTGATGAAGGTCGCTCACTGCGGCTCGCGCGCGAAGGCTCTTCCTTCTGCAGTTGTGATTGCCAAAAGCGAGGAGGGTGTTGATCCGCTGTCTGCAATCAAACCACGGAAAGCGGTTTGATTGCACCACGCATTGAGAAAAGAACTCTTCCACCATTTAGAGAGCCGACGCCCGTGATCGGATCTGGAAGGCATAGATGATCAAGGACACCCCGAATACAATGGCGTAGATCCCAACCAGCCAGAGAACGGTCAGGAGCCCGGCTCCAGGATGCACGATCAGAATAATGCCAAAGATGATGGAGAGCAGACCTGCGAGCCCTAACCCCCATCGATGTCCCGCGGACCCAGCGACGACGAAGGCAGAACTGATCTCCACGAGGCCCGTCACCAGCGCCCAGATGGCCACCAGGTAGAGCAGAATCAGCGCCGTCTCACCAGGCCACGTAAAGGTCAGGATGCCAAAGAGAATACCGGCGATGCCTTCGAGCAACAGCACCCACCAGGTCCGCAAGGCGCTCCGTTCTCGCAACGAGACGACAATGGCCGTGATGCCATCGAGAATGGCATACGCCGCAAACACATAGATGAAAGCGAGCAGCGCAATGCCAGGGGCGGCGAGGGCAATGATGCCAAACAGGATCGCGAAGATTCCGCGGAGAAGCAAGAGCCACCAATGGCTACGAACGACTTGCGCTGTGGGATTCATCATAGACGAACTCCTTTCTTTTTGCTTTCTTTTCAGCTTTTTCCGAACAGATAGTTCGCATGGTGGACTCACGTCGGCCACCCTTCATCAATTCTACAACATTCTCTCGTAGGGAGTGAGCGTTTTTGGCAATCAACACAGCTCAACTGAGATACCCTTGGAGAGCACTGTCAGATGGAAGAAAGACAGAAGAAGTGCACTCCAGTAATCCACATAACTCAGAGATGCCCATGCCCGTGTCGGCGAATACCCAGAGGATGGCCTGGTTGCGTGCGGTCGCGCGTTCTGCCAGACGACGATATTGAGCCGCAAGATAGGTGTTTTTACTGCGACCAGCGGCATGGGCAGCCTGCATGAGAAGTCGACGCAGCCAGGGATTGCCGAGGCTTCGTCTTTCCACTCAAGCGCTTGCCCGCACTTTCGTGGTTCCCCGGACACACTCCTGCCCAAGATGCTAAATGCTGGGCGGAGGGAAACTGCTCCATCTCGATGCCAATTTCCGCCAGAATGCCCTGTGCCGCCTCTTGGCTAGTGCCAGTGATCTCATCAATGAGCTCAAAGGCTTTCTTCCAACTCATCTGCTTTGAGCCAGGAAGTCGACTCTCCTCTTCACGCGTTTCCCTCGCTTCCTGCGAGGAAGCAGGCTTGTCCTCTTCCCTTTCGCCCGGATCATCGGGCGGCGTAAAGCGGCGTCCAATTTCCTGGCTGACTCTTTCAATCGCAGAGTGAATTGGTCGAGAGGCGCTTGATGAGATGATATGCGTAGTAGGTCCGATTGTCATCCAGCTTCAGCTAGCTCGTGAGTCTATCGTATTTTATTGGTTCGCGAGGTAACTGAGAGACATTTGTGAGGATACAATAGATATGAACAGTACTTTTATGCTATCATATTAGCATCACTACGCTCGGATGCGGATCAAAATCCGCCAAAGAATAAAAGATTATGTATGTAGATGCGAGTGTGGTGGCGACACCGGACACGGATGGATTCCCTGTGTTACCACGGTATGCCTGGACGCGATGAATCCCACCCTTTTGTTATGAGCTTTGAGGGCTGCGGGGATCCAAATTTCCCTCGGGATTCCGCTAATAGATAGAAGGTGTGGTTTATGTCTCATATGTTTTCCCATCAGAGCGTCCGTCTGATTTTTGATACTGAAGAGCTCAATTACGGCTTTGGGCCACAGCACCCCCTAAATCCGAAGCGTTTGAAGGCTCTGGTGGACCTGCTGGGGATCACCGGCTTATGGCGATCTGACAATGAGCAGACACGCCTGCCCACGCGGGCGGCCACTGATGAAGAATTGAGCCTGGCCCATACTCCTGAGTATATTGCTGCAGTTCAGCGCCTGAGTGCGCCTGAAGATCCTGGCATCAGCCCGGGTGAACGCGAAGAACTGGCGCGGCTCGCCTTCCATTATGGTTTTGGGGATGGTGATACGCCTGCCTCACCTGACATGCACACGGTCTCGGCACGGATCGCCGGTGGCACCCTGGTTGCCATGAGCGCGGTCATGGGGCTGCCTGAAGGGGGAACTTTTGCGCGTGAAGAGGAGCGACCGCTGCACGTGTTTCATCCAGCGGGCGGACTCCACCATGCCTGGGCGGAGCGCGCATCGGGTTTTTGTATTTACAACGATGCCTCAGTGGGTATTGCGCACGTGCTCCGTTCTAGTGAGGCCAAAATCCTCTACATCGACTTCGATGCGCATCATGGTGATGGAGTCCAGCGCTCGTTTTACGATGATCCACGGGTAATGACGGTCTCGTTCCATGAAACGGGCCGCTATCTCTTCCCTGGCACGGGAGACGTTCTCGAACTGGGCAATGGCGGTGGACGTGGCTATGCGGTCAATGTGCCGTTGGAGCCTTTTACAGAGGACGACTCCTATATCGAGGCCATGAACGCGGTGCTCTCGCCGGTTGTGGCCTTTTTCTCCCCCGATATCATTGTCACCGAGCACGGGTGTGATACGCACGCCTGGGATCCTTTGACGCACATGAGCCTGACCACACGTGGCATTCGCGCTCAGATAAAACTGGCTCACCAGTTGGCGCACTCCTATTGCAATGGTCGCTGGGTGGCTCTAGGTGGGGGCGGTTATGATCTGTACCGCATGGTCCCGCGTGCCTGGAGCCTCTTGTGGGGGGAGATGTCGCAGCAAGAGATTCCCTATCACCTGCCGCAGGAGTGGATCGAGCGCTGGCGTCCCGCGTGGCTGGCGATGCAAGAGGAGGAGAAGCTCGCCCAGGAACTCACGGGCAAAGCGGCCCTGCGCTCGTATTTCCCCACCACTTTTCTGGACCGCGCGGAAGATTTTCCCCCGCAGCCCCGTCGCTGGTCGATCAGTCGCGCGAACAGGCAAACGGTGACGTTGCTGCGCAATCTCGTCGTCCCCCCGCCTGTGCGCCACGCCTTCCCGGCCCCTCGCCAGCCCTCAGCGCATGCAGGTCTCTTTGACTTGCTGCATATGGGGGCGGCGGCTTCTCATGCGCGGACGAAAACGCTGGAGACAGCGATGGGACCGATCCTCTTTCGTAGTTTTTGCCCTCCCTCGTTCGTCGAACGATTGCGACCCGATAGTGGTCTGCACTCCTTTGCGCGTCTGCCTGAGCGTGAGCATCACCTGCTGCTGGACATCGCGAAGAGTCCAGATTGTGCTCTGACACTGGCCTACACTCCTGCCGGCGAAATCGTTGGCCAGGTCACGATCGCTCCTGCCGATGAATGGTGGGAGGACATCGAGGACCTCTATGAGGTCGCCGTCGAGGTCAGCGTGAACTGGCGTCGTGCCACCATTGCGCGCACCCTGCTCTCATTCGCGCTGGAATTGGATGCTCTGGAAGATATGATCTTCTTTGCCATCGGTCTCTCCTGGCACTGGAACGCGAAAGATCTTGGTATTTCTTTGCACCACTATCGCGCATTAATCGCCCACCTTTTCGGCACGCAGGGCTTCGTCGAGTATCCTCTGACCGATCCCGACGTTAGCAAGGAACGCACCAATGTCCCGCTCGCCCGCATCGGCAAGCGCATTGATAAGCATGTCGCCAACCAGTTTCTCAGTCGCCTGCTCAGTCCTGATAGCTTTGGGCGCTTCTAAACGTCCTCGGGCTGTGCTGCAAAAAGAAAGCTGACTACTGCATTACGGTCTCAAGGCTGCCCAGCCCCTCGATCTCCGCGACCATGCGGTCGCCTGAGTGCAGGAACTCGGGCGGCTTCCTGCCGAAGCCAACGCCGGAGGGAGTTCCCGTAGCGATGACATCGCCCGGCTCTAAGGTCATAATTCTGGTGAGGTGCTCGATAATCTCCAGAACCGTGAAGACCATCGTAGTCGTGTTCGCATCCTGCTTGACCTGCCCGTTTACTGAGAGGCGGAGCGCGAGCTTCTGCGGATCGGGCACAAACTCTGACGGAGTAATAAAGGGTCCCATCGGGGCGAAACCATCGAAGCCTTTGAGCATGACCCGGTCGAGGCACATAAACGAACGCTCCTCTTCGGGCCCGTCTATCCATATACTTCTACCACCATGCTCAACCAGAATTGTCGCGGCGCGCAGCAGTTCGTCAGGCGAGCTTGCCCCGATTTTGTAGAGCCTCCACTGGTTGGAGCTGAGGAGAATGGAAAACGTTTTTACGTTCTGTTACGTATGTTACGTATTATGTTTTAATTCTACCATAGAAAACGTAATACGTCAAACATTGATGAAAGTATGGGACTCTCCCATCTTCTCGTATTGGAGCGGACTTACGTATCCGAGCGTAGAATGCCGACGAACCCGATTGTAATACACCTCCATATAGGTGAAAAGTTCTAATCTCGCTTCATCCCGTGATACATACACTGTTTCTCCTACACACTCTTCCTTTAATGCGCCGAAGAAGCTCTCTACCACTACGTTATCCCAGCAGTTTCCCTTTCGCGACATACTTGCCTGTATTCCATATCGCTGTAAACATGCTTGATATGCATGTGCCGTATATTGACTCCCTCGATCACTGTGATGCAACAACCCTGCCTGGGGACGACGGCGCGCCAGGGCTTGTTCTAGCGCCTGTTCTGCTAACTTCTCATCACAAGTGCTGGACATGGGCCATCATACCACCATTCGCGGGTAGATATACATAATGACGGCTACATAGAGCCACCCCCGTACCGTCGGTATATACGTAATATCTGTCACCTATTTCGTATTCGCGCTTTCGCTGTAAAATCCCGATTTAATCTGTTTGGAGCCACTGGATGAGTCTCGTCTCTTTTCGTCGTTCTCACCCGACACCGCTTCAGGCTGGCTGACAACTTCTCCTCTCGCATCAGCCTGGCTACTCGTTTCCGTGAGCAGCTCATCCCTTCATCATGCAGATCTCTGTAGATACGTGGTGCGCCATATCTCCCCTGATGCTCTTCAAATACCTGCCGGATCTCCTGGGTCAACTGAGCATCTTCTCGCTTCCGTCGGCAGATTGGACGTTTGCGCCAGGCGTAAAAGCCGCTTTCCGAGACCGTGAGCACATGACACATCACCACGATGGGAAATTCATGCTTGTACTCTTCAATAAAACGATATTTCATCTCTATTTCCGTGAGAAGATACTTACTACTTTTTTTAGGATATCACGCTCCTGTTGCACTCTTTCCAATTCTTTTTTCAGGCGTCGATTTTCTTCTTCTCATGGTCTTTGATGCCCTTTTCCGGGAAATGCTTCTTCTCCATGTTCCCCCAACTCCTTGCGCCAGTTGTGAATCGCACTATCTGAAATCCCCAGCTCTCGCGCTATTTGGGCGATCGGTTTCCCCGATGTTTGCACCAAGCGCACTGCTTCCTGTTTGAATTCTTTTGTGTAGACTTTTTGAATCTTGCCCATTGCTGATTCCTTTCCCAGGCTTGACCTGGTATATCTCAGCTTTTGGGGCTCTCTCAAACCGGGGTAAGATCATATTCTCCGTGAGTTGGTGTTCCTGGCAGAAGAACAGGGAGTCATCTGGGCATAGCAGCTCAAGAGTCTGCTTCTGGATATGAAGGAGGCGACCCAACAAGCACGCTCCCAAGGAAGGTACTGGTTGCATCCGGTGGAAGTGGCGGACTGGGAAGCGCAATTCTTCCGCTTGCTGCATCAAGGCGATCAAGCGACTCCACGGGCCACTGCTCCGCCAGGAGCCAGGGCAAATGCAAACAAAGCCCTGCACGCAATTTGCTCGATCGCTTGCGCAAACACCAGAAAGCGGTTCTCTGCTTCCTGCAAGACCTTCGCGTGGATTTTGACAACAACCTTGCAGAGCGAGATCTTCGGATGATCAAGGTGCAGCAGAAGGTCTCTGGCTGTTTTCGCAGTCTTGCTGGTGCCCAGGCTTTTAGCCGCATTCGTGGCTAAGTGTCCACCTTGCGCAAGCAAGGTCTTCCTCTGTTGTCGGCTTTGCAAGCGACCCTTTGCGGCCATCCTGTCCGTCCGTCCTTTCAATGAGCCTGAGCCGACCTAAGCTGTTACGCCTGCTGACAAAATGCGGGACCAGTTTGTAGGAGCGCTGATCCGGGGAATAATAAGCAGTACGCTGCCTACCTGAACGGAAATCTGTCACAAATCCTATGGCTCGTCGGTCTCCTTTATAGATAAGAAAACAAAAGGAGGGAAGTCATGACACAACCGTCAACATGCGATGCACCTCCATCACCCATAATGAAGGAGTATTGTGAGGAAGAGCAAGGAAATCAGCATGCTCACACCGCAGGAAAAGGAAGCTCTGGATCAGTTTGAGCAGTATCGTCCCATGCTATTCTCCATTGCCTATCGCATGTTGGGGAGCGTGAGCGAGGCCGAGGATATGCTGCAAAATGCGTACGTGCGCTATTGTCAGGTGCCCGCTGGCTCGATAGCTTCGCCCAAAGCCTTCCTGAGTACGATGGTGACCCGACTGTGCCTCAATCACCTGCAATCCGTTCGCGTGCAGCGTGAGAGCTACCTGGGTCCCTGGTTACCCGAACCCTTGCTGACAGAAGATGATCCCGAGTCCCCAACCAGTCAGGCCGAACGGCTGGAGTCCATATCGATGGCCTTCCTGGTCCTGCTCGAACGCCTGACCCCGGTGGAGCGCGCAGTATTCGTGCTGCGCGAAGTCTTTGACTACCCCTATCCCGACATTGCGGAGATCGTCGGCAAAGAGGAAGTGAGTTGTCGCCAGATCTTGAGCCGAGCCAAAAAATTCATTGTCGCTGAGCACCCGCGCTTCACGCCCTCGACGGAGCATCACCAGCAACTTCTGCGGCAGTTCCTGGGCGCGGTCTCAGAAGGAGACCTCGATGGATTGACTCAGCTCCTGGCCTCCGATATCACTCTGTCGACCGATGGCGGAGGCAAAGTACGAGGAGCAGCCACGCGCACCTTGCATGGAACAGAGGCGGTCGCACGGTTTATAATCGCTATTTCGCAGCGGCATGTACAGGCAACGTCCACAATGGAGATCACGGTAGCGAATGGGGAGCCAGCCTTCCTGATGCGAGTGGACGGTCATCCCTTCATGGTGGTATCTGTGACCATAGCGCAGCAGCGCATTGTAGACATACGGGCGATTAGCAATCCCGATAAGCTCAGGCATCTTGAGTAACTCACCCGATGTGCACGTTGTTCGTGTAGGAGCGCTTCTTCTGCCATGCTTCGCCTGCCGGGCAGCGCGGCCCTCCTATGTGTGTTGCGGATAGATTTGTGATGACCAGATTTGCTGTCATCGCGACAATGTATCTACCTTAGAGAAAGAGAAGAAACTTATGGTAAAAATAAATTTTGATGCAAAGAAAGGAACTGCAATGCACGTCTCTTCTCAAGAACCTCCAGTGGCTCGAAGCTTTGCGCACAAGCTCTACTCTCTGAATTCTGAAAGGCAACACACGCTATGAGTGCCACTACACCTCAACCTCATAAATCACTGCTCGCGTTCTTTTTATTAGCTGTTGTTCTTCTTATTCCATTCTTGGTGTATGGGGCTGTAACCGGACGACAGTTGTCGCCGGGATTACCAGCGGCTGCGCTGGGAGTCTTCTGCCCCATGCTTGCAGCCATCATCCTCGTGTACCGAGAGGACAAGAGGACGGGCGTGGTTGCCCTACTCAAGCGATCATTCGATTTTCAACGGATCAAAGGCAAGTGGTGGTATGCGCCTATCCTCTTGATCATGCCGATAGCGACGGTCCTTTCGTTTTGGGTGCAGCGCTTGAGTGGTGTGCCGGTACCAATTCCGCAGATAGTCGTTTTTCAAGCTCTGGCTCTCTGTGTCGGATGCTTCATTGGGGCTTTAGGCGAGGAGCTAGGCTGGTCGGGCTATGCCATCGACCCCATGCAGGCTCGCTGGGGAGCGCTGAAGGCCAGCATTCTCCTGGGAATTATTTGGGCCGTGTATCATTACATAGGATTGCTACAAGCCCACCGTTCAATTGAGTGGATTGCTTGGTGGACACTCTATACAGTGGCAGCACGGGTGATTATGGTCTGGCTCTTCAACCATACCGGCAGAAGTGTCTTTGGCATGGCACTCTTCCACATGACGATCAATGTGACGTGGCTACTTTTCCCGGTGAGTGGTTCATTTTTTGATCCGCGTGTCACTGGCTTGATCCTTGCGGCCATAGCGGCAAGCGTTGTGATGGTTTGGGGACCGGGGATGCAAGGTCGGTGCCAGAGAACGAGCCAAGCTCTCACGGGAAATTGAAACTTCTCACTAGCTGTAGAAACCTGGCTTCTTGGCCCATTTCCAACATCGATGACACCAGGGGCATGATAGCAATACTATAACTGTGGCATTTGCCTGATATCATGGCGAATTTCTGCCAGTAAGGCCTAAAATGCTGTGATTTGACAGCGGTTTTGGTTCTCCTGCAGGCTCGCTGCTGTGGCCATGATCGAGGAAGCAAGCTCCGTGCGTGAAAACAACGACTCTGAGGACCTCGATGCCTATCGCGATCTATGGTTCTCTTCTCGTGGGCTTTCGCTTGCGGCGCTGAGCGCTCCTGATGCCTGTAGGGGCGCCACGCGACTTCTTTTTGCTTGCAGGGTCGGCGGGAGCCACGATAGCATTGTAGGCCTTGACCCAGGCCTGCATCCCTTCTGGCGATTCCATATCAAATCCCGCCTGTTTTCCCATCAGGACAAAGGACTTGGCCATGCCAAAATTGGCTGGCTCCTGCAACTCCCGTTCCAGGCGTCGGGCGGCCTGCGGTGTCAAGTGTGCAAGCATCTGTCTCGATTGCGGCAACTGGTAGACGCGCTCTAAAAAGTGCCAAAATGCACGTAATTCTTGAATGATTTCCGCTCCATCTCCCCTCTCGGTGATGACTTTGCGTGGAAAGAGGCCAAAGACAACTTCTTCGAGATCGCGGGTGGTCATCGTCGGTGGAGTCGCGCCAGGGTAGTTGATGGCATAATGGATCATCGCTCCGGCCCAGCCCAGTTCAGTTCCTGTCTGAGTAATCGCCTGCCCTTCGGGCGAGGCGCTAAACTGTTCCATCAAGGCCTGTTCATAACGCAATGCTGGCTCTTCCAGATACGCGCCTTGTTCGTCAAAGACTGGTTCATTGATATCAAATGACATCCTCATCGTTCTCCTTCCTGCGATTCGCCGTAGCTGATCTCGATGTCTCGCATCTGCCGGTTCTGTTCCCACCCCTGCTTACCCTTCTTGCATCTCCTCTGCGAGCGAGCGGGCACATCCCTATCCAGCCAGGAGAGCTGCACGAGCAGGCTCTTTCTTGGCCACAGAGAGCACACGGGCTCGCAACAGAGGAAGCTTGGCACGACCATACATGCTCCTCTTAATGAGCTTGAGTCGGTTCACATGCCCTTCAAGAGGGCCCTGCGAGCCAGGCGGTCACGCAGGTCGTCGAGAGTTTCCCGCGGAATAGCTATGGTGAAGGGTTGGATGCTCATCTTGTGACTCCTTCTTCTTTCTATTTTCGTCAATGTCGTTTGCCGATGGGATCAGCCTGCGCCCTGCAACGTCTCGTTCATAGAATCGTCCTTTCTGGAAACCCTACGGTTTCAACCAGGGGAGGAAAGAAAGGCTGCCCGCAGGCAGTACCCCCTGCTTGACTTTTCACACCGTCTCTACTATCATGTGAGACATGAAACAGAAACGAGCATACAAGTACAGATGCTCCCCAACCGACGAGCAACAACAGGTGTTGGCTCGGACGTTTGGCTGTGTACGCTACGTCTACAATTGGGCCTTGCGCTTGCGGACCGATGCCTATTTTCAGCATCAGC
>Ga0066790_10001407_pt1 | contig 10125 bp, 6 predicted proteins | sample OrgsoiDNA2013050_FD_70963 | JGI IMG/M metagenome (GOLD analysis project Ga0066790, IMG submission 70963) | Permafrost soil microbial communities from the Arctic, to analyse light accelerated degradation of dissolved organic matter (DOM) -... | ecosystem: Environmental > Terrestrial > Soil >...
TCCACGGACTCCAGTTGCGGTCGGGATTGTCGACGTTGCCGCTGCGTGCCAGCAGATCGACGTTGCCCGCGCCGCGGAACTCGGCGCGGCCCCAACGGGAAAACACTTTCGCGTCGAATACGTCGCTCTCGTAGGCGCCTTCATTTTCCGGACTCGGGCCCAGGATAAAAATCTTTCCGAGATTGCTGCTGGCCGCGTAGAGTCCGCCCCCGGGAGCTTTGGCAAAACCTGTAACTTGCGACGCGGGCGCTTTCAGCAAATCAGAGAACTCGTCCTGGCCTTCGATGGCAAAGACATGCCCGCGATTTCCGGTTCCGGCCAGCAGCTTATCATGCGAGTCGAAGGCGAGGGCATAGACGATATCTTCGTGCGAAGTCCATATGCGCGACGGGGAACCATCGGGAGCGATGCGATACACATCGGACCCGCCATTCGCGCTTCCGCCGGGGAATGGAAACGCACCCACCGTGGAGGGACTCGGCGTCAAGGTGAGAGTCATCCCGGGCGTGGAAGGCCCGGTGGATGGCGGGACAGTGGTTCCCATCGAATTCAGGAGTGAAGCACCTGCCGTTGAAGTTGCCGCATTGGCCCTTTTCTCGCCCACTCCAGCGGCATAGATGTTGCCTTCGCGATCGAGCGCGAGCGCAGTGATTTCTTTTTTCGGGGCGCTGTACAAGACGAATCCCTCGCCGGCGGGAGAAATTCGGTAGACCAGACCGCTGCCATCCGTTCCGGCAATGACGTTGCCCTGCGTATCAAGGGCGAGAACGCGAATGTGGGTGTCGTCGCTCTTGAAGAAGAGCGAGTGCTCGCCCTTCGGAGTGACTCTGTAAATCTCGCCGTGATCACCGGTCGCGACATAAAGATTTCCGGATCTGTCGAGGAGGAGATCCCAGATGTACTTCGTGCCGGGGGCAAAATACTCGGACGAACTCCACGACGGATCCAGTGCGGGTTTCGCGGGATCTTTGGACGCGTCTTTCTCGGTCTTGCTGTCTTTGGGTCCGTCGACTTTGGGTTTGCGCTCGATCTTGTAGACCTTGCCGTCGGGGGCGGTGGCGGCGAAGATCACGCCATGAGGGCCGACCTCGAGGGTCTGGACCTGGAGTTCCTGCGGCTCAAAAATGATGGTCGCCTGGCCGTCGGGCGTGATTCGGTATACGCGCGCAGGAGATCCGGTGGCGGCGTAGACATTTCCCGATTCATCGGCCGCCACAGCCCAGATGTAGGTCGAGGGCGTCGCGTAGAACAATTTGAATGAGGGAGCAAGTTCCACGCCGCCGGAACTGCGAATCGCGATTCCGGTGGCCGAGCCCTTGGTAAGGTCCTCAAATTTGGATTGCTCCCAGGTGCGCGTGCCGTCGGCGGAAACCACCGGAACCAACACGTTCATCGCGAGTGCGGAAAGAAACAAACCAACAAGAAGGGCAAGAGAATTCCTACGAAGACTCCGCAAGACTAGACCTCGATTCAAAATCATCCAGACGCCGCGTGCCGCGATTTTTCACGGTCACTGTAAGAGTTCAGGTTACCACGCAGAGTGGGTCCGTCGCGCGCGCGCAGCGACAGATCCTCCGCGCGAGATCCATGAGGAGGGAAACCGTTGCCGTAAGAGGACAGAACGGCCAAGGCGCCGGAAGGCTGGAAGTCACCTGCCGTGTTATTGTAGATTTTCATGCATTCTCCGCGTCAGAAACTGCTGAGTACGCTCGCTCACAAGTCATTCCGGCTGGGCGAGTTCAAACTCTCTTCCGGCGGAACCAGCGACTACTACATTGACTGCCGGACCACCACGCTGGACGCGAAGGGATCGCGCCTAACCGGAGAGGTCTTCTTCGAAGAGATCCGGCAGCGCGGATGGAAACCGCGGGCCATCGGTGGGTTGACCATGGGTGCGGACCCCATTGTGGTTGCGGTCTCGGTGGTAAGCGGCGAGTTGGACGGCTTTCTGGTGCGCAAGGCTGAAAAGCAGCACGGCACGGGACAGCGCATTGAGGGTTTCCGCGAGAAGGGCGCGCGAGTGGTGATTGTGGATGATGTTTGCACCACGGGGGCATCGACGGTGCAAGCCATTGAAGCGGCGCGCGAGTTTGGATTCGAAATCGTCGGCGTGATGTGCCTGGTGGAGCGAGAAGAGGCCAAGGGCCGGCCGAACGTGGAGAAGGCGGCCGAGGCCGTGCCGTTCGTATCGATCTTCACGGCGAACGACGTGCGCAAGGAACACATCCTGCAGAACGACGACACGCGGCCCGGGATTTTCGCAGTAGCGGCAGCTTGCGAGGTTTGCGGGCGGCCGGCGGTTACGAATAGCCCGCGCAGTCGCTGCGAGGCACATAAGGTTTCATAAATTGAACGCTTCGTAGAGACGTAGCTTGCTACGTCTCTGCTGGCGGCATCACGAACTATCGTGAGAGAGACGTTGCAAGCAACGTCTCTATGACGGCTTTTTCTATGATTCAGACTCTCGAATGGACCGACAAAGGGGTACGCTTCATCGACCAGACGAAGCTGCCTACCGAAGAAGTTTATGTCACCTGCAAGACGCACGAGCAGGTAGCCGACGTCATTCGCAACATGGTGGTGCGCGGGGCGCCGGCGATCGGCGTTGCTGCTGCGATGGGCATCGCGCTGGGTGTAAACAATTCCAAGGCGGAATCGACGGGCGACCTTAAGCGCGACTTCGACCAGATCTGCGACCTCATCAGTAAGACGCGACCCACCGCGGTGAATCTATTCTGGGCGATTCGGCGCATGCAGGAGAAGTTCGAGCGCATCCGCATCCGGCCCATTCCGCAGATCAAGCAGGATCTGATCGAAGAGGCGCAGCGCATGCACGCGGAAGACATTGCCGCCAACCAGGCCATGGGACGCCACGGCGCCACGCTGATGCCGGACTCAGGCGGAGTGCTCACGCACTGCAATGCCGGAGCGCTCGCTACGGCGGGATACGGGACTGCGCTCGGAGTAATCCGTGCGGCCATCGAGCAGGGCAAGAAGATTCACGTGTATGCCGACGAGACCCGGCCGTTTCTGCAAGGCTCGCGGCTGACTGCGTGGGAACTGATGAAAGACGGAATCCCCACCACGGTGATTTCCGACAACATGGCCGGGGTAATGATGAAGCAAGGCAAGATCGGAGCCATTGTGGTGGGCGCCGACCGCATTGCCGCCAATGGCGACGTGGCCAACAAGATTGGCACTTACACGGTCGCCATTCTGGCGAAGGAACATAACATTCCGTTTTATGTGGCCGCACCGATTTCTACTGTCGATCTGGCCTGTCCGGATGGCAGCCAGATTCCTATCGAGCAGCGGGATGCGCGGGAAGTCACCCACATTGCCGGGAGGCAGATGGTTCCGGACGGCGTCGAGGTGGAGAATCCCGCGTTTGACGTCACGCCCGCGAAGTATGTCGTGGCGATCATCACGGAAAAAGGACTGGCCCGCGCTCCCTACGACGAGTCTCTCCGCAAGTTGGCCGGGCAGGAGGCTGAGGCGCATCCGTAGCCTGACGCCGCAGCTTTTTTTCTTCGCTTCGTAAAGAGATGTAAAGCCTCGAAAGTTTTCTCTTCCAGCGCTACTTATTCTCTGGGTCCGGGTTGAATCTAGCGGCAACTCAATCATGCTAGCCTGAGCCCAGAAGACCCAAGTCTGCACCAAACCTTTCGTCGGGGGGATGTTATGTCGTTACGCAATCGTCTCGTTCTGCCCATCATTCTTTTTTCACTAGCCGTGCTAGCGGGGTGCGGAAGCGGCAGTGGTGTCACCATTCCGGTGGGGCCGCCTAGCGGGAGTTTCAGCAACAGCGACCTGAATGGCACGTACGTCTTTTCGGTAACGGGCAGCGATTTCAACTATGCATTCTTGACGACGGTGGGTACTCTCACCGCGAATGGCAGTGGTGGCATTACCGGCGGCACGGTGGATATGAACGATCCCACGTTCTCGGCTCCCGTTATCGGTCAGCCGATTACCGGCGGGACCTATACGATCACCTCCGACGGGCGTGGCCAAGCCACTCTTACCACCTCGACTCCGTTCGGAAGTTCGATTGCCGTTGACTTCGTCCTGACGTCGAACTCTCATGGATTGATCACGGAGTTTGACGGCAATGGCACGGGGAGCGGCACTCTCGACCTCCAGTCGGCGGTCACGCAAGGCCAGATCACCGGATCCTATGCCTTCAACATCACCGGAATCTCCAGCATCAACGCCACTACCGGAGCCCAGCCTACTCTCGCCACGGTTGGCGCATTCACACTGGACGGCAGCGGCAACATCACTTCAGGAGTTGAGGATTTCAATAACGGCGGCATTTCTATCGGTGAAACCGATCTAACGATTACCAGCGGATCAGTAAGCCTTGCAACCGTTCCCGGAACTGCCAGCCTAACCACAACCATCGGAGGGGCGCCGATCACGTATACCTTCGATGTGTACCCGGTCGATTCCACTCATTTGAAGTTCATTGGAACCGATAGCTTCCCTATATTTGTGGGCGACGTGTTCACGCAGTCTTCTTCGATTCCGACAACCAACGTCTTTACTGTGGCCGGAATCGACCTCGGCTTGCAAGGACCATTCACAGCCGCAGGTCTCATTGTCACCGATGGCACGAGCGCGATCACCAGCGCGTCCACGGAGGATATCAACGATGCTGGCAGTGCTTTTCAGGTGACCAGCTTTAGCGGTACCTATACCGCTTTGAGCGGCGGACGGTCTGTGCTTACTCTGAATGGCTTCGCCAACGGGACCAGCGGTTCTACCGGCAACTACCAGTTTGCGGCTTATCCCTCCAGTGGAGGACTGCAGTTGCTCGAAATCGATAACGGGGGAATCACCGACGGCATCGCCTATCCTCAGACCAGCACAACCGTTACGTCGGGTCAGGGCTATGGATTCAACCTGACCGGTATTAATACCAATGGCGAAGAGGACGACATTGCCGAATTCACAAACAGTAGCGGAACTTTCACGGGAATTGTGGATTCCAGCGATCAGACCCCGCAGGGCATACTGTCAAGCCTCGATCAGAAATTTGTCTCCGCTTATACTGCCGATACGACGATCAATGGCAGGGGCGTGATCACGGCTACCACGAACGCTTTCAATCTGGTCACCTACACCGTCGACGCTTCCACGAGCGTGTTCGTCGAGGTCGACAGTGGGCAAGTTGGACTCGGGTCGTTCGGCCAACAAACTCCCACCGCCAAGTCGAACGTGGCGGCAATGCACCTGGCCGCGTTGCACGTAAGAACGGGCGCGAAGAGTGCGTTGCGGCGAAAACAGAAGTAAGGCGGCGAGAAACGACAGGGCGCGACCGGCTGTTTCTTAGCGGTCGCGCCCTTTGCATTTGCGATTAGCTTTGGGAAGCGCTTACTTTCCCGACAGTTGCTGTGCGCGCCCCGATCCAGGCGGTAATCCGACAGAGCATGAGCACCGCCAACACAAACGCGTATTCCAGCGGCTTCTTCAAGTCAGCTTTCACCAGCCAGATATAGTGGATGACTCCCGCTGCAGCGCTGAAATAAATAAGGCGGTGCAGGACTTGCCAGCGTTTCCCGCCCAGTTTTCGGATGGACCACTTCGTTGACGTCAGCGCAAGCGGAATCATCAGGGCAAAGGCTGTCATGCCGGCGGTGATGAACTTGCGCTTGGCGATGTCGGCGAGCATTTCGTGGAAGTCGAAGAATTTGTCGAGCCAGACATAGGTCATCAAATGCAGTGTGCCGTAGAAGAAGGCGAAGAGGCCGAGCATGCGGCGCAGGTTGATCAGCCAGTACTGCCGGGTCAGTTTTCGCAGCGGTGTCAGGGAGAGCGTGATGAGCAGGAAGGTCAGGGTGCAATCGCCGGTGCTGTGCGTGATCTTTTCAATTGGATTGGCTCCGAGTTGCGCGTGCAAGCCTCTCCAGATGAGATAGCCGAGCGGTGCTAGGCACGCCAGGAAAATCACGGGTTTGAGATAGCGGGGCATTGGGAAAAAAGTGGTTAATGAACTAGTGGTATTGGCTGGTCAAGAGCGTCTACTAGCCACTAACCACTGGCCACTAGGCACTGCTTTTAGAAATTCTTTTTCAGGTCCATCCCGCTGTAGAGGCTGGCGACCTGATCTGCGTAGCCGTTGAACATCAGGGTCGGACGCTTGGAGAATTCGCCGAGCCGCCGTTCTTTCGCTTGACTCCAGCGGGGATGATCCACATTCGGATTCACGTTGGAATAGAAACCGTATTCCATGGGCGCGGAAATATTCCAGCTGTTTAGCGGCTGCTTGTCGGTGAAACGGATGCGCACAATCGCTTTCGCACTCTTGAAACCATACTTCCACGGGACGATGATGCGGAGCGGAGCGCCGTCCTGATTGGGAAGTTCTTCGCCGTACATGCCGAAGCAAAGCAGCGCCAGCGGATTCATCGCTTCGTCCATGCGGAGGCCCTCGACGTACGGCCACTGAAGTACATTCCGCTGCTGGCCCGGCATCTGGGCTAGATCGAGAAGCGTGGTGAACTCGACAAACTTCGCCTTGCTGGTGGGACTCACGCGCTTGATCAGTTCGCTCAGCGAGAAGCCGACCCAGGGAACGACAATTGACCATCCTTCCACGCAGCGGTGGCGGTAGATGCGCTCCTCGGGTGGCGCCATCTTGAGGATTGCGTCCACATCTAGTTCCTGTTTCTTGTCGACCAAGCCATCGATCTTCACTTTCCACGGGCGGGTGCGGAATTTCTGGGCGAGCTTGGCGGGCTCGTCTTTTTCAGTGGAGAACTCGTAATAGTTGTTGTAGTTGGTGACGTCTTTGTAGGGGGTGACGGTTTCAGTCGTGCTCAGAGCGCTCTTCTTGACGCCGTCAATCTTGTTTCCCGCCAGCACCGTAGCCGAAGGCGAAACGATCTCGCGCAGACCAAATCCTGTTGCCGCCGCAGCTCCCGCGATCGCCGCCCCTGCTAGAAACTTGCGGCGATTCAGATACAGACTCTTAGGAGTAATCTCCGACGAACGAATGTCTTCCGCTTTCTTGATCAGCATGAGAGCCCCTGTCCTTTATACGCGAATCCGCGTCAAACGGATTCACACGCCCCATCTTCAAACAAATAGGACGCAGGGGTTGGGAAAAAGTTGCATGGGATGAAGGCTAATTCGTGGCAGATGAGATCGGGGAAAAGGGGGGATACTGACTATCCCAGGACTTCTCTTACCTTGCGCGACAAGTTCTGTAGGGTGAAGGGTTTCTGCAGGAACGCGGCACCGGTCTCGATAGTGCCCTCACTGAGAATCGCGTCCTCGGTGTATCCGGAGAGATAAAGCACTTTGGTGTTGGGGCGCGTCTGGGCGAGTTGCTTGACTAACTCGCGGCCGCCCATGCCGGGCATGACAACATCGGTGATTACGAGGTCGATCTCGCCCTCGTGTAGGGCAGCTGCCCCCATGCCGGCCTCGCCGTTTTCCGCTTCCACCACCCGGTAGCCCTTCGCGGCCAGGGTTTCCCGCACGAGTTGACGAACCGATTCTTCGTCTTCGACCAACAGCACAGTCTCCGTGCCTCCTAAGGCCGCGTGCGCCACCGGAGCCGCGTGCTTCTCGGCGATACCTTCGGCGCCCGGCAAGTAAATTTGGAAGACAGAGCCGCGCCCTTCTTCACTCTGCACCAACACACATCCTCCGCTTTGCTTGACGATTCCGTAGACCGTGGAGAGTCCCAGCCCCGTGCCTTTCCCTTTTTCTTTGGTGGTAAAGAACGGCTCAAAGATTCGCGACTGCGTTTCCTTGTCCATACCCATGCCGGTGTCGCTGACCGAGAGCATGACGTAGCTGCCGGGACGGATGAAGGTCTGCCCGCGGCGATGGCTCTCATCCACGACGATATTCTGAGTCAGGACCGTGATCTTTCCGCCGCTGGGCATTGCGTCCTTGGCGTTGACCACCAGATTCATCAGCACCTGCTCCAGTTGTCCGGCGTCGGCACGGGTATGAGCCGCGTCAGGAGCCAGGCTGGTGACGAACTCCACGTTTTCACCGATCAGCGGCCGGAGCAAACGCTCCATGTCAATCACGATGGCATTGACATCGACGACTTTGAGTTCCAGCATTTGCTTGCGGCTGAAGGCCAGCAGTTGCCGCGTCAGAGTGGTAGCGCGGTCGGCAGCCAATTGAATGGCCCTGCCCTTTTCATGCAAGGGATGATCCGGTTTGAGGTTTGCCAGAATAACTTCCGCATATCCGCTGATGACCATGAGCAGATTGTTGAAGTCATGCGCTACACCGCCGGCGAGGCGTCCCACGGCTTCCATTTTCTGCGCCTGGCGGAACTGATCTTCCAGTACGCGGCGGTCGGTAACGTCTTCGGCAATCGCTTCCAGCACGTCCGCGGGCTCGTCGGCGCTGCTGACGGCGCGGCCGCTGATGCGCACCGTGATTGCGCTGCCATCTTTGCGCTTCCACTTCAACTCAATGCCATCCAGGCGGCCGGTCCGGCGAAATTCTTCGATCAGGTGGGTGTGCTCTTCCGAATGAACGAACACGTCTTTCTCCGGGTCGAGCAACAATACTTCCTCGGCCGAGTTGTAGCCCAGCATCGTGATCAGCGCTGGATTCACGTCCAGGAACCGTCCTTCCAGACTCGACCGGTAGATCCCGTATACCGAACTTTGCACCAGTGAGCGGTAGCGCGCTTCGGAGCGACGGAGCGCCTGCTCGTTGCGCTTGATCTCGACCGCGCTCGCCAGTTGACGTGCCACAAAAGTGAGAACCTCTTTGTCGCGCTCGCCATAGCGGATGTTCTTAGAGTAGGTCTGTACCACCAGCGCTCCAAACGTATGGTTGTTGACCTTGAGAGGAACACCCATCCAGTCGAGCGAACGCGAGCCATTCCGCGCCACTTCGCCACGCTGGACCATGGCCTCGAGCACCTCAGGCGTTGCCAGCAGCGGTTGCCCGGCGCGGATGAGATAGTCGGTGAGCCCGCGGCCCAACTTCTTCGGCGATGGCGCAGAATCCTGCTCATCGACAAAATAAGGAAAGGTGAGCAACTCGGTCGCTGAGTCATAGAGCGCGATGTAGAAATTGCGCGCGTACATCAACTCATCGACAATGCCGTGCACCGCGGCGAAGAACTGTTGCAGGTCGTGAGCGCTGCTGCTTTTCTCGGCGACGCGGTAGAGGGCAGAGCTCAGCGCTTCGACTCGCTTGCGATCGGAAATGTCGTGATAGCCGGCGTAGAACCCGGCCATCTTTCCATCCAGCAGCAGCGGCGCACAGGAGACTGAAACATCGAGCAGGGCTCCGTCTTTTTTCCTGCGCTGAGTTTCCAGAGTGATGCGTTCGCCTCGGGCCAGGGCTTCTGTCACCCATCGCGACTCGGCCAGGCGGTCGGGAGGCACGACGAGATTTTCCAGAGGCTGCCCGACCACCTCGGCGGCGGAGTAGTCGAACATGCGGACGAAGGTTTCATTCGCCCACAGCACGCGGTGGGAGCTGTCGGCAATGCTCAATCCATCGGGCGACGCCTGGCATACCTGTTCCAGAAACTGAAGGCGGGTCTCTGCGCCCTGTGAAGTCTTGGCGAAAGGTTCGAAGAGGGGAGGCAGAGGGCAGGAATGATCGGAGCACGTTCCGTTGCCCGAAGGCGCAACGTTTTCCGGCTGGACAAACGAAGGCGGAGCTCCGCTGGCCAGCGCTTTTTGCAGCCGGCTGGCGCGGGAAAGATCCGTCCCTCCTGATCGGGTGACACGTTCACCCATCTGCGAATTGCCCCCTCGAAATACGCAGTGCAAGGGCATGGTAGAACGCGGAGTACTAGCTCGAAAGGTTACGGGGGTAATTCCAAAATGAAGGGTTCCGAACCGGTCGCAAATCCGCGGTCTTTCGTAACTTGGTGGGCTGCCGGATCGATCTTTATCCTCTATGTTGGCGGGCCCGCGCCCCGTGGGCTTGCCCGTTCAGAGGAGGACCATTGTCGCCGCTTGTTCAACGATCGCGACCCGGCTCTGCCGGCAAGCCCGATCCCACCGATCAGCACTGGAGCATGCTGCTGTTTGAAAGCCTGTCGGCGGGTGCCTTGGCGGTGGGCGTAGGTCTAACGGCGGTGTTGGTGGTGGTTGGAGTGTACGTCACCCTCGTGTGGCCTCTCAC
>Ga0066790_10001408_pt1 | contig 10119 bp, 8 predicted proteins | sample OrgsoiDNA2013050_FD_70963 | JGI IMG/M metagenome (GOLD analysis project Ga0066790, IMG submission 70963) | Permafrost soil microbial communities from the Arctic, to analyse light accelerated degradation of dissolved organic matter (DOM) -... | ecosystem: Environmental > Terrestrial > Soil >...
CAAGACTGACCGGCAGCACCGGTCGTTCGTCGAGCGGGGGGAGTGAGGAGACCACTGCGGTGGCACGGGTACTAGTTACGGAGAAGATCGCCCAGAGCGGACTGGACCTGTTGGCGCAGGCCGGGCACGAGGTCGACGTGCAGGAGGGCATGAGCCCCGAGGAGCTCCTGGGGTCCATTGTCGGCGCCCACGCCCTCATCATCCGATCGTCGACGCAGGTCACGTCCGACGTCCTGGCTGCCGGTACCTCGCTGCAGGTGGTCGGCCGGGCCGGAGTGGGGCTCGACAACGTCGACGTCACCGCGGCCACCGAGCGCGGCGTCATGGTGGTCAACGCCCCGACGTCGAACATCCTCTCGGTGGCCGAGCAGGCCATGGCCCTGCTGCTCGCCCAGGCCCGCAACATTCCCCAAGCGCACGCGGCCCTGGTGGCGGGGCGCTGGGAGCGTTCCAAGTGGGAGGGCGTGGAGCTCCACGGCAAGGTCCTCGGCGTGGTCGGGCTCGGTCGAGCCGGCTCGTTGGTGGCCCAGCGCGCCCTGGCCTTCGGCATGGAATTGATCGGCTTCGACCCGTTCGTCTCGCCCGAGCGGGCCCGGGCCATGGCCGTCCGCCTGGTCACGCTCGAGGAGCTGGTGGGCCAGGCCGACTTCGTCTCCATCCACACGCCCAAGACGCCCGAGACGATCGGCCTGTTCGGCCGGGACCTGCTGGCCAAGGCCAAGCCCGGCATCCGGATCATCAACACGGCCCGAGGGGGCATCGTCGACGAGGAGGCGCTGGCCGAGGCCATCCGGGACGGCATCGTGGCCGGGGCCGGGCTGGACGTCTTCGCCCAGGAGCCGTGCACGGACTCGCCGTTGTTCGAGCTGCCCGGGGTCGTCGTCTCGCCACACCTCGGCGCTTCGACCGAGGAAGCCCAGGACAAGGCCGGGGTGACCATTGCCGAGCAGGTCCTGCTCTCGCTGGCCGGCGACTTCGTGCCTTATGCCGTCAACGTGGCGGCCACCGACGTGTCCGACCTGGTCCGCCCGTTCATGCCGTTGGCCGAGCAGCTGGGTCGTTTCTTCGCCTGCCTGCACGACGGTCTGCCCGATGGCCTGGAGATCGAGTGCCAAGGTGAGCTGGCTTCGGTGAGCACGGGCATCCTCACGCTCTCCGCGCTCAAGGGCATCTTCGCCGGTTCGACGGAAGAACCGGTGTCCTATGTCAACGCCCCGCAGTTGGCCGAGCAGCGGGGACTCGAAGTCCGCGAGTCCTCGACCGCCACCTCGCGCGACTACAAGTCGCTCATCACGCTGCGCTCGAAGTCGCACTCGATCTCGGGCACGTTGAGCACGGCCGGACTCCACACCGAGCCCCGAGTGGTCATGGTCGATGACCATGTGGTCGAGGTACCGCCGTCACCGCACATGCTGGTGGTGCGCAATGACGACCGTCCCGGAATGATCGGCATCGTCGGCACCGCGTTGGGCGCCGCCGGTACTTCCATCTCGTCCATGGCGGTGGGGCCGAGCCCCTCCGCTCCCACGGCGATGATGGTGATCTCGACCACCTCCCCGGCGCCCGATGCCGTGGTCGAACAGCTCCGGAGTGACGACGGCATCCTCGACCTACACCGCGTCAGCCTGTAGCCGATCGTCCGGTCAGTCGGCCGGTCAACGGGTCGTTGAGCCGGTCAGTCGGTCGAGTCAGTCGGTCGTCGGGGTACCGTCGGCCAGGTATCCAGGCTGCCGATCACCGCTTGACCCCGGAGGGCCTGCCGGGGTGATCGATCCAGCAACACCTGGCGCACCAGGCCGAACACGGCAGCCACCAGGGCGATGCGTATGACGATGCTGAAAAAGCGGCGCATCCCGCCACCGTAGTTCCCCGGATTGCCCTACCGGAGCGCCCGGTTTTCGCCGGTCGCCGCCTCCTCGAATCTCAGGATTGAGTAACCTGTGTCGTCGGGCAAGGTCCTCGCTCGGCGTCGTATACGTCACCCTGGCCTGTTGATATTCGGCACGGAAGCATTGCTGGTCACCCGTATAACCTGCCCACGTACTTCCGGGCAAGGCGGGGAAGGGGCGTCCCCGCTCGGTAACCGGCAGTTGCGGACGGTCGGCTATGTCGAGTGTTCGTACAGACTCGCAGCCCGACCGACCTGGGTCAGATGTCGAGGTCGAGCCGCATGGCCACCTGCCCCCTAGGCGATAGTCCTCCGGCCTCGTCGTGCTCCCCTCTGGCCAGCATCTCGGGTCCCAGTTCCGACTCATCCAGCACTCGGAAGCCGAGGTGCTCGTAGAGCGGACCGTTCCATGGCACCTCATAGATGGTCGCCAGGGTTATTGCCGGTCGTCCCGCCGAACGCGCCCAGCTCTTGACCTGCTCGATAAGTGCTTTCCCGACCCCGTGTCCCTGGTGGCCGGGATGGACGCAGACGTGGAAGACGTGGGCGGCGTTGTCAAGGACACCTACGAGTATGTAGCCCACTACCTCGTCGTCGTCCACAGCTACCCAGGAGCGTTCTGACCGCGCATACTCGACCAGTAACTCGATGGAGTCCGGGGGGCTGGCAGCAACCTGGTCATAACCGATGGCGGCGAACTGGCCTTGGGTGGCCAACTCGATGTGTTGGAGACGTGGGGCGTCCTCGGGGCGAGCAGGACGGATGGTGAACCGGCTGTCGGGCACGGGTTCATGGTGGCAGGTCAGAGCGACCGGGATGTGCCGATACCCGGGCGCTCTTGGGGTATCCCTGATCGCCGGCTCGCGGGCATGCCTGCGGTTTTCCAAACGTCTTGGTTGCCTACTTGGTGCCGGGGAGATCCCACCCCATCGCGAGCCGGTGGTTCAGGTGCTGGACGTGATCGGGCTGACGTTGTAGCGCAGTTCTCCGGTCGACACGTCGATGTCGTAATACTCGACGCCCGTCTCCACCTGCGGGTCGTCCGCGCCGAAGGCGACGGCGATCTTATTCGCGGCGTTGCGGACGATATCGAGGGTCAGCTCGGTTGCCGCGGCAGGACCCAGTGCATCCACAACCTGCTCGCCCAACCCGGGTGGCCACCGGATCGGCTGCCACACGAAGGCATCCACGACCTGGAGGGCCAGGGCCTGGGCGTCGGAGATACCGCTGGGATCCCTGTCATCGAACAGATCACTCCCACCCGCCAGATCGATGGCACTGACGCTCCTGCGGGACTGGCAGAGCCGGCAGTCGTGGGCTCTCGCCCCGCGAAGCCGGACCAGTTCGGAGGTAACCGGATCGAGGGCTGGCAGTTTGGCCACCTCGAGGAGAAACCTTTCGTGGGCCACCCAGGGTTCGGTCTCGGCAGAAGTCGGGATCGGACGCCACTCTTCGCCGAACATCTCACGCCAGGCGGCATCGGCGCGAATCATCATGTCCTCCGTCCATACGGCAAGGACGAAGGCACCGGCATTGGCACCGAGTTCGGCCAGCCCGGCTGCTCGAACATCCGTGGTCATGGATGCCACATCAACGACCATCTGTTCGGCGAAGGCCACCGCGTCAGATCTCGGAACGGCAGGAACAGCCGGGTCGAGGCTGGCCCGAGCGATGGCACGGGCCCGCTCCGCCAGGTCGGCCGGCGTGGTCGAGGCGACTGCGTCGATCAATTCGTCCCATGCCGTGAAGGCCACCGGCGCCTGATCTCGGGCGATCACAATCCGACCCTACTGGGCATTTGACGCGTCAAGAAAGCCCCGAAGGCTTGCCCAGACTGATGCAACCGCCCCAGTACGACGCTGCCAGATGGGGGCTGGGCCAAAGCGAGGCAGGTCCAGTCGGGGGTTGTGGGCGTCACCCTGCGACGCGGACAGCGCGGGGACGGAGGATCTTTACGATCCTGGCGGGGGTTCACTCTGACCTTCGTATGTGCCCGGCCGCACAACCTGGTCACTTCGGATTCAGAGTGGATCCCCGCCATCTATTGGATACGGTCAGGCCAGTGGACACCTACCAGATCTACGACGGCCCCGACGTGAACGGCACCGTCGGCACTACGGGTTACGCGACCGGCTGGAACATCCGTGCACGCTCGGCGGGCGTTGCGTGCGACGCAAACACGTCGAGCTTGGCCAGGGCGGGAAAGAGCGCAGTCACGAACCGACTCTGCAGGTCTGCCACCGCGGCCTTGTCGGGGTGCTGATCGAGACCCTTCACGAGGTTGAGGCGCGAGGCCTCCACCCACGTCCGGACATCGGGAGCGCCCTGCCACTCCATTTCGGTTCGCATCCCAGTCAACAGGTGCCGTGTCCAGTCGAACGGCGTGTGGAACCACGCGTTCGGTTTGCAGAGCTGGTTCTTGTCCGCCGTAGATCGTCCTGAGGCTTCGACGAAGGCGATCAGCCCCGCGGAGAGGCTGGTGCTGGCGCGCGTTACCGGTTGAAGGAGGATTGAGTCGTCGTCGAAGATCGGCTTCGGTGCGTTGTCGCTCAGTCCGGCCGAGGCACAGTGGATGTGCAGGTGATGGGGACTGGTCGGGATCGATCCCTGTTGGAGCGTAATTGTATCGACGTCGATGCGCTCGACATGCCCGAGTCTGATGACGTTCTCGATGCGTCGCAGCTCGTCGAGCTCTCCAACGCTCGCCGTGGCCCCCTTCAGCATGGCCGGCTGGATGGATGGGTCGATGCGCAACACGACCTGGCGATCCTCCAGTCGCTCGAAGACCTGCTCGATCGAGTCGCATTCGGCGACCGCTTCCAACTGGAGGACGACTCCTTCGAAGGTTGAAAGGACACCGTCACCGGGCTGGAAGTACGAGCGATTCAGGATCCACGAGTCGCGCGGGCGGATCCAGGTGATGTCTCGGGCCGGAGTACCCTTGTCGAGCAGCCAGCACACGGCGTCCATGGCTGTCTTGCCGCCACCGATGATCACGTAGCCGGCGGGGGGCTCTGTGACGCTCGTGAGAGCGCCGACTGGGATGCATCTGGCCACGTCAGATACTTCGAATGGAGGCGGGTCCGTGGCCGGAACGTGAGACGCCATGTAGGTAGCGTCGACGACACTGCGTCCCACTGACACGCCAGTCTCCACTCCGGTCAATCTGGATCGGAAACTCCGGTCGCCGAGGTAGTCGGACATCGGGAAGAAGCGCACCCGACCTGACCCTAACAATCGATAACGCATGATTTCGTCGTAGTAGCGGCAGATCTCCGTTCCGCTGGCTCGCTCATAGAAGCCGGCGTCTCTTCCGTCGGTCTCGGTCCGGTCCTCTCCAAGCGCGGTCGAGTTCACGCCGTAGTTCATGGACGGCTGGTGCAACTGGACAAATGGGTAGGAGTCCAGCCAGTGACCACCGGGCCCGTGCCGCCGATCGATCATCACTACATCCGCGTCAGAGTTTTGGATCAGGGTGTCTACAAACCCCATCCCGAGCGCCCCGGCGCCGACGACGAGGTAGTCGCTCTCAATCTCCGCAGTCTTACCCATGGCCATGGCGAGAAATTAGGCTATTACGAGCACTCAGGCACGGTCCCGCCCGACCACAGTGCACGATTTCGCACTTGTTACTAACCTGACGGCGTGCCGCTCTTCCTTGATCGTCACGATGCGCCAGGAGCCACGGCTGCCCAGATTGCCGAAGCGCACAAGCTCGATCTGGCCGTCCAGGAGGACTACGGAGTCCGCTACGTCACCTATTGGTTTGACGACAGCGAAGGGACGGTCTTCTGTCTCGCCGAAGGTCCCAACCGTGAATCTCTCGAAACTGTCCATCGGGAATCTCACGGTCTTGTGGCCAACAACATCATCGAGATAGGCGAAGGTCCCATAAATGCCTTCCTCGGTGCGCCTCCCTTACACCAACCCGGAGAGGAGTACGTCGAGTCTGCCGTTCGAGCCATCCTGTTCACCGACCTGTGTGACTCTACCAAGCAGACACAAGAGCTGGGCGACGAGGGGTTTATGGTGCTCCTTCACGAGCATGACGAGATTGTGCGCTCGGCGTTGCACGAGCGGGGTGGACGTGAGGTGAAACACACTGGCGATGGCATTATGGCGTCGTTTGCCTCCATATCAGGTGCCGTTGAATCCGGCGTAGATATTCAGCGCTCTTTGAAACGCAGAAATGTAGAGGCTGAGCCCCACCTTCACCTTCGGATCGGTATCAGCGTCGGCGAACCGGTAACTGAACGCGGCGACTTGTTCGGCGCGGCAGTGCAGCTGTCGGCCCGGCTCTGTGCGGTCGCTCCCGCCGATGGAATCGCCGTTTCCAGCGCCGTACGTGATCTCTGTGTCGGAAAACTCCTCGATTTCGCTTCCAAGGGCAAGCTTGACTTGAAGGGGTTTGCGGAGCCGGTGCCCATCTTTGAAGTGCGCTTCCAGCCTGAGTAGACCCTCAATCGTCTTGGCCTTCTGTCCTGACTTAATGGCAAGCAAGTCGAGCGATGATTCCCCAGACCACCAATGTGGTGGACCTAGTAAGGGTGCTCCAGATCGCCGCGACGGTGGGACGGTGGGAGCTACGGCGGTAGATGCCCTTAAAACCGATCCCGTTATTGAGATCCGGTCTCGACCTCGAGGAGTTGCCGCGCTGCGGCATAGTCGGCCTTGCCGACCTGAGTGCGAGGTACCACGTCGACAACGATGGCGACACGAGGCAGCTTGTAGGACGCCAGCTTCTGGCCAGCGACAGTAAGGATCCCTTCGAGCGGCTCATCAGTGTCGGGGGCTCGGGAGAGTACGGCGGCAACCTTCTGCCCGAAGCGTTCGTCATCTACGCCGAAGACGAGCGCGTCCTCGACCCACGGAAGCGCCTTCAGGATCTCCTCGACCTCTTCTGGGTAGACCTTCTCCCCTGCGGTGTTGATGCAGGATGACCCGCGTCCGAGGAGGACGAGGGTGCCGTCGGCCTCGACCGTGGCGTAGTCACCGGGGATGGTGTAGCGCTGCCCATCAAGGACCCGGAACGTTGCGGCTGTCTTGGCCTCGTCCTTGTAGTAGCCCTCCGCTCCCCCCGGGAGCGCAACGAGTCCAGCGTGGCCCGAGCCAGGCTCGACCGGATGTCCGCTCTCGCTGAGCACCATGACGCCACGAGACGGGCGAAACCTCCCAGTCGGGGCGGGGGTATCCGCGGTCGAAATCGACATGCCCATCGTCCCCTCACTGGCTGCGATGAGGTCGATGATCACGGCCTGCGGCAGGTGTCCGAGCAGTCCGGACTTCACCTCGGCCGAGAACATCGCACCGGACGAGGTGATGAATCGTACGCACGCTAGATCACGGGTCGCATCCTCATTGAGTGCCGTGAGCATTGGCCGTGCGAATGGGTCACCCACGACGGTGATGGCGTTCACTCGCTCCGCCGCAACGGTGTCCCACAGGGCGGCGGCATCGAAGCGACGACCCTCGAGCAGCACCACCGTTCCACCCGTGGCTAGAGCTGGAGCGACACCGATCCCGAGGCCCGTGTTGTGCATCAGCGGAGATGCCGGAAGCGAGATGAGCATTTCTTCGAGTCCGGCCGTGAACGATGGGACCTCATCGATGTCGAGTCGGGCGCGGCCGACGAGGGGCGGCACGGTCTCGAGAAGGTTGGTGAGAGATGGACCCACCTTCGAGACGACACCTTTGGGCATCCCCGTTGTGCCCCCGGTGTAGATCATCGTGATGTCGTTTCCGTCCCGGGCGATGCGATCAGCGGGTTCAGCCCCTGTAATCGCCGCTTCGTAGGGAACGCTGTGCTCGAGATGGTCGGCGCCGTCGGAAACTTCGATCAGCAGCTTCAGCGGTCCTGATTTCGCTAGGGCGTCGGCAACGACGCCTCCCAGGCTGGAGTGGAATAACAACACGTCGGCGTCCGCGTTGGAGAGCAGATAGGCGACTTCTTCGCCGGTATAGCGGTAGTTGACGTTAAACGGGACGGCCCGAATCTTCAGGGTGGCGTAGTAGCTCTCGAGGAACTCGGGGCTGTTGTAGAGCAGCTGGCCGACTTTGGAACCGGCGCCCACGTCGTGCGCACGCAATGTCCCCGCCAGCTGTGCCGACCGGTCGTCGAACTCACGCCACGTGAACCGGCGGTTTCCCTGGACCACCGCGAGTCGGTCAGGGACTGTATCCGTGATGGCTTCCCACAGCGTCGCTGGATGTAGGTCCATCATCGTCCTTTGGTCCGCGATTCGGGAGCTCCTCATTTACCAAGGCCGCAAACTCCCGCGCCAGACTACATGGGGCGTGTGTTGCACTGGCTCGATCGGCGACGGGGGCCATGGCCAATCAAGCTGAAAAATGCACCCGGTCGACGGGTAGATCCGGTCGTGACAGCTATCGTCCACCAGCGGAGGAAGAGATGGAGCTCGGACTGACGGCGGAACAACAGGAGCTCAAGGACGAGCTGCGCCACTACTTCGTCCGCCTCGTGGACGAGGTGGAGGGTTCGAAAGGCGAGGAGCCGACCTACACCCATTACATCCGTCGGATGGGCGAGGACGGCTGGCTCGGGTTGGGCTGGCCCGTGGAGTACGGGGGCCGGGCTCGGGGGCCGATCGACCAGATGATCTTCGTGGAGGAGTCCCACTGGGCCGGGGTGCCGCTCCCTCTCCTCACGCTGAACAGCGTCGGCCCGACCCTGATGGCCCTCGGCACCGACGAGCAAAAGCAGCGCATCCTGCCCGGCATCCTCTTGGGGAAGGTCCACTTCTCCATCGGCTACACCGAGCCGACGGCCGGGACCGATCTGGCGTCGCTGCGGACCCGGGCGGTGCGCGACGGCGAGGAGTACGTGATCGATGGCCAGAAGATCTACACCAGTGCCATCCAGTACGCCGACTACATCTGGTTGGCGGCCCGCACCGACCCCGATGCGCCCAAGCACAAGGGGTTGTCGGTCTTCATCGTGCCGGTCGGCGCTCCAGGCTTCAGCTGGGCGCCCCTGGCGACCATCGCCGGAGACATCACCAGTTCGACCTTCTATGACGGTGTGCGAGTTCCCGCCGAGAACCTGGTCGGGGCCGAGAACCAAGGGTGGAAGCTGATCACCAACCAGCTCAACCACGAACGGGTGGCGATCTGCCCGGCCTCGGGGCTGCTCCGGAGCCTGACCGACGTGCGCCGATGGGCCCAAGAGCACACCCTCGGCGACGGGAGGAAGGTGATCGACCAGGAGTGGGTCCAGGTGACTCTGGCCCGGGTGCACGCCAAGATCGAGGTGCTCAAACTCTTCAACTGGAAAGTGGCCTGGGCCGCCGACAAGGGACTGAACCCGGCCGATGCGTCGGCCACCAAGGTCTACGGGACCGAACTGGCGTTAGAGGTCTACCGTCTCTTGAGCGAGGTGGTGGGTCAGGCCGGTTATCTCGCCGAAGGTTCGCCCGGCGCCGTTCTGCAGGGTCGGCTGGAGCGTCACGCCAGGGGTCAGACAATCTTCACCTTCGGAGGCGGGACCAACGAGATCCAACGTGACATCATCGCCATGGTCGGCCTGGGCATGCCCCGCGCTCCCCGCTGAGCCTGGCGCCGATCGGTCGCGCCGAGCCCTTCAAGCCTTGATGCGATTGGATCTCCTGGACCGACGCTGACGCGCCTGCCTGGAAAGCTTGAACTGCGGCGAGGGGCATGGTTGGTCGGTTGAGGCGCCCTGAAGCATCTCGGCGATATCGGGGTAGAGGACCTTGACCGTGAAGTCGTCCAGCTCGACCGTGGCGGTCTCGGCCCCGTTGCCACTGACGTAGGTGACCTTGACCATCAGATTGCTGCCTCGACGTCATCGATATCGCCGTACCGACGCTCAATGACGACGTCCCCGTCCTCCTTGAAGATCACGCCCACTTCGCACCAGGGCCTGAGTTCGGGGCCCGGTTCGTCACGCTTGGTGTCGTGCTCCACCACATTGCTCATCCGGGTGCTGCCCATCCCTCCACCATGCTCCACGTGCATCGCAGCTTCGGTGTCATCCGGTTGCCATCGGGGTGCTCCGTCGTTCCCGGCCCACTTAACCTGCCCACGTAACCGGCCCACGTAACCTGCCCACGTAACCTGCCCATAAGTCCGTACAACCCGGAGCGAAAGGGAGCGACGCCATGCTCATCGGTGCCCACGTGATCGTGTACAGCAACGACGCCACGGCTGATCGCGCCTTCTTCCGGGACGTCCTCGGGTTTTCGTCGGTGGAC
>Ga0066790_10001409_pt1 | contig 10111 bp, 8 predicted proteins | sample OrgsoiDNA2013050_FD_70963 | JGI IMG/M metagenome (GOLD analysis project Ga0066790, IMG submission 70963) | Permafrost soil microbial communities from the Arctic, to analyse light accelerated degradation of dissolved organic matter (DOM) -... | ecosystem: Environmental > Terrestrial > Soil >...
GGCCAGCAGGTGCAGGACCGCGTTCGTCGACCCGGCCGTGGCCATCACCATGGTGGCCGCGTTCAGGAAGGCCGTCTTGGTCAGGATCTGGCGCGGCAGCAGTCCGGCCGCCAGCGCCTGCACCACGGCCTCGCCGGTCCGCCGCGCCAGGTCGGTGCGCTCGGCCGACACCGCCGGAGGCGACGCCTCGCCCGGCAGCGTCATGCCGAGCGCCTCCGCGCACATCGACATCGTGTTGGCCGTGTACATGCCGGCGCAGGAGCCGGCGCCGGGGCATGCGGCCCGCTCGATGGCCAGGAGGTCGGCGTCCGAAACCTCGCCCGCCGCGTTGCCGCCCACGGCCTCGAACACGTCCTGGATCGTCAGCGTCCGGCCGAGCGCGTGCCCCGGCAGGATGGTCCCGCCGTACAGGAACGCCGACGGCACGTTGACCCGCGCGCAGGCCATCAGCATGCCGGGCAGCGACTTGTCACAGCCGGCGATCGCGACCAGCGCGTCGAACTGCTCAGCCTGCATCATCAGCTCGACGGAGTCGGCGATGATCTCCCGGCTGACTAGCGAGGCCTTCATGCCCTCGGTACCCATCGAGATCCCGTCGGACACCGCGATCGTGCCGAATTCCAGCGGCACGGCACCGGCCTGGCGTACCCCTTCCTTCACGGCGGCGGCGAGTCCGCCCAGATGCAGGTTGCACGGGGTGACCTCGTTATGAGAAGAAGCCACGGCCACCTGGGGGCGACTGAGGTCCTCCTCACTGAGGCCAACCGCGCGCAGCATCGCGCGGGCCGGGGCGCGGGACGGCCCGGTCGTGAGCGGGCCGGACCGCGGCCGGGGCAAACGCGGGGTGGTCATACCGCCTCCGAGATCCTGGGCTCGACGCCGTCGTCGAGCCGGGCTAGCTGGTCGTCCGGAATCGCGGTAGCGCCCGCGCGGAGCAGGCCGTAGGCCACGCCGTCCGCGAGCGCCTCCCAGGAGGCGGTGACGACGTCGTCGGACACCCCGACCGTCGTCCACTCACCGTCGGAGTCGGCGGAGGTCAGCATCACCCGGGTAACGGCGCTGGTCGCCGCGCGGCCGTCGAGGATGCGCACCTTGTAGTCGACCAGGTGGATGCCCGCCAGCGCCGGGTAGGCCTCGACGAGGCCGCGCCGCAGCGCCTGGTCGAGCGCGTGCACCGGCCCGACCCCCTCGCCGACCGCGACGACCCGGTCGGCACCCAGGCGCAGCCGGACGATCGCCTCGCTGCGGTCCTGTGCCTGACTGTGGTCCTGGGCGGCCGCGCGCTCGATGACCACGCGGTAGCCCTCGAGCTCGAACCAGGTGGCCAGGACCCCGGCGCTGCGCCGGACCAGCAGCTCGAACGAGGCGTCGGCGGCCTCGAACGCGTAGCCGCGGTGCTCGGCCTCCTTGACCTGGTCCAGCACCCGCCCGGCCAGGGTGGGGTCAGTGCTCAGGTCGAGGCCGAGCTCGGCGGCCTTGGCCATCACGTTGCTGCGGCCGGCCAGCTCGCTGACCAGCACCTGCGCGTGGTTGCCCACCGCGGCCGGGTCGACGTGGGAGTAGGCGTCCGGCCGCCGGGCGATCGCCGACGCGTGCAGCCCCGCCTTGGTCGCGAACGCCGACGGCCCCACATAGGGCTGCCGGGAGTCGAACGGCAGGTTGGCCACGTCGGCGATGGTCCGCGCGGTGGAGGCCAGCGCCGCGAGCCGGCCCGGCGGCAGCAGCTCATGACCCCGCTTGAGCTCCAGGTCGGCGATGACCGAGAAGAGGTCGGCGTTGCCGCAGCGCTCGCCGTAGCCGTTCGCCGCGCCCTGGATGTGCAGCCCGCCCGCCGCCACCGCGACGATCGAGTTGGCCACCGCGCAGGCGGAGTCGTTGTGGAAGTGGCCGCCGATCCGCACGTGCCGGCCGACGCCGTCCGCCACCTCCGCCACGATCGCGGCCACATCATCGGGCAGGGTGCCCCCGTTGGTGTCGCACAGCGCCAGCGTGTCGGCCCCGGCGTCGGCGGCCGCGGCCAGCACCTCCAGCGCGTAGCCGCGGTCGGCCCGGTAGCCGTCGAAGAAGTGCTCGGCGTCGAACACCACCCGCCGGCCGGCGGCCGCCATGTAGGCGACCGACTCGGCGACCATCGCCAGGTTCTCCTCCCGGGTGGTCCGCAGCGCCTCGGCCACGTGCAGCGTCCAGGCCTTGCCGACCAGGGTCACGATCGGCGTCTCCGCCTCCAGCAGCGCGGCCAGGTTGGCGTCGTCGTCGACGCCGCGGCGCGGCAGCCGGGTCGCGCCGAACGCCGCGAGCTGCGCGTTCTTGAACTCCACGGACTTGACCCGGGCGAAGAACTCGGCGTCCTTGGGGTTGGAACCCGGCCAGCCGCCCTCGATCACGTCCACGCCGAGGCTGTCCAGCACGGCCGCGACCCGCAGCTTGTCGGCGACCGTCAGGTCGAGCCCGACCTGCTGCGAGCCGTCGCGCAGCGTCGTATCGTAGATCTCTACCTTGGGCGGCGCCCCCGCACCGTTCCCGGCTACCCCGGCCGCGCCGGCTACCCCGGTCATGAGCCTGCCCCCTCGATGCTCGCCTGCAGTGCCTTGTCCCATTCTCCCGTGGTCGCCGGGGCGCCGGCCGCCAGCACCGCCGAGACGGCGGCATCGAGGTCGCCGCCCGCCTCGGGCTGACCGAGATGGGCCAGCATCAGCCCGGCCGACAGCACCGCGCCGGCCGGGTTGGCCCGCCCGGTGCCGGCGATGTCCGGCGCCGATCCGTGCACGGGCTCGAACACCGACGGGCCGGTGCGGTCCGGGTTCAGGTTCCCGCTCGGCGCCAGGCCCAGGCCGCCGGTCAGCGCCGCGCCCAGGTCGGACAGGATGTCGCCGAACAGGTTGTCGGTGACGATCACGTCGAACCTGGCCGGGTCGTCCACCAGGTACAGGCAGGCCGCGTCGACGTGCGCGTAGCTCAGCTCGACGCCGTGCTCGGCGGCGACCTCCTCCGTGACGCGCCGCCAGAGGTCGCCCGCGTGGGTGAGCACGTTCGTCTTGTGCACGAGGGTCAGCCGCCCGGTGCGCTCGGCGGCGAGCTCGGCCGCGTAGCGGACGCACCGGCGGACCCCCGCCCAGGTGTTGAGTGACTCCTCGGTGGCGGTCTCGAACTCGGTCCCGCGGTGCACGGTGCCGCCGGCCCCCGCGTACAGGCCCTCGGTGTTCTCCCGCACGATCACCAGGTCCAGGTCGCTCAGGTTCGCCCGGCCGACCGCGTTGGCGACCCCGGCCCGCAGCTTGGACGGCCGCAGGTTGATGTAGAGGTCGAGCTCGGCTCGCAGCCGCAGCAGCAGGCCGCGCTCCAGCACGCCGGGCGGCACCTCCGGGCTGCCGACCGCGCCGAGCAGGACCGCGTCGGTCTTGCGCAGCTCGTTCAGCGCGGAATCCGGCAGCACGTCCCCCGTCTGGAGGTAGTGCTTCGCGCCGAGCGAGTACGGCCGCCACTCGACGCCGAAGCCGCGGCGCGCGGCGACGGCGTCCACGCAGGTCCGGGCCACCTGCGTGACCTCGGGCCCGATGCCGTCGCCGGGTACGTGGGCGATGACATAGTTGCTACCCGTGGTTCGGCTAGCTACAGCGTGGTCGGGCATGCTCAGGCGTCCATCTCATCGGTCGCGGCGTTGAGCCAGCTCATCATCTTCCGCAGCGGCTTGCCGACCTGCTCGATCCGGGCCGTCGACGCCTCGGTGCGCAGCCGCTCGAAGTTCGGCCGGCCGTTGTCGTCCTCGGCCACCCACTCGCGGGCGAACTCGCCGGACTGAATATCGGCGAGCACCTTGGCCATGGCCTCCCGGGTCGCCGCGCCGACGACCCGCGGGCCGCGGGTCAGGTCGCCGTACTCCGCGGTGTCGCTGACCGAGTAGCGCATCCAGTTCTCGCCGCCCTCATACATCAGGTCGACGATGAGCTTGAGCTCGTGCAGGCACTCGAAGTAGGCCACCTCGGGCTGGTAGCCCGCGTTGACGAGGGTCTCGAACCCGGCGTTGACCAGCGAGGTCACCCCGCCGCACAGGACGGCCTGCTCGCCGAACAGGTCGCTCTCGGTCTCTTCCTTGAACGTGGTCACCAGGGCGCCGGCCTTGGTGCCGCCGATCCCCTTGGCGTAGGAGCGGGCCAGGTCCCAGGCCTTGCCCGTGGCGTCCTGCTCGACCGCGACGAGCACCGGGGTGCCCTGGCCGGCCTCGAACTGCCGCCGCACGATGTGCCCGGGCGCCTTGGGCGCCACCATGGCGACGTCGACATCCTCCGGCGCGGTGATGTAGCCGTAGTGGATGTTGAAGCCGTGCGCGAAGAACAGCGCGTCGCCGGCCTTCAGGTTCGGGGCGATGACGTCGGCGTACAGGTGCCGCTGCACGGTGTCGGGCGTCAGCACCATGATCACGTCCGCCCAGGCGGCCGCCTGGGCGGGCGTGACGACGGTCAGCCCCGCGGCCTCGGCGCGCTTGCGGGACCGGGACCCCTCCGGCAGGCCCACCTGGACCTCGCAGCCCGAGTCCCGCAGGCTGAGCGCATGCGCGTGGCCCTGGGAGCCGTAGCCCAGGACCGCGACCTTGCGGCCCTGGATGAGGCTGAGATCGGCCTCGTCGTCGTAGTACACGGTGGCCATGTCGGCGTTATCCTCTCGTGAGTATTTTTCGGTCATAACGGGGTACTTAGGCGGCGGTCACCGCTGCCGCCTGCTGGTCATTAGCGTGCTCGTCGGTAATCGCTGTCGTGCCGCGACCCAGCGCGATGCGCCCCGTGCGGACGATCTCGCAGGTCCCGTAGGAGTCGAGCATGGCCAGCAGGGCGTCCAGCTTGCCCGGGCTGCTGACCGCCTCCAGGATGAGCGTGGACGGGCTCATGTCCACCACGGTCGCCCCGAACACCTGCGCTACCTCCAGCAGCTGGCCGCGGTGGCCGGGCTCGGCGTGCACCTTGATCAGTGCCAGTTCGCGCTCGACCGCGGTGCCCCGGTGCAGCTCGACGACCTTCAGGACGCGCACGAGCTTGTCGAGCTGGTTCATGACCTGCCCGACCGGCGTGGACTCGCCGTCCAGCACGATCGTCATCCGGCTGACCCGCTCGTCGGCCGTCGGGCCGACCGCGAGCGAGGAGATGTTGAAGGCCCGCCGCGAGAACATGCCGGCCACGTGCGCCAGCACGCCCGGCTTGTTCTCCACCAGGACGGACAGCGTGTGGGTCGTCATCGGGTCACCTTTTCCGTGTGGAGCACAGTCCTGCGCGCCGCGGCGCGCTGCTCGTCGGCGCTGAACTCCGGGCCCAGCACGATGTCGTCGTTTGGCTTGCCGGCCGGCACCATCGGGAAGACGCCCTCGCGGTCGTGCACGCGGAAGTCCACCACGGCCGGCACGTCGGTCGCGGCCAGCGCCTTCTCCAGCACCTCGTCCACCTGGTCGGCCGAGTCGCAGCGCAGCCCGTAGCAGCCGTAGGCCTCGGCGAGCTTGACGTAGTCCGGGATGGTCTGGCCCAGCTCGCTGTGGGAGTAGCGCTCGTCGTAGAACAGCTCCTGCCACTGCCGGATCATGCCCAGGAATCCGTTGTTAAAGATCAGCACCTTGATTGGCAGGCCCTCGATCGCGCAGGTGGCCAGCTCCTGGGCGGTCATCTGGAAGCAGCCGTCGCCGTCGATCGCGACGACGAGCTCGCCCGGCCTGCCCACCTGGGCGCCCATCGCGGCCGGCACGGCGAAGCCCATCGTGCCCGCGCCGCCCGAGTTGACCCAGCTGCGGGGCTTGGTGAACGAGTAGTGCTGGGCCGCGTGCATCTGGTGCTGGCCGACCCCGGCCACGACGACGGCGTCGCCGCCGGTCAGCGCCGACAGCCGTTCCACCACGTACTGCGGCTTGAGCGGGCCGTCGTCCTCCTGGGTGTAGCGCAGCGGGAACCGGCGCTTCCAGTCGTCCAGAGTGGCGAGCCAGTCCGCGGTGTCGAGAGGGCCCGACTCGGCGATCTCCGTGTGCAGGCCCGCCGTCAGCCCCGTGAGGGTGGCCTTGAGGTCGCCCACGATCGCCACGTCCGGCCGCCGGATCTTGCCGATCTCGGCCGGATCGATGTCGGCGTGCACCACCTGGGCACGCGGCGCGAAGTGCGGCAGGCTGCCGGTCACCCGGTCGTCGAACCGGGCCCCGAGCGCCACCACCAGGTCGGCGTCCTGGAGCGCGGCGACGGCCGGGAACATGCCGTGCATGCCCGGCATGCCCAGCGCCAGCGGGTGCGAGTCCGGGAACGCGCCGCGGGCCATCAGCGTCGTGACGACCGGCGCCTGGGCCAGCTCCGCGAGCTGGAGCAGCTCCTCGTGGGAGTTGGACTTGATCACGCCGCCGCCGACGTAGAGCACCGGGCGGCGGGCCTGGCGCAGCAGGATCGCGGCCGCGCGGATCGCCTGGAGGTCCGGCGGGCCGGGAATCCGGTAGCCGGGCAGGTCCATCGTCGGCGGCCAGGACCAGGGGGCCTTGGCCTGCAGGATGTCCTTGGGCACATCGACCAGGACGGGGCCCGGCCGGCCGGTGGTCGCGATGTGGAAGGCCTCGGCGATCGCGACCGGGATCTGCTCGACGCTGGTCACCAGCACGTTGTGCTTGGTGATCGGCAGCGTGATCCCCGTTATATCGACTTCCTGGAACGCGTCGCTGCCGATCAGCGCGCTCGGCACCTGGCCGGTGATCGCCACCATCGGCACCGAGTCCATGTAGGCATCGGCGAGCGGGGTCACCAGGTTGGTGGCGCCGGGGCCGCTGGTGGCCATGCACACGCCGGGCTTGCCGGTGACCCAGGCATAGCCCTCCGCCGCGTGCCCGGCGCCCTGCTCGTGCCGGACCAGGATGTGCCGGAGCGAGGAGGACAGCAGGGGGTCGTAGGCCGGCAGGATAGCGCCGCCGGGCAGCCCGAAGACTACCTCGACGCCCTGCTCCTCGAGGCTGCGCACGAGTGCCTGGGCTCCGGTCATGTCCACGGGTGCTCCTTCTTTGCGGGCGGGACGGTGCTGCAAGTAGTAGGTAGTCCAACAAAAAACCTCCCTGCCGTGTCGGCAAAGAGGTCGTAGCGCGGGCCCGGAGGCGGGCACGCGCTACGTGATAATAAGTACGAGGTGTTCGAGGAACACGCGGTTCACGGCTGGACTCCCATGGCAGGCGTAACTTCCAGTACACAATAGCGCAGCTTCAGGCACTCGCAGCCTCGTTCGCCGCGGAAGATGGCAGCCAGGATGCCCGGGCGGCCTCGTAGGCGGAGATGGCGTCCTCGTGCCGCAGCGTCAGGGCCACGTCGTCGAGCCCTTCCAGCAGCCGCCACTGGGCAAAGTCCGCGATGGTGAACGGCTCGCTGAGGCCGGCCGACGGGATGGCGACCGTGCGGGCGGCCACGTCGACGACGACCTGGGCATCCGGGTCCGCCGCGAGCGCCGCGAACAGGGCGCTGACGGCCTTCTCGTCGGCCTCCACCGGGACCAGCCCGGAGCTGATGCAGTTGCCGCGGAAGATATCGGCGAACCGCGGCGAGACGACCGCCTGGAAGCCGAAGTCCTGCAGCGCCCAGACCGCGTGCTCGCGCGACGAGCCGCAGCCGAAGTTGGCCCCGGCCACCAGCACCTTCGCCTCGGCCGCGCCGGGCCGGTTCAGGACGAAGTCCGGGTCGTTGCGCCAGGCGCCGAACAGGCCGGGCGCGAACCCGGTCCGCTCGACCCGCTTGAGCCACGCGGCCGGGATGATCTGGTCGGTGTCGACATCGCGGCGCTCCAGCGCCACGGCGCGGCCCGATATGTGCTGAATCCCGACGGCCATCACACGTCTCCCGGTGCTGCGAAGTGGCCCGCCACCGCGGTGGCGGCCGCTACGGCCGGCGACACCAGGTGGGTGCGGCCGCCTGGCCCCTGCCGGCCCTCGAAGTTGCGGTTGCTGGTCGAGGCGGAACGCTCTCCCGGGGACAGGATGTCCCCGTTCATCCCCAGGCACATCGAGCAGCCCGCCGAGCGCCACTCGAAGCCCGCCTCGGTGAAGTCCTTGTCCAGGCCCTCGGCCTCGGCGTCGGCCTTGACCCGCGCCGACCCCGGCACGACCATCGCGCGCACGCCCTGGTGGACCTTCTTGCCGCGGACGACCTCGGCGGCCTCCCGCAGGTCGGCCAGCCGGCCGTTCGTGCACGACCCGATGAACACGGTGTCCACGGCGATGTCGCGTATCGCCGTGCCGGCCTGCAGGGCCATGTAGGTCAGCGCCCGCTGCGCCGACTGCCGCTGCGGCTCGGTCTCGAAGGAGGCCGGGTCGGGCACGGTGTCGTCGATCGAGACCGACTGTGCGGGGTTCGTGCCCCAGGTCACGGCCGGCCGGACGGCGCTGGCGTCGATCCGGATCTCGTGGTCGAACTCCGCGCCCTCGTCAGTCACCAGGCCGCGCCAGTCCGCCAGCGCCCGCTCCCAGGCCGCGCCCTTCGGGGCGTGCTTGCGGCCCTTCAGAAAGGCGAAGGTGGTCTCGTCGGGGGCGATCATCCCGGCCCGCGCGCCGCCCTCGATGGTCATGTTGCAGACCGTCATCCGGCCTTCCATCGACAGCGCGCGGATGGCCGCGCCGCGGTACTCGATGACCGAGCCGACGCCGCCGCCGGTGCCGAGCGCCCGGATGATGGTGAGCACCAGGTCCTTGGCCGCGGCGCCGGGCGGCAGTTCCCCGTCGACGATGACCGCCATCGCGTCCGGCTTGACCTGCCGGAGCGTCTGGGTGGCCAGCACGTGCTCGACCTCGGTCGTGCCGATCCCGAAGGCCAGCGCGCCGAATGCCCCGTGCGTCGAGGTGTGGCTGTCGCCGCAGACCACGGTCATGCCCGGCTGGCTGAGGCCGAGCTGCGGGCCGATCACGTGCACGATGCCCTGCTCGGGGCTGCCGAGGGCGTGCAGGGTGATCCCGTGCTCGGCGCAGTTCTGGCGCAGCCGGGCAATCTGCGCGGCGGCGAGCTCGTCGGCGATCGGCTTGTCCAGCCCGATCGTCGGCACGTCGTGGTCCATGGTGGCCACCGTCAGGTCCGGCCGCCGGACCTTGCGGCCCGCCAGCTCCAGGCCCTCAAACGCCTGCGGCGAGGTGACTTCGTGCACTAGGTGCAGGTCGACGTAGAGCAGCGAGGGCTCGCCCTCGGGGCTGGCCACGAGGTGACGGTCCCAGACCTTGTCGAAGAGGCGTCCGGTCACTTGCGTCTCGAATCAGTCGGCTGTGCCAGTGTTGCCTGTCACGATCTCAGCTGTCACTGTCTCACATAATGAGATAGCGTGTTCAGGATATGAGCACTCTACGACAGGACGGGCCCGGCGGCAACCGAACCACCGGTGTCGGCGTGCTGGACCGCTCGATGCGCCTGCTGGACCTCCTGGCCGACGGCCCGCAGACGCTGCGCTGGCTGGCCGGCGCCAGCGGCCTGCCCCGGCCCACTGCCTACCGGCTGCTGGTGGCGCTGGAGTCGCACCGCCTGGTCAGGCGGGACGCCTCCGGCGCATTCCGGCTCGGCCCGCGGCTGACCGAGCTGGCCGTCCGGGCCGGCCCGGCGCTGGACCTCGCCGCGCTGGCCGGGCCGGTCCTGGCCGCGCTGCACGAGGCGACCGGCGAAAGCGCGCAGCTCTACGTGCGTTCCGGCGACCGCCGCCTGTGCGTGGCGGCCCGCGACGCCGGCACCGGGCTGCGCGACAGCGTGCCGGTCGGCGCCGTGCTGCCGCTGGACGCCGGCTCCGGCGGCAAGGTGCTGCTGGCCTGGTCGGCCGAGCCCGCCCCGGCGGCCGCGGACCTGGCGGCCGAACTGGCGGCGATCCGCAAGCGGGGCTGGGCCGCCAGCGTCGCCGAGCGGGAGCCCGGCGTGGCCAGCATCAGCGCTCCGGTGCTGGCCGACGGCAAGCTACTCGGCGCCGTCTGCGTCTCCGGCCCGGCGAGCCGCCTCGGCCCGGCCCCGGGCCGCCGCCTGGCTCCCCAGCTCATCGAGGCCGCGGCCCAGCTGGCCCGCCTGGCCACCCCGCCGCCCTCCGAGCCAAGGCCAGCGTCGTGATTGGGCACCTGCTGTCGTCCTAGCGGCAGTGGCGGCCCAGCCACGTCGTTCCG
>Ga0066790_10001410_pt1 | contig 10105 bp, 6 predicted proteins | sample OrgsoiDNA2013050_FD_70963 | JGI IMG/M metagenome (GOLD analysis project Ga0066790, IMG submission 70963) | Permafrost soil microbial communities from the Arctic, to analyse light accelerated degradation of dissolved organic matter (DOM) -... | ecosystem: Environmental > Terrestrial > Soil >...
TATCGCTGGAACCAGTGGTTCTTTCTCAAGCTCTTCGAACGTGGCTTGGCGTATCGCAAGAAGAGCCGGGTGAACTGGTGCCCGAAATGCGCCACCGTGCTTGCCAACGAGCAGGTCGTCGATGGCCGCTGCTGGCGCCACGGAGACACGATTGTCGAGCAGCGCGAACTGGAGCAGTGGTTCCTGCGCACGACCAAGTATTCTGACGAATTGCTCGACGGCTTGAACCAGCTCGAAGGCTGGCCGGAAAAAGTTCGCACCATGCAGCGCAACTGGATTGGCCGCAGTGAAGGCACGCTAGTCGACTTCAAGCTCGACGGAAACGCTGGGCCGGCCGGTTCAACGATTAGCGTGTTCACTACGCGCGTCGATACGATCTTCGGTGCGACCTCGGTGCAGCTTGCGCCGGAGCATCCGCTGGTCGCCGATTTTACGCGCTACAACCAGATGCTGGGCGATGAGGTACAAGAGCTCATCGCCGAGCAGCGCAAGGCGCGAGAGGCCGGCGACATTGGCGAGATCGAGAAGCACGGCATCAACACGCACCGCTTCGCCATCAACCCCTTCAGCGGCGAAAAGGTGCCCATCTGGATCGCGAATTACATCCTGATGGATTACGGCACCGGCGCCATTATGAGCGTGCCCGCGCACGACGAGCGCGACTATGAGTTCGCGACGAAGTACAAGCTCGAAGTTCGCATCGTGATTTTTCCAGTGACCAACGATCCTGAAGAAACGATGGCGGAGCCGCAGTTGCCGTTCACCGCGCACGACGGCATGCTGATCAACTCCGGTGTGTACAGTGGAGTCAGTTGCGCCGACGGAATCAAGAAGATGCAGGCGGATGCGGAGAAGGGCGGGTTCGGCAAAGCGACGGTTACTTATAGGCTGAAAGACTGGGGCATCTCGCGCCAGCGGTATTGGGGCACGCCCATCCCCATGGTCTATTGCGAGAAGGACGGCATCGTCGCTGTAGCGGAAAAAGATTTGCCGGTGATCTTGCCCGACAACGTGGAAGTCACGCTTGCGGGCGGATCGCCGCTCGGCAACGTGCCGGAGTTTGTGAATACGACGTGTCCGAAATGCGGCGGCCCGGCGCGGCGCGAGACCGATACCATGGACACATTCGTCGATTCGTCCTGGTATTTCTACCGCTACACCGACGCGAAAAATGCGAATGCGCCGTTCGACTCGAAGATCGCGCAATACTGGTTCGGCGATCGTGGTATCGATCAATACATTGGCGGCGTCGAGCATGCCATCCTGCATCTGATCTACTCGCGCTTCTGGACCAAGTTCATGCGCGACCTCGGCATGATCACCAACGACGAGCCGGTCGAGCGCCTGTTTGCCCAGGGCATGGTGATCAAAGACGGCGCGAAAATGTCGAAGAGCCTGGGAAACATTGTGTCGCCCGATGAGATGGTCGCGCGCTACGGCGCCGACTCGGCACGAGTCTACAGCCTTTTCGCCGTTCCGCCGGATCGCGACATGGACTGGCAGGACGCTGGAATTGAAGGCATGCATCGCTTCCTCGGCCGCGTCTACCGCTTCGTGGTGCGTAATCCTCAGCCGAATGATCCGGATTCACGCAAGCCGTCAGCCGCGGAGTTGTCGCCGCAAGCCCGCGCCGTCCAGCGCAAGCTGCACCAGACCATCAAGCGCGTGACCGACGACTTTCAAGGACGATGGCACTTCAACACCTGCATATCGGCCATCATGGAGTTGGTGAACGCGCTTTACGCCGCGGAAGAGGCAATCGCACAAAAATTAATTCCGGCGGCGTTGCTGGCCGAGGTGCAGCGCAACCTCGTCCTGCTGCTCGCGCCCTTCGCGCCGTTTCTGGCGCACGAACTCTGGGAGATGTTGGGCGAAACAGAGAGCCTGCTCCGCGCGCCGTGGCCGAAATACGACGCGGCGCTGGCGAAAGAAGAAGAGATCGAGATCCCCGTGCAGATCAACGGCAAGCTGCGCAGCCGCGTGGTTGTGCCGGCGGATTCCACCGAGAGCTTCGTGTTGGAGCGCACGCTGGCTGACGAGAAAGTGAAGGCCGCGATCGCGGGCAAGCAGATCGTGAAGAAGCTTTACGTCCCCGGCCGGTTGGTGAATATCGTGGTGAAGTAGCACCGCTCGTGGAGGGGGGCGGACGCCTCGTCCGCCCACGCATGGCGCGGGCGCGGGGCGAGATTCGGAGCGAGATTTGTGGCGCTGCTCCCCGGACGAGGCGTCCGGGGTTCCACGGAATGATCGTGATGATGTTGTGATCGGGATCCTTGCCGCGACATTCCCATGAGTTATCCTGAAGCCCATGGCCATATCTCCCACGACTGAGGGTTTCCGCGCGGCGTTCCGCCGTCCTTCGCTGACGCTGGCGGAAATTTCCTGGCGCTGGGTTACGGGCGCGACTGCAGCGGCGCTCATCGTTTTCGGGCTGGTTGAATATCTCGATACGCTGCCCGTCACCAACGGCGAACTGCTCTTGCTGCGTTCGCGACAACCCTATCTCGTCGGAGAAGCCATCGCTCACATTCTGCGCGGTAGCCTGAATCGGGCGGTAATCGCGGGCATGCTTGCGGCGCTCCTGCTGGCCAGCCTGTGGATCATCGCCGCGTCGCTGGGCCGCATCGCCACGGTCCGGGGCCTGCTGGACTATTTTCGTAGACACGTTGCCGGTAAGGTCTTTGCCGGTGGCACTGCGAAGGATGGTGATGGTGAAGGATACGTTGTAAACAACGTCTGTTCGAATGAAGGTTCGTTACGCGCCCTGGCGCGCCTCAACTTCTTGCGTGTTGCCGCGGCCCTGGCTGCGATCCTTGGATTCATCGGCGCATCCATCCTGGCAAGCTTTGCCTCGCCTGATGCCAATCCGCGACCGGGTGCGGCGTTCTTTATATTCCTCACGCTGGCGTCACTGGTGTTCTTCGTGTGGTCTGCGCTGAACTGGTTACTCTCGCTATCCGGGATATTTGCCGTGCGCGATGGCGAGGATGCCCTCGCGGCGATTATCTCCGCGGTCACTCTTTGCCGCGAGAGAGGCCGCGCTGTGTCCGCGGTCGGCGCGTGGATTGGTCTGGCTCACATGGTAGCGTTCGTGGGCGCGACGATTTTGGTCTCAATGCCGCTGGGATTGGTTGCGTTGGTGTCCTGGCGGCTGGCCATCGTCATCACGATTCTCGGGACGCTTGCCTACTTTGCGCTTGCCGACTGGCTCTACACGGCGCGCATGGCGGGATACGTCTGCATCATCGAGATGCCGGAAGTTCTGGTGAGTTCTTTGCGCACTCAGTCCGCTCCTCCGAGTCGCGGAACCGGCGCGGACTCTGTCCCACAACTTCAGACCAGCATCGACAGAAATGAACCGATCCTGAGCGATCTGCCGAACCTGGTCGCAGAGACCTAGGTCGCTACGTCGCTCCGAAGTTTTGGCCTCACGCCTTCAGCGACCGCGACGCGTTCGACTTTATCAGCCGGTTGAACTGCTCCTTCATCTGCGCGAACATCGTCTTCTCTTTGAACGTTCCCTTGTTCGATTTCAGTCCGTCCAGCGTCAGGTGGGAAGAGACGATCGCCTTGTTCGCATTCTTGATTAGCGGATCGAGTTGGGTCTTCTTCATCTTCTCGACTTTGTCCATCCAACCGGGCAGGCCCATATCTGCGACGAAGAAATTCGCGACCATGCTGGTGTCGGAGCACGAAATCAGATAGCAGCCGAGAATCGGGCAATCAGTGAACACGGTCATGTCGAGCGTGCCCGCGTCGATCAGCCGCTTGTTGCCCGCTTTCATCTCTTTGTAGTCGCGGCCCAGGATGTAGAGTTCCTGAATCAGCTTGGCCAGAGCGCTGGCCGTGCCGATCGCGGCGTTGGTGGCCGTGCCCATGTCGGCGAACAGGCCGGCAATCTTGGTCGAGGCTGCGGCGGTGTTGCGTACAGCATCGGCGGTGTTGGCGGCGAGAAATCGTTTGATGATCACTACGACCGCTTCCGCCGCGGCCTGCGGATCGCCGGGCAGCGTGCCCTCGAGATAGTAGTCAGACTTATAAACGTCGCGCGCATTCGCTACGACTGCGCGCCACGATTGTACGGACTTGTACGAACTGGTCAGCACGCCGAGCAGCGGCGTGATTTCGGCGATGAGTTGGTGCAGAACTGGGCCAGTTACTGCGTCCACGACATCGGCAATGTCGTGCAAGTTCATCGAGGTCTGGACGAGCTCCATGGCGTGGTTCTTGATACTGCTCGCGGATGGCAGGTCGGCCGCGACTTTCGAGCCGGTCTTGATTCCGCTCACCAGGCTGGTGACGTTGGAGCGGACGCTGTTGGCGTCAGAGAGAACGCCCTTGACGCTGTTCAATCGCGCCGAGGCCGCGAATACCAGCTTGGTTCCGGCGAACATGTTGGCGAGATTGTTGTCCCTCGCCTTGGCGACGGTGCGCATCGCGAAGAATTCATCTCTGGTCAATCGTGGTCCGCCCATGGAAGTGCTCCTCGTGGCTAAGAAAAGAGTCACGCGATTTTACACCAGCCTCCGACACCAGCCGTCCAACGGCGCCTTGGGCATACCATCTCTCCAGGCTTGTCATCCTGGAGCCCGCGTTCTTTGCGGGCTGAAGGACCTATGGAATCGCCTGCAGCATAGGCGCTGTCGACGGAGTACATAGGTCCTTCGCGGCAAAGAACGCCGCTCAGGATGACAAAGCGTAACCTGAGCCGAGCTTTTTTCGCGTCACTTCCTTTACACTCGACACCGAATTTGAGAAACTCATCCGTGGAACCCCAAACCAAGTCCGTCCCCTCTTCCGCCAGTCAGACCATCGTCATCCTCGATTTCGGTGCGCAGTATACGCAACTCATCGCACGCCGCATCCGCGAGCAGAATGTTTTCTCCGTCGTGTTGCCGTGCACGGCGAAGCTCGACGAAGTCAAGAGCTACACGCCCGCCGGGATCATTCTTTCGGGTGCGCCGTGGTCGGTCTACGACAAGGATGCGCCGCCCGCCGACGCGCGCGTGTTCGAACTTGGGCTGCCCGTGCTCGGCATCTGCTACGGATTGCAGTTCATGGTGCACACGCTCGGCGGCAAGGTGCGGCCCGCCGACAAACGGGAGTATGGCCGCGCGGAAATCGACATTGTTTCCGATTCCGTTCTTTTTCAGGGACTCGCGAAGAAATTAGCCGTCTGGATGTCGCATGGCGACGAGGCGCTCGAACTGCCACCGGGTTTCGAATTGATGGCGAAGACGCACTACGCGGTCGCCGGCATTCAAAACACGGCGAAGAGATGGTACGCGGTGCAGTTCCATCCTGAGGTGCACCACACGCCGCAAGGCACACAGATGCTGAAGAATTTCATCTTTCAGATCTGTGGCGCGAAACCCACGTGGACTCCGCAGCACTTCATCAATTCCACCATCGAGCAGGTCAAGAAGCAGGTCGGCGCCGGACGGGCAATTTGTGCGCTGTCAGGAGGCGTGGATTCATCCGTCGCGGCGGTACTGGTCGACCGCGCCATGCGCGATGCGAAAGGAAAGTCGCGCCTGACCTGCGTCTTCGTGAACAACGGCGTCCTGCGCAAGAACGAATTCGAGAAAGTTCAGAAAACTTTGCGCGACAAGCTGGGCCTGCGCCTCGATGCCGTCGACGCGACGGATCGTTTTCTAAAGAAGCTCAAGGGCGTGAGCGATCCCGAGAAGAAGCGCAAGATTATCGGCAACGAATTCATCAAAGTGTTTGAAAAAGAAGCGTTGCGGATCGAGAAGACCGAGGGCAAAGTGAAGTGGCTGGTGCAGGGAACGCTTTATCCTGACGTGATCGAATCGCGCTCGGTGCGCGGGCCGTCGCAGGTCATCAAATCGCATCACAACGTCGGCGGCCTGCCCGCGAAGATGAAGCTCAAGCTGATCGAGCCGCTGAAAGATTTATTCAAAGACGAAGTGCGCAAGATCGGCCGCGACCTCGGCATGCCCGACGAAATCCTGCAGCGCCAGCCTTTCCCCGGCCCCGGCCTCGCTGTGCGCGTGCTGGGAGAAGTCACGCCCGACCGGCTCGCCGTACTGCGCGAGTGCGACGACATTGTCGTCAACGAAGTAAAAGAAGCCGGACTCTACACGAAGATATGGCAGTCGTTCGCCGTGCTGTTGCCGGTGATGTCGGTCGGCGTGATGGGCGACATGCGCACCTACGCCTACACCTGCGCAATCCGCGCCGTCGGTTCCGAAGACGGTATGACCGCCGACTGGTTCCCGCTGCCGCACGACGTGCTGAAGATCATCTCGACGCGCATCGTGAACGAAGTGAAGGGCGTGAACCGCGTGGTGTATGACATCACATCGAAGCCGCCGGGCACGATAGAGTGGGAGTGAGGAAGCGGCTAAGCTACTAGCCAAGCCATACGGCTCATGTGGGGACAGCCGCCCTCGGCTGTCCGGCCGAGCGAATGCTCGACGGTCACCCCGCCACCTGCTCCAACCTTTCGAACGTATCCGCTGCTAGCGCATAAGGTCAAATAGCTGGACGGCCCTTCGCTCCGTCTTCTACCCTCCGCTCATACCAATCCAAACTGCCCCGCCCTTCCCAAATCGGAGGAAGCCATTACCTCCGTGCGTTTCTCTGCGTGTCTTTTCTTGCCCGGCTACTGGATTCGTCCTACAACCGCAACACGACCTGTGACGCCTAATGCGTGTTGCGTAGTGGCCGATAGGAATTGGGACGGTGCCTGCCATGTCTCACGAAATGTCTCCCGAACGCCTGTTTCCCGCACGTAGGACTTGCTTCTGCGCAGTTTTCTCCTGTTTCTTAGCTTTCACCGGCACCGGCGCTCTGGGCCAGACCGCAATCGACGACGTACACATCACGCCGCGAGAGAAAACGGTCGACGTGGCGACCGCGGCTTACACCAATTCCACGGGAGGCTTCTCGGGTGCTGCGTTGATCCGGACCAGTGTGAACCTGGTGATGGTGCCGGTCAGCATCACCGATGAACTGCATCGCCCGGTCGTGGGACTGGAATCGGAAAACTTTCAGCTGTTTGAGGGCAAGAAGGCGCAGGAGATTAAGAACTTCTCGAGCGAAGACACACCGGTATCGGTGGGGATTATTGTCGACACCAGTGGCAGCATGTCGTACAAGCTGGAGCGGGCGCGGGAGGCTGTGGTCCAATTCTGCGAGGCGGCGAATCCGCAGGACGAGTTTTTCCTCATTACCTTTGCCGATGCGCCACAGTTAGTGACCGATTTCACCCACAGCGCGGAGCAGCTTGAGAACGACCTGCTCACGTCCCGCTCGAAAGGCCAGACTTCGCTTCTGGATGCGATCTATATGGGCGTTGGGAAGATGCGGGACGCGCGGTATGCGCGCAAGGCACTGCTGATCCTCTCCGATGGAGGCGACAATCACAGCCGTTATACCGAAAAAGACGTGAAGTCGGCGCTGCGGGAGTCCGATGTGATGGTCTTTGCGGTGGGCACCTACGAGCGCTATGTGGCGACCCAGGAAGAACTCCTCGGCCCGTCTCTACTGAATGAGGTTGCGGGGATCACCGGCGGCCAGGCCTTTACCATCACCAACGCGGGGGAATTGCCGGCCATTACCCGGAACATCGGAACGCAGTTGCGTCATCAATACCTTCTGGCCTACCAACCCCAGGCGGCCGAGCATGATGGCAAGTGGCACAAAATCAATGTGAAGCTTCGGCTGCCCAAGAAACTGAACTACCTGCTGCATGTGAATGCGCGGGCGGGGTACTACGGGGGCGGGGAGTAGGGACCGTTTCAGATTGCAGATTTCAGATTTCAGATTTGAACCCGCGAACTAGCCCGAACCTCTGATTTAGATCAGGCAATCTGAAATCTACAAGCTGAAATCTGAAATTGTTTTGCCCCTATTCGTCCCGGTGTACCGTTTCCATCGCGAATGCTGGCAGGCAGACGGCGATGTATTCCGCGCCGCCTTCCTGCGGGGTGGAGTAGCGTACCCATTCTCCGGTGTGGGTGATGACGGCTTGTCCGGCCTGGACGTCGAGCGAGCCATTCTTGTGATCGACTCGCAGGAGGCCCTTCAGCACAATCGTGAATTCCTCGAACTCAGGGGTCTGGCCGGGCTCGATCCATCCTTGCGGGCTGCGCATGTGGGCGACGCTGGCGGCGGAGGTCTTCGAGTTGACGCGACCGATATATTCGTCGATGAGTTTGGGCTTGTTGCCGGCGGCGGTGATGCGGGTGGGTTGGGGGATAAGTGTGGGCATGGGGTTGAATTCAAGGGTACAACATACGACGGATGTCGCGAAGGAATCCAGAAGTTGCGTTTCATTCTCGCATAGGTCTTTTATTGTCTTGCCATTGCTGTGACCGTTGCAGCTTCTCTTCCGCCCCTCCGGGGCTCGCCTGCTTTCGGCAACCAACCCACGGCTTACGCCGTGGGCTGCATTCTTGCGCCGCTTCGCGGCTTCTGTACTATGGGCACGGATGCGGCGTGGACGGCGTTGCCGGGATGCCTGGGACGACGGTGTCGGGCGTTCCGGGAGAATCCGCTGTAGCGGGCATGCCTGGGATGATGGTGTCGGGCGTTCCGGATGTTCCTGGCGTGTAACACGTGCCATGGTCGGGGTTGTCCGGCACGGCGGGAGGCATGGGTCGTCGTGCGATGGGCTGTTGCGCCACCGGACGCTGCTCGGACTCCCGCACTGCCTCTTCGACCTGCCGCTGCTCGAGTGATATCGGTTGCGGAAGAACCAGATCAACCGGCGACCCTACGTCGAGGAAAAAGTGGTGTGAGCTGAACAGTAATGTCATGGACATCACTGCTCCGATTGCGCTGCCGATTCCGGCGCCGATGATCGCGTCTTTGCCTTTGGTGCCGAAGACGGGAGTGTTGACCGTAGTGCAGAAGGGCGGACCCCCGATGCAGCCGGGAGGGAATGCGCTGGTGACTTGAGAATCTGCCTTACCGACCGAATGGCCAATGAGCGCGCCGAGACCCGCTCCGGCCATGGGGAGCGCGAAGACGCCGACAGTCCGTTTGGCGCCGGGATCGGTGATGGCATAACCCTGGACGGTTTCCAGAACCGCTGGCCCTAAGACGGGAACCACGTAGCCGTCGGGAAAAATTATGGACATGGACTGCAGGTACAACTCGGCGCGGCCTCCTTTGCGTTGGAGTTTGTCCACTTTTCCATCGAGCAACGTTCCCGGCGGGATCGCGACTTCGTTGCCCAGCGTGATGGGCGCGGTGAGTTGCGCGTAGATGTCGTCTCCGCGATGGATGTATCTGCTTTGCAGGGGATGGGTGAGCACAAGAGCAAATCGGGTGCCTGCGGGAATCGTCTCAGTGGCGGCATTGGGATTGGCTGAGGCCTTTGCATAGGCTTGTGGTTGCTGAGGTTGCGAATTCTGGGTTTGCGAATCCTCTATCGGTTGGGGTTGACCGCTATCCTGCGCGATGCAGGCAGAGGCAAGAGTTAGTGTTGTGAACAGGGCCAGAGCTTTCCTGACGGGAATTCTGGCCAGAGTTGAAAAGTTAAAGAGGGACGAAACGCTCGGACGGTGATGATTCGCCATTGTCTTCCTCCTGGCGAAAGCTCCCTGTGGCGCTTTCGATTGGTGCGGGTCATCTGGTAGGAAGAACCCGCACTCGCTGGAATAGACTCGCGGTGCTGGGGGAAGGATATCGATTCTATGGGTAAAGGTTTGCATAAAGATGGTCGGGAATTGTAAAGGGGTGTGGGAAGCGGAAAAGACGAAATTTGCCACTCCCCGGGCGAGGGCGTCCGGGGCTCCATTTGTCGAGGGCGCCACGATTTCTATTCGACTTTTTCCGCGACCCAGCGGGAGATGGCGGTGACCATTTTTCTGGGAACGAATCTTGTGGATTGGGCGACGAGCCAGTTGTGCGTGCCGCTGATCGCCAGGGTGCGGCCTTCCATCACGGCGCGATAGCCGTCGAGTGCGACCTTCTCGGCGGACATCGCGCCGAGTTGTTTGAACAGGCGAGATTTTTCCGTGCCGGCGCGGGCGGCGAAGCCGGTGTGCGTGGCTCCGGGACAGAAGCAGGTGACGATGACGCCGGACTTTTGTAGCTCGTTGGCGATCGCTTCGGAGAACGAAATCACAAA
>Ga0066790_10001411_pt1 | contig 10096 bp, 8 predicted proteins | sample OrgsoiDNA2013050_FD_70963 | JGI IMG/M metagenome (GOLD analysis project Ga0066790, IMG submission 70963) | Permafrost soil microbial communities from the Arctic, to analyse light accelerated degradation of dissolved organic matter (DOM) -... | ecosystem: Environmental > Terrestrial > Soil >...
GTACTCGTCATCCAGCGGCATGGGCCAGTACTTCTCGCCAGCCGCGCGTCCCGCCGCGATAATCTCGTCGGTCAGAGCCTCGTCGTTGCTGAACAGGCCGGTCATGACGCTTCCCAGTGCGACGACGATTCCGCCCGTCAGCGTCGCCAGGTCGATGATCGGCGCTAAGCCTTCTTGCACGGCGTAGGAGAGCGCGTCGGCCAGGACGAGGCGGCCCTCGGCGTCGGTATTGACGATCTCGATCGTCTTGCCGTTCATGATGCGCAAGATATCGCCTGGATGGTAGGCCGTTCCACTGGGCATGTTTTCGCAGGTTGGTACCAGCGCTGTGACGTTGATGGCGGGCTTCAGCGCGGCGATCGCCTGCATGGCACCAAGCACGGCGGCGGCTCCGCCCATATCGCCCTTCATCTCGTCCATTCCGGCTGCTGACTTGATCGAGATGCCGCCGCTATCGAAGGTGATGCCCTTGCCGACGAGGGCCAACCCTTTCGCGTCGCTCTGGGGCGCGCCGCGATAGCGCAGGATGATAAATCTTGGCGGCTCGGCGCTGCCCTGTGAGACGCCAAGCAGGCCGCCCATCTGCAGCGCTGTGATCTGCTCTTTGTCGAAAATCTCAGATTCCAGTCCAGACTGGTTGGCCATAGCCTGTGCGCGATGCGCCATCTCGGTGGGCGTCAGCACGCTCGGTGGCTCATTCACGAGGTCGCGCGCGAAGTTCGTGGCCTCCGCCAGGGCGCGGCCCCGCTTGAGCGCCTCTTCGGCTTCAGCCGTCTCCGCGCCTTCTGTCAGAATGCTCAGTTGCGCGATGCCGCTATCTTTTCCGTCTTGCTCTTTGTGCTGATACTTCCTGAACGTATAGTGTCCCAGGAGAGCGCCCTCTGCCTGTGCCTCGATGGCCTGCACGCTATCGAACGCCGCGCTGTTCCAGTATAGGGCCAGCGTGACTGTGTCCGCGCCGGTGCTCTGCGCGTAGCGTGTGGCGATGGCGCTGGCACGTCGCAGTGACTGCGCGTTGATCGCTTCCTGCTTGCCCAGGCCAACGACGATGACTCTTTGCACCGCCAGGCGACCCTGCGGGTGCAGGCTGAGCAGTTCACCCGGCGCTCCCTTGAATTCTCCACGTTCGCTACACGCGGTGATCAGTCCGTCCAGCAGCCTGTCTATGGATGTAGCTGCCGGAGATAATGCAATGTCTCCCGTTTTGCGGGCGGCTCCGACGATCAGTACGTCGCCTGTTACGTCGCGCACTGCTTGTGTGATTGCTTGAATATGCATGCTTGCTCCTGAAATCTAGTCGTCTCCTGTGCGGCATGGACATATTCTTCGTAGTAACCAGAAAACGCAAAGCACTCGTGATACTTACAAAGGAATGTCCCATGTCTGGAGGAGAAACGTGGTTGATAGAGACTATAAGTCTATTCTATTATGGCGGCTGAGGTCAACACTTTTTTCTACTCCACCTGTTACCTCTTCAGTAGGGATGGGCCTTGCGTCCATCCGGTTCCCCATCATGAGGGGAGTGGGCCGGATGGACGCAAGGCCCATCCCTACTGAATGGAGAGAGACCTGAAGAGTTACTCCGCCTGCAGCGCTATTTTTTAGGCAGCAACCGCTCGACTACCTCCAGTAATTGGCGCGGCTTGAATGGCTTGGTCAGGTACTCCGTGCAGCCGATCTGCTTTGCCGCTTCGCCTTCATCGTGCAGGGCATAGGCGGTGACGGCCACGATCGGAACATTCGCCAGTCCTGGACGCGCGCGCATCAATTGTGTCGCCCTGTAACCGTCAAGGACGGGCATGGATAGGTCCGTCAGAATCAGGTCTACCTGCTCGTGATCTAGCATGTCGAGTGCTTCTCGCCCATTGGTGGCGCTCAGGCAGCGATACCCGCTGCTAGATAGAACTCGCTCAATAAGCAGGCGATTCGATGTTTCGTTTTCGACGACGAGGATGGTTGCCAGCCCCGTTTCATGTATTGGTGTGCTCATGATTTCTCTCTCATTTGATTGCTATGTCTGAACTATCTACTTCCGACTCTGCTTGCAGCCTCCACTGGCAGGGTGAACGAGAAGGTCGAACCCTGCCCTGGAATGCTCTCTACTGCGAAATCGCCGCCTTGTAGCTCGGTAAGCTTTCTCGCTATGGTCAGACCTAGACCTGTGCCCCCGAAGCGGCGCGTTGTGCTGCCATCCTCCTGGCGAAACGCTTCAAAGATGTAGGTGAGCGCCGATGGTGAGATGCCGATGCCCGTGTCGCTGACCGAGATGCGCACCATTTTGTCATCATGCACAAGCCGACAGCGAATAGTGATGCCACCCCGCTCGGTGAACTTCAAGGCGTTCGATACGAGATTAAGGGCGACCTGGCGCAAACGATGGCTGTCAGCTTTGATTAGCGGCATCCTATCGTCTATCACCAGGTTGAGATAGAGTCCTTTCTTATTCGCCATCGGCTTGATCTGGTCCACAACCTCCATCAGGCAAGGTTGTAGCTCGATTGCTTCAAGCTTGACCTCGATGCGATCGGCCTCGATCTTCGAGAGGTCGAGCATATCGTCAACCAGGTGCGACAGGTCCTCGGCCCTGTTTACAATAAGCTGGACATGCTCCTCCTGCTCCTGCAGCAATTTTCCGTCGTACCCCTCTAGCATGAAGTCTCCATAACTGATAATGCTGTGGAGAGGTGTGCGTAGTTCATGTGTGACGTTGGCCAGAAACTGGGATTTCAGATGGCTGGCGCGCTCCAGGGCCGCGTTCTTTTCCTTGACCTCCGCGAAGAGCAGCGCGTTTTGAATAGCCACCGCTGTTTGCGCTGTAACCGTGCTTAGGAGAAAGGTGTCGCGACTGCTGATCTGGCGCGGCGTATCGGTGTACAGCATAAAGGCACCAATCGCCTGGTCGTGCAAGAGGAGGGGGACCGCGATCGCCGAGCGGTATCCGGCCTCCAAAGCCATGCGCGTCCACTTGCCCTGGTGCTCGCGGTCGATGGACGCGATATCTTCTCCATAGGCGATTTTGTGGCGCTGGATGACCATGTGACTCAGCACCTGATCCAGGTCGCGTACAGCCAGGCGAGGAATGCGCGGTCGGCGCAGCCCGTAGGATTGCGTCTCCGCCGTATCTCCCTGCACCGCTTTGCGTTTTCCACTTGCCCTGGTCAGGCGCGCGTTGGTGATGGCCGCCATTTTTGAGGTGATTGCCAGGGTGATATCCGCGTCTGGATCGGCATGTACGGTAACTGCGCCCTGCTGTTGTAACGAGTGCGAGAAGAGCGAGTTGGGCGCGCTGTGCGCGTCGACGATCTGGCCCGCTACCTCCGACCATTGCGCGACCGCCCAAGGTGAAAGCATCTCACGCCCGTAGAGCAATAGCGATACATGTTTGACCTTCATGATATTGCCCAGGCGCGTGACGATCTCCCCGAGCAGATGCTCCAGGTTCAGCGTCGAGATCAGTGCATCACTCGCAATTAAGAGGTTGCTCATCTGCTCGGCCATCGCCTGGCTTTCGTTTTCAAGCTCGTCGGCCAACAGGTTGAATGATTGCGTAAGTTGCGTAATTTCGTCGTCGCCCTGTTCCACCTGCTGCTCAACGGTGTTCATAACCAGCGGCTGGACATGTGCCAGGAGCTGATGCAATGGCTTTGTAAAGAGGAAATGTTTCATAAAGACGTAGGCCAAAATGCCCATGCCAGATATAAATAGGCCCAGACCTGCGATAATGAGGAGGAACCGTGTGTCGGTACCGTTGAAGATATAAAGCGGCTCGACTGCTACAACGACTAACTGTGCCGCGTCGATATTCTGGCCTGCGGTGGCCCCTGCCAGCGTAAGGTAGTGCTGGCCGAGCTTCAGAGATGTGCCCGCTGTACAGACTTTTCCCGCGCCTCCGTTCTCTGAGAGAGACAGGCTCTGCAGCGAGGTTCCGCTGGTTCCCTGCACCTGTCCTCCTATACAGAACAACGTCGGTGTCCCTACATCTTGCGTCAACAGGTGTGCAAAGTTGTTGTCGATAGCTTGAAACGCCAGCAGCACGCCCAGCGTTGCGCCGCTACTGGCACGTACAGGGATGGCGACGCTCAAAGACCAGTCCGCCCCGCCTGTGCCAGGAATGCTCCGCTGTAGGGAAGAGAGTGTTTGCCCCTGTAGTCCCTGTGCGAGCAGCGGCCCGGCCTGAGAGGCGAGATCCTGTGCTGAGAGCGTTGTGTCACTCATCTGCGCCAGCACCTGATACTTGCTGGATACCAGCGCGATTGCGGCAAGGGAATTGCGTGAGAACGGTCCCACAAGCAGGCTTTGCAGGTGGCTCTGCGTCGCTAGAGAAGCGGGTTGCTGCTTCAGTGTGGCGATGAGGTCTGCGTTGGTCGCAACATGCCCCAGATCATCTTTGAGGGTATCGCTATGCGCCTGATATGCTTGCTTGATGAAGGTCAGATGGGACCTGGCCGTGCTCGTGGCCTCGTTTCTGGAGTAAACAGCCAGCAAAATCCACGAGAAGAGCATAAACAGGACTATGCAGAGGAGAAATATGAAAACCGTATAAACGGTAAGTGTTCCCTCACGTGACCGCCCAATGAACCGCATGCTACCCTTTCTGTGTGGAAAAGTAAGGAGAGGACGGGGTGCCAGCTCGTTCTCTCCTTACCACGCGCTCGCATAAGCGTAACGCGAAGCTCTAGGAGGCGCGCGTGCCGACCCCATGGGGAAAAGGTCGCACGAAACCCGAATATATGCTACAAGCTGCTCGTCGAGGTGGATCTGCTTGCCCACATACATCCTGCCTTCCATCCCAGGCTTATGTATTATAACGTATAAGTGAGCAAATTGTTATCATTTTTGGGGGCAATTTTTCGTACGAAAGAAATTTGCTCTTCCGCCTCCCCCACCTTGGTCAACCTCGCCGCGCTTCTGTCTCATACCTCCCCATCCAGGCAATCACCCGTTCTCGCTTCTCCATTGTACTTTTATCATTATCCGCCGCTGAAAACTCCGTGTTCGCAGAGACCTGGGGATGAAAGCGGCGTTCCTTGTTGCCACCTTTCCATTGACCGTGATCTCAATGCTGCTTTGAATATTCGTGCTCTGGGACTACAGAGCCTCGGTATCCACTCCGTAGAAGCCCCTGTCTTCAGACAGGGGGAGTAGTCACGGAATCTCGGTCCATTGCAGTGGACCTTGTATAGTGCCTTTATCTAACTGTAACGATGTATTGTGTTGTGTATCTACGAGATAGATCCCTTGCTGTCCATTGCCCTGAACCAGCACCAGCCGGGCTGGATCTGTAGCGGACCAGCTGAATGCTGTAACCGTGCCCTGCTGCTTGAGCGCCTGCGCCGTTGCGGGCTTCTGCATATCCGCGATCAGCGTACGCGTGCCTGTGCTGTACGCCAGGTGGCTACCATCGGAGGACCACGCGGGCGATGGATTGGTCACTACGCCTGTCGCGATCAGCGTGTCAATCCCTGTGAGCGTGTTTACTACGTGGTAGGTGCCGCTTCCAGACGCCACGGCTGCGAAATAGCCGATCGAGAGGCCATCGGGAGACCACTGCGCGTCGCTTATCTGTTGACCCGCCGTTACTTTCTCAATGCCACCTGCCAGGTTAAGGGTGACAATAGTTCCCGCTGCATTTCTTGTCACCAGTAGCCATTTCCCCGTTGCGTCACTGCCATTCTGGCTATACTGCGCCTCTAGATAGTCACCGCTGATCAGCAAGCTCGGTCCTACATTTTCAGCTACCCCGACGCGCTGTGTCCAGATGCTATGGACGTGTCCCGCGCCTCCAATGCTCCACGTCAGAGCAGGTATGGCCGTATTTGATGACCAGTCCAGCGCGAGGACCGCGTCGCCAGGGCGCTCAAATACCGTAGAGAGGGTGAGCACGCCGCGCGTCTGTGTGTTGTAGTCCAGTATAGACACATTGCCGCCTGTCTGTACCTCGAAGGCAAGGCGCACGCTATCGGGCGACCATACGGGACGCGAGACTGCCCCCGGCATAGGAAGCGCGACCTGGCGTATCTCTCCTGTAGCGAGCATATAGACGTAAAGCTGCGGAACGCCTCTGGGCGCGGCAAGAAACGCCAACATGCTGCCATCTTGCGACCATGTAAGGCTGTCGCGTATCGTCGCTCCTGTCGCCGTTTGCCACGGGAGCGCCTGGCCGGGCTGGAACAGCGCCTGTCGGATAACGGTATCATTCTGTCCATCGCTGCGTATGGTATGCACAAATCCCTGCTGTAGATCGATGTAGGCTACCATGTTGCCCGCGTAACGTCCGACGAGTGCTGGCCTTACCGTCCAACTCGTCGCGACAATGTTTTGCGCTGCCGTCAGGCGGTGCACGCCATCTCCGCCATCGGTGGGAGCACTCCATAGAGCGCCGTTGCGCAGGAAGACGAAGCGCATCCCCGCTGGAATGGGTCCCTGCTGGAGCGCTGCTGGGGGTGTGATGCCACCGCTATTGTTCGCCACTGTCGTCTGCTTCTGCCACAGGTTCCATCCAATGAAGCCTCCCACGCCCAGCGTGAGCAAGACGGTCGCCGCGATCACCACCTGCATCACACGCTGTCCCCAACCTCCACGCGCGCTCCCGGACCCTTTTCTTGCCGTATCAATCGCGCCTCTAGAGGCTGAGTGGTCAGGATCTCTTGCGGGCAAGGCGACAAGGTGTGAATGTGCGCTTGGTTGTACGCGCTGCTGAGGGGTAGTTGGCTGCGCCCGTCTGTCGAGCGCGCCAGAAGTTCCGGTCAACTCAAAATATGCGGGCGAAGAGAAGATCCGCTCGCGTAAAGCGGCATCTGGACCTATACGAGGCATGCAGGCGAGGAGGGTATCAAAATGCTGGAAGTCAGCAAGCACCCTGTTGCACTCGGCACAATGCGCGAGATGCGTGACGACGGTGCGGCGTTCCTCCTGGGCGAGCGCATTGTCAAGGTAGGGACTGAGTAATTCCTTGACTTGCTCGCAGTTCATCTTACAACTCCTCCTTGCTCCAGAACCTTGTAATGTTCCCTAAACGATTGTCGGGCGCGTGATAGATACATCTTGACGCCACTCTCAGCAATATTGAGCGTGCGGGCAATCTCGCTGTACGAGAAGCCCTCCTGCGTATACAGGAGCAACGCGGCCCTATACTGCTGGGGCATACGCCGGAGCGCTGCCCGTACCAGCTCCGTCGTGCCGTAAATCTCTTGTGGATCAGCGCTCTCCACATCGGCTGGCTCGTGATCGAGATCTTGCCACGGTAGCCACGCTATTAACTTGCGACGACGCAGTGCATCATAGGCAGTATTGGTCGCGATACGATAAAGCCATGCTGATAGCTTCAGATTCGCATCCATCTTAGGCAGCGCCCGGAACGCCTTCAAAAAGGTGTCCTGTGTCAGGTCATCTGCCTGTTCGCGATCGCCTACCAGGTGATACACATAGTTATAAATAGGTGTCTTATATTCGTCGTAGATTTGTTCAAAGGACCAGGAACTCTCCCTGATTTCCACCCGGGCCATGCGCTACAATCCCTTCGATAGCTACAATTATCATCTTGTCCGTTCCATGCAAGTGATAGCATATAGCGTACTTCCGGTAGTGCAGAAGCTGTATCATATGATACAGTCGGCGCGGAAAAGCTTTATCCTTCTGTGTAGTGGAACGGACAACCAACGCTATCAGTAACATGTCTTAACGCAGTCACGTGTACTTGCAGTAGCGTGAAGTATTGATTATCATGGTAACATACTCGTGTGGAATTCTCGCTATTTATAGCGTATAAGTTAGTACTATTGGGTTTGCACGCTCAGAGTATACTATTCTCTCCGTTACATCATGGGGAGATATGCCAACTTTGATTGCCAGGAGCGCACGCCCTTACCTGCAAGCAAGAAGGAGACCAGTATTTAATGGCTGCGCAACATCAGCGCGTACGTACGGTGTGGTGGGAGGAAGACCAGAAGGCGGCTGTGTGTATGCTTGACCAATCGCTTCTGCCGCGGCAGGTTGTCTTTCTTCGTCTGACCCACGAACAACAGGTGGCCGATGCGATAGTGACGCTGAAGGTACGCGGCGCTCCGGCGATCGGGGTGACAGCGGCCCTGGGGATGCTGCTGGCCGCCCAGCGCTTCTTGCGCGAAGAGGGCGCGGACGCTGAGGGGATGCAATTAAGCGCTGCCCTTCAGTCCCATCTCGTCTCCGTAGGACAACTGCTTGCTCGCACGCGTCCGACCGCCGTTAATTTATTTTGGGCGATTGAACGTATGCAGCGCTGCATCGATCAAGTGACATCTCCACAAAACATGCTGGCGCGTCTTCGCAACGAGGCTCTGGCGATCGCTGCAGAGGATGTCGCCGCCTGCCGCCAGATGGGCGCGTACGGGGCGGAGTTGATCGCCGATGGTGATACGCTGCTGACTCACTGTAACGCTGGCGCGCTCGCTACTTCGGGGATGGGAACCGCCCTGGCTCCTATCTATACAGCCCAACAGGCGGGCAAGCATATCCATGTATTTGTCGATGAGACGCGCCCGGTCCTGCAGGGGGCGCGCCTGACCGCCTGGGAGTTGCAGCAGCAGGGCGTCCCTCTAACGCTGATTACTGACAATATGGCTGGTCACTTCATGCAGCAGGGCGCGATCAAGGCCGTCTTCGTGGGGGCCGATCGCATCGCTGCCAATGGCGATGTGGCAAACAAGATTGGGACGTACAGCGTTGCGGTGCTGGCACAGGCCCACTCTATTCCGTTCTACGTCGTCGCTCCCTGCTCTACAATCGACCTGGCGCTGTCGTCGGGAAAGCTTATCCCGATCGAGCAGCGCAATCCAGATGAGGTAACGACCGTGGGTGGCGTCGCGCTTGCGCCAGCAGGCGTGCAGGTCGCCAATCCCGCGTTCGACGTGACGCCTCACGCCCTGGTGAGTGCCATTATCACTGAAAAAGGCATACTGCGTGCTCCTTACACGTCGGCTCTACGCCGATTGTTCGCGAGCGAAAATGTACCTCTTGAGTAGGGATGGGCCTTGCGTCCAACCTTTCGCCATCACGGAGTTGTGGGCTGGATGGACGCAAGGCCCATCCCTACTCAAGGGAGGGAGACCTGAAGAGTTACGCGAAAACAGTATTGGGAAGGTTTAATTCGTTGATGAATACAGAAGTCGTACAGGCTGTTGCTCACCACGCGGAGGAGCTGTTGGGACTGGAGGGCTTTCGCTACGTCTGTGCGGTAGTTGCGAACTGTAAGATGTTTGCTCTGGAACTGGAAGCCCAGGACGAGCCGGTGACGCTCGATAGTGATGCGTTGATCATTGCCGCCTATTTGCACGATATATCAACGGTCGTGCATGGATTTCAGGATCACCAGGTGCAATCCGCTGCCATGGCCGTAGCGTTCTTGCGCGAACTGGATGTACCACCTGAGCGCATTGCAAGAGTTGAGCAGGCGATTCTGGTGCATGCGAACCCCATCACCGCCGCGGAGCGGGACGGCGCGCCCATCGAAGGGCTGATCCTCTACGATGCCGACAAGCTTGGTCGACTAAGTGGCCTGGCTGTGGTAACATCTCTAATTGAGTTCGGTGTACGCTATCCCAATCGTACGTTGACCGGCGAGGTGCTGGCTGCCATTCTGCGGCATATTGAAGAGCGCTTTATTGAACTTTACCAGTCGCTGAATACCGCACCCGCGCGCGAGATGGCACGCGCGAAGTTCAATAGCACGGTGGCCTTTCTCGATGGCGTGATCGAACATTTGAGCGATGCTACACCTGTTTAGCGTTACGAGCACATGCATCGTAACAGTTTTTGTTGTGGAGGATGGAGTGCCTATTCTTGTTGTTGGTTCCGTGGCCTTTGATGCTGTTGAGACGCCTTTTGCGCGCCGGGACTGGATACTTGGCGGGGCCGCGTCGTACTTTTCGACCGCCGCGTCTCTCTATGATCAGGTGAACCTGGTCGCAATCGTTGGCAGTGACTTTCCGCGTGAACACCTCGATTTCTTGCGCCAACGCCGCGTAAATCTCGCCGGTCTGCAGATCCAGGAGGGGAAGACCTTCTACTGGAGTGGCCGCTATCATATGGATATGAATACCCGCGATACCCTCGATACGCA
>Ga0066790_10001412_pt1 | contig 10096 bp, 10 predicted proteins | sample OrgsoiDNA2013050_FD_70963 | JGI IMG/M metagenome (GOLD analysis project Ga0066790, IMG submission 70963) | Permafrost soil microbial communities from the Arctic, to analyse light accelerated degradation of dissolved organic matter (DOM) -... | ecosystem: Environmental > Terrestrial > Soil >...
GGAGCGCCCGTAGCTCAGGGGATAGAGCGTTCGCCTCCGGAGCGAAAGGTCGCAGGTTCAAATCCTGCCGGGCGCGTTGTGTGATGCCCTCCTAATTCGGGGTCGTGGGTGGCTCGGTGGTGCGCTTCGGGGCCTCGAGGGGTTGGGAAGCGACCCACGCCGAGCGACGTCAGAGCCCCTCGAAGGTCAGCGTGGCCTTCACGCCTCGGTGCGCGAAGGCCTTGGCGAAGGCGTCGACTCCGACGGTCAACCCGATGAACGACTCGACCGCGTCAGGCCACCTGCGACGCGCCTCGTCGAGGGCGTGGACGGCGGACTCCCAGTCCTCGCGGTGGGCGTTGACGCTCCCGAACAGGGCGCGGTTCTGCATGATGGCGTCGACGCCCAGGACCCGTCCGTCGATGCACACGTCACGCGGCCGGCCGTCGATGCCGAGCAGGCACGCGACCCCATTGCGTCCTAGCAGGGACATGGTGTCGATCATGGCCTGGGCGTCGCCGGTGGCCTCCAGCACGACGTCGAAGCCGCCGACCTCGGCCGCCACATCGACCGGGGAGGTCTCGGCGACGGAGAAGTAGGCCGCGCCGCACGCGGCCGCGAGCCGGGCGCGCTCCTCGGTCGCCGGGGATCGGCCCGCGGTCCACACGTCGTAGCCGCCCAGCCGGAGCAGATAGGTGCCGAGCATGCCGATCGCGCCGGTGCCGAGCACCAGCGCGCGGCGTCGCGCCCACGGCTGCCGGCCGGCGATCGCCTCCGCGTGGCGGATACCACGGCAGCAGATCGATGCCGGCTCGGCGAGGACCGCGAGCGGCCCCAGACCGGCGGGCACGCGGATGAGGTGCTCGGGTGCTTCGGCCACGAGCTCGGCAGCGAAGCCGTGCAGCCGCGTGATACCCCGTTCGAGGTAGTCCCCCGTGAGGCACGCGTCGGGCGAGCCTTCCTCACATGCGAGGCAGTGGCGACACGAGCGGCGCACGGTCGCGCACACGATGTCCCCGCGCGTGAAGCCGTGGCCGCCGGCCTCCACGCGCGCGAGCACCTCGTGGCCCAGGATCAGGCGCTCTTCGCCGTCGGGCGCGACGCCAAACAGCCCCTCAGAGATCTCCCGGTCGGTGCCGCACACCCCTACGCACAGCGGGCGCAGCAGGACCTCGCCCGGACGCGCCGCAGCATCCGGGACCTCGGTCACCTCGGTCGTGTGCGCACGACCGGGGGTGGTGACGAGCGCGAGCATCAGCTCACGCCGCCGTGAGACCGCCGTCGATGGTCAGGACCGTGCCGGTCACGAACGCAGAAGCGTCCGAGGCGAGGTAGAGGACCGCCTCGGCGATCTCGTCGGGCCGGCCGAGCCGCCCCATGGGCTGGCGCGCGCGCAGCGCGTCCAGCGACTCGCCGGCGTCGGCGACCAGGCGCTGGACCCAGGGCGAGTCCACGGTCCCCGGGCAGACCGCGTTGACACGGACACCGGCAGCGACGTGATCGACGGCCAGCGCCCGCGTGAACGCGATCACCGCGCCCTTGGAGGCGCAGTAGGCAGCGCGGTTGCGGAGACCGACGAGGCCGGCGATCGAGGCCATATTTACGATGCTCCCACCACCCCGGTCGGCCATCAACGGGAGGTCGGAGTGGCCCGGCCGCGACTACACCCGGGCGTGGTGGACAGCCTCGATGTTGTGGCCGTCGGGGTCGAGCACGAACGCGCCGTAGTACCCGTCGGAGTACTCGGGCCGGGGACCGGGAGGCCCATTGTCCTTCCCTCCCGCCGCCAGCGCCGCCGCGTAGAACGCATCGACCTGCTCACGGCGGTCGGCCGCGAACGCGATGTGCACCGGAGCTCCGGTCCCGTACTCGGACGAGATCGCGAAATCGTCTGCTTCCTCGAGCCCGAAGGCGACCTCGTGACCCTCCTCTCGCCACGGTCCGATCTCCGCGAAGCCGAGCGGGGTGAGCACCCGGCGGTAGAACTCGCGGCTGCGGGCGAGATCGCTCACGCCGACGGTCACATGGTCGATCACGACGCGTCGTCGGGGCACGCATCAGACTCTACAGGCGGCTCGGGCCAGGCCCGGGGCCCGTCCGGGCCCGTCCGGGGACGAGCGTCTCAGATGATCCGCTCGATGTCGTGCGTGAGGTCGTGCTCGAGCGCGAACAGATGGCGCATCCGCGGCGACTTGAAGGTGCGCCCGGAGAGCAGCGTCGCGACCGCGCAGGCCAGGAAGCACGCGGCGCCGAGGGAGGTGTTCCAGTTGGCGGCGGCCAGATCGAAGATCGAGCCGGTCGAGGGAACCACGTAGCCGGCGATCGCCGAGACGCCGAAGAAGATACAGCCGAGCAGGTTGACGCCAGGCTCCCACCAGCCGCGCTGGCCGCGCTCCGGCAACCAGGCGTGGCCGTGTCGCGCGGAGGCCCGGTAGGCGATCACCCCGGAGACGAGGAAGCAGACCGAGCCGAAGGCATCCGGCCGCCACACCAGCCGGTCGTAGCGGGAGTTGGAGATCGCCGTGTGCATGGCCTGATAGGTCGTCGCGTTGAAGAACAGCGTGCCGGCGGATTGGATCACCGCGGACCACCATGCCGAGCGCGCCCCCTCCGAGCGACGCAGCGGATAGGCGAGCCAGGTCTGGATCGCCCCGCCGATCGTGAACAGGATCGATCCGACGAAGAAGGTCACCGCGTCCGCGGTGCCCCCGACCCGCTGCGCATAGCCCGGGAATGGCCCGATCAGGAAGCAGATCGAGCCGGCGGCGAAGAACAGGGCCATCCAGCGTTCGCGGTTCATGCCGTGCCCTGGCGATGTGGCTCGCTCTGCCATGGGCGCGAACTATCGCCCCCTCGCTGCCGCCGCATCATCCCATCCGGATGAACCGGTCCGGCGCCCAGGCGACGGGGTGTATTCCAGGTGGACGCCGATGGCGACGGCTCTCGCCTGACTCTGTTCCTGGCGACGTCCCGCGGCGACGCACCTGACCAGGAGGTCATGGGCACCCTGGACGCCATTCGGCGCCTGGTCGAAGCGCAGGTCTGAGTCCGGATCGGATCACTTCATCGGTGTGGAAACACTGACCGACGGGGCGGGCTCGGAGCCGGGCTGGGGCGGCGCTGGCGCGGGGGCATGCGGGGTCGTCCGGGCCGCCAGCGCGGTGCCGATCGAGCAGATCCCGAGGCTGGCCAGCGCGGCCACGATGATCGCGGCCCCCTCCCCGGCCTGCAGGACGTGCGAGCTCAGCCCCAGCTTCACCACCGCTGCGGGGACCCCGAGCTGGGCGCTCACGATCAACCCTGTCCACACCGGCGCCCGCACCGCGCGAGCGCCGATGAGGTGCGCCACCACGATCCCTGCGATCAGGGTCGCGGTGAGCTCGAGCTCCGTCGGGCTGCGAACGAGCGCGCGCACGTTGAGGCTCGCTCCCAGTACGACAAAGAACACCGGCACGAGGAACCCGGCGCCGACGCCCGAGACCTGATCGGAGAGGCGGGCCGGACCGCCCTCGTAGGCGACCAGCAGTCCCGCGGCGAAGCCCGCGATCATGATGTTGGTCCCGACCCCCTCGGCCACGGCGCAGAGGCCGAACAGCGCGATCAGCGCGAACCGGAGGTCGAGCGCCCATGTCTTGCGGCCGGACTGACGCCTCAGGTTCCGCACCTCGCCTTCCCGCTGCACCGCTCGCGCCACGATGAGGACCACGAGCGCCGCGGCAGCCACGACGAGCGCACCGAGCCCGGCGCTGAGCGCCTTGGACGGGTTCATGACCAGCGGGACGGCGACGATCGTAGCGACGTCGGCCACCGTGGCCCAGGCCATGGCCAGCAGAGCCCGGTCAGCTCCCACGCCCGCCTCCTGGAGCGCGGGCAGGACGATCGCGGCGGAACCGGTCGCGAGCAGGACGGCCCAGATCGCCGGGTGGCCGACGCCGAGGCCACGCGCGATCAGAACGCCACCGGCGACGCCCACGACGACGCTGGCGAGGACGGCCATCGTGCCCCGGCGTAGCGACTTGACCAGGGCGGGGTTGCGCAGCGGCACGTGCATGCCGGCCACCATCATCAGCACGGCGAAGCCCATCGTGCCGAGGAAGGCGATCGTCGGGTTGTCGGCCTTGATCAGCCCGGCACCCGTCTTCCCCAGCGCCACCCCGGCCAGCAGCTCCCCCACCACCACCGGTATCAGGACGCGGCGTGAGGACGCCAGCAGCGGCCCGAGCAGCCCGGCCAAGATGATCAACGTGAGCTGGCCGAAGCTGACCATCGCTCCGACCATACGTCACAGGAGCCGTTATCGCGACATTGCAGGGGCTTCGCCCTTCGGGCTGCGCCGGTTTTCTGGTCCGTTCAGATCGGGCGGCGTAATCTTGTCTGCATGTTCTCCTTTCGACACAAGACCGCGATGGTCGAACCCGCCCAGGCCCTGCCCGGGCGGGAGCGGCGGATGGCCGTCCCACCACAGCATTTCGTACTCGGCACTCCGCTCGAGCCGCCGTTTCCCGAGGGCTACGAGCGCGCCATCGTCGGGATGGGCTGCTTCTGGGGAGCCGAGCGCGTGTTCTGGCAGGCGCCCGGCGTCTACACCACGGCCGTCGGCTATGCCGGCGGGTTCACCCCCAACCCGACCTACGAGGAGGTGTGCAGCGGCCGCACCGGCCACACCGAGGCCGTCCTAGTCGTATTCGACCCGTCGGTCACCTCATACGCCGAGATCCTGAGGCTGTTCTGGGAGAACCACGACCCGACCCAGGGCCTGCGCCAGGGCAACGACGTCGGCACCCAGTACCGCTCGGCGATCCTGTGGACCGGCGAGCAGCAGCGCGCGGTGGCCGAGGCCTCGCAGGCCGCCTACGCCGAGCGCCTGCGCGCCGCCGGCTACCCGGAGATCACGACCGAGATCGAACCGGCGGGCGAGTTCTACTACGCCGAGGACTACCACCAGCAGTATCTGGCCAAGAACCCGAACGGCTACTGCGGTCTCGGCGGCACCGGCGTCAGCTGCCCGGTGGGCCTGAGCTCAGCTCCGGCGGCCTAACACCTGAGGCGGGCAGGCGGCGCGACCAGGCGTCGCCCCCCGCCCTTCAGCCGCCCGCGACCGCGGGCAGGATCGTCACCTCATCGCCGTCGGAGACCGGCGTATCGAGTCCCTCCAGGAAGCGGATGTCCTCGCCGCCCACGTAGACGTTGACGAAGCGCCGCAGGCCGCCGTCCTCGGCAATCCGGGCGCGGAGCTCAGCGAACCTCGAGTACAGCGCGTCGAGCACCTCGCCTACGGTGGAGCCGTCCACGGTCGCCGTGGACTCGCCGTCGGTGGCGGCGCGCAGCTGCGTCGGGATCTTGACCGTGACTGCCATCGTCGTGATTATGCCGCCACGGCAACGCCCGCCGCGGCCTGATCGAACGAGGCCACCGAGGCGTCGATCTCCCAGGTCTCGAACGTCCCCCGGACGCAATCGAGCGTCTTCAGCCCTTCGCCGGTGATCACGGCGACCACACGCTCCGCGGGGTCGATGTCACCGCGCTCGGCCAGCTTGGCCAGCACCGCGATGGTCACTCCGCCGGCGGTCTCGGTGAAGATCCCGGTCGTCTCCGCGAGCAGCCTGATCCCCTGACGAAGCTCGTCGTCGCTGACCGAGTCGATCGCCCCACCGGTGCGACGCGCCAGCTCCAGCGCGTAGGGCCCGTCGGCCGGATTGCCGATCGCCAGCGACTTGGCGATCGTGTCCGGCTTGACCGGGCGGCACACGTCGTGTCCGGACTCGAAGGCCGCCGCGACGGGCGAGCAGCCCGCCGCCTGGGCGCCGTTCATCGTCGGCAGCTCGCCGAACAGCAGGCCCGCGTCGATCCATTCCTCGAAGCCACGGGCGAGCTTCGTGAACAGCGATCCGGACGCGATCGGGCAGACGATGCGATCGGGGATCTCGAAGCCGAGCTGCTCGGCGATCTCGAACGACAGCGTCTTGGAACCCTCGGCGTAGTAGGGCCGCATGTTGATGTTCACGAACGCCCACTCGTGCTCGCCCGAGAGCTCGGTGCAGAGGCGGTTGACGTCGTCGTAGTTGCCGCGCACGGCGACCAGATGCGTCCCGTACACGCCGGTGGCGAGGATCTTCTGCTCCTCGAGATCGGACGGGATGAACACGTAGCTCTCGAGGCCGGCGGCCGCCGCATGCGCGGCCACCGCGTTGGCGAGGTTGCCGGTCGAGGCGCAGGCGATGGTCTGAAACCCGAGCTCGCGCGCTCGCGCGAGCGCCACCGCGACGACGCGATCCTTGAACGAGTGCGTCGGGTTGGCGGCATCGTTCTTGACCCACACCTCACGCAGGCCGAGACGCTCGGCCAGGCGGTCGGCGCGCAGCAGCGGCGTCCATCCGGCCGGCAGCGTGCCTCGCGGCGGTGCCGACAGCGGCAGGAAGTCGGCGTAGCGCCAGATCGAGTGCGGGCCCGCCTGGATGCGGCGTCTCAGCTCGTCCGGGTCGGTATCGGCTCGGGACGCGTAGGCGACCTCGAGCGGGCCGAAGCAGCGCTCGCAGACGTACCTCGCGTCAAGCGGGTAGGTGGTCTTGCATTCCTTGCAGCGAAGAGACTCTGGCGGCATATGTGAAAAAACCTCCGCCGGGGTCTGTGGTCGGAGGTCGATGAAACCGCCCTAGCCACATCTCCCAGGCCTTGTTGTTGGAGCCTGATGGAATTGGCACCGTTCCCAATTGGGAGGTTGCCGGGGTCTCGTAGGGCCATATCCCTCCACCCCTCTGGATGCGTACTGCTATGTGGTGCGAAGTATACCCAGAGGGTCGGCAGCGCGGCAACAAGCCTGAGCCGCCGGGAGTGCCTCGAGCGCCCGGCGCGGTCGATCGACGCGATCACGCGTAACGACCGTCACACGGTGGTGTTGAGGTGATTCGGCATGGCCGCTACGTCCACCGATCGGCTCGCGCGCCTCGAGGCGTCGGTCGCCCTCGGCACCAGCGCACCCAGCAAGCGGATGCTGATGATCATCAACCCGTACGCGACGACCGTGTCGGACCGCCTCGAGAACCTGGTCGTCTACGCCCTCCGCGGCCGCTACAAGGTCGACGCGATCGACACCGAGGCTCGCGGGCACGCGATCGAGCTGTGCCGCGAGGCCGCCCAGGAGGGTTACGACGTCGTGGTTGCGTTCGGCGGCGACGGGACCGTGAACGAGGCGGCCAACGGGCTCGCCGGCTCCGACACGCCGCTGAGCTGCCTGCCCGGCGGGCGCACCAACGTCTATTGCCGGATGCTCGGGATCCCCACCGACCCGGTCGACGCCACCGAGCATCTGCTGCGCATGGCCGACGACTGGCACCCGCGACGCGTCGACATCGCCCGCGTCAACGACCGCTACTTCACCTTCTCCGCCGGTGTGGGCCTCGACGCGAGCGTCGTCGAGCGGGTGGACGCCCATCCCCGCCTCAAGGTGCGCCTGGGCGAGTGGTACTACACCTGGACCGGGGTCCAGACCTTCCTGCGCCGATACCTGGTCCGGCCGACGCGGCTCGAGGCCGAGTTCGGCGGCAAGCGGATCGCCGGCGTGACCGCGATCGTCCAGAACGCCGATCCCTACACGTACTTCGGAGACCGCCCGGTGCACCTCGCCGACGGCTCCGACCTCGACAGCCACGACCTGTCCGCGGTGATCCTCACCCGGGCGAGCCCGATCGACATCCCCACGATCACCTGGCGGGCCCTGCTGGGCGGGCCCCGCCTGGTCAACCACCGGCGGGTGCGGGGGTTCACCGGCGCGACCGATCTCCGCATCCGCTCGCTCGACGACCGACCGCTTCCGCTGCAGGTCGACGGGGACTACATCGGTGAGGCCGAGGAGGCCGTCTTCACCGTCACACCGCACGGCATCGCGGTCGTCTCCTGACGTTCGTCCAGCCGCGTGGACCCGACGACTCGCCGGGGCCTAAGACCGCGCCGACATGAGACGCGTGGTCGCTCGGCCGCAGGCCATCGGGGGTGAATTCCCGTCCGCCGCAACCTCTCTCAGTCGTGACGAGTCGCCTGCGACTCACCGACCGTGACGCGCAGCTGCTCGAGTTCGCCGCCGAGCACCGGCTCGTGCTGAGCGCGCACGCGCAGGCGCTGCTCGGGTGCTCTCAGGCCGCTGCCCAGCGACGTCTCGGCGCGCTCGCCGCCGCCGGCCTGCTCGAGCGCAGGACGTACTTCCACGGCCGGCCGAGCTGCTTCCAGATATCGCGTCCGGGGCTGGCGGCGATCGACAGCCAGCTCCCGGTCCCGAGGGAGGATCTTCGCTGCTACGCCCACGACGTGGGCATGGCGTGGCTGTGGCTGGCCGCGCACAGCGGCAGCTTCGGCGCTGCGCGCCAGATCGTGGGTGAGCGGCAGATGCGCTCCGCCGACGGCGCCGCGGACCCCGGCGCGCCACGGTACGGAGTCCGGCTGGGCGGCTTCGGGCCAACCGGGCGAGACCGCCTGCACTATCCCGACCTACTGCTCGTCCGGGCTGACGGCAGGCGCGTTGCGCTGGAGCTGGAGCTGTCGGCAAAGGGCCGCATTCGCCGCGAAGGGATTCTGGCCGCATACGGCGCCGAGACGCGGATCGACGCCGTGCTCTACCTCACCGACCACCTCGGTGTATCGCGGGCGATCCGGTCCTCGGCGAGATCGGTGGGCGTCGCCGGGCTCGTGCAGGTACAGGCGCTGCGCTGGGACGGCCGGCGCCCCGGCGCCGCGACACCGAGATCGAGGGCCCGGTCCAGAGAGCCCGCCCGCGTGGCGGCGCCATGAGCCCGCCACGGATCCGGTGGGCGGTGCGGCGAGCCCGCCACCGGACCGGGGCCGTGACGTGAGCCCGCCGCCGGACCATTGGCGCCACCGCCCCTTGTGGCTGCTGGTCCTGATCCCGCTGCTGCTCCTGTCTCCCCCGGCCTGGGCCGCCGCGGCCATGATCGCCGCCGCGGCCGGCGCGACTCTGCTCGCCCACCGGACGGCCCGCGAGCCCGCCGGGCGCGAGTCGGATGCCGAGCCTGCCGTGCTGCTCGGGTCAGAGTGCAGTGGTCAGGCCAGAGGTGGGCGCGGCGCCCCCGTCTACCTCTCCGATGGCCAGCTGTCGGCGCACGCGTTGATCCTGGGCGCCAGCGGCGCCGGCAAGTCGACCACCTTGCTGCGGATCCTTGACGACAACATCCGCCGCGGGCTGCCGGTGGTGGCGATCGACATGAAGGGCTCGCCTCAGTTCGCCCGCGCACTCGGAGACGGCGCCGCGGCGGCCGGGCGCCAGTTCGAGCTGTGGACGCCCGACGGGCCGGCGCACTGGAATCCCCTCGCTTACGGCAACGCGACCGAGCTCAAGGACAAGCTGATCGCCACCGAGCGCTTCACCGAGCCCCACTATCAGCGGGCAGCCGAGCGCTACGTCCAGACCGTGCTCCAGGTGCTGCTGGAGCGAGACCCGGGCACCCGCCCGACGCTCGCCGAGGTGGTGTCGCTGATGGACCCGCGGCGGCTGGCGGCCGGCCTGCGCGTGGCTCCTCGACCGCTGGCGCAGCGCGTCCAGGACTATCTGGCGACGATGTCGCCCGATCAGCTCAGCGCCGTCCGTGGCCTCGGGACTCGTCTGGCGATCATCAGCGAGTCGCACACCGGGGCGTATCTCTCGGCGGGCGGAGAGCGGCGGGTGGACCTGCGCTCCGCGCTGGAAGGGGGCCCGGTGGTCGCCTTCAGCCTCAACTCGAGCATCTACGGCCAGCTCGCCGCGCAGCTCGGCACGCTCGTGGTCCAGGACCTGATCAGCGCGGCGGGCCACCGGCTGACGCAGCCGCGTGCCGATCGTGCCCTGATCGCGATCGACGAGTTCTCAGCGCTCGGCAGCGACAACGTGATCGCGCTGCTCGCCCGCGGTCGCGAGGCGGGCACCAGCGTGCTGCTCGCCACCCAGGAGCTCGCCGATCTCGACCGGGCTGCCCGGGGCCTGCGTGACCAGGTGCTCGGCAACACCGCGGTCAAGATCGCCCATCGCCAGGACGTGCCCGGCTCGGCCCAGACGATCGCGCAGATGGCCGGGACCCAGACGGTGTGGGACCAGACGCACCGGATCGAGCGCCGGCCGCTGCTCGGGCCACAT
>Ga0066790_10001414_pt1 | contig 10089 bp, 6 predicted proteins | sample OrgsoiDNA2013050_FD_70963 | JGI IMG/M metagenome (GOLD analysis project Ga0066790, IMG submission 70963) | Permafrost soil microbial communities from the Arctic, to analyse light accelerated degradation of dissolved organic matter (DOM) -... | ecosystem: Environmental > Terrestrial > Soil >...
TGTTCGCCGGTAGTCTCGTCTTTCGCCTCGATAGCGAGTGCCAACGCTTCGATCGTCCGCAGGTGCAGGCTAGAAACCTGTTCGGCGTGCTTCTTTTCCGTCTCCAGCTTGCCGAGGTAAAGTCGATACGACCGATACATCAGATAAATCGGCGGCAGCACCAGCAGCGACGACTGCCATCCAATATGCCCATTCAAGAAATGAACCAGGCCAGCCGCGGCCGCCCCCACCATGTAGTACGGAAATGACCAGAGATAAGTGTCCGTCCAAACTTTTTTGACCGGCTTATCTTCAGTGAGGCCGATGATGGTCGCCATCGCTGCCGTGTTGCAGCTGAAGTGAGTCACCGCCGCGGCCAGCAGCGCCAGTTGCCCCGGCCCATGCAGCACGCGCGTGACGACCAGCGTGTAAGCGCCATACGCCATCGCACTTGAAACCGTCAGTTGCGCCCAGTTGAAGACCAGATGCACCGTCTTCACCTGCCGCGCCGGCTTCCAGTACGCCTGACCCAACACGCAGGCCAGAACGATCAGCAGCGTCTCCGGCAAGCCCAGTTCCAGGATTCCCAACAGAGTGAACAGGAAGTTGACCGAAAGCGTTCCATCGATACCCGGCAGCGTTACCTTCAGCGACGATGCCAGCAGCGCCGCCAGCAAATAGCAGGCGAACTTAACCGGATCTCCCGAATGCCAGTGCAACAGCGCTGCCGAGAAGCAGGCACACGCCGCCAGCGCAGTACCGGCAATGAACGCGCGCGCGCCAATGGATCGAGCCCAGGACATAAGAAATACCTAAATTTTCAACGAATTGCGCGGGCATGTCCGCCCAAAACGCCACCTGCGGATTACCTTGGTTTCCGCCAGACATAATCAATCACTTACGGTTTTGGCTGCGGCCGCCGAGAGGAGTCCGGCCCGGAAGTCGGCGACAAGTTGTCCCACGGTCAGGGCGATGGGACAAAGTGCCCGCAAGAGGCTCCGCGCTCGACCGTAACCCATTGATAAACAAGGGCAATCTTGTCCCACTTTGGAACCGCACCTGCAAAGTTAAGAGTCACTTGGAATTGGTTACCGCGCCTGTGGGCGCTCGAGTGGGGGGATATGAGAAAGATTCTTCTTCTACTGTTGATTGCGATGCTGACGCTGAAAGCGCACGCCGACAACACCAAAATTTCGCCAGACTTGCGCAACGTTCCCGGCAACCAGAAGATGCACGTCATCGTACAATACGCCCCAGGAACCCAGGTCCACTGCAACGGACTGTTCGGCGTCGTTGGCTGCCTTGTGAACGACATCACCAAGTTGGGTGGCACTCTTCTGGCTGACCTGCCCTTGGTCAATGGAGTTGTGGCCCTGCTCGACGGGAACGGCATTCTTAACCTGTCGAACCAGTCGAACGTCGTCTACATCAGCGTCGATCGCCCACTGACTCCGACTCTGAGCAACGCCGCCCCGGCGGTGAATGCCTTCGCCGCATGGCAGTCTGGATACACGGGTGCCGGCGTCGGCATCGCGCTGATCGACAGCGGAGTCAGCAGCCATCCTGATCTGAACGGCGGCTTTCTGGGATTGTCGCGCGTGGTCTGGAACCAGAGCTTTGTAACGGGCAACAACAGCGCCACCGATCAATACGGACATGGCACGCACATTGCCGGACTGATCGCCGGCAACGGCGCCAGCTCCACGGGCCCCAAATATTCGCGGACCTTTGAAGGCATCGCGCCACAAGCCAACATCGTCAATCTGCGCGTTCTCGACCAGAACGGCTCCGGCACCGACAGCGCCGTCATCAACGCTATCAGCACGGCGATCGTCTTGAAGCCGCTGTTCAACATTCGCGTCATCAACCTTTCATTGGGTCGTCCGGTCTATGAAAGCTACAAGCTGGATCCGGTTTGCCAGGCGGTCGAGCAGGCCTGGAAGAGCGGCATCGTCGTAGTTGTCGCCGCAGGCAATAATGGCCGCTACCAGGCCACGAATGGTTATGGCACAGTCACCTCGCCCGGCAACGACCCTTACGTGATTACCGTTGGCGCGATGAAGACCATGGGCACTCCGAGCCGCAATGACGACCAGATGGCCAGCTATAGCTCGAAGGGACCGACGGCGCTCGACGCTGTCGCCAAGCCTGACATCGTTGCCCCCGGCAACCTCCTCGTTTCGCTCGAAGCCCCAGGCTCGACGCTCTATAACCAGTATCCCGGCAACCGTGTAGCGAATAGCTTCTACGTGAACGGCGGCAACACCGCATCGTCGTCCACATACTTCACCTTGAGTGGCACCAGTATGGCGGCCGGCGTGGTCAGCGGCGCCGTTGCCGATCTCTTGCAGAAAAGCCCGCACCTTACTCCCGACCAGGTGAAGGCCCGGTTGATGAAGACGGCCTGGAAGTCTCTGCCGGCCTACAGCAGCACAACCGACCCAGCTACCGGCATAACCTACACCGACCAGGACGATGTTTTCACCGTGGGCGCGGGTTACCTGGATGTGGAACAAGCCCTGGCGAGCACCGACGTAGCCAAGGGAACGGCCATGTCTCCAGTCGCCTCGTATGATCCCGGCTCGGGTAATGTCTACCTCAACGATGATGCGACCGCAGTCTGGAATACCTCATCCTCATGGTCGAACTCAGCCGTGTGGGGAAGCTCTCAGTTCGTAGCCAGCGCTCCGAGCACGACAAGCGCAGGCAGCAACGCCATGTGGGGCAGTAACGCCATGTGGGGAAGCAACGCCATGTGGGGAAGCAATGCGATGTGGGGCTCGAACGCGATGTGGGGCAGTAATGCGATGTGGGGCTCGAACGCGATGTGGGGGAGTAACGCGATGTGGGGCAGCAGCGCCTCCGCCGGTGAACAATAAACGCTGGTGCTCTAGAAATGAAAGGGCCGCGACCAGCTCGCGGCCCTTATTTATTCTTTCCCAACCACCAAACTGTCATCCTGAGCGAAGTTTTCGTCCACGATCAGCGGACGAAAACGCAGTCGAAGGATCCATACTCTCTAAACCGGCACGGTGCGCCCGCAGGGAATTCTCTCCCGGCACAGTGCGAACTTCAATCGAGGCCGAAGCCGGCGCATGGTGATAGGGATCCTTCGACTCCAGCGTTGCTGCTTCGCGGACCAACGCTTCCGCTCAGGAGGACAGTGAGTGAATGAGGATCATCCACCCAGGGTGACGAGAGCGGGCTTGGCGTGCGCGTGGCCGCTGGTCACGAACTCCTCCGAATCATCATCCGTCACCGCCGTCAAAGCCAGATCGGTGTAGTGGCGCGCATTCGGATCCCGCTTCAACTGCCGCCGCAACTTGCCATATCGCCAGACCAGCCCAGCGAGCGTGAAGTGCTTCATCAGAAAGTCTGCGACGTACCGCGGATAAAAGACAAACGGACTTTCCACAGGCAAAGTCGGCCGCCGGTCCTTACGATATTTTCTGCGCAGGTACCCGCCTTCCAGCGGGTCAATCTTCTCCAGCGTGACGCAGGTGTAATACCACAGCAGCAGAAACGTCATGTTGCCGGCGTTGCTGTTAGTGGCGACCGAGCGCCGCATCACCGTCTCCAGATGCGACGGCGAATAATAGGCCACCCAGGCATCGTGATACAGCTTCTGCCACTGCTCCGCCGTCATCGTCGAATGCGCCGCGGTCACGTGCTCCAGGTCGTACTTGTTCAGATCAGGGTCAAGATACGCGCCCGCCTTGTGCAGCTTCTGATGATCTTCCGACCCGGGCAGTGGAGTCAGGCAGTGCGGTTCGAGCAGATCGATGGGCAGTTCGCGCTGAATGGTTTCGATATCGCGCATCACCGACTCCGGCGTGTCGGACGGGAATCCGATGATGTAGCCGGCAAATACCGTGACCCCAGCCTTCTTCCACTCCAGCAGCATCTTGCGGTACTCGGCGACTTTGTTCTGCTTTTTCCGCGCGCCGAGCAGCGCATCCGGATTGATGCTCTCCAGCCCGATGAAGACGCGCGCCACACCTGCGCGTCCCGCCTTCTCGATGAAGTGCGGCAGGCGGTGGCACATCGTGTCCACCTGAATCACGAACTTGATGTTCAGCTTCTCTTTTTCGCGCAGGCCGATCAGCCGGTCGAAAACAATTTCCCAGTCCGTGTTGCGGGCGAAGTTATCGTCGGTAATAAAAAAACGGTTGATCCCTTGCGCTAGATTTCTTCGGATAATCTGCTCAATGTCATCCACCGATCGCCGCCGCGACTTCCGCCCCTGCACGTTGATGATGGTGCAGAACGAGCACAGGAACGGGCAGCCGCGCCCCGCATCAAACGTCGTAATATTTCCACCGGTGCGCTTCACCCGCGTCGCCGGAAGAATCGGCATGGGCACGCCGTCAAGCGAGGGCAGGTCGGCCATGTAGTTATAGAGCGGCTTCAGTTGGCGCTTCGACGCATCGACCAGAACTTCTTCGAATCTTCCCTCGGCCTCGCCTGCAAACAGCGAGATGCCGAGGTCCATCGCATCTTTCAATTCCGAAGGAAGTTCCGGCAGCATCGACAGGCAGCCCGAAACGTGAAAGCCGCCAATGCAGACCTGCACGCCCGCCGTGCGCAGCGGCCGCGCAATATCCATCGCCCGCGGAAATTGATTGGACTGCACGCCGATCAGAGCGACCAGTGCCGGCTCGCCGCGCAGTTCCCGCGCAATGCGTTTCGGCCTGATGTGCGTATTGGTTTCATCCATCACCTGGATGACGATGTCAACGTCATCGCCGAGCACGCGTCGTTCCTTGCAATCGAGCGCGAGGCCGTTGATCACCGCCAGCGTATTCGACGGAATCGCCGACCGCAGCCACTGGATGACGTAGCCGTCATCGTCGTAGTGCGATGGCTTGATCAGAATCAGCGTGAAGCGCTTGCGCGCCCCGGCAACGCTCCCCATGCATTTCCTTCCCAGTAGCGCCAGAGAATTCAGCCCGAGCAAGCGGCGTGTTGAATTTGTCTTCAGGCTGACGTTAAGGATATCAACTGTGCTGACCTGCCGCTAGAAGAATGACGCAAGACCGGTGTTGAACTCATGGACCGCGCTAGAACGCGCTGCCGCCTCCGCCGCCAAATCCGCCGCCGGAGAATCCTCCACCGCCCCCGCCGAATCCGCCGCCACTAAAGCCTGACCCAGTCGAACTCGATCGCGGCGCCGACACGAACACTTCGTGCATATTCGACGCCATGCTGTTCATCGAGCTGGAAAAGAAAATCGGATTGAACCCGTTGTAAGGGCCGCCCGGCCCCACGTACCACTGCGGCGGATCCTTCACGATGCCCGCAAACGCTTGCGCCCAGTGATGCTCGACGCCCAGCGCCATCGCGTAGGGCAGAAATTTTTCAAACGTAGTCGGCGGCATCAGCTTCAGCCGCTCTCCGTCCACTCGATTCATGAACTCCTGGAAGCCGAGCACTGCAATGTGAACCCGCGCTCCCTTCACCGTCTTCGCCGTCATCTCCCGCGCGAACAGCCACCAGATCACCACCGACAACAATAGGCAACCAACCAGCAGCGGAATCGAGTTGAGAAAATTCGCCCAGCCCGCATACTGGAAAATTCCGAACGGCGCGACAATCCCAATCGCCGCCACCGCGCTGTACCCGTTGGCCGACTCCGGATCGAGCAGATAAATTCCCTTGTTCTTCAGCGCCGCCATGATGTCCTGGCGAATGATCGGAACCGCCGTGTAAAACCGGTTCTTCAAGTTCGACAGTTGAGTCATCGCGCCGCCCTGGAAAATATTTTCCAGCATCACTCGCTCATGCGGCGCCAGCCCTCCGTCATTCCACTGCGCCATCGGCTTCAGCAGATGGAACACGTAGTCCTTGTGCGTGAACAACAGACCCTTCTCCTGCGTCTCCTCGATCTTGATATAGCCTCGCACCGCGAGATCGACGATGGTCGATGTAATGTCGCGCGGATGAATCGAATCGTCGAGCAGCGTGCCTGCCTCCGCTGGAGAAATCCCCGCCGGCGGTTCATACATCGGCGCCACTGATATCCCCGCATCCGGATCGCGCCCCTTGTACCACCACAACGTAAACATCGCGGCCGCTGTGACGAGGGGCAAAAATAAAATCGGATTCCCACCGACAAACCAGAAAAACTTCGTCAGCGCGCTCGGCTCCTTCAGAATGTCTTTCGGAATGTACACGTCGATAGTCAGCCCGCCGCGCATGGGCATGGGATTATTCGTCTCGAACGCGGCCTCCGCGCCGTCGATCTTCGAACTGGCGTCCTGCTGCGTCGATCGATACACCCCGGTAAATGCCTGCGCCCGCAGCGTGCCCGCTGCCGCAGGAGGAAATTGCACCGTGGCCGCAGCGTGATCGATGGGAACCGGCCAGTCGTTGCCCGTGACGTTCCAATAAAATTCGTCGTGGCTGTCGAAGAATCGCGTGCCGTTGCGTACGCTGTAGACGATCTCGACCGTGCGCGTGGTATCGGCCGCGTCGGGAATGTATATTTTCAGATCGCGCGCGCCGTTCGCAGTCGACGAGTCGTACTTGAGCTTGCCGCCCTCGCCATCCGTCACGCTGGTCACATCGAGGAAGAGTTCGTAATTCGTCCCATTCGGCCCAGGATATTCGATGGGAATCGTACGGTGAATCCCGTGCCACTCGCCGACAAACACGAGTGTTATGCGCTCGGTCACAACTTCACGGCCATCGCGGTCAACCACGATCTTGTCTTGAAAATCGGCGACGCGCCAGGATTTTGCCGCGGCGACACCGCCGAGAATGCAAAGGAGCAGCGCGAGAAAGAGCACCTTCTGCAGGAGTTTCAATTCCCCAATTCCTCAATTACTCAATCCCCTAGAACTTCACCTGAACCGGTTCCCTATCCGTCTCGGTGGTCTCAAAGAACTGCCGCGCCGAGAACCCGAACATCCCCGCCAGAATACTCGTGGGGAACGACTGAATCTTCGTATTCAGATCGCGCACGACCGCGTTGTAATACCGCCGCGAATTCTGGATCGAATCTTCAGTCTGGCTCAGCGATCCCTGCAGCGCCGTAAACTGGTCCGAGGCCTTAAGCTCCGGATAATTCTCCGCCACCGCGAACAGGCTCTTCAGTGCCCCGGTCAGCTGATTCTCCGCGACGGCCTTGCCCTCCGGCGTAGTCGCCTGCATGGCCTGCGAGCGGAACTTGGCAATGTCCTCGAATGTCCCCTTCTCGTGCGACGCGTATCCCTTCACCGTCTCCACCAGGTTGGGGATCAGGTCGTGCCGCCGCTTGAGCTGTACGTCAATGTCCGACCAAGCCGAATCGCAGCGCACCCGCAACTGCACCAGGCTGTTGTACATCCCAATGAGCACGACGGCGATGACAACGAGAATGACCAGAAAAATGATGCCAGTCATGGGAATCTCCTCAATGACCCGAAGGACAATGATCCGAAGGATGAACCGGAATTCAATGGGACGTTAACACAGTGGAGGCAGCCCCGCAAACGCGAACGCGTCTACGTTATTTGCATTCTGCGATAAGAGTTTTGCAAGGATTGAGAAGAACGATGAGCGAAACCGGGCCCCGAGCGCCGGAAGCCGGCACTATTGCTGCGGCGCGAAGTATCCCTTGCGCGCCCGGACTTGCAGATCTTTCTTCAGGGTGGAAATTTCAATCGAGCGGTAGCGGCCATCGGCATCAAAATCCGCAGGCTTGTAGGAGACGACATACTGGCTGCGCAGTTCGTCTTCAATCGCGGCGAAGGAGTGGGTGATGTCTTTCATCTTGAACGGGAAGAAAGCGCGTCCACCAGTCGCCTCGGCCAGTTGTTCCAGCACTTTGTCGCCGCGCATTACAAGCCCGCTGTCGTCGGTGGAAATCGCGTAGATGATCACCTCAGAGCGCTGCGCCATTTCAATCGCCTGAGCTTTCGTGATGTCGCTCTGGTTGTCTTCACCGTCGCTGACGATCACAATCGCCTTCCGCACGGGATGCTCGGTACGGTCTTTCAGGAATTTATCTTTGCAGGCTTTATAGACGGCGTCATACAGGGCGGTACCGCCGCCGTCGTGCAACTTATGGACGCTGGCCGCCAGCAGCGTGGCATTGTCGGTATAGTCCTGCGCCATCTGGCTGTGCGTGTTAAAACCCACCAGGAACGCTTCGTCGAAACCCGCCCGCAACGTGTGCTGCAGAAAGGCAGTCGCAGCCGTCTGCTCGAAATCGAAGCGGCTGTTCACCGATCCGCTTACATCGATCAGTAGGCCCAGATGCAGAGGCAGGTCGGTCTCGCGACGAAAGTTCAAAATCGCCTGCGGCGGCTTGTGGTCGTCAAGAATATTGAAATCGTTCTGGTTCAGATCGCGAACGAACTTGCCGTGCTTGTCGGTGGCAATGAACAGCACGTTGACTTCGTTCACCCGGGCATGAAGGGTGATTACTCCGCCCTGCGGGTCATCCGTATTAGCCACTGCGGAATTCACGACCGCCGGAGCCGCGTTGTAGGCGTTCAAGCTGCGGGCGCCTGATGCGTAAGCCTGCCCCTGCGACCGCGCACTCAACCCAAGGGTTGCCAGCAACAGCGCAATGACGGCGTATTTGGCGCTCGTGTACTTCATTCCCATGGAGTCCAAATTTTTCACTCTAAATTACGCTAAACCACGTCCAAACACACTCTCAAACAGAACGCTGCACGCCGGATGCCGAAACCTCTATCCCGCCGAACCCCGCTATCTGATTGACTTTAGGAGCGCACAGCCCCAGGTGCCAAGTTACAAAAGGAGCACACGTTTGGTCATGGCCAAACGCCCGCAAATTCTAGCAGTTGCGGTCGTTCGAGCCACCCCGCCAGCCTCCGCGCGCCACGGATTCCGATTCTCCACGCGGCTCCAGGGTTTAAGATAAGAACCGCACTCAATCAACATATTGGGAGGGATCTTCGTGAAGAAATTCATGGCGTGTCTATTCGTTGTGCTCTTGTCCGGAGTGGTTGCCTTCGCTGACGACGAGCGGGAAGAAGATCGCGTGAAAGACGCCGGCACCGTCCTGAAAGAGATTCTGAATATCCCCGACGACATTCCCCAGGACCTCCTCGACAAGGCCGAATGCCTGATCATTCTGCCTTCGGTGAAAAAAGGAGCATTCGGCATCGGGGGGAGCTACGGCCGCGGCGTGATGATCTGCCGCAGCGGCGAGCACTACAAAGGCAAGTGGGGCGCTCCCGCTCTATACGCCCTCGAAGGCGTCAGCATCGGATTTCAGCTCGGCGGTCAGGCCACCGACTTCGTGCTGCTGGTCATGAATCCCAAAGGCGCGGAAACGTTGCTCTACAGCAAAGTGAAACTCGGCGCCGACGCCTCAGCCGCCGCTGGTCCCAAAGGGCGTACCGCCGAAGGCGCCACCGACATCGTGATGAGCGCGGAAATCCTCTCATACTCCCGTAACAAAGGACTATTCGCCGGAATCTCTCTGGAAGGCTCGATCCTGCGTTCCGACGGCAGCGCCAACGAGAAGCTGTATAAGCGAAAACTGAGCGCCAAAGAAATCATCCGGGGCGGTAAGGTCGGCATCCCGGCCTCGGCGCAGAAACTGGTTTCCTTGCTCGACACAAAATCGCCGGTCAACAAATCGGAACCAAAATCCCTGGAGTAAGCTTTTCCCTGTGAACCCCCGTGACCCCTGTGGTTAAGACTTCACCTCGCTGCGAATGGGCAGTCGGCGAACTATCCATCCGCTATCACGACGAAGAATGGGGCGTGCCGGTGCACGACGACCGCACGCTCTTCGAATTCCTCATTCTCGAAGGCGCGCAGGCTGGGCTGAGTTGGAACACAATCCTGAACAAGCGCGAAAACTACCGCAAGGGGTTCGACCAGTTCGACCCCAAGCGAGTCGCGAAATACGACCGCCGCAAGATGCAGCAACTGCTGCGCGATCCCGGCATCGTCCGCAACAAACTCAAGGTCGCCTCCGCCGTCGGTAATGCGAAAGCATTTCTGCAAGTGCAGGAAGAATTCGGCACTTTCGACAGCTACATCTGGCAGTTCGTCGGCGGCAAGCCGCGCGTGAACGCGCTCCAGTCAATAAAGGAAATTCAGCCGCGCACCCCGGAACCCGACGCCATGAGCAAGGACCTGAAGAAA
>Ga0066790_10001417_pt1 | contig 10083 bp, 9 predicted proteins | sample OrgsoiDNA2013050_FD_70963 | JGI IMG/M metagenome (GOLD analysis project Ga0066790, IMG submission 70963) | Permafrost soil microbial communities from the Arctic, to analyse light accelerated degradation of dissolved organic matter (DOM) -... | ecosystem: Environmental > Terrestrial > Soil >...
GCCGGGCGAGGAGCTGCTGCTCGTGAACTACGAGCACCAGCCGGCGAACACGCCCTATCGCTCGATGCATGCGATCTACGTTCGCAAGGCCGCCGATCGTGCCTTCGAATCCGTCGACGTCGTGCCCGACGTCATGGCATCGCGGCTGCTGTCGGTGCGCGCCTTCGATGCGAGGCACATGCTGATCGACGCCGAGGTTTGCGAAGGCGCCGAGGCGGCGGCGATGTTCGACAGGCTCCTCGACCGGTCGCAGGCAAGCTACCTGCACGTGCACAACGCGCGCCATGGCTGCTACGCCGCGCGGGTCGAAAGGGCCTGATCGCAGGCCTTGCAGCGGCCGTGCGTCAGGCCTTTCGTTGGCGCCTCGCCCAGAGCACGTGCCAGCCGAGGAGCGGCAACAACACCAGGCCACAGATCCAGTGCCATGCACTGGCTGCGGCGTGGACCGATTCCGGCGCGTAGTACAGCGTCAGGCCGCTGATCCACAGCGCCGTGCAGGTGCCTCCCAGCAGCATGCCGCTGAGGCGGTGGCGGTCGAGGCGCCAGGCCTGGACGACGTGAACCGTCAGCATCGATCCGAGGACCAGCAGGAACGCATAGGCGGCGACGCCGTGCAGGCGAAGCGACCACTGCTCGAGGCCGGTCGGCGCTTCGGCGGCTGCCGCCGCGAACACGGCGTAGTGGCCCAGCCACCAGGCGGCGCCCGTGGCGACGAGGCAGGCCACCGATGCATGCACGGCGAGGCGCTGCCAGCGCGGCGGCCGCAGGCCCGCACCGCCGACGCGCGGCGCGGGCCGATTCGGGTGGCGGCGCGCGAGTGTCGCGGCGGCGTGCAAGTGACGACTCCTCTTCACGACGGCCGCGGGCAAGCCGCCCCGATCCGGTACGACGACGCGTCGGCACACATGACGAAGGCGCTGGCGCCGTAGTGCGCCAGAACCTCGGCCGCCGATGGACCGCGTTGCCACACGTGCTTGGTCAGCGCGTCGGCGACGGTGCAGCTCGAGGCGAACACGCTCACTGAAATCGGCGCCGTGGCGTCACGGGCCTGGGTGCTGCAGACGAGGTGTGCCAGCGGCGGTGCAGCGCGCCCGGACGGGCACGCTGCCGAGGTCGCACACGCCATGTCGGCGATCCGCGCGAGCGGCAGCAGCGCGCCGCCTTCGCGTGGCGAACGCACGACCACGGTGGTGCGCGCGGGGCCGAACGCACACAGATCGCCGCCGGCGTTGACGACGCCGCTCTTGACTCCAGCCGACTGCAGGGCCGCGGCGGCGGCGTCGACGGCGAAGCCCTTGGCGATGCCCCCCAGGTCGAGCCACGGCGTGCGCAGGACGCGCACCCGGCAGGCCGGCAGCAACTCGACGCCTTGCGCGAGTGTCGCCGCCGCGCTGGGCAACGCATCGTGCGGCGGCGGCAGAAGGCCTCTGGCAACGAGCTCGGCAGCGCAGCACGGGTTGAACGATCCCCCGGTGCGCGCTTCGATCTCGAGCGCGGCCTGCAAGACGTTCCAGGTTTCGAGCCGCACGCACACGATGCTTCCCGCCACGGCACGGGCCAACGCGCGCAGGTCGCTCGCCGGATCGTGGAAGCTCATGGCCGCATGCACCGTCGCCACGCGCGCGAAGGCCAAGGCCGTGGCACGCTCGAAGGTCTCGCGGTCGACACCGTGCAGGCGCAACGCGACGATCGTGCCGAGCATCGGCTTGGCGCGCCCCGGCAGGCCGCCCAGGCATTGCGCGGGCGGCATCGGCTTGCACCGGGTTGGCATTGAGCTCATGGCGCCATGGCGCTAGAGGCGGCCACTCGCCTGCAGCCGCGCAACATAGAGAACGCTGCGGCGCACACCGTCGGTGACATGCACGCAGCTGAGCGTCGCGCCGCTGATGTTGGCGATGTCGTCGCCGACACGAAGGCTGGCATCGGCCCCCTTGCCGACGAATTGCCTGCGCCAGGCGGGCAGCTTGACCTCGTAGCCGTGGCTCTCCCGATAGGCGAGGATCTCGACATCGCGGATCTTGCCGTCGGCCCCGACAGCCACCGCGTAGTCGATGAGCTCGAGCTTGCCGACGACGCTGTCGATCGCCACGGCGCCGATCACCTCGGCGCCCCGGCTCGCCACCAGGATCCGCCACGGCGTCGCGCGCAGGCCTGGCTTGCCGACCACGGCGGCCACCGCGCTCACGTCGTCCGTGCTCGGCTGCACGAGCACTTCGCGAAACGCCGTCGCTTCAGGAAAGCTGCGTCGCGCCGTTTCTTCTGCCGTGGCGTACTGCGCCGCCTGCACGAAGGCAGGCGCGGCGAGGAGGATGCCGGAGCTCGCGCTCAACCAGCGAAGATGTGCCATCGCCTCTCCCGTTCGAGCTCAGAACGAATAGCCGACGCCGAGATTGAACCGGTCATTGTCCTTGTTCAACCTGAAGCGCTGAACGTCGGCCTTGAACACGACGTTGGGGTTGAGATAGAAGCTGGCGCCGAGTGTGGCGACGCCCTCGGTGCCGACGTTGCCGGGGTTGAGCCCTTCCGGCAGGCCGTCGAAGCTGCGACCGGTGTTGAAGCGCTCGTAGCGGGCGAATGGCGCGAGCACGACGTCGCCCTTGACCTGCCACCGGTAGGCGGCCTGCGCGTACCAGCCATCGAAACTGCGCGGCACGGGAAAGGGCTGGCCGGCGAACGTCAGGTTGAGATCGCCCGCACCGGTGATGGCGCCTTTCGTGTAAAGCGCGGAAAGGTCCCATGGGCCCGGCATCCACTTGGCATGCACGTCCCACAGTGTGACCCTGGCGTCCGGCGCGGCGAAACCCGGCGTGGCCTGCCCCACCTTGCCAGTGAAACCGCCGCCGCCGAGGCGCAGCCCGGGCACGCCGCGCCACTCGACGTTGCCATAGACCGAGACGTCGTGCGCCTTGGCCAGTTGCAGCTCCTGGTGGATCGAGCCGAGCGGCGATTCGCGGCCTTCGCTCGAGGTCGCGTCCCACTTGCTCAGGTCGAATCCGGTGCCCACGCCGGCGATCCACGACACGCCGTTGTCGTGCTCGCCGAAGATCTGGAAGCCCCCTTCCCGCCACGTCGTCGGAATGATCGCCGTCTCGACGAAGTTGCGCTCGACGCCGTAGTAGGCCGTCGGCTCGTGATTGGTGTTGAGCAGGCCGATCGGCACGAGCGTGAGACCGGCGCGCGCGCCATAGGTGTCGGTGAGCCGATGCTCGAGATACAGCTGCTCGACTTCCGCCTCGCCACGGTCATCGGCCGACGACACGGCATGCTCGATCTCGAGCTCCGACACCATCTTGGTCTTCTCGTCGAAGCGGTGCTGCAGGGCGATGACGAAGCGGGCCAGGTCGGCGCGCGTGTTCGATCCGTTCTTCGGGCGGTTGACGTTGATCTCGCCGTACGACGAGATGACGGTCGACGGCTCCGACGGCGCGGCCGGCGCCACGGCGGCGGGCATGGCGGCGGCCGCAGCCGGCGCGGCGGCCGCGTCGGCCTGCGGCGGCACGGTCGTGGCGCGATCACGCGACTCTCGCAACTGCTGCAGTTGCGCCTTGACGCGCTCGAGCTCCTGCGCGAGCGCATCGAGGCGCTGCACGAGCTGCTCCGGCGTCGGCAGGGGCTGGGCATTCGCGGCGGCGGCGGCCAGCCACAACGCAGCAAAGCCGGCGGCACGGCACACGGTTTGGAGATGGAAGTTCGGGCGCATCGCACAGCTCCGGAGAGGTTGGGGTCGGGGTCGAGCTCAGCGCGCGGTGGCGTCGGCATCGGTAAGGGTTCGCAGGAACGCGATCACGTCGTCGATCTCCGCATCGCTCAGTGCCGGCACATCGCCCGGGCGGCGGCTGTACGGCACCTCGGTCGTGTTGACATTGCCGCGGAACGCCGGCGGAAGGTCGTCGAACTTGTCGAGCCGCCGCAGCCCGCCAGGACGAGCACGAACAGCGCGCTCGAACCGGTCGCTATCCGCATCGCGTCCTTCACTCGCGTTGTCATGACCGCCTTTCGTCGCCGCCATGCCTCTCATCGAGCGCGTGGTACACGAATCATCGAAACCGCCTCGACAGGGTGGGAGAAGACGATTCGCCCCGTCGTTGTGTTTCTCCTCCGCAATGCAACTGGCAGTGCGTGGAGTGGCGCCATGGTAATCACGAATGCGAACGATTTGCAACTACAGGTGTGAGAGGCCGGGAAGAATCTGAATCGGCCGTGGCTCTTGCCCCACACGGCGGTCCTTCGAGACCGCTCGCCGCTTCGCCACTGCTTCGCAGCGGATCCGGCGGAGCGCCGGCAAGACGACGATGACCGCCGCGGCGGGGCCGCGATCCGGCGCGCCCGCCCTTGCGAAAATTCTCCTAGCCGCTCACCGCGTGCAACCAACCGGCGATCGCGATCGTGGTGCGGTCGTGCAGGTTGGCGCCGATGACCTGCAGGCCGATCGGCAGCCCTTGCGGCGTGCGCCCGACCGGCACCGCGGTGGCGGGCAGGCCGGGGAACGTGGCGACGCCGGGCCAGGCGACCTGCAGGCCGTAGACGGTCGGCTCGCCGTCGATCACGAGCGTCGACGCGCGCATGTCGGGCTGATCGACGTGCGGATAGGCGACGGTGCCGAAGGTCGGCGCGACGACCGCGTCGAACGACTCGAACAGCGCCCGCCACTGTCGGCGCAGGCGGGCCTGCTGGTCGAGCAGCGTGAACCATTCGTGCGCCGAGATGACGCCGGTCACGCCGGGCACGCCGCGGGTCATGATCGCGCCCAGCATGCCGAGGTAGCCGTCCTGGGCAGCGGAAAGGTCGGGCAGCAGCGCGCTCTCGCGCGCGACCGTCGCGCCGGCCTTGTCCGCGTCGGCGGCGACGCGCGCGACGGCTTCGCGGATGACGGCATCGGTGGCGGCGCGCGGATGCGTATCGAGCACGAGGATGCGGCATTCGGCCAACGAGCGCGGCCGCGGCGAAGGCAGCGCCAGTCGATAGGCCGCCGCCTCGTCGATGTCGGGCCCGGCGATGACGTTGAGGGCGAGATCGAGATCTTCCGCCGTGCGCGCCAGCGGCCCGATCACGGCGAGCTCGACGCCGGCGCCGTCGGTGCCGGGAAAGCCATGGCCGCGGACCGGCACCAGGCCGAACGTCGGCTTGTGGCCGAAGATGCCGCAGAACGCGGCCGGCACGCGGACCGAGCCGCCGATGTCGGAGCCGCATTCGAGCGCAACCATGCCCGAGGCGACCGCCGCAGCGGCGCCGCCCGACGATCCACCCGGGCTGCGTGTCGCGTCGTGCGGGTTGACGGTGCGGCCGTAGATCGGGTTCGTGCTCTGCCAATCGGCCAGCGAAGGCGGCACGTTTGTCTTGCCGAGGATGACGGCGCCCGCCGTCTTCAGCCGCGCGACAACGACCGCGTCTTCGCGGGCGCGAAAGTCGCGCAGCTGCGGCAGGCCCCAAGTGGTGGGCAGGCCGGCGACATCGAGCGATTCCTTCACCGTCATGGGCACGCCGAGCAGGCTCGCGCGTTCACCGCGCGCGAGCCGTGCGTCGCACGCGGCCGCCTGCTCGCGGGCTCGATCGAAGTCGCGAACGACGACGGCGTTGATCGCCGGGTCGAGCCGCTCGATGCGGCGGATCGCCGCCTCGCAGGCCTCGCGCGCGCTGAGGCGCCTGTCGGCAATGGCGCGGGCGAGGGTCGCTGCCGACGCAGCGTCGAGATCCGGGGTGGCGTCGTGCGTCATGCGGCTCCTCCAAAGGCGACGGCCATCGTAAGGCGTCGGCGTCGAGGGTTGGCCACGATGACGATGGTGTCGCGCCATCGCAAGAATCCGAGTCCCGCGTGAATCGAAGCACAGGATCGGGGATGACACGACGATCCTTGGCGCTTCACCTGACGGCCGGCTTCGCCTCGGCCGTGACACTCGGATTCGGCACTGCCTGGGCGCAGCCCGCGGTGCCGCAGATCGCGTTCGATTCGGTCGTCGATCCCATCGAGCTGCCGAAGGACATGTCCCTCGGCGAGGCCTCGGGCGTGGCCGTCAATTCCAAGGGGCACGTGTTCGTCGAGCTGGTCGGCGACCCTGATTCAGAGAAATCTCAACGGGCCATGACGGCGATGCTGCAGCTGAAGAAGATCGACCTCGCGGCGCTGAAGAAGGCGTACGAAGGGCAGGCGTGCGGACGGCGTCCGGCGCCGACGCCCGTCACTCGTTTGCATCCGCGTCGGCGCTCAGACCGCGGACCCACAGTGCCGCGGCCCCCTTGAATATCGATCCGTCCACCACGGCAACGCCCTTCTCGGCCAGGTGCACCCAGACGAGCGTGTCGTGCGGGCTGCCGCGAACGCGCTCATGGGTTCGCTCTGCGGCGAGCCACGCGTACAGCCGCTCGTAGTCGGCAGGGCGACGCTGCCGGACCCAGGCCAGGCCGACCAGGTCGCCGAAGCCTTCTTCGCGGCGCTGTGCCGTCATGCCGACATAGGCGCTGCGAAGTTCTCCTTCGAGCTCGAGTGGCACGGCCGGGACGAAGCCCACCGGCACGTCGTACCACGCACCCTTCGCATAGCGCCAGCAATGGCCGAGTTCATGCGCGGTCATGAGCTCGATCGTGGCGTCGACAAGGTCGGGCGCGATGCGCTCGAGCGTTGCTTGTGCTTCGGGGTTGCCGCGCATCGAGAGCACGAGCTTGCAGCGACCTTCGACGAACGCCAGCGCCAGGGGCACGGCGCCCGGCGGGCTCTGCGGTAGCACGACGATGTCGAGCGGCAACCGGGCTTGGCCGGCAAATGCGATCACCGGCCACGCGCCCTTGAGCCATCGGGCCTCGGTCGGCGTGATATCGGCCGCCGCCGCGGACGCGGCGACAAGCATGGCGACGATGCAAGTGAAGACGGCTTTGCGCACGCGAAGACCTCCTGCCTGCGCATTCTTCGTCTGCCTTCGTTGCGAAATCGATCCTCGCGCCGTGCGTGGGTGCGACGAGCGTGCGATGCGGCACGAACACGGTCGGGCGCTGTCGCCATCGCAACGCACGGACGCGTGACGATCGGATCGTGATTCGTCGTCGCGCGGCTCGCCATGCGTTTGGTTGCTGAAGACGCAATCGCTTGCAAGAGTCGCCATTTGCGCGCTCGCGCGCCGCACCGTGTCGGGCCACGCGGGACCTCGCGCCGAGGCTCGCCGCGAGGGCGCGCACGGCGGCGATTGGCATGGATCGTGCGGCCACACTGCCGTTACAGGAGGTATCGATGAGGAACGTGGCGATGCAGCGGATCGCAGCGGCTTTCGCAGCCACGCTGACCGCATGCGGCGGAGGCGGCGGCGGAACGTCCAGCCTTTCGGGAAGCCAGGTCACGGCAACGCCGACGCCGCCACCGGCCCCTGCACCGCCGCCCCCGCCGCCACCGCCTGCGCCTGCACCCCCTCCGGCGCCGGCGCCTGGCGCGCCGGCCCTCAAGGCCTTCTCGGCCGCGGCTTCCGGAGTGACGCCCGCGCTCGTCGGCGGCAGCATCGTTTTCGCGGCCGACGGCAACATCTGGTTCAGCTCGGGCTTCGTCGCCGGACAGGCGGGGCAGATCGGCAAGATCACGCCGACCGGCACGGTCAGCTACCCGGTCACGCCGGCGCCCGGGCTCGGCCCGTTCGCCACGGGTCCCTTGGCCAGGGGCCCGGACGGAAACCTCTGGTTCGCCGATCCGGTGGCCGGCATCAGCCTCAGCGGCAACATCGGAACGATCGACGTGACGACCGGCGTCGCCAGTGAATTTCCGACGCCCTTGATGCTCACGACATCGCAGGTCAAGCGAAGCACGTCGCAAGACCAATCGTGCGTCACCGCGACCGCCGCCTGCACGCCTGCGCCTGCCGGCACCTGCACCGTCAGCCTCGGTGTGACGACCTGCAAGACGGTGACGACGGGACCGACGGCCGTGGCCGCCTGCACCGAATCGCCGGGCAACGCCGGCAACAGCTTCACCTCGACGACCTGCATCACGACCACCGACGCGCCGATCGGCGTGGCCGCCTGCACGGCAGCGCCCGCCGCCGCCAACAACGGCTTCGTCACGACCACGTGCAAGGGCATCACGCCGGGATCGCAAGCCTTCGCCGTGGCGACGGGTCCTGACGGCAACGTGTGGTTCACCGAGTACGACGCCAATCGCCTCGGCCGGTACGACGTGACGACGAAAACGGTCACCGAGTTCGGCCCGCTGCAAGGCCTGGCCCGGGTGATCTCGGGCGGACCCGACGGCAACGTCTGGTTCGCGGAAAGCACGATCGGCGGCGCGGCGCCCGTGATCGGGCGCATCACGCCTGCCGGCGTGATCACCGAATTCAGCAATGGGCTCGTGGCCGGCGAATCGATCGATGGCATGGCGGCCGGCCTCGACAGCTTCGTCTGGTTCCTCAAGAACGGACTGGGTGGCCCGGCACTCGGCAAGATCGACCCCGGTACTGGCGTCATCACGTTCTACGCCACGGGCTTGCTCGGGCCGTCGCCGCAGCTCGGTGGCATCACCGCCGGACCCGACGCAAACATCTGGTTCACGGACTACTACAACGGTCTGATCGGCAACGTCACGGCAACCGGGTCGATCACCGAGTACCCGACGGGCGTGACGGGCACGGCGCTGAACTCGATCACCCTCGGGCCGCTCGTCGCTGGCGCGAAGACCCTCTGGCTGACCGACCCGGGCGGCAACAAGATCGTCCGCGCCACGCTGCCGTAGCCCGCACCGAGTTGCAGAGTGCGGCGCGACGCGCCGCGAACGGCGAAAATGCGGATCCGAGCCGCTCGGACTCCGAGGCACGTCATGACCCCGTTCATCCGCCTGCATCCAGCCGACGATGTGCTCATCGCGCGCAACCAGCTCGTCGGCGGCGCGGCCATGGAAGGCTTCACGGTGCGCGGCCTCATTCCCGCCGGGCACAAGGTCGCCGCGAGAAGCATCGCCGCCGGCGAGGCGGTGCGCCGCTACAACCAGATCATCGGCTTTGCGAGCCAAGCCATTGCGGCCGGCGAGCACGTGCACACGCAAAACCTCGACATGGGCCCCGACCACGGCGGCTTCGAACGCGACTATGCGTTCGGCGTCGACGTCAAGGCCGCATCGCCGAGGCGTGAAGCGAGCTTCGCCGGCATCCGGCGCGCCGACGGGCGCATCGCCACGCGCAACTACATCGGCGTGCTGACGAGCGTCAACTGCTCGGCCACGGCGGCCCGCGCCATCGCCGACCACTTCTCGCGCCGGATGAACCCGCAGGCCCTCGCGGCCTACCCGAACGTCGACGGCGTGGTCGCGCTCACCCACGGCACCGGCTGCGGCATGGATGCCAGCGGCCTCGGCATGCAACTCCTCGAGCGGACGCTCACGGGTTACGCGACGCACACGAACTTCGCGGCCGTGCTCGTCGTCGGGCTCGGCTGCGAAGCCAACCAGATCAACGCCTGGCTGGCGCACGGCAAGCTGAGCCAGGGCGAACGCTTGCGCGCCTTCAACATCCAGGACACGGGCGGCACGCGCAAGACCGTCGACAAGGGCATCGCCCTCGTCAACGAGATGCTGCCGGGCGCCAACGACGTGCGGCGCGAGTCCTGCAGCGCGGCGCACATCACCGTCGGCCTGCAGTGCGGCGGCTCCGACGGCTACTCGGGCATCAGCGCCAACCCGGCGCTCGGCGCCGCCGTCGACCTGCTGGTCGCGCATGGCGGCACGGCCATTCTTTCGGAGACGCCCGAGATCTACGGCGCCGAGCATCTGCTGACGCGCCGGGCCGTGCGCCGCGAGGTCGGCGAAAAACTCGTGGCGCGCATCAAGTGGTGGGAGCACTACACCGCCCTCAACGACGGCGAGATGAACAACAACCCCTCGCCCGGAAACAAGGCCGGCGGACTCACGACCATCCTCGAGAAATCGCTCGGTGCCGTGGCCAAGGGTGGCACCTCCAACCTCGAGGCGGTGTACGAATACGCCGAACCGGTCACTGCACACGGCTTCGTCTACATGGACACGCCGGGCTACGACCCGGTGAGCGCGACAGGGCAGGTCGCCGGCGGCGCCAACCTCATCTGCTTCACGACCGGTCGCGGCTCGGCCTATGGCTGCGCGCC
>Ga0066790_10001418_pt1 | contig 10079 bp, 8 predicted proteins | sample OrgsoiDNA2013050_FD_70963 | JGI IMG/M metagenome (GOLD analysis project Ga0066790, IMG submission 70963) | Permafrost soil microbial communities from the Arctic, to analyse light accelerated degradation of dissolved organic matter (DOM) -... | ecosystem: Environmental > Terrestrial > Soil >...
CGGGCTGATTGCCGACAGCGCAGGAAATCTCTACGGTGCGGCATCATTCGGGGGAGATACAGTCTGTTCCACCCAGGGATGCGGAACGATTTACGAATTATCTCCGCCTGCTGTTGCCGGCGATCCCTGGCAGGAGACTACGCTCTACAGCTTCAGTGGCACAGGTGCTGGAAGCATTCCAGAAGGAAAGTTGTGGCGCGATAAGACGGGGAATCTTTACGGAACCACAAACAGCGGAGGGCTCGATTGGGGTACAGTCTTCAAATTAAGACCTCCCGCGACCGTGGGTGGCGCTTGGACCGTGCTTGTGCTCCACAGTTTTAGGGGTGGCACTTCGGGCGACGGGCAAATCTCATCCGCCGGGCTTATCTTAATGAACGGTGCGTTTTATGGGACGACCGACTTTGGCGGTACGAAACGTAGTGGCACAGTCTTCAGCATTACCATTACGCCTTGAGGAATCTCGAAGCTAGTGCGACACCCACTGCGGATCATCCTCTGGCCGCACGATGGCGCCGTCGCGCATGTGGATGATGCGGTCGCCGTATCTCGCGGCCTCTGGATTGTGCGTGATCATCAGGACAGTCTGGCCTAACTCCTGATTTGATTTGCGCAGCATGCCGAGGACGATATCGGAGTTCTTGGAGTCCAGATTGCCGGTGGGCTCGTCGGCCAGCACGACGGCGGGCTTGTTGATGAGCGCACGGGCCAGGGCTACGCGCTGCTGCTCGCCTCCGGAAAGTTCGGAGGGGCGATGCATCAGGCGCTTGGTCAGGCCAAGCAGGTCGGTGATGCGGTTGAAGTGCGCCGGGTCGCGATCGCCGTTGCCAGAAATTTCCTGCGCGATGGTGATATTGCTCCGAGCGTCGAGCGTAGGCAGCAGGTTAAATTTCTGGAAGACGAATCCGATCTTGCGCTTGCGCATGCGGGTGCGCTCGCCGTCGGAGAGTGTCGCCAGGTCGTCTCCGTCGAGTATTACGCTGCCGCCGTTCGCTTTGGTGAGTCCGCCGAGAAGATAAAAGAGCGTCGACTTACCGCTGCCGGAGGGGCCGACGATGCTGACGAATTCGCCCTTCTGCACGCTGAAGGAAATGCCGCGCAGCGCCTCGACTTCAATTTTGCCGATGTGGTAGGTCTTGCGCAGATCTTTTGCTTCGATGAATGCTGAGGGCATGCCTGATAAGAATCTTACACGAAGGGTCGGGCAGGGTGCGGGCGTGTGGCAGTTGTGAAAGTGTCTGAAAAACGCCAGTGCCGTCGCAACGCGACTCGCGAGTCGCTCAGGGTTCTGACCGGCACTTCCGTGCCGGGCTATCACATGCCGCCGCTTCGCGGCTAAATCCTGAATGATGTCTGCTTCAATGCCCTACCAGAGATCCGCTGCGGTCAGTTTTCCTTGGAGGCGTAGTGCTTGCTCTGAACTCCGCAAGCTTGACGCCCGAAGCCTGACGCCGGCTTCTACGCGGCGCCGATTTGATTGGATACTTGCGAAATCCGCGGCATCATGCGCTTGGGGCCACGCTTGCGGATCAACAGGAGCCGGATGCGTTCCAACAGGTCAACGGGCGCGTACATGCCTTTGGCGAGGAAAACGTCGGCTTTGGATTCGTGGTCGTAGATGCGGACTTTGCTGGAGATAAGAATCGCCGGCGTGCCCGGCGACATGTCTTTGATTTTGGCGATAAGTTGCGGGCCGTCGAGGCCGGGCATGGCCATGTCGGCGATCACCAGGTCGATTCCGCCTTCCAGAAAGCGGGCCAGCCCATCTTCTCCGCGGGAGAAGCTGGCCACGCGGTAACCGCGCGTCTCCAGCATGATTTTTCGGTGGGAAAGGGACTGCTCGTTGTCGTCCACACACAAAATTGTGCGCTTTGGTTTCATCAGCCTTCCGCAATCTGCCGGGCGAGACCGCAAGGGCGAGTCGCAAAAACAGCAGAAGCTTTTCTCAATATGAAGAATGTCAGAGCGAGACGATGCTAGCGGGAAGAATGTTCGCTGTAAAGTGCCGCGCATGCCAATGGGACTTTCTGGCCATTGATTTTTTCGCAAGCGAGTGCGCCGCTGTGTTTTCCGCAGGTTGCGGATGGCACGTTAGAGGAAAAGTTCGCCGCGCATCACCTCGATGCAGTTGCCGCCGACGCGTACGTTAACTACACGGTTATCGTGGTTCGTGCCGGCGCGCGTGGCGCGAACGAAAATTCTGCTCGGCCGCCGCATTTCCATCCCTTGCTCGATCAGCACGCGCTCGTCGGATGCGGCGACTCCATGCGCGGCCATCCACGCGGCTGTGCAGCCCGCTGCCGATCCAGTGGCTGGATCTTCGCCGTTGTAGAACAGCATGCGGGCGTGCAAGCGGGCTTTAGGATCGACTGTTTCACGCGCCACGAAGTAGAAGAACTTGCCGCTCGTCTGGGCGAGATATTCTTGTGCGCGGCTGAGATCAACGCGCAATTTCTTCATCGCCGCCAGCGACTTCAGCGGCGTCACTGCGAAGGGCACTCCGGTCGACACGGTCTCGATGGGCAGCGAAGGATCGAAATCGTCCATGCTCAATCCGGTCGCACGGGCCACGGCTTCGCGGTCATGCTGTATTTCAAACACAGGATCAAGCTGCGTCATCTCGCCAAACACCGGTTCGCCAGAATTTTCTTCGAAGCGCACCGGAACTTTCCCCACGTTCAACTCGAGCACGATTTCGTCGGGTTGGTTGGGTGCCCCATTTCTCGCGTCCTTTGCTAGAAGTGGGGACTTCGCGGATTCTCCACGCAGCGCGAACGCCGTCCCCAGTGTAGGATGCCCCGCGAAGGGCAGTTCTTCCTGCACCGTAAAGATTCTCACCCGCACGCCGCGCTCGCGCTCCGTCGCCTCGTCGCGCGGAAAGATGAAGGTGGTCTCCGAAAGATTCATCTCCTTGGCAATCGACTGCATTTCGGCGTCGCTTAGGCTGCGGCCGTCGAAGAATACGGCCAGGGAATTGCCTTCCAGGGCCTTGGAAGAAAAGACGTCCCACTGTGCCATCGCCAGCCTCCGCTTTTGCGTGCTCATAAGGCTTCCCCAGAAGTGAATTGACGTGTAAGCAAAAAAGATGCTGGCGGAAGCGGCGCGATGCAGAAAAGATTGGCAGGCCGAAGGAGACACTAACGATGAAAGACACGAAGTGTTGGGTCGACCGCTGTTTGCGAAGCCCTGCTTCTGGAGCTATGTGCCCCTCTGCCGCGCCTGTCAAATTCAGCAGGGAACTCGGGTTCCGGACGTTTGACAGTGCCGCGCAGGCGCTTCTATCCTAGGAAACATGATTCATCCCGCCACCGCCATGGGTTCTTGTCGACTGGCGCGGGCGTGCGGGTAAAGAATCAGCGAGATTCTTACCAGCCCACCCGGTGAAGCGGGTGGGTTTCATTTTCATCCGCTATGTCGCCGAAGCTGGTTCAACAAGTTTGAACCAGCGCGGGCAAATTTTCCGAATCTCGAAAACTGGAATCAATCAAGGAGATGACGATGACTACTGCGACTGAAACCTACAGCGTTCCCCGCATCAACGACATTGCCCCCGACTTCACCGCCGAGACCACGCAGGGCACTATCCACTTTCACGAATGGATCGGCGACGGCTGGGCCATCTTGTTCTCGCACCCCAAAGACTTTACGCCGGTATGCACCACAGAACTCGGCGCCATGGCCGGCCTGCAACCGGAATTCGCCAAGCGCAACGTCAAGATTATCGGCCTGAGCGTTGACCCCGTCACCAACCACAGCAAGTGGGCGGTCGACATTGAAGAAACGCAGGGCCACAAAGTGAACTACCCGATGATCGGAGACCCCACGCTTGAGATCGCGAAACTTTACGGCATGCTGCCGGCCTCGAGCGGAAACACGTCAGAGGGCCGCACTCCCGCCGACAACGCCACGGTGCGTACGGTGTTCGTCGTCGGCCCCGACAAGAAAGTCAAGCTGCAGCTCAGCTATCCCATGACCACGGGCCGCAACTTCGACGAAATTCTGCGCGTGATCGATTCCATGCAACTCACAGCGAAGCACAAAGTCGCGACCCCGGCGAACTGGAAGCCCGGCGACGACGTAATCATCACGGGCGCGGTCTCGAACGAAGAAGCAGCACAAAAATTTCCCGGCTTCAAGACCATCAAGCCCTATCTGCGCACGACGGCCCAGCCGAAGTAGCAGCGTTGACGGACATTCCGATTTAGTTTTGGCAGCAGAGCTATCCCAGCCTTGGCAAAGGATGCGGCAAGGCTGGGGCAGCCTCCTTCCTTATCGGAACGGCTGTTGACGGCAAACTTTCGTGGAAGCGCATGCGGTCCGGTGATCGTCCCGGTCTTCAAAACCGGCGGGCGGCGGGTTACCCCGTCACCGGTGGGTTCGACCCCCACTCGCTTCCGCCATTTCGTTTTCATTGACTGAAAGCATCGAACCAACCAGCATGCGAGTTGTGGTAGGGTTTCGCTCAAAGCAACAGATAGACCTGCGGCCCAGGCTGACGGAGGACACATAATGTGTCGCTACGCCGGTCGCTCCGCTAGGAGGCCATTCCATGCCAACGGACAAAGAATCTAGAGATATTTCGCGACGAAGTTTTCTGACGCGCAGTGCGATTGGCGGTGTGGGACTCGTCGTTGCGACTGATCTACTGAGTGCCGATCTTCTTGCCGGCACACCGAAAAGTGCGAACGCGACGATGATGGGCGTTCCGTTCGAGGCGCGAGAGCGGGTGCGGCTCGGAATCATCGGCGTCGGCGGACGCGGCACCAGCCTGCTGGGAGACTTGCTCGCCGTGGACAACGTGGACGTCAAGGCGATCTGCGATCTGGTTCCCGAGAAAGTAGCGCACGCCCAGAAGATGGTCACGGACGCCGGCCAGCCCCAGCCCGCGGGCTTCACCAAGGGCGAACGGGATTTCGAGAATCTGACCAAGCTCGAACTCGATATCGTCTACATTGCAACCCCCTGGAACTGGCACGTTCCCATGGCGCTCGACTCCATGAAAAACGGCAAGCATGCTGCCGTGGAAGTTCCCGCCTGCACGACGTTGCAGGAGTGCTGGGACATCGTCGACACCTCCGAGGCCACACGCAAGCATTGCATGATTCTGGAAAATTGCTGTTACGGCGACACCGAGATGATGATCCTGGGCATGGTGCGGGATGGGCTCTTCGGCGAGATCACGCATGGAGAGGCGGCCTATCTCCACGACCTGCGCGGCATTCTGACGGCGAACGAAGGGGAAGGACTGTGGCGCCGCTTTCCCCACATGAAGCGGAATGGCAATCTCTATCCCACGCACGGACTGGGGCCCGTAGCCCACTACATGGACATCCATCGCGGCGATCGTTTTGACTATATGGTTTCGGTGAGTTCGGCGGAGGCGTCGCTGAGCGCTTACGTGAAAGCGAATTTTTCTGACGGCGACCCGAAGCGCGCCGAAAAATATGTCTGCGGCGATGTGAACACCAGCATCATTCGGACCCAGAAGGGCCGCACCATTCTTCTGCAGCATGACGTGGTCAACCCGCGGCCTTACAGCCGTCTCAACTCAATCTCCGGGACCAAGGGAATCTTCTCCGACTATCCGCCGCGTATTTTTTTCGACGCTGCGAAGCAGGCCGATGGTTCAAAGAAAGAAGATTGGGAAACGATTGACACATTTCGCGAAAAGTACGAGCATCCGCTCTGGAAAAAAACCGGAGACCTCGCCCGCAAAATGGGCGGCCACGGCGGCATGGACTACGTGATGAATTACCGCCTGATGGATTGCCTGAAACGGGGACTCGTGCCCGACATCAACGTTTACGATGCCGCGGCATGGAGCGCGCCAACTCCGCTCAGTGAAAAATCCGTGGCGCAGAATGGCGCTCCACAGAAATTCCCGGACTTCACACGCGGCAAATGGGACGCGCGTTCGGATTCTCTCGGCTTCGCAGTCCAGACTTAGTCGCCCGCATTCTCTCAATTGGTCGATAGGAGCCTTGATGGTCGAAAGAGAGTCCCACCTCTGAAGCGGCCGGAGCGGGACTTGAACGCAAATCTGAAGGCGCCACGCGGCTGGTTTCGCTGGATGCATTCCGCGGACTGGTGATGGTTCTGATGCTTGGCGAGGCCATGCATTTGCCCGTGGTGGCACAGGCGTTTCCGCACAGCCTGTTGTGGCGCGTGATCGGCTTCAATACCGAGCATGTGGAGTGGCAAGGGTGCTCGCTGCACGATCTGATCCAGCCGGCGTTTTCTTTCCTGGTCGGCGCGGCGCTCCCGTTTTCCATCGCCAGCCGCAGACTGAAAGGGCAAACCTTCGGCCCGATGGTCGGCCACGCGGTTCGGCGTGCGTTTATCCTGATCTTTCTGGGAATTTTTCTGCGCTCCCTGCACTCGTCTCAAACCTACTTCACTTTTGAAGACACGTTGACCCAGATCGGCCTGGGATATGTCTTCCTGTTTCTGCTGGGATTCACGCGCGTGCGAACGCAGGTCGTCACGCTGGTGGTGATCCTGATTTTGTTTTGGGTGGCGTTCGTGCTGTATCCCGCGCCCAGCCCGGGGTTCGATTATGCCAGAGTCGGTGTTCCCCAGAATTGGCCGCATCTCTACACCGGATTCCTCTCGCACTGGAACAAGAATTCGAATCTTTCATGGGCGTTCGATGTCTGGTTCCTGAATCTCTTTCCACGAGTGCATCCCTTCGTCTTCAATGAAGGTGGCTGGTCGACTCTGAGTTTCATTCCCACGCTGGGCACGATGATCATGGGGCTGTTGGCGGGAGAATGGCTCAAAGGCAAGGAATCGAAAGAGAAAAAACTGCGCGGGCTGGTCGTGGCGGGAGTTGCTCTGGTCCTCCTAGGACTTCTATGTCAGCGGGCGGGCATTTGTCCCATCGTCAAGCGGGTCTGGACTTCCTCGTACACGCTGTACAGCGGAGGGCTGGTGGTGCTGATGCTGGCCGGGTTTTACGCAATGCTCGACTGGAAGGGATGGCGGCGCTGGGCGTTTCCGCTGGTGGTAGTCGGGATGAACTCGATTGCCGTTTACGTAATGAGTTGGACGATGGCGAGCTTCGTCGGCGACGCGATCGAGCGCCACTTTGGCGGGGCAATAGCCGTGATGGCCGGACCAACTTTTCAGCCCACGCTGCAGGGTTTTGCGGTGGTGCTGACGTTTTGGCTCATTCTGTTTTGGATGTACCGGCGGAAGATTTTCTTGAGGATCTGACGATCGCGCCAAGGATGTATGGCAGCTCTCCGTCATGATGCTAAACTGACACCCCATGGCGGGACCGGCGAGCGAGGCCTCTGCGGCGCGGGCTGCATCGAGCTACGAGTTATCAAACGAGGGCGGATCGATCGCCGAGCAATCCGCGGCGAGCCGGCGCCACTCGTTTCAAGCGGCGGCGACGGCTTTTGTGGTGCTGTTCTGCATTGTTGGCATCGCTCTCTGGGGACTGCCCTTCTATTACGACTTCATGGTCCAACAGTTCGGTTGGACGCGCGCTCAAGTGACGTCGGGCAATGCGCTGAGCAAACTCGTCGTCGGACCCATCTTCGGATTCCTTGCAGGATGGGCTGTGGACCGCTTCGGACCACGCCGCATGATGATGATCGGCATCCTCATGGCAGGGATTGCCTTGGTGGGACTGGGCTGGATCTCAAGCCTCGGCATGTTTTATTTTTTCTACTTCTTCAACGCGCTGGGCTATGTGTGCGGAGGCCCGCTGCCCAACCAGGTGCTGTTGACGCGGTGGTTTGATCGATCGCGCGGAAAAGCGATGGGCTTTGCCTACCTGGGAATCGGTTTTGGAGGAGCGACGGTGCCGTGGATATCGCACGTGCTCGTCCAGCATTTTGGATGGCAGGCTGCCTTGCGAATTTTGGGCTTTTCGATCGTGATTGTTTCGCTGCCTTTGGCGATGCTCGTGAAAGAGCCTCCGAGAGCAAGAATGAAGTCTGGATCGGCCAAGTCCGCGAGTCCGAAGGCGGCGTTCAAACAAGTGTCGTTCTATCTGCTGACCCTGGGGAGCATGTGCTCGATTGCGGCGGTCAGTGGGACTCAGCAGAATATGAAACTGTTTTTGAGCCTCGACCGGCACTTCACCCAGCGGGATGCCGCGGGCGTTCTATCACTGGTGTTGGCGTTCAGTATCGCCGGTCGGTTACTCATGGGATGGTTGGCGGATCGCTTCTCGAAAAAGTACGTCATGCTGCTGACGTACATGCTCGTCGCAGCGGGGATCCCTCTGCTGTTCCTCGGCACCACGCCGCTCGTGCTCTATGCGTCTGCCGCGATTTTTGGCATCGGGCTTGGCGGCGACTACATGATCATTCCGCTGATGACCGCGGAAATCTTTGGGATTGAGATCCTCGGCAGATTGCTGGGGGTGATCCTGACGGCGGGCGCGGTGGCCGATGCGACTGCGCCGTGGTTGATCGGCCGGTTGCGCGACACGACAGGAAGCTATTCGGCCAGTTGTGTTGTCCTGGTGGCTATGGCGTTGCTCGGCGGACTGGCTGTTCTGGGCTTACCGGGGCGGAGAGCCGCGTGAGCGATCAAGCAATTCTTCGACTAGGAACTCTGAAGGATGTTGGACGTTTTCAGGATCACTTGCGGGTGCTCGGCCTGCAGATTCCGTGCGACCCGCAGATCGTGATTGGAGCCGAATCGCCACTGCGCTGGCCGCTGGAGCGCGATCCATTCAAAATCGGCAACCGGATCGCGGTGCAGCCGATGGAGGGTTGGGACGGAACCGCGGATGGGGCGCCCTCGGAGAACACAGTTCGACGCTGGCAGCGCTTCGGACGAAGTGGCGCCAAGTTGATCTGGGGTGGAGAAGCGGTTGCGGTTTCCCACGAAGGGCGCGCGAATCCGAATCAGCTTCTCGCCGCACCCCGAACACAACAGAAGCTTGCGCATCTGCGAAGTGAACTGCGGCGCGAGCATATTCACACAACCGGCAGCGACGATGGCTTGGTGATCGGTCTGCAATTGACGCACTCTGGCCGCTATTGCCGTCCGAACGAGCAAAGCCGCCCGGAACCACGCATTCTCTATCGCCATCCATTGTTGGACCGGCGACTGAAGCTGGCGCCCGACTATCCGCTGCTCACCGACAAAGAAATCGAAGCGATCATCGAAGATTTTCACCGGGCGGCATTCATGGCCTGGCAAATGGGTTTCGATTTTGTCGACATAAAGCATTGCCACGGCTACCTCGGCCATGAATTTCTCAGCGCTCACACGCGGGAGGGACGCTACGGCGGCACCTTCGAAGGGCGCACGCGCTTTCTGCGCGAGGTGGTCCAGGGGATTCGCTCGATCGCACCGGGATTACACATCGGCGTGCGGCTGTCGGCGATCGACACGGTGCCTTTCCACCGCGACCCAAGTCAGAGCGTTCACGGAAAACCTTGCACCGGAGTTGCGGAGACACACCCGGATTTGGTCCCGTACCGTTGGGGGTTCGGCGTGAATCCGCTCGACCCGACGGACAGCGACTTGAGTGAGCCGCAACGTTTTTTATCGTTATTAGAAGAGCTTGGAATTTTGCTGGTGAATATCACCGCGGGCAGCCCTTACTACAATCCGCATGTTCAGCGCCCCGCCTTGTTTCCGCCTTCCGACGGATATCTGCCGCCAGAAGATCCGTTGGTGGGAGTGGCGCGGCAGATGGAAGCGACCCGCGAACTCAAGCAGCGGTTTCCGAACCTCCTCATCGTCGGGTCGGGGTATTCCTATTTACAGGATTTCCTGCCTCATGTAGCACAAGCGGCGGTGCGCGAGGGGTGGGTCGACTTCGTCGGTCTCGGCCGAATGGTATTGAGCTATCCCGAGATGCTCTGGGATGCATCCGAAGGCGCGCAGATGCAGCGCAAGCTGGTGTGCCGAACCTTCAGCGATTGCACCACGGCGCCGCGCAACGGGCTGCCGTCCGGTTGCTATCCACTGGACCCGTATTACAAGGATTCCGATCTGGCGGAGAAACTGAAGGAAGCGAAGAAGCGCTGACAGCGATTGTCTCGCGTGCCGTAACGGAGTCCCGATGGCTGAGATCCGAGTATGACGATTGCTGAAATCATCGAGCG
>Ga0066790_10001419_pt1 | contig 10071 bp, 10 predicted proteins | sample OrgsoiDNA2013050_FD_70963 | JGI IMG/M metagenome (GOLD analysis project Ga0066790, IMG submission 70963) | Permafrost soil microbial communities from the Arctic, to analyse light accelerated degradation of dissolved organic matter (DOM) -... | ecosystem: Environmental > Terrestrial > Soil >...
TGATGATGGCTAAAGAGAAAGCATCATGGCAGAGAAATGTTGTATAGTATACTCTGACATGTAGAAGACAATGCATTCCGCCTGCCATGAAACGCTGGCAAGCATGCACTTATCCTCTACACTTTGTGGAGTGGGAGACTCGCGCCGCGCTTTCGGTGATAGAGAGGGTAGATCGCGAGAGATGGAGCGATATCGAACCATGCGAGCCTATTCTGCGGGTGGCGTCGTTTTTCGCCTTGCTCCAATGTGCTCTTCAGAGAAAGACTTTGCCGCGGAACAGGACAATACGGGGTCCACGGCCCCTGGTTCCGAAGACATGCTATCCATGGAAGTGGCACTGGTTGGGCGTAGCCACGCGGGCATCTGGGCCTTACCCAAAGGAACACCGCAAACAGGCGAGACAATCGAACAGGTAGCATTGCGTGAAGCGCAGGAAGAGACCGGATTACAGGTTCGCCTGATTGCCTATATTGGTAGCATCTCGTACTCTTTTGTACGCGATCAGGTACGTTACCACAAGCAGGTACGCCACTTCTTACTGGAGGCAGTGGGAGGCGATACGAATCTGCACGATGAGGAATATGATATCGTGGAGTGGTTTCCGCTGCACGAAGCCTGTCGGCGTCTGACGTACCAGAACGAGGTACATATCCTTTATCAGGCCGAAGAGATGCTACAGCGCTGGTTGCAACATCAGCGTAAGGAAGGGCAAAAGTAGCCATGATGCAAAGGCGACCTCGGAATTCACTGCTGCGCCGTATTCTCTTTCCTTATACTGGAGAAGAAACACTTACACGCAAACAGGGACTGCGTATGATCGGCGTCTGGGCGCTGTTTTTTTCGCTCGTGATGCTGCTCTGTACGACGCCATTTACCCTTGCTTATATAGGAGTGGCTTCCTGGACGAGAATAGTTTTCATACTCCTGGTCGCGTTTTTCTCAGGAGTCGTCATTTTTGGTGCTCTGGCCTGGCTCGTGGTCATTATGAACAATCGAGCGGTACAGATTATCCAGCAGCGCAAAGCTGCCAGGACTGGCAGCACCAGCGGAGGTAGGTATGGATCTTAGTGTTGAAGGTAAATCGGAGCGTATTCCCCCTGGTTCGCATATCTGCCAGCTCTACAGCAAGGTGACAGAGATTCCAGCCGTAACTGCGCGTCTGCTGAGAGTAGGACTCTCGCTCTCCGAGAAGTGTCTCTTCGCGGCTGCTCCGGCGCAAATCAAAGAATTGCGCGATGAGTTACGAAAATTGCAGGTCGATGTCGATGATTATGTAGCATCGGGTCAACTGGTGTTGATAGAGGAGCGGGAAACATTTCTGGCGAATGGGAAGCGCTTCGATCCCTACTTTTTGCTCTCCTCGCATCAGACGTTTATCGCGCAGGCATTACGAGAAGGCTGGCAGGCGGTGCGCATCTCGATCGACATGACCTGGTTGGCTAAGGATATCGCGACGCCCGAGCAGATTCTCAAGTACGAGGCCGCCTCTGACGCCGTATTTACGTTCCAGAACGCGCCGATTATCGCCTTGATGCACTACGATCATAGCAAGCTGCAACCAAACCTGGTGGTGGAGATCCTGAAACTCCATCCTATCTCCGTCGTTGGCAAATATATCAAGCGCAACCCCTATTACCTGAACTCGGAGCAGTATATGCTGAAGATACTGCGCATCAACAAGGAAAAGGGGAACAATAATCCGCCCCAGACATAAATTATGCCGTTCCCAGGGCGACCGCGAGGGTCGCCCCTACAAGGATACGCACGGCGTCGAACCCTCTCGTCTTCTTGTAGGGGCGACCCTCGCGGTCGCCCTGCACACTGCGCCATTACGCTACGTAAACGCCTATGAGAGCAAGCCCCCTCCCTACTGGTTGAAGAAACTGCCCAGGTTGATATTGTTTTGGCCGCCAGCCTGTTGCGCGCCTTCGGGGGCTGGAGGATGGTAGGACATCGACTGTATCCCGACGCGACCAGGGCCGACGAAGCGGTTGAGGATAATCGAGGCACCAGCTACCATACCGCCGATTGCGCCCAGGAGACCACCTCCGCGCTGCGAACCCGCCACGGTCGTCGTCGTCATCTGGACGGAGGGATCTTTCCACAGCCAGGCACCGGGCTCGATATCCAGCGCCTCGCCGGGGGCGAGCATCTTCTCGAAGACGTTGCCATAGCCGTGCAGGAGGACCAGTCCCTCGCCCCCACGCGCCGTGAACTGGTCGACGAAGAGGCCCGTGCGACTGAAAAGAATATTGGCGGCTCCCTGCACAAAGGTAAAGCCATAATCGACGTTGCCAGTGGCGATGAGGAACTGGTGTTCGCGCACTTCGACCATCTGGCCGGGCTGCAGGCGGAGCGCCACGATCTGCCCAACGGAATCGCGCGAGAAGGCGATGTTGCCGGGACCCTGGGCCTCGGTGATAAAGATCTGCAGGCCCGCGAAGAAGCGCCGTGCCGCCCCCTTGATCGACTTGAAACCGATCTGCACGCCAGGATGTTTCCAGAGCAGGATGTGATGCTCGAAATAGATAGGCATCTGATTGCCGAGCAGGATATCGGCCACCGGCACCAGCCCACCATCAATAGTGACGGTCATGTCGGCAATTTTCAATGGACCCTTTGGATTGTGTAGTTCTGCCTTTGGTACCGAGGCCCCGAACATACTATTGCTATACTCTTCGTACTGATTTGGCGGCACGTAGGCCCCTTGTGGCGCTCCATATTGTCCCTGTGGTGGTGGTGGCATTTGAGATGGCGGTGGTGGCGTCTGAGCCGCCTGTTGAACCGGCGCTCCGCAGACGCCACAGAACTTGATGCCATCGGCAACCTGGCTGTTACAGCGGGGGCAGATCATGAATGAACCTCCTTCAATTGGCACCCTGTTTTAAGCCCCTTCATTTTCTGGCTAAGCGGGCGCAAGGGCTTCTACTGCTCATAACTGAAGCATTTATCAGCATGATAATAGCAGTATTCGGAGGAATCTACAAGGGGCAATTTTGCTTTACAGCTCTCTTTATTAAAAAGGAAGCGGGCGTGTGAGGAACATGATAAATAAGCCATGCCCCGTTGGGGCACCACCAACCATGAAAGTCCGAACTTTCAGAAGAATCCGGACACGCTGATGCTCTTTTCCTCAGTAGGGACCGCATTTATGCCGTCCAGCGATTCATCGCCGTGTACTGTCTCAACGCGCTTATTACCTGAATTCATCTTGATGCAAGGCGATGAATCGCCGGACGGCATAAATGCGGTCCCTACGCTTTTTCCATGCTCTTGATGCAGGGCGATGAATCGCCGGACGGCATAAATGCGGTCCCTACGCATTTGCGTGCTATGCAGATAGATTGCGAATGAAACTATCGTGCAAAGCACATTAATACTCGTAGGGACCAGCTTCAGCGCGTCCAGATTTATCTTTATAGAAAAGGATAAGAGCTAATGAGACTATAATACGAAGCTATCGGCGAGCGGGCTACGGGTATTGCCATTTTCGCGCTTATCGTTATTGAGATTTACGGATGGTTGACCACTGGTGGGCCTTCCACTCTGATTATAGTTGTTTTGTCCCCCCTGAGGAGACTGAGTATTTTGCAAGCTCTGTAAGCTTTGTAAGGCAGCCTGCGCCTGTGGATTGATGGAGGCGGAAGAGGCTTGCTCGGTAGCAAGTTGTATCGTCTTACCCTCGATCATCACAGCCATGCCTACGCCACGGCGCAGGTCAGAGAGCTGGCGACGCAACTCACGATTTTCAGCTTCCAATGCATCCATTAACTTTTTCTGCTCAAGCAGCATCTGCGCAATGCCTTCAAAACCGGCGCTAGCAGCACGATCCATTGTGGATTCCTCCTGCGTACTTTGCGTACCCAATAATTCTAGAACGAAATTTCCCATCACAGCACCACATCCTCCTGGCTTACATGGTAGTATCCAGGATAGATACTACGCGGTCCCAAATTGCCGCCGCAACGCCTGTTTTGGGCATTACTGGCAGATCCTCTACTACACCATCCGCGTGAAAGAGAAATACTTTGTTGGTATCGCTTCCAAAGCCACTATCCGAGCGAGACACATCATTGGCGACCAGCAGGTCAAGCTGTTTCTGCTCCAGCTTGCCTTGCGCGTTGGACATGAGATCGTTGGTTTCAGCGGCGAAGCCGACGCGTACCAGGCGTCGCCCCCGTTGCTCGTGGCCTGTCTGCCATGCCTGTGAGTTAGCAAGCTCTCCCAAAATATCTGGATTCTTCACCAGATCGAGAGAGAATGTGTCTTCATTCCGCTCCTTCTTGATCTTATGCACTGCAGCGGTTGCGGGACGGAAGTCTGCAACGGCGGCACTCATCACAAGGACATCGGCCTCGGAAATGAAGCTCTGGACGGCCTCTTGCATCTGCAAGGCCGTCTCGACCCTCTGTATTTCTACACCATACGGTGCCTGTAGTGTAACAGGTCCTGATATTACTATAACGTGTGCGCCACGATTTCGAGCTTCTGTGGCCACGGCATAGCCCATTTTTCCTGATGAGCGGTTTCCGATGAAACGTACGGGATCGATAGGCTCGTGCGTGCCACCAGCGGTGACAATGACGCGCCTACCTGCCAGATCGCCATTACGCCCCAGCGTCTTGCTGATAGCGCCGAGCAGAACCTCTGTCTCGGGCAGGCGACCGGGTCCGATAGCGCCTGAAGCCAGGCGGCCCACGTCTGGTTCAATGATATGTGCTCCACGCTCACGCAGCAGGGCCACGTTGGCCTGCGTCGCGGGGTGCGTGTACATATCCCTATACATAGCGGGTGCCAACACCAGCGGAGCCCTGGTTGCCAATGCGACAGCGGTAAGCATGTTATCGGCCATGCCGTAGGCAAGCTTTGCTATAGTATGGGCGGTTGCGGGTACGATCGCCAGTAACTCCGCTGTTTCGGCCAATGCGATATGGAGTTCGGCGGCCTTCCCCGAGGGTTCCCAGAGGTCGCTAAACACAGGTCGATGACTCATTGTCGAGAATGTGAGCGCGCGTACAAAATCTTCCGCATGCTCGCTGAGAATTACATCGACGAGCGCGCCTGATTGTTGCAAACGACTGACAAGTTCGACGGCTTTGTAAGAGGCTATTCCCCCACAGACGCCTATGACAATGTGCCTATTGAGTAACATCGCTGGCTCACACGTTCCCTTTATGTTGGATAGCCCTGAAAAGGACATTGCTACAATAGCATACGGTGCTTCTTTATTGCAAGCAATTCGCCAGGAAGTACCATTGCATCTATTGCGTGTCCTCAACCCAGTAGGGATGGGGCTTGCCTCCATCCGGCCCGAGAGCCGCATGGTGGGGAAGCGGATGGAGGCAAGCCCCATCCCTACTGAAGAGATACATAATAAGTAACGGACCCTGACGCACTTTTAGGATACACTCGCTATGCACGAACATCCTTCCTCTTGAGTATATAGGCGATGGCAAAAATCAGCACGATAATGGTGAGCACAAGCATGAACCATGACAACATAAGATGCAGAAAAACTGCGCCCGACGAATATTTATCGAACAGATTCCCCCAGTAGGAGAAGGCATCGGCACCCAGTTTGTCGCTGTGCAGTCCAACGGTCGAGCCCATAGCGGCCATAGCCCAGCGCGCGGGAAAGAAGGCCCCAAAGACCTGCAGCAGCGTGGGACTGTCCAGGGAGAAGATGACTCCCGAGAAGATGACCTGCGGGATGAGCACGATCGGGACGATACTCATTGAGCGGTCGCTGTTGGGCACGATGGCCGAGATGGCCAGACCGATCATCAGGCCAGCGAGCGAGGTCAGGGCCATACTGATATATATTTCGATAAAGGGCGGCAGGATGATACTGTCCGAGAAGGGTGCCTTCAGATTGACCATGACGACGAGGATGAGGCTCTGTAGCAGGCAGAGCGCGCCCAGGACGATGATCTTGGAGAACATGTAAGGGACGATGCCCAGATTCACGGTGCGCTCGCGCCGATAGATGGGTGCCTCCTTGACGATCTCGCGCGCACCATTCAGGCAGCCAAACATGACGGCGGCGAAGGCCATGATGAAGAGGATCTTCTGGGCGTTGCCGCCCGCGCCAGGGATAATAGAATCCTGGATGATCTGGGCGTCCGACTTACCAGGAAACTTCTGCGCCTTGAACGCAATACCCTGCGGCGTTTGCAGCATATCAAGTTCTCTTTGACAGCTATTCGAGACAATGGGTCCAGCATTGTTCACCATGTCGGCGCGTTGGGGACAGGTGACGATGCTGGTCGTGTCGAAGGTGCCGTGGCCGGCCAATAAGAGCAGGATCAGGCCGATGATCGGAGCCTGTAAGAGCAGAATGGCGAGATTGACCCTGTCGTTTTTGAGCAGCTCAAGGTAGCGCATGGCAAGGATGCGGAATTGCTTCCAGGGATTGCCACGCTTGGGCGGCTTGATGGCGACGGTCAGAGCCTGAGCATTGGCGCGCCCGGCGGGTCCCTGATTGAGGGGTTCCGCTACGTACTGAGCGAATTCAGGCGATTGTTTGAATCTGGCTTCGGCCTCAGCCGGTATGTTAGGATTCTCTTCGCTCGGCTCCAGGGCGCTATAGATCTCGGCGAAATCGGTCTTGCCGAAGTAGGTCTTGGCATCGTTCGGCGGTCCGTAGTAGGCCAGGCGTCCGCCCTGCGCCAGGAAACAGACATAGTCGCAGGCGTTGATATTGTTCGTGGCATGCGTCACCAGAATAATTGTGTGCCCCTTGTCGGCCAGTTTGCGCAGGAGCAGCATCATCTTGCGGTCCAGGCCGGGATCGAGGCCCGAGGTCGGCTCGTCCAGGAAGAAGACGCTGGGATTGGCAAGCAGCTCAAGGGCGATGGAGACGCGCTTGCGCTGCCCGCCTGAAAGCCTGCTAACGAGGAGGCTACGGCGTGCCTTCATCTCAACATCATCGAGGACGGAGGAGATGCGCTCCTTGATCTGTTTCTCCGTAAAGTCTTCGGGCAGGCGCAGTTTGGCCGCGTAGTAGAGCGCGTGCTCGACGGTCAGGTCGCGGTGAATGATATCGTCCTGTGGCACATAGCCGAGCTGCGTGCTGAAGGCGGCGAGGTTACGATAATAGTCCTGCCCGTTATAGAGCACAACCCCCTGCTGCGCGGGACGCAGACCGTTCAGGGCGTCCATCAGCGTCGATTTGCCGGTACCGGAGCCGCCCACCAGGGCAACGAACTTGCGCGGCGGGATGGCGAACGAGATGTCGTTGAGCAGGACAACCTTCTTGATGCCCTCTTTGCGCAGGCTCAGCGCGTCGATGCGGATGCCGTTACTCTCGTCCTGCTGCGTCAGTTGCGTGCCCGTGTAGATCAGCCTGAACGCGCCGATATGGATCTCATCGCCGGGCTTGAGCAACTGGTTGGTGACGCGCTGCGCGTTGACGTAGACGTGGTTCGTGCTACCCTGGTCGACAATACGATAGCCACCCTGCACCATCTCCAGGCGCGCGTGGTGGACCGAGACCTGCGGGTGATTCAGCACGACCATGTTGTCGAGTGCGCGGCCCAGGGTGATGACGGGAGCGCCGAGCGGAATCGGGCGCAACTCGGGCAGGGCATCCTGCGTGGCCCCAGTTCCATCGTTATATGTCAGGGTTACGAGCGTACCGTGCTCATCGGTGATACGGAAAACGTCGCCGCGCGCGAGGGGTTTGCGGAACTGTTCCGTCCCTGCGATCGTGCGTCCTTGATAGGTTATGCCATTCAGCGTCTTGCCGCGATCGGGATGGGGATGGATAAAGACAAGCTGGTTGCCGTCACGGACGATCTGGGCGTGGAAGCCGGAGACGGTGGGACGGTTGATTACGATATCGTTCGAGGGGTCGCGCCCAATGTTGATGACGGGCTTTGTCAGGGGATAAGGCTGTCTCTCGTTGTCGACGTTGGTGCTGACCTCTAGCGTAGGTACGCCGACGCCGTAGCCACTCTGCATTCTTCCCGTAGAGGCGCGCATGGTATCCTGCATTATGTTTTGCGGCACACCGGATGGCGCGGGTTCCGTTGGAATATAGGGCGGCGGAGGCGGTCCAAAAGCGGCCTGTTGGGGGGAGAGACGCACCGGTGGCTGCGGGACGACAACCTGCGCGGGACCGGGCGGGGCCATGTGAGACGTAATCGACGCGTTCTGAGGGGCCGCGGCTGGTTGAGAGATGGGGCGTACCCTGGCAGCAACCTGGAACAGGAAGGTCGTGCCCGCGCCCAGACCAATTGTATCGCGGTCATTGATCGTGGCCTGTTGCGTTTCGCGCTGATTGACGGTCAACATGTTCTGTGGCGAAAGCTTCCTGATGCTCCACACTCCGTTGTTCCAGGCGATCTGCGCGTGCTGGCGCGATACGGAGGGGTCGGAGATCACGATATCATTGCCCGGTTCGCGCCCAATAGTGATAACCGCTTTAGTAATCTGATATGTATTGCCTGCCAGGGGACCTGTCAGGAACCTGATTGAGCCAGGGGAGCTATTTCCTGCATCCATTTTTGAGAATATGCCGCCTGGGGAATCCGCTACCGTGACGTTGCGGAAACGATACGGCGTCTCCTTTCTGCATAACCTTCCAACTTCCCGACAATTATACTGTAGTGTTTGACGACTGGCAAGCTTCTCACGTCTGCACACCCTTCAGTAGGGATGGGCCTTGCGTCCATCCGGGTCCCATCACTCGGCTTGTGGGCCGGATGGACGCAAGGCCCATCCCTACTGGTTACGTTTGCGTTTTGTGCAAATTGATTGTGCCTGAACTTACGTCGAGCAGCAGCGTCGCCGTAGGAGTGGGAGTCGCGCCAGCATTGAGAGGGCCGTGATAGGTGACGCCCCCATCAGCGCTTTGCACGGGTACGTTAAAGTCGCTATTGATCTTCCCCACATTTATATTAACGTCGAGAACGACATTAGTAGTAGTTGGGAGCGTAACATCAAGCGTCCCCTGCTCGCTGGTCAGATAGTACCTGCCCGCCGTAGTGCTATCGGTCGGAACGGCGAGCAGGCCATTGAAGGTGATATTGCCCTGCGTCGTACCCAGTTGCGAGCCGCTCGCCAGGACTGCGTGGCTGACGTTGATGTTGCCGGTGCCGCCGCGAATATTCAGGACGCCGCTGATGCCATCCACCGAGATATTGCCTACAGGTGCCTCGACGTTGAGCAGCATCGTTGGTCCATTGCTGGGAAGGGCGCTCTGCGGCAAGGTGACGGCTATATCGGCAGCATCGCTATCGGCGTGCAGCAGGCCATCGCTATTGGGAAGCGTGACATTGACCGTCAATATATTACTGGCGCTTGCGCTCGCGGGCGTAGGAGTTGCCGTAGCGTTGCTTGTAGCCGCCGCGGTCTGCTGCTGCACCGTACAGGTCAGAGGATTGACAATGGTGCCAGGAGGCTGAATCTCCACACCGATGCGCTGAAATTCCTGGTTGGCGGCAGCCTGATTGTTCACATGGACGATTCTCGTTGTTGTCACCGACGCATTCTGGGCGTTTGGATCGACCTTGATGGAGATATTGCCGATCTTATCACAGATGCGCATCTGCGCGATAGAAGTGAGCGGTACCTGGGTCGTATCCTCTTTATAGAACGGCTTCGTGCTGCTGATAACCGGCAAGGGGCCAATATTGCCACCACGCGAGGTGCGCACGGCGAGGAAGACGATCACCGCCGCAGCCAGCACCGAGACAAGCACGCCTATGCCACAGCCCATCAGGAGAACCGGCCAGACCCTTCTACGCCTGCGCCTCGGAGGTGGCGGAGCTGAGCGAGGTGGACCTGGACGCCTGCTGACCCTGCGCTCGTCGTAGTCATCCTCATAGTAGCTCCTGCGCGCTGGTCGCGTCCGGTACCTCTGTGGTGGTCGCCTTCTCTCTCTCTCCATGCTTCGCGCCCGCCTCGCTTTCCTGCTCAATATACGCTTGTGGCCTGCCTCCAGTTAATGACGACTCATTGTATCATATGTAGGATATGGATCTGCCTTGCGCGGGTCTATATGAGAGAGATATTGGGGCTAGGGACTACGTTTACGGCGTCCCATAGGCGTCAAGGTATGGTGGTGAT
>Ga0066790_10001421_pt1 | contig 10070 bp, 6 predicted proteins | sample OrgsoiDNA2013050_FD_70963 | JGI IMG/M metagenome (GOLD analysis project Ga0066790, IMG submission 70963) | Permafrost soil microbial communities from the Arctic, to analyse light accelerated degradation of dissolved organic matter (DOM) -... | ecosystem: Environmental > Terrestrial > Soil >...
GACGGTCCGGCTCGGTTACGCCATCTTCTTTGTCGCCACGCTGAGTTTCATCGGCTTCGGCATCCAGCCGCCTTCGGCCGACTGGGGCATCGCCATCGCCGAGAATTACAGCCTGATCGGCAGCTACTGGTGGACCGTACTGTTCGATGCCGCGGCGACGGCTTCGCTGATCATCGGGGTCAACCTGGTCGCCGACGGGCTGCAAGGCCTGTTCGAGCTATGACGCCCGCGGATGCACTGCGGATCGAGCATCTCGACGTCGTTTACCGCGTCGCTGGGGGCGAGCGGCGCGCCCTGACCGATCTGAATCTCGCGATTCGCCCCGGTGAATCGTATGGACTGGTCGGCGAGTCCGGTAGCGGAAAATCGACCGTGGCGCTCGCCGCGATCCGCTATCTGGCACGCAACGGCCAGGTCAGCGGGGGTCGCATCCTGGTCGACGGGCGCGATCTGATGGCGCTGTCGGCGGCCGAGCTGCGCCGCTTGCGCGCGCAGAGCGTGTCCATGGTCTATCAGGATCCCGGGCGAGCGCTGAACCCGACGATCCGGATCGGCCGGCAGATGGCCGAAGTGTTCGAGGTGACCGAGGGTCTCAAAGGCGCGGCCGCGCAAGAGCGCGTGGCCGAGATGCTCGAGCGTGTGCAGATCTCGAGTCCACGGCGCATGATGGCCCAATATCCGCACCAGTTGTCGGGTGGAATGCAACAGCGTGTGGTCATCGCCATGGCGTTATCGACCAATCCCACGCTGTTGATTCTCGATGAGCCGACCACAGGCCTCGACGCCACGGTCGAGGCCGAGGTGCTCGATCTGATCGCCCGGCTGCGCGCCGAACTCAAGACTTCGATCCTGTTCATCAGTCACAGCCTGGCCGTGATCGGCCGAATGTGCGATCGGGTCGGCGTGCTCTATGCCGGGGAACTGGTCGAGGAGGGCCCGAGCGCCGAGATCTTTGGCGATCCGCGCCATCCCTACACCGTCGGTCTGTTGCGCTGCATGCCGAGCTATGGTCGGCGCAAGGATCACGGCAGGCTCGAGACGATACCGGGCTTCCTGCCGCCGCCGGGTTCGATCAGCGGCTGGTGCATGTTCGTCGAGCGCTGCGGCAACGCGACCGATCGCTGCCGGCATGAGGCACCGCCGCTGGTCGACCTGGATGGCCGCCTTAGCCGTTGCTTCTATCCCGAGCGCGCCCCAAGCCTGCCGCACAACGCCGGGACTGCGCCCCCGCGCGCCGCGCGCGCGCGCGCGCGCGCCGCAATGCCATTGATGCGCACGCGCAACCTGTCCAAGACCTACGAGGTCGCAGGCAAGTCGCTGCAGGCGGTGCATGAGGTCACGCTCGAGCTGTGGCCCGGAGAGACCCTCGGGCTGGTGGGCGAATCCGGCAGCGGCAAGAGCTCGCTGGCCAAGCTGCTGCTCGGACTGTCGGCGCCCGACTCCGGCAGCACGGTCGAGCTGGCCGGCGAGCCGCTGAGCGCCCTCGCCGGCGATCGCACGCTGGCGCAGCGCAAGGCACTGCAGATCGTGTTTCAGAACCCAGGGCTGGCGCTGAACCGCTCGCAGACGGTCCGCAGGCTGATCCAGCGGTCGCTGCGACTGCTTGGGCTTTCCAGAGCGGGGCGTGAGCGGCGGCTGCGTGAACTGGCATCGGAGGTGCGTCTGCCGGAGCGGCATCTGCGGGACAAGCCGCGGCAGCTTTCCGGCGGGTTGCAGCAGCGTGTGAGCATCGCCCGCGCGTTCGCCGGCGGTCCCAGGATCGTCGTGTGTGACGAGCCGACCTCGGCCCTGGACGTGTCGGTGCAATCGGCAATCCTCAATTTGCTGGTCGATCTCCAAGCCGAGCAGCAAGTCAGCTACCTCTTCATCTCGCACGATCTGAACGTCGTGAACTATCTGTCCGACCGCATCGCCGTCCTTTACCTGGGCCGGCTGGTGGAGATCGGCCCGACCCCAGCGGTATTCGCCGGGCCGCACCACCCCTACACCGAGGCGCTGCTGTCCGCCAATCCGGCCGCCGACGGCGGGCAGGGCCAACGCGTCCGGCTGCAGGGCGAAATCCCGAGCGCGCTGAATGTGCCCACCGGCTGCGTGTTCCAGACCCGGTGCCCGCACAAGATCGGGCGCATCTGCGAAGAGCATGAACCGCGCCTGCTCGAGGGGGACGACGGCCATGCGATGCGCTGCCATATCCCGCCGGCTGAACTGGCGAAGCTGCAGCGGGTCGCACGCTTATGAATCACTCGAAAGCGCGTCACTTCGACGCCATCCGAGCGCGCTCGAGCCCGCTCGACAATGCAGTCATTGATGAATTTCTCGCTCGGCGCATCGGGCGCCGGGAGTTTCTGCGCTATGCCAGCGTGCTCGGTATATCGGCGCCGCTGCTCGGCGCATTGATGCCAGGGGCAGCGCGCGCGGCGGGCAAGCCGGGCGGGGCCGTGACAGTCGGGATGACGGTACCGTCCGGATCGATCGATCCGCTGACAGTGGCCGATACCGGCGGTGTCTGCATGTTGTCGCAGACCGGGGAATATCTCGCGCTCTCCGATCCGGATCTGCATCTGCGGCCATTGCTCGCCGAAAGCTGGCAACCCAATCGCGACGGCAGCATCTGGACGTTCAAGATCCGACGAGGCGTCAAATTTCACGATGGCCGCACGCTGACGTCGGCCGATGTGGTCGCAACCATCGACCGGTTGGCCGATCCGGCGAACGGTTCGGTGGCGCTCTCGGCCTTCGCAGGCTCGCTATCGAAAGGTGGCTCCAAGGCGATCGATGAGTCAACGGTAGAGTTTCATCTGGATGCGCCCAATGGCAGCTTTCCCTATCTGGTGTCGTCCGACAATTACAACGCCATCATCCTGCCGGCCGGCCATGACGGCGGCTTCGAGAGGAGTTTCATCGGCACCGGCCCGTTCCGGCTCGAGCGATTCACGCCCAAGGCCCGCGCCTCGTTCGTGCGCAACCCGGATTACTGGGGCGCAAAAGCGCTGCCCGACCGCACGCTGTTCATCTTTTACGACAGCATCCAAGCTCAGATCCTGGCGATGCAGGGCGAGCAGCTCGACGTGCTGCTGCACGCGCCGGTGCAGGGCAGCCAGGCATTGCTCGCCGATCCTCACCTGAACATCCTCGCGCTCAAATCCAGCGCGCACGAGCAGGTGCATATGCGAGCCGATAAGGGGCCGTTCGCCGACGCGCGCGTGCGGCGCGCGATGGCGCTATGCCTCAACCGCGAAAACCTGGTCAAGGGCCTGTTTCGTGGCATGGCGGTGCCCGGCAACGACAGCCCGTTTGCGCCGATCTTCGCCGCGACCGACCCTCAAGTGCCGCAGCGCCGGCAGGATATCCGCCAGGCCAAGGAACTGCTGCAAGCGGCCGGTGTTGCCAACGGCTTCAAGGCGACCCTGACGACCGAGCGTTTCGTGGAGATGCCCGACTACGCGGTCATCATTCAAAACGCCGTGCGTCAGATCGGCGTGCGGCTCAGTCTCAATGTCGAAGAACAGTCGGCCTATTTCGGCCGCGCCACCTTTGGCCAGTCGGACTGGTTGGATTCTGAGATGGGCATCGAGGATTACGCCCATCGCGGCGTACCCAATATATTCCTGACCGCAACCTTGAGCAGCCACGGCACTTTCAACGCAGCGCACTTCAAGAATCCCGAGTACGACCGCCTGGTCGCCGGCTACATCGCCGCGCTCGACCCCGCCGCCCAACGCGACGCCGCCGGCCGCATCCAACGCCTGTTGCTGGATGAAACGCCGGTCATCGCCGCCTATTTCTACGATTGGCTGTCAGTGACGACGAAACACATCCGCGGCGTGCGGCCGACCGCGATGGGGCACTTGTTCCTGGATCGGGCCCAGTGGGCCTGAGTGCGCTCATTTCGCGGGCGTCTCGCGGCTTGGTATAGGCGATGACCAGCGCGCCTTGGAACTCTGCAGCAATCCCCTGCGAGAGAGCTCGTCGTCGGCCCTTTGCCTTGAAATCCTGTGTTATTACAATAGTAATAACGCAGGAATTAAATAATAGTTGCCCTCAAAGTCCGGATGTTGGGAACTCTACGCGTCGGAAAGCAGCTCGGCGGCGGACAGACCCAGGCGGTTGATCGTGGCGCGGATGCGCGGCCACTCCACCGTCAGGAAGCGCCGGCGCTCGTCTGAGCGCAACATGGCGGCCGCGCCGGCACTCACGTACATGCCCAGCCCACGGCGCTTCTCGACCAGCTTCTCATCGACGAGCTGCTGATAGCCCTTCAGTACCGTGAGTGGATTGACACGGAATTCCGCGGCGACGCTGCGTACGGAAGGCAGAGGATCGCCCTCCTTGAGCACCCCCTCGAGGATCATCGCGACGACTCGGTCGCGCAGCTGCCGATAGATCGGCTGGCTGTTGTCCCATTGCGTATCCATATCCGCGCAGCGTTACCGCTTGAGCTGTCCGTGCGAAGATCGGCGCGCGACTCCAGCAAAGTGCTGCGCCCGGTCGGCCACTAGCGCGCCACGGCCATCGCGGCGCACACGCCGACTCGGAAACTGCGGGCTTGAATGACTGCTTTCATGGTCTACTCGTTAACGGTGGCTGTGCTGTTGAACTGGTGTTGTATACAAGTACAACACTACAAGCGTGTCAAGCCCTTCCTGCGATCCGTTACCGCCTACGGAAAGCTACTAAAATCAGCGCTCTTTTTTGCCTGGAACCTTCATGAAACCGCCGATGAATGTCGCGATCACGGGTGCTGCCGGCCAGATTGGTTATGCATTGGCCTTTCGCGTTGCCTCGGGCGCGATGCTGGGCACCGATCAGCCCATCAACCTGCACTTGCTCGAAATCACTCCAGCGTTGCCGACTCTGGGCGGCGTGGTCATGGAGCTCAAGGATTGCGCGTTCTCAACGTTGAACAAAATCGTCGCGACCGACGACGCCCAAGTCGCGTTCCGCGACTGCCACGTGGCGCTGCTGGTCGGTGCGCGGCCGCGCGGAGCAGGCATGGAGCGCAAGGATCTGCTGCTGGCCAATGCGCAGATCTTTTCGGCCCAGGGCAAGGCGCTCAACGCGGTCGCCGATCGCAAGCTGCGCGTGCTCGTGGTCGGCAATCCGGCTAACACCAACGCACTGATCGCCAGTCACAACGCGCCGGATCTCGATCGCCGCAATTTCACCGCGATGACGCGGCTCGATCACAACCGCGCGCTCTCGCAGCTCGCCGAGAAGACCGGCACGCACGTCAATGACATCAAGCGCCTGACCATCTGGGGCAATCATTCCTCGACACAGTATCCCGATGTCAGTCACGCGCTAGTGCAAGGCAAACCGGCCCCCGGCCTGGTCGATCAGAAGTGGCTTGAGGAGTATTTCATTCCCACGGTGCAGCAGCGTGGCGCGGCCGTCATCAAGGCGCGCGGCTCCTCGTCGGCCGCATCGGCGGCCTCGGCGGCGATCGACCATGTGCGCACCTGGGTGCTCGGCACCGGCGAGGGCGATTGGACCAGCATGGGCATTGCTTCCGACGGCAGCTATGGCATCAAGGAAGGGCTGATCTATTCCTATCCCGTAACCTGCACACGCGGCGACTACCAGATCGTGCAGGGCCTTTCGATCGATGCCTTCAGCCGCGCACGCCTGAATGCGACCGAAGCCGAGCTGCGCGATGAGCGCGAGGGCGTCAAAGCGCTGCTGGAGCCGCCCGCTCCATGATCGGCGCGATCATCACCGTGCTGTTCATCCTCGCGGTGGTGTATATCGCCTATCGTCGACTGCCGTTGCTGTCCTTTACCGCCGCTTTCACGGTATTGCTGCTGGCCTACGCCATACTCGGCAATCCTGCGGGACTGTGGCTCGGCCTGTTGGTCATACTGCTGCTGTGTTTCTGGCTGCTGAACCTGCGGCCGCTGCGTATCGTGCTGATCAGCGGACCGTTCATGAAGACGTACCGGCGGCTGTTGCCGTCGATGTCCGATACCGAGCGCGATGCGCTTGAAGCCGGCACCGTGTGGTGGGATGGGGAGCTGTTCACCGGCAACCCGGACTGGCGCAAATTGCGGGATGCGCCGCCGCCGCGGCTGTCGGCCGAGGAGCAGGCCTTCATCGAAGGACCCTGCGATACGCTGTGCCGGATGCTCGATGACTTCGATATCACACATCGCCGCGGCGACCTGCCGCCAGAGGTCTGGGACTACATCAAGTCGCAGCGTTTCTTCGCGATGATCATTCCACGGCGCTACGGCGGCCTGGAATTCTCGACCTATGCGCACTCCTGCGTGCTGGTCAAGCTGGCTGCGCGCAGCGTCACCTGCGCCTCCACCGTCGCGGTGCCCAATTCACTCGGGCCGGCTGAGCTGCTGGTTCACTATGGCACCGACGAGCAGAAGAACTACTACCTGCCGCGTCTGGCGCAAGGTCTGGAGATTCCCTGCTTCGCGCTGACCGGGCCGCGCGCCGGCTCGGATGCCGCGGCGATCCCTGACACCGGCGTGGTCTGCCGCGGTGTCTTCCAGGGTCGCGAGATCATCGGTCTGAAGCTCAACTTCTCCAAGCGCTACATTACCCTGGCGCCGATCGCGACCGTGGTGGGCCTCGCGTTTCGCATGTTCGACCCCGAGCACCTGCTCGGCGAAAAAGAGGACATTGGCATCACCTGCGCGCTGATTCCGCGCGAGACTCCCGGCATCGAGATTGGCCGGCGACATTTACCGCTCAACATCCCGTTTCAGAACGGCCCATTGCACGGCCGCGATGTGTTCGTGCCGCTCGAGTGCCTCATTGGCGGCCTGAAGATGGCGGGCCTCGGATGGCGCATGCTGGTCGAGCAGCTCTCGGTCGGCCGCTGCATTTCCCTGCCGGCGAATGCCACCGGCGGCGCACTGGCCGCCACGCTCGCCACTGGCGCCTACGCGCGCATCCGCCGCCAATTCAACACGCCGGTGGGCCGCTTCGAAGGCGTCGAGCAGGTGATTGCGCGAATGGTCGGGCTGACCTACATCATGGATGCTGCACGCAGCGTGACCACCGCCGCCATCGATGCCGGCGAGAAGCCGGCGGTGCCGGCCGCGATCCTCAAGTACCATGTGACCGAGATGGGCCGGCGCGTGGGCAACGATGCCATGGACGTGCACGGCGGCAAGGGCATCATGCTCGGGCCGAACAACTACCTCGGCCGTGGGTACCAGTCGATTCCGATTGCGATCACCGTCGAGGGCGCGAACATCCTCACGCGCAGTCTCATCATTTTCGGCCAGGGTGCGATCCGCTGCCATCCGTTTGTGCTGCGCGAAATGAATGCAGCGCGCAATTCCGATCACCGGCGCGGAGTCGATGAGTTCGATCGCGCACTGTTCGCCCACATGGGCTTTGCCATCTCCAACGCGGTGCGCTCGTTCGTTATGGCGTTGACCTTCGCGCGTTTCCGGCGCGTGCTCGACTCGGGTCCAACCCGACGCTATTACCAGCATATCGAGCGCTTCAGTGCCTCCTTCGCATTTGCCACCGACCTCGCCATGCTGACCCTGGGCGGGTATCTGAAGAAAAAAGAGACCATTTCAGCACGGCTCGGCGATGTGTTGTCGGCCATGTATCTGGCCTCGATGGTGCTCAAGCACCACGACAACCGGGGCCGGCCGGCCGAGGAATTGCCCGCGGTCGAATGGGCCTGCCGCGAGCTGCTGTACCAGGCCCAGGAGCAGCTGCACAGCGTGCTGCGCAATTTTCCAAACCGCCCGATCGCGGCACTGGCGCGGCTGCTGATCTTCCCGCGCGGCTTGACCTATTTTGCCCCGGCCGATCGACTCGGCCGCAGGGTTGCCGACCTGGTGCTGAACAATACCGAGACGCGCAGCTCCTTGAGCCGCTTTCTGTACTGCACCGACGAGCCCGGCAATGCGCTCGCGGCACTGCAAAGCGTGCTCGAGATGGCCCCCATGGCCGAGTCGCTCGAAAAGAAATTGCGCGTCGAGGGCCAGAAGACCGGCCGCGTGAGGGCGCTCGATCTCGCAGGTCAAATTGAGCAGTCCCGTGCGCTTGGCATTCTGAGCGAGCACGAAGCGCTGTTCCTTGCCGATTACGATCGCAAGGTGATGGCCATCATCAACGTCGACGATTTCGCGGCGCACGAGTTGGGCCTCGCACCCAACTAAACGAAATGTATCTGCAGTTCTTTGGGCTTGCGGAGAAGCCGTTTGCGATTACGCCAGATCCGCGCTACCTGTACTTGAGCGGGCGGCATGCGGATGCGCTCGCACACCTCGTGTACGGCATCAATGAGGCGGGAGGCTTCATTCAGCTGACCGGCGAGGTCGGCACCGGCAAGACCACGACGATCCGCTCGCTGCTGGCGCGTGCGCCCAAGAGCGCCGAGATCGCGCTGATCCTCAATCCGCGCTTGTCGGCGGCGGAGTTTTTGCGCTCGTTGTGCGAAGAGCTCGGGTTGGGCGCGGACGACAGCGCCGATGGCAATACCAAGAACCTGGTCGATCTGTTGAACCGCTACCTGCTGCGCGCCCACGCGGCAGGTAGGCGAGTGGTGCTGGTGGTCGATGAAGCCCAGAACCTCGCCCCCGATGTGCTCGAGCAAGTTCGGCTGCTGACCAATCTGGAAACCGAAACGCAGAAGCTGCTGCAGATCATCCTGATCGGTCAGCCGGAACTGCGCAAATTGCTCGCGCGCGAGGACTTGCGGCAAATCGCGCAGCGCATCACCGCCCGCTTTCATCTCGATCCGCTCTCGCGCGAGGAAACTTCCGCCTACGTCCGCCACCGCCTGCGCGTGGCAGGCGCCACCACCGACATCTTCACGCGCGCGGCGCTACGCGAGATCTACCGCGTGACCGGCGGAGTTCCGCGCGTCATCAACATAGTGTGCGATAGGGCGTTGCTGGGCGCTTACACCCAGGAGCTGCATCAAGTGCCCCGTGCGCTGGTACGCCGCGCCGGCGCCGAAGTCTTCGGCCACGAACTCATGCCCGGCTGGATGCCTGTGGCCGCGGCCGGCCTGGCGCTCGCCGTGCTGGCCGGCAGCGCGTTGCTGCTCTGGCGCTACGCGCCCACCAGGTTCCTCCCGAGCTTCGCCCGGACCGCGCAGCCGGCCCCGGCGATCGCGCCCCCGGCGATCGCGCCCCCGGCGATGGCGCCCCCGGCCGCAAGCCCTCCCGTTGCGAGTAGTCCTCCCGTTGCCGTCACGGCGCCGACCCTGGCACAGTTGCTTGCGACGTACCATGACAGTACCGACAGCGATAGCGCGTTCCAGCAGCTGCTGGCGCTCTGGAACGCCAGTTATGCGCCCGGCAAGATCGATGGCTGCAGCCAGGCGCTGACACAGGGTTTGCGCTGTCTGATGCAGCGCGGTTCCTTCGCGCAGTTGCGTCTGCTCAATCGACCGGCCATTCTGATGCTCAGCGACGACAACGGTACGGCCTTCCAGGTGGTGCTGCGCGGATTGCACGAGGATACGGCGCAATTGCAGATCGGCGCGCAGACGCAGACGGTCGGCGTGGCTGAGCTGTCGCGTTATTGGTTCGGAGATTTCGTACTGCTGTGGCGCCCGGAAACGAAAGACGTACGCGACCTGAGCCAGGGCATGCACGGGGCGCTGGTGCGGCACTTGCGCGAGCAGCTCGGCCGGTGGCGCGGCACGGACGGCAGCCTCGCGTCGGGCGATGCTTTTGACGGGGATCTGATGCAACTGGTGGAACAGTTCCAGCGCGCCAACCGGCTTACCGTCGACGGAGTCGCCGGTATCGAAACCCAGGTCGCCCTGGACGCGGCGCTTGCGACGCCCGACTCGCCGCTGCTCCAGCCGCGCGCGGCGCCCACTCCGACCCGGGGCGGTTGATGTCCTTCATCCTCGACGCGCTCAAGAAAGCCGAAGCCGAACGCCAGCGCCAGACCGGCCCGACTTTGCTCGAAGTGCGGGTCACGCCGCCCCGGCGGCGCTTTCCGCTGTGGACGCTCGTCATCGGCGCATTGCTCGGGATCAATATCCTGCTGCTGATCGCCTTTGCACTGCGCAGGCCGGCCATCAGCAACGCGCCGCCGAGCGTGCCGGCCGCAGCAGCGCCCGCTTCAAGCCCGGT
>Ga0066790_10001423_pt1 | contig 10064 bp, 7 predicted proteins | sample OrgsoiDNA2013050_FD_70963 | JGI IMG/M metagenome (GOLD analysis project Ga0066790, IMG submission 70963) | Permafrost soil microbial communities from the Arctic, to analyse light accelerated degradation of dissolved organic matter (DOM) -... | ecosystem: Environmental > Terrestrial > Soil >...
AGAGTTACCGGAGCGCTAATCCCGCTCACGCTGAATCCAGACCCGCCAGAGATCGCAACTTGCGAAATCGTAACGCTCGTTCCGCCAGCATTCGTTACGGTTTCGGAAATCGTCTTATTCACGCCCACCTGGACGTTCCCGAACGTCAGGCTGGCGGGATTCGCCGTGATTGGACCGGACGAAGCACCTGTCCCCGACAACGGAATGTTCAGCGTCGGATTCGAACCATCCGACGTGATGATGACATTGCCCGTCACGGCGCCGGGCGCGGTCGGCTGGAATGAGACGGTGAAGCTGGCGCTCTGGCCACCCGTCAAAGTCAACGGAGCAGTCAATCCGCTTGTACTGAACCCAGGCCCGCCGGAGACGTCAACTTGAGAAATCGTAACGCTCGATCCGCCAGTATTCGTCACTGTCGCGGACAACGTCTGCTTCACTCCGACGGCCACGCTGCCAAAATTTAGGCTCGCGGGATTCGACGTAATCGGGCCCGCCTGTGCGCCGCTTCCGGAAAGATTGATCGTCAACACCGAGTTCGTCGCGTTCGAGGTGATCGTGATGCTGCCGCTGTCAGCTCCCGATGCCCCAGGCTGGAATGACGCGTTGAAGCTGGCGCTCTGTCCAGCCGCCAGCGTCATGGGAGCGGTCAAACCGCTTATGCTGAATCCCGACCCGGCGACGACTGCCTGCGAAATCGTAATGCTCGACCCACCCGTGTTGGTCAGAGTTTCCGATAGAGTCTGCTTGGTTCCCACCGGTACCGTGCCGAAACTTAGGCTGGCCGGATTCGCCCCGAGAACTCCCGCCAAAACGCCGGTCCCGGTCAATCCCATTTTCAACACCGGATTGGTAGCGTCCGACGCGATGGAGACCGTCCCACTTGCACCGCCCGTAGTAGTGGGTGCAAATGAAATTGTGAAAGTGGTGCTTTGCGATGAAGTAAGAGTAAGCGGCGTCGAGAGCCCACTCATCTGAAACCCGGGGCCGCTGATCGCAGCCTGCGCGATATTTACGGTGGTCGCGCCGTTGTTGGTCAAAGTTACGGTCTGGGATTGCTGCCCCCCCACGTTCACGCTGCCGAAATTCCCGCTCGCGCCACTAAACGCCAACTGGCCGCCGCCGGTGCCCGTTCCGGTAACCGTGATATTGGTTACCGCGTTCGTGGCATCGGTGGAAACGCTAACCGTGGCGTTGAAGGTTCCGATCACGTTTGGCGTAAATGTCAGGCTGAGTGTGACCGTATCTCCAGCTGCAACTGTTGCAGGCAGGCTGGGAGACGTCAGGGCGAAGTACTTCGTCGTGACTGCAACGCTATTGATGGTGACCGGCTGAGATTCCGTATTCTTGGCGGTAATCGTCAGCGTCTGGCTGGTCCCCGCACTGACGCTGCCAAAATCCAGGCTCGTGCTGCCAAAGTCGAGCAGCCCAGGATCCTGCTGGCTGGAATTGCCGGCGCTAAGACCCTGGCAACCGGCCAAAATTAAGAGGTTTGCCAGAAGGAGTAACGCACCGACTGCTCTCCTGACATGCGTGTGGACTGGGGGACGCGTCATCCCAACCAGTGTGGTGGGGATCAGGGCCTCAAGGTAGATACCGTCGGTACAGTTGACCGCCTGCCCAAAAGGGCAGCGTTGGCGCGCCAAACGGGCTGTTGGGGCAGGTTACCATTCCGATCGCGAGTTCCGAAATCCTGATTCAGCCAGTATTTACGCAGGCTCTTGTACGTGGTTACCGCCTCTAGGTTTTGGCGCTCCCAACGCCCCAGCGCCTTGGCCAATACCCGGTACGAAGTGTTCCCACGCTGTCCAGTTGATGGGTTCCCGCCAGACGATGGGTAATCGGCGTAACTTCCTTCTTGAGTCTTGCGCGAATGACGTGTTCCTCATCATTGCGAAGTCTATCTGTGTTGGAAGCATCAAATCTCCGCGATTCCGGTGCTTTCACCCGATGAGAAGCCGTCTATGCCGCATCCGCCGATGCCTTCTGCCTTCTGTATAATTTGCGGACTCGGATGAGCTTGAAATTCTTGCGCGCCATTGGAGGACTCCCATGCTCTTGAAAGTCTTCCCCGACAAAGTCTCGATGGGTCAGGCCACCGCCGATCAGGCCGCCCCCGCGATTCGGCGCGCGCTCGCAGCCCAGGGCCGCGCCCGCATCGTCGCCGCCACCGGATCGGCACAATTCGAGTTTCTGGCCGCGCTGGCGAAAGCGCCGCAAATCGATTGGCCAAGAGTGGAGGGCTTTCACCTCGATGAGTACATCGGCCTCTCCGCAACGCATCCTGCCAGCTTCTGCAAGATTCTGCAGGAGCGACTGGTGAGCCCGAATGAAATCGGCAATTTCCACTTCATCGAGGGCGACGCCCCCGATCCATCTGCAGTCGTCCGAGAATTGAGCCAGCAAATTGCATCCGCGCCCGTCGACATTGCGTTCCTTGGAATCGGAGAGAACGCCCACATCGCCTTCAACGATCCACCCGCGGACTTCACCATTGATGATCCCTACCTCATCGTGAATCTCGACGAAGCCTGCCGCCGCCAGCAGGTGGGCGAGGGATGGTTCGCCGATCTGTCGCAAGTGCCCACGCGCGCCATCTCCATGTCGGTGCGCCAGATTCTCAAGGCCAAAGAATTACTAGCGGTGGTTCCCGACCAGCGGAAGGCGGAAGCCGTGCGAGCCTGCGTGGAGGGCGAGATCACTCCCATGGTCCCCGCGTCGATTCTGCGCAAGCATCCCAATGTAACCATTTATCTCGACACTCACTCCGCCTCGCTCCTGAGCCCGCGGTTGCAAGCTGCGCTCAAAACCGATTCGCAAGTCGTGGTGACTACGTAAGCAATCCCCAATGGCGACCGCCCGGAAGCCGATCTCATCGTTACGCTGGTGGATCGGCGGCCTGCTGTTCGCGTCCACCGTCATCAATTACATCGATCGCCAGACTCTCTCGCTTCTCGCTCCCTATCTCAAGCTCGAATATCACTGGACCAATACCGACTACGCCAACATCGCCATCGCCTTCCGCGTCGCTTATTCCATCGGCCAGACCGGCTTCGGCAAACTCATGGATCGCTTCGGCACCCGCCGCGGCCTGACCTTAACCGTGATCTGGTATTCGATCATCTCCATGCTCACGTCGCTGGCCGCGGGATTCTACAGCTTCGCGACATTCCGCTTTCTACTGGGCGCCGGCGAGTCGGCCAACTGGCCCGCCGCAACCAAGGCAGTCGCGGAATGGTTCCCCAAACGTGAGCGCGCACTTGCCACCGCTCTGTTCGACAGCGGCTCCTCCATCGGAGGCGCCGTCGCACCCTTCATCGTTTGGGGAATCTATTTCCGCTGGGGATGGCGTCCCGCCTTCATCGTCCCCGGCACACTCGGTTTTCTCTGGCTGATCGCCTGGCGATGGCTCTACTACGCACCCGAAGAGCACAGCCGTATCGGCGAATCCGAACTGGCGATGATCGTCGCCGACAAGCGTGAATCCGACGCACCGCAGGACGGTAAGGTCGCACCGCGCTGGCGCGACCTGCTGAAATTTCCGCAGACTTGGGGGACGATCGTTGCAAGGGCCTTCACCGACCCTGTCTTCTTCTTTATTGCCGAGTGGTTCCCCATCTATCTGGTCGCGAAAGGAATCCCTCTCAAAAGCGGATTGATCGCCGTATGGATCCCTTTCATCGCCGCCGACATCGGCAGCTTTTTTGCCGGCGCACTGTCAGGCCGCCTGATCAAGCGCGGCTGGTCGCTGGGCGCAGCGCGCAAACTGCCAATTATTTATGGTGGCATCGGCATGACCCTGATTATCCCCACCATCTTCACCACCAATCTTTATGTGATCGCATTCCTGTTCGCATTCGTGACTTTCACCTATGCGGGTTTCACCACCATGGCGAACGTTTTACCATCCGACCTCTTCGCCAGCGAATCCGTAGCCTCGGTCGCCGGCGTGAGCGGCACTGGCGCGGGCATCGGAACCATCATCGCCTTCAAACTAATCGGACATTTTTCCGACGCACGCCAGGCCACCGGCACCCATTCGTTTGACCCCATCATCCTTGTGGCAGGCCTGGTTCCATTCATTGGAATGATTCTGGTCCTCTTGCTAATCCGCAACACCAAGGCTACGGATCAAGGACTGGTGCGCCGCATTTGAAAATTTCGTTACACTCAATGAATCAACTCTGAAGCTGAACTCCGATGCTGAACTCCGAGGAGAGTTTGTGAAGATCACCGATGCCAAGGTGTTCGTTACCTGCCCCGGCCGAAATTTCGTAACGCTGAAGATTTCGACCGACGAAGGCGTTTACGGATTGGGCGACGCAACTTTGAATGGCCGCGAACTCCCCGTCGCCTCCTACCTGACCGATCACCTCATCCCCTGCCTCATCGGCCGCGACCCGTTCCAGACCGAAGACATTTGGCAATACCTTTACCGCGGCGCCTACTGGCGTCGCGGCCCCGTGACCATGACTGCGATCGCCGCCGTCGATATGGCGCTCTGGGACATCAAAGGCAAAGCCATGAAAACGCCCGTCTACAACCTCCTCGGCGGCCAGAGCCGCACCGGAGTGATGGTCTACGGCCACGCCAACGGCCGCGACATCGAAGAGACCGCCGACGAAGTCGCAAAGTATAAAGAGCTGGGCTACCTCGCCATCCGCGCCCAGTCGGGAATCCCGGGCCTGACCTCTACTTACGGCGTCGCCCGCGACAAGCTCTACTACGAGCCCGCGGAAAAAGGTCTGCCGCCCGAAAATGTCTGGTCCACAGAAAAGTATCTCCTGCACGTTCCGAAGCTCTTCGAGGCGCTCCGCCTGAAGTTCGGCGACGACATCCACCTCCTCCACGATGTTCACCACCGGCTGACTCCGATCGAAGCCGCACGCCTCGGAAAAAGTCTGGAACCCTATCACTTGTTCTGGCTGGAAGACGCCGTGACCGCGGAATTGCAGGAAGGCTTCCGCATCATCCGCCAGCATACGACCACGCCACTCGCCGTCGGCGAAGTCTTCAACTCAGTTTGGGACGCGCACATTCTCATCCAGGAGCAACTGATCGACTACCTGCGCATGACGGTCGTGCACGGGGGAGGCTTGACGCATCTCAAGAAAATTGCCGCCCTGGCAGAGCTTTACCACGTGCGCACCGGTTGCCACGGTGCGACCGACCTCTCCCCGGTGGCGATGGCCGCCGCGCTTCACTTCGACATTTCCGTAAACAATTTCGGAATCCAGGAATATATGCGCCACACCCGCGAAACCGACGAAGTCTTCCCGCACTCGTACACATTCAAGAGCGGCTACCTGCATCCCGGCGATGCTCCCGGACTCGGCGTGGACTACGACGAAAAGCTGGCGGAGAAATTTCCCTACGAGCGCGCCTACCTGCCCGTAAACCGCAAACTCGATGGCACAATGTTCAACTGGTAACACAAATCGTTCACTCGAGGAGATATGGGCTACAAGCAATTGGATCTCGACGGAAAAGTAGCTGTGGTCGTCGGCGGCAGTTCAGGAATCGGCAGAACACTTGCGCTCGGCTTAGCGAAGGCTGGCGCCGATGTAGTCGCCAGCGCCCGCCGTCAGGAACTCGTGAACGAACTGGCAGGAGAAATCGAATCTCTCGGCCGCCAGTCTCTGCGCGTGACCTGTGACGTCGCCGACCGCGATTCTCTCGACACGCTGCTGAAAGCCTGTCTCGCCGCCTTCGGCAAAGTCGACATCCTGGTGAACGCCGCCGGTATCACCAAGCGCGCCCCCACCCTCGACTATCCCGAAGCCGACTGGAACCGCATCATGGACACGAACCTGACCGGCACGCTCCGCGCCTGCCAGATCTTCGGCCGCCACATGATCGAGCGCCGCTACGGCCGCATCATCAACATCGCATCCATGGGAACATTTCTCGCGCTGTTCGAGGTAGCCGCGTACTCCGCCAGCAAATCGGGTTTGGCGTCGCTCACACAATCGCTCGCCATCGAATGGGCCAGGCATGGCATCTGTGTCAACGCCATCGCCCCCGGATACTTCCGCACTCCGCTGAGCGAAAAATTACTGGTAGGCACAGGCCGCGGAAACGAAATCCTGATGCGCACTCCCATGAAACGCTTCGGCGAACTCGAAGAATTGGTGGGAGCGGCGATCTTCCTCGCTTCCGATGCGGCAAGTTTCGTGACCGGCCACGTGCTCCCCGTAGATGGTGGCGTTCTCGCCAGCGCGGTAAACCAGTAATCCGTTTCTCGGCGGCCAACGATTTGCCGGTAAAACAGAAGCGTTGGCACAACCCCGGAAGTGCGACTGGAAGCGGGTGCGCTGCATGCACAACCGCGGAAGAGCGGCGCTTCAGCGCCGCGACAGTTGCCAAGAATGATGTCGGGCTTTAAGCCCCCGTGGTCGTCTTTTGCCACCGCACTAGCGCCCCTTCTCCTCACGCACCGCCGCCCGCTCCACGTTCACCGCATGCACCAACTCCTGCGCCGCCGAACTAATCTTCTGCAGATTCCCCTGCCGCAACGCTTCCGCATCCACTAAATCCGCCCCCACTCCTAGAGCGAACGCCCCAGCCGCGATAAAATCTGCCGCGTTGCCCGCATTCACCCCTCCCGTCGGAATCAGCAAAGCATTCGGAAACGGCGCGCGCAGCGACTTCAAATACTTGGCCCCTCCCACGTTCCCGCAAGGAAAAATCTTTACCAGCCGCGCCCCATGATCGTGCGCATTCATCAACTCAGTCGGTGTCAGCGCTCCCGGAATCGCCAGCTTCGCGCACGAATGCGCAACCGAAAGCACGGCCGCCGACAATCCTGGACTCACCAGAAACTCCGCCCCGGCTCGAATGCAAAGTTCCGCCTGTTCGGCCGTCACCACCGTCCCTGCGCCAACCAGCACCTTTCCTGCATGCTGCTGCGCCACTTCTCGAATCGCCGCGATCGCGTTCGGCACCGTCATCGTAATTTCGACCACCGGAATGCCGCCCGCGCCGATCGCTTCCACCGCCCGCAAAGCCTCATCCACGGTAGCCGCTCGTATGACGGGGATGATTCCAACTTCGCCGATTCTGCGAACGACATCTTCAATTTTCATAGTTTGTGCCGACATGTTAGCGCTCGATCCGCGCCGTCCGCGACGTCATCGCCTGCAACACCTCTGCGAGAGTTGCCATGGTCGTGTCGCCCGGCGTAGTCATCGCCAGCGCTCCATGCGCCGCCCCGCATTCCACCGCCCACTGCGGATTATTCCCCGATAGAAATCCATAAATCAATCCCGAGGCGAACGAATCGCCTCCACCCACGCGATCATAAATTTCAAGATTCTCGCGCACTGGCGCCTCATAAAAGTTCCCGTCGGAATAACACAGCGCTCCCCAATCGTTCACCGTGGCCGTCCTGGCGTTTCGCAGCGTCGTCGCAATCACCGCCAGCGTGGGATACTGCTTAACTACGGTTTCAATCATTTGCTTAAACCCGGTTGACTCGATCTTCGAGTGCTGCTCGTCAAGCCCCGGAACGGCAAAGCCGAGCGCCGCCGTAAAGTCCTCTTCGTTGCCCAGCATTACGTCGACGAACGGCGCCAGCCGCCGGTTCACTTCCTGCGCCTTCGCTTTACCCCCAATCGACTTCCACAGCGACGCCCGGTAATTCAAGTCGTACGAGATCACAACACCTGCCCGCTTCGCCGCTTCCATTGCCTCCTGGGCCACAAGCGGCGTCGTCTCCGACAACGCGCAGAAAATTCCACCGGTGTGAAACCACCTCGCTCCGTCCTTCGAAAAAATCTGCTCCCAATCCACCTCGCCCGGCTTCATCTGCGAGATCGCCGTGTGCCCGCGATCCGAACACCCCAACGCAGCCCGTATGCCGAACCCGCGCTCCGTAAAGTTCAACCCATTACGCACAGTGCGTCCGACGCCGTCATGCGGAACCCATCGCACATACTTCTGGCTGACTCCGCCCTGCAGCATGAGGTCTTCCACTAGTCGTCCGATTGGATTGTCGGCCAGCGCAGTGACGATCGATGTATCCATGCCAAAGCAGCGCTTCAGCCCGCGCGCCACGTTGTACTCACCGCCGCCCTCCCACGCGCGAAAGTGACGCGCAGTCGAAACCCGCTCATCCCCAGGATCGAGCCGCAACATGACCTCGCCCAGGCTGACCAGGTCCCACTTGCACTCGCTCTTCGGTTTAATATTCAGCTTCGCCATGTCTCAAGAAATGAGTTTCACGAACCTGCCGGGTGGACGCGCACTCCCGCCGACGAAACCGAAGGCTCCACAGAATCCGGCCGTGGCTGCGGAAGAACCAAAGTCTTTGTCGGGTCCACGACGAGCCAGCACATCGCACCTATGAGGCACATGGCCGATGCCGTGAGGAACGCGGCTGTCCATCCGAATTTGTCGCCGATCCAGGGCGTCAGCGAAGCAGTGAGCGCGGCCCCAATTTGGTTGCCCGTATTCATGACTCCCGAGACCGAACCGGACGACCTCCCAGCGATGTCGGCGGTCACTGACCAGAACGAACTCTGGGACAAATAGAGAGCCCCGGCGCCTCCTGCCAGCACGACGCTGGCCAGTCGAGCGCTTTGGACTTGCGAACCCAACGCGAGAAAGATGCCGGCAGCGGCGATTCCAAACGCTGCAATCCCGCATCGCCCCAGGCGTGCCCCATGCGATTTTGTGAGCCGGTCGTTGACGGCGCCACCAAGCAGGCTGCACACCAGCATTGCAACTGGGGGCAGCATCGAATAGATGGCGCTGGTTTTCAAATTCAATCCTCGCACCGTTGCGAGATAGCGGTAAAACCAACTGAAGAAAATCCATGCGACGTAGCCGTAGCAGAAATAACTCGCTGTGACCACACAAACTTCTTTGCTATGCAACACCCGCGTCCAAGGTATGAGCACGCGGGGACCGTCTTGATCTGAGGGTTTCGCCGTAAGGCCGCCTTGAATCGCCGCAATTTCGTCCGCCGACACCCTCGGGTGCTCACTCGGCGTATCTCGCGCAGCCAAAAACCAGATCGCTCCCGCAACAAATCCAATGACCGCGCACGCCCAGAACGACGACCGCCACCCGTAGTGAATCATCATGTAAGTGATGAGCGGAGGCGTGAGGCCAGCCCCGGCGCCCACTCCAGCAAAGATAAATCCGTTGGCAATGCCGCGCTCGCGAACCGGAATCCATCGTGCGATAAACTGATTGGCCGACGGATAGATCACCGCCTCGCCCGCGCCCAGTAGAAATCGCACTCCCATGAAAAGAGAGAGAGCACCAACAATGCGCGAGGGAACAAGCGCGGTCAGCGCAGTGAACACTCCCCACCACATCACTCCCGCCGTAAGCACCCGTCGCGGCCCAAATCGATCCGCTAGTCGGCCGCCCACCGTTTGAAACAGGCCGTACCCAACCAGCATTGCACTGATAACTTTGCCGAGTTGCAAGTTATTAAGGTGATAGGCATCGGCAATCGATCCGCTCGCGATCGAGAAGTTGACCCGGTCGAGATACGACACAGCACTCAACACGAACAGCCAGAACACCAGAAACCACCGCACGCGGGATGTCCCTGCGACCGTCAAACTCAAACTCTCCTCTTGCTACGCTGAGTGTTCCCGCAGAATCTTCGACAGCTGTTCGGCAACAATCTTCTCTTCGCCCGCTTGCAGCATAAACGAATTCATATTCAGTCCCGGCCGCTCTTCGCCTCCACCGATCACAATCGCCGGCTTCGCACTTCGCATTGCCTTCGAGACCTGTTGCGGCGTGAGCGAGATTTTCGAGTCCCACGTGATCTGCATATGCGGCACGTGATTGGCAATGTCAGGCGTGTAAAACGCCGTGCTCACCCCTGGAACCTTCGCGAGTGCGGTCGCAATCAGCGCCAGCCGGTCTTGCCACTCTTTCGTTAGAGCCTCGTGATCTTCCTTCAAATAAAGTTCGATCGCTTTCACCATCCCGATAATTTCTTCCTTGCCAACTTTCTGGCTGCGCCCAATCGTGTCTTCGTGTGGACTGTTATTCAGCAGCGCATTCGCCACCAGTTCCTTGCGCCCGATCAGCAATCCCGCACA
>Ga0066790_10001425_pt1 | contig 10064 bp, 10 predicted proteins | sample OrgsoiDNA2013050_FD_70963 | JGI IMG/M metagenome (GOLD analysis project Ga0066790, IMG submission 70963) | Permafrost soil microbial communities from the Arctic, to analyse light accelerated degradation of dissolved organic matter (DOM) -... | ecosystem: Environmental > Terrestrial > Soil >...
GAGCGCGCGTATCTGCCCACCGGCCCCATGCGCGCCGCAGCCATTTTGCGCCGCTCGGTCATTTTCATGGTCGGTCTCTACCGCGGCGGCAATCAATATCACGTGGTATTCGCGCCGGTCGCGGATTTTTCCACCGTTGAGCCGAAATCGCGCGACGCCGCGGTGCGCGACGCCGTCGAGCGTTACGCAGTTTTGCTCGATCGATACTGCCGCTGTGATCCCTATAATTGGTTTAATTTTTTCGATTTCTGGCGTGAGCCGAACCGCAAACCATGAGCATGACACTGCACCTTCCGAGCATTTGCTTCGCAGTTCTAATCAGCGTGGCGGCCGACGCCGCTGCCGACGATTTGGATGACGTCATGCATGCGTTAGCGGGGCGACGCCACGGAGAGGTGAGTTTCGTCGAACAGCAGTTCTTGTCGCTGCTGAAAAAGCCGGTGGTATCGTCCGGCGAACTGATCTACGACGCACCGGACCGGCTGCAGAAACGAACGCTCGAACCGCATCCCGAGAGCCTGTTGTTGAGTGGCAACGTATTGACGGTTGAACGCAGCCATCATAGCCACGTGCTCGAATTGCAATCCTACCCTCAGGTTTTGCCGTACATCGAAAGTATTCGCGCGACGCTGGCGGGCGATCGAACCGCGCTGGAGCGGATATTTCGGCTGCAGTTTTCCGGAAACTTGGCACACTGGACACTTGTGCTCGTCCCGCTCGACGCGCAGATCGCGAAGGCGGTCGCCGAGGTTCGGATCGAGGGAGCGAAAAGCGACCTGCTCGAAGTGCAGATTCGACAGGCAGACGGCGACCGCTCGCTGATGACCTTGCACGCTCCCGTAGGCCAATGAACGCACGCCGCGCGCGCATCATCGCGCCGTGGTTGATCGGCGTCGCAGCAGCGGTATGGATAGTCGCTCAGGCGAATTATGTCACCGACCTATCGGCTTTCCTACCGGCGAAGCCGACGCCGCTGCAAAAGCAGTTGGTCGACCAACTGCGCAATGGGCCCGCGTCGCGCCTCATTCTGATTGCGCTGGAGGACGACGAGAGCCAAGTCCGCGCACACGTGTCCTTAGGGATGGCGCAGCGGCTGCGCAACGATAGCGAGTTCTCGAACGTGGATAACGGCGAACCTGTCTCGGCCGAGCGCGATCGTGATTTCTTGTTCCAACATCGCTATCTCTTGAGCAATGCAGTCACCGCACAGCGTTTCTCGGCGGCTGGCTTGCGAACAGCCATCGAGGAGACCATCGAGAATCTGGCAACTTCGACCGGACTCATGCTGAAGTCGTTGGTGCCGCACGACCCGACCGGTGAGATGCTGCATATCATCGACGAACTGGCCCGTACCCAGGGTCCGCGAACGCAGAACGGCGTGTGGGTTTCGGCCGATGGCGCACGCACCTTGCTGGTCGCGCAAACCGCTGCGGCGGGATCCGACACGGATGCCCAAGAACGCGATCTGGACGCCATCCGCACGGCCTTCCGCGCCAGCGTGACCGCAACAACGGGCTCTGCCGCGTCAGCGATGCAGCTGCGGATGAGCGGCCCCGGCGTCTTCGCCGTAGCGGCGCGGGCCAAGATCAAACGGGCTGCCACGCGTCTATCCGTCGTCAGCAGCCTGCTTGTCATCGGCGTCTTACTATCCGTGTACCGATCGATCGCCGCCTTGATCTTGGGATTGTTGCCGGTAGCTACCGGCGCTTTGTTCGGCATTGCCGCCGTCGCCCTCGGCTTCGGCGCCGTGCACGGCATCACTCTGGGCTTCGGGATCACTTTGATCGGCGAGTCGGTGGATTACTCCATCTATTTTTTCATTCAATCGCTCCGCAGGGATGCCCTCGGCTCCGCCTCCGGCTCGTGGCAGCGGCTGTTCTGGCCTACCATTCGTCTCGGCATGCTGACGTCCGTATGCGGCTTCGCGTCGCTGCTTCCTTCCGGCTTTCCCGGACTCGCGCAACTTGGCCTCTATTCCATCAGCGGCTTGATCGCGGCAGCCATGGTGACGCGTTTCGTACTGCCGGTATTGCTCCCCCCCGGATTCAAGATACGCGACGTCACGCCGTTGGGAGAGTGGCTCGGCCGGCATCGCGATTCCGTGCGGCGATTCGACGGTGTCGCCGTCGCGGGCGCAGCGTGTGCGCTAGCGATAATCGCGCTGTCCGTGCTGTATCGGCAGCACGCGACCCTATGGAATCGTGAGCTGTCGAGCTTAAGTCCGGTATCGCTGCGGGATCAACGATACGACGCAACGCTGCGGTCCGACCTGGGTGCCGCCAACGTCCTCGACCTCATCATCGTGGGAGGCCCCAGCTTGGAAGCGGTCCTACGAGGCGCCGAGCGCGCTAAGGTACCGCTGCAGAGCTTGGTCGATGCCGGGACCATCGGAGAGTTCGACAGCCCGGCCGATTACTTACCGAGCCTTGCCACCCAGCAAAATCGCCGCAGTTCACTTCCCGACAGGCGCGTGCTGCAGGATAACGTGCGTGCTGCCGCAGCCGGCCTGGATCTTCAAGCCGATCAGCTCTCGCCTTTCATCGATGACGTCGAGGCCGCGCGTCAGGGGGCGCTCGTTACGGTGCAAGACTTGCACGGCACCTCGCTCGCTGCCGGGTTCGGTGCTTTGATCCTGCATCAATCCGACCACTGGAACGCATTATTGCCCCTGCACGCCGTGAACGGCGCCGCCACACCCGATATCGATGTCGACCGTGTCACTGCGGCGCTGGGCGCTGCCCACTTGCAAGACACCCATGTGCTCGATTTGAAAGATCAAACCGATGCGCTCTATGCAAGCTACTTGCAGGAGGCGATACGACTATCGCTGTGCGGCTTCGCCCTGATTCTGTTGTTGTTGCTGTTCGCGCTGCGCTCGCCGTTACGAGTGGCGCGGGTGCTTGCGCCGCTGGTGCTTGCGGTGCTCGCCGTTGCGGCCGGGCTTGCCGTCTGCGGCCAGCAGCTGACCATTTTGCACTTGGTGGGAATGCTGCTCATCGTCGCCGTCGGCTCGAATTATGCGCTGTTCTTTGATGATGCGGGAACCAAGCAACGGGATGAAACCTCGCCGCTGACGCTCGCATCATTGGGCATTGCGAACCTCAGCACGGTAATTGGATTCGGATTGCTATCGTTCTCCCAGGTGCCGGTGCTGGAGGCCCTGGGAGAGACGGTGGCGCCGGGCGCGTTTCTCGCCCTGGTGTTCTCCGCCGTGCTGACATCACGCCCGCCGCCTGCGGCCGCGTCAGCGGATACCGCCGATGCATAGCGTGGTCAGACCCGCCACGTCGGGGACCACGGCGCCGACTCGCATCGTGTGCCTGCCCGGCGCCTATCAGGTTGCGGAAGACTTCCTGACGGCCGGCTTCGATGCTCTGGTCAGCGCGCGCAGACTAGCCATCGATCTGTGGTTCGTCGATACAGAGCTGCAGCATCTCGGGGACCGGCGTTTTAGAGAACAGCTGAAATACGACATCCTGTTGCCGGCACGTGCATTGGGATGCCAATCCATTTGGCTGACCGGAATTTCGCTCGGCGGCTTCATGGCTTTGGACTACGCCGCATCGAACCCCGGCGACTTGGATGGCCTGTGCCTGCTGGCGCCCTATCTCGGCAACCGCATGCTGACCGGCGAGATTGCCCGCGCGCCGGACCTCGCCGCTTGGACCGCAGGCCAACTTGCAGAATCCGACGAAGAACGCCGAATATGGCGTTTCATACAAGCGCAGCGTAGCGACTCGCGTCTCTTGTATTTAGGATATGGACGCGAGGATCGATTTGCGGAAGCCCATCGATTGATGGCGCAAGCGCTGCCGCCAAGCGCCGTCAATGTCGTGCCTGGAGGTCACGACTGGCACACCTGGACCATATTGTGGGAGAATTTTTTGGACTCGACGTTCACATGAGGCAACGCGGCCCCGGATACCGGCGCTTGCTGTCGTCGCCGATTCTATCTGCCTCTGCCGCGGTACACGTGGGCGCTGCGGCCGCGGTGTTGCTGCACCCGCGGGCATGGCCCTGGGCGCTCGGCGCGGTGGTGGCGAACCACGCCGCGCTGACGGCCGCTGGCCTCTGGCCGAGAAGCCAGTTATTGGGCCCGAATTGGATCCGCCTTCCGGCCGCCAGCGGCGCGCGCGGTGAAGTTGCCATCACGATCGACGACGGCCCCGACCCGGCCGTAACCCCCCGCGTGCTCGAGCAACTCGCGGAGCACCGCGCGCAGGCGACGTTTTTCTGCGTGGGGGAACTCGTAGAGCGCTATGCACATCTTGCGCAGGAGATCGTGCGCCGCGGCCACACCGTCGAAAATCACAGTCACCGGCATCGCCATAATTTTTCATTGCTGGGCCCTGGCGGAATGCGGTCTGAAATCGCTCGCGCTCAAGAGAGCATTTCGCGAGTTACCGGCAGCAGCCCATGGTTCTTCCGCGCCCCGGCCGGACTTCGCAATCCGTTTCTCGATCCCGTGCTCGATAGCTTGCAATTACGCCTCGCGAGCTGGACGCGGCGCGGCTTCGACACCGTCAACCGCAATGCTGACTCCGTATACCAACGATTGACGAACCGCCTATGCAGCGGCGATATCCTACTATTGCATGATGGCCACGCGGCGCTCGGGGCCACGGGTCAGCCGGTCGTGCTCGAGGTGCTGCCGCGTCTGCTCGAAACGTTCAACGCACAGCAGCTGACTGCGGTGACGCTGCGTGCGGCTCTACTTTGAAATCCGCGGGTGCACGCGTGGCGCGCGATCTCATCGACACGGCGAGTGCATCGTACCGAGCCGCAGGACGCCTCGCCTATCACTTCGCGCGCGGGAAACTCAAGGCTGACCCCGTGTTCGCGGCAATCTTGTCTCGGGGGCTGCTCGCTCGCCGCGATCACATTCTGGATCTAGGCTGCGGCCAGGGCTTGCTGGCGGCCTGGCTGTTGGCAGCCCGGCGTCTAGACCTGGCGAAATGGCCAGACGGCTGGCCGAGGCCGCCCCAGCCCACGGCATTTCGCGGCATTGAAATCGTCGGGCGATACGTGAAACGCGCGCGGCTTGCACTGGGGCACCAGGCCCAATTCATCGAGGCCGACGTGCGCAGAACGGATTTTGGACGCGCCGACGGCATCGTGATCCTCGACGTGCTTCACTACATTGAATACGCTGACCAACGCAGCATTCTCGAACGCGTCCACAAGGCATTGACCGCCGACGGCGTGTTGCTGCTGCGCATCGGCAATGCCGCGGGTGGTTTGGGCTTTACATTGGCGACATGGGTGGATCAAATGGTACTGCTGGCCTGCGGGCGCGGATTGCAACAATTACACTGCCGGTCGACGGCGCAATGGCGTGAGCTCCTGTCCACGATCGGCTTCGACAGCGTGACGATACCGATGAGCACCGGCACTCCGTTCGCCAACGTGTTGATCATAGCCAGACCCCGTTGAACACCGCTGCCATGAGACCCGTCCTTCTCGAGAGCTTCACGGCGAGCAGTTGCATTGGGCTCGGGCTCGAGCAAACGTTCGAATCGCTGCTTGCGCAACGCAGCGGCCTCAAGAGGTGTGAATTCGAGACCGTCGATATCGACACCCACATCGGCGAAGTGCCCGGGGTCGATGCCGTGCGGCTGCCCGCGGAACTGGCCCGGTTCGAATGCCGCAATAATCGATTGGCTGAGCTTGCGTTGCTGCAAGATGGCTTCCTGGAAGCGGTAGAACGCGCAGCGAGCCGCTGGAACCGTAAACGGATCGGTGTGTTCATCGGCACCAGCACGGCCGGCATTCTTCAGACCGAACTCGCATACCGCGCGCGCGACCCGGTCACCGGAGCGCTGCCTGCGAGCTTCGAATACAGCGGCACGCACAATTCATTCTCGGTCGCGGACTACTTGCGGCAGCGTCTGCAACTGGAGGGGCCTGCCGTAGCGGTGTCCTGCGCGTGCGCGTCCAGCGCCAAAGTGTTCGGTTCGGCACGGCGCATGCTCGCAGCGGGAATCATTGACGCCGCGCTGGTCGGCGGAGTGGACTCGCTGTGCCTGACGACGTTATATGGATTCCACTCGCTGCAGCTCTCATCGCCCTTACCATGCCGCCCGTTTGATGTGGCTCGCGACGGCATTTCGATCGGCGAGGCTGCCGCCTTTGCGTTGCTGGAACGTCCGTCGCAAGACTTGGACAGCGACGCCATTCTGCTGCTGGGCGTGGGCGAATCGAGCGATGCCTACCACATGTCCGCCCCGCATCCAGAGGGGCATGGTGCACGGCGCGCCATGCAAGCTGCGCTTCGCGCCGCGGACCTGGATGCAAGCGCAATCGACTACATCAATCTTCACGGCACCGCAACCCCAAGCAACGATCGATCGGAGAGCCAGGCGGTGACCAGCGTCTTCGGCGCCACCACGCCCAGTAGTTCGACCAAAGGTGCGACAGGCCATACGCTGGGCGCCGCGGGCGCACTCGAGGCGGTCATCTGCGCCATTGCTTTGCGCAAAGGTCTCATGCCGGGCGGCGTTCATACCACCCAAGTGGATCCCACGCTGACCGCGCACTACATCCGAGAAAATCGACGCTCCCCCGTAGCGTATGTGTTGAGCAATTCATTCGGGTTCGGCGGGACGAATTGCAGCCTCATTTTCGGCCGGCCAGGATGAAGCTCTCGGCGTACATCAGCGGCATCGGTGTGCTGGGACCCGGCCTTGCCAATTGGCCGGAAACCGCCTCCGTGCTGTCGGGGAGAGTTGCCTACTCGCCCGCACCGACGATGCTGCCTACACCGGCGCTGTTGCCGCCCGCCGAGCGCCGCCGAACCGGCCGTGTCGTTAAACTAGCGCTCGCCGTTGCCTTGGAGGCGTCGTCGCGCGCGAATATCAACCCCGCAAACTTAGCCAGCGTATTTTCTTCCTCCGGCGGTGATGGCCACAATTGCCACGAACTTTGCGAGGCACTCGCTCTGGAGCATCGTGAGGTTTCACCGACTAGATTCTCCAATTCAGTGCACAACGCAGCGGCTGGATACTGGAGTATCGCAACCGGCGCAAAGCTCGAATCCAACGTCCTGTGTGCGTTCGACGCCAGTTTCGGTGCAGGTCTTCTCGAAGCCATGACGCAAGTAACGGTGGATAGCAAATCGCTGCTATTGGTGGCCTACGACACGGAATATCCGGAGCCGATACATGCCAAACGCCCGTTACCCGATGCGTTTGGCATGGCGATGGTTCTCACGCCGCAGAAGGGCCCCGATACGCTGGCGCTTATCGACGTGACGCTCAGCCAGGATCCGGCCGACACGATGTCGAATTCGCTGCTCGAATCACTGCGCCTGTCGATTCCTGCCGCGCGTTGTTTGCCGCTGTTGCGGCAATTGGCGCGGAACGAGGCCGGGCCTACGGTGCTCGACTATTTGGACGTGTCGCGTCTCCTGATGAACGTCGAACCATGCGTCTAGACCGCGCGTGGATCGAGCGACATATTCCGCATCACGGCAGCATGTGCCTGCTCGACGAAGTCCTCAGCTGGGACGCCGACCGCATCAGCTGCTTGAGCGGCAGCCATCGCGCCGCCGACAATCCGCTGCGCGCTCGCGGACAGCTGGGGATTGCATGCGGTATAGAATACGCCGCGCAGGCAATGGCCGTGCATGGCGCGCTCGCCGGCGGGGCGTTGGAGGTCAGGCCGCCGGCCGCCGGGTCGTCGCCCGGGGGAGGGCCGTCCCCCGGATCGCCGGTTGCCGGTTTTCTTGCCGGCCTGCGTGGCGTCGAATTTCATGTGCTGCGGCTGGATGATGTGCTTGGGGATCTGATCTGCGATGCCGTGAGAGTGGCGGGCGATCGAGGCACGGCTCTCTATGAATTCGAATTGCGATCCGCAGCGACGCGTCTGCTGACCGGTCGCGCCACCGTCTTACTTGAAGCCAAGGAACGGATGCATCTATGATCGAAACGGCGAAGCGAGCTCTGGTCACCGGTGGCAGCGGCGGCATCGGCGCGGCCATCTGCAGACAGCTGGGCGCGGCGGGTCATTTCGTGTACGTGCATGCGAATCGGGGCAGGGTCGCGGCGGACACGGTGGTTGGCGAAATCATTGCCGCCGGGGGCGAGGCCGAGGCGCTTGGATTTGACGTGACCGACGGCGCCGGCACGCGGGCCACGCTCGAAGCGCTGTCGGAAAAAGCGCCCGTGCAAATTTTGGTCAATAACGCCGGCATTCACGATGATGCGGCATTTCCGGCAATGAGTCCGGAACAGTGGCACCGCGTCATCGATGTGTCGATCGCCGGGTTCTACAATGTGACCCAGCCCCTGATGCTACCGATGATACGCACCCGCTGGGGTCGCATCATCAACATCTCGTCGGTGACGGCGTTGTCCGGCAATCGCGGTCAGGTCAATTATGCAGCGGCGAAGGGCGCGCTCAACGCCGCAACGAAAGCGCTCAGCCTCGAAGTCGCCAGCCGTGGCATCACGGTCAACGCTGTGGCTCCGGGTATCATTACCACGAGCATGAGCGCTCGGGCATTCGATGCGGCAGCGATTGCGGTCTTGGTTCCGATGAAGCGCGCCGGCTCCGCCGCGGAGGTCGCCAGCCTCGTAGGCTATCTTGCGTCCAAGGAAGCCGGTTACATCACAGGGCAAGTTATTTCCATCAACGGCGGAATGACCTGAATTGGGCGCACCGAGCCTTGTTTCGGTCGCAAGCTCTCACAACAACGAGCTCCTGCTGTTCTTCACCTTGCTCGAATTGTCGCTCATCTTGCTTGCCGGCCGTGTCGGCGGCTCGATCGCTTCGCTGTGCGGTCAGTCGGCCGCCGTCGGCGAAATCATCATCGGTATCCTGCTCGGTCCGTCGCTGTTCGGTTGGATCTCACCGCACACTTTCAACTTCGTATTTCATTCCGCGTCGCCCGAGCCGTTGCTCGTGTTGTCGCAACTCGGGCTGGTGTTGCTCATGTTCCAAATCGGACTCGAATTCGATTTCGCACACTTGACCGAGCGAATCAACCGCGCGGCCGTGGTTCGAGTGTCCGTCGCCTGCCTGACGGTGCCGTTCGCGAGCGGTTTCGTTCTCGGGCTTTTCATGGCGTCCGGCTCAGGCCAGGGCGCCCACTGGATCAACACCGCGTTGTTCGTCGCGACCGCGTTCTCGATCACCTCACTACCAATCCTGGGGCGCATCATGATGGAGTTCAATCTGACGCGCACTCGTGTCGGCGTCATCGCCATCAGTTCCGCGGCTGTCAATGATGTAGTCGGTTGGCTGCTGCTCGCCTTGATCACGACATTGACGGTCAGTAACTTCGTCGGGAGCGAATTCGCACTGAGAGTGGCGATGGTCGTGGCCTTCGGACTCATCAGCGGCAAGATCGCGAGACCCCTGCTCAAGCGAGCGATTCGCCGCTCCAATCCTCATGCTGGAACGATGACAGGAAATCTTCTCGGCGGTCTGCTTGTCGTCATATTCACCGCGGCCATGACTACTCATGTAATCGGCATTTTCGCGATTTTCGGCGGTTTCATGATGGGCGTTATTCTGTTCGATGAACCGGAACTGGTTGCGGCGTGGCGCGAACGCGTGGGGGGCTTCGTCACCGTGTTCTTCCTGCCGATATTTTTCACTTATACGGGTCTGCGCACGTCGATTGGCGGGCTCGACACGCTGAGCGATTGGACTTGGTGCCTCGCCATCGTCGTAGTGGCGTCACTCAGCAAGTTGCTGAGTGCTTATGTTGCGGCGCGCCGCTCCGGCTTCGATCACGCGGAATCGGCGATGATCGGGTTCATGATGAACACGCGGGCGCTGATGGAGCTCATCGTCATCAACGTGGGTTTGGACCTCGCAGTCATTTCGCCGAAAATGTTCACCATGCTCGTTCTCATGGCCATTGTCAGCACGGTGATCACGACACCTGCATTGCGCTACTACTTGTCGCGGGCAACCCTCAGCAACGTCTAAGCGAACCCGGTAAAGGTTGCGGGCCGTGCGGCAGGCTAGGCATAGGCATCGAGGGCGCCGAGCGAGCTACGGGGTGTCGAAGTGGTGGTCGCCGAAACCGCGGGCGTCGCAGCGGCACTTCGTTCGCC
>Ga0066790_10001426_pt1 | contig 10062 bp, 9 predicted proteins | sample OrgsoiDNA2013050_FD_70963 | JGI IMG/M metagenome (GOLD analysis project Ga0066790, IMG submission 70963) | Permafrost soil microbial communities from the Arctic, to analyse light accelerated degradation of dissolved organic matter (DOM) -... | ecosystem: Environmental > Terrestrial > Soil >...
CCGCACCACATCGAGGCAATCGTTCCTACCACCGGACGCCAGGAAACCGTGAATTGTGATGGGCGCTGAATTCCTTGTCAATTCAGGGTCCTGGAATACCTCCGCAGTGCTCACAAAAACATTCGGCTTGATAATCAGATAGTTAACCTCAGGCGGCGCCTGCGGCGGGAATAACGGCGTGAGCCGTTCACCCACACCCTCGGCCCAAGCCGCTCGACCATGCACGAATACCGGCACGTCGGCGCCCAATTTCAGGCCCAGCTCCGCAAGCCTCGCCACGGGCAAGTCGAGTCCCCACAATCGGTTCAATGCCACCAGGCAGGTCGCCGCATCGGAACTACCCCCGCCCAGTCCCGCGCCCACGGGAATGCGTTTGACCACGTCGATATTCGCTCCCAACGCGCATCCGGATGCCGCTTGCAAAGCGCGCGCCGCACGCACGCAAAGGTCCTCCCCTGAGGAGACTCCGGTGGCACCCCGCAAGCGCCTGATCTCGCCGTCGGAACGCACGGCGATATGGATGTCATCGCACAAATCGACGAACTGGAAACAGGTCTGCAGCTCGTGATAGCCGTCCGGACGCCGGCCCACAATATGCAAGAACAGATTGAGCTTCGCCGGTGCGGGCCAGGATCGTTCACCGGAAACGCCCGCGACGTTCACGGTCACCGCGGCCCCTCCCAATGATCCACCGCGATGCGGACCCTCACTCCCTCGCGGCTCAGCACCAAGCGTGCCGGGAGCAAGTCCCCGCTCACGGGCATGTAGCGATCGTAATTCAAGGTCCAACCGGCCTGGGTCAGTTGCTGCGCACGGTCCTGGTCATTGCGCGTCATCTCAAAGGCGGCGCCCGGATCCGGGACACCCAGCAGCCAGAATCGCAAGTCATCCAACGGCAATTCGAATCCCAAGCGGTCCTGGAGCTGCGCGATCACCGTATCGCTCGGCGGCGCTCCGTTCAACGACAGGCCCTCCGGAGTTTCCCGCAACGTCAGCGCACCCACGCCCAAGGGCCCCGCGAGGTGCACTTCCACGGCGACGCCGCTCTGGCGCCAATTCAGGCTCGCCTGCCAGCCTTGCGTGCCCACCGCCACTGCGGCGCGGCCATCGAGCTGCCATACGTTCGCATGCTGGAGTTCTGCCAGCCGTCGGTCCCAAGGCGCCGGCGCCAGCGCCGGGCGCGCCGTCATGCAAGCGCTCAATGCAGTGCAGCAGCCCAATAGCATGAACAGTCTACGCATTGCTTAATTCGATGCGTGCAAACGCAGCTGCGTAGCCTTGAGAAGGTGATTGTCCGAATCCGTCCGGCTTGCTTCGGACCATATGCGTTCCGCATCCGTCCGTCTGCCGAGCCGCCACAACACTTCGCCCAGATGCGCCGCAATGTCGCCGTCGCGCCCATCCGCGTAGGCGGCGTTCAGATAGGTCAATGCCTCTTCCCCATGACCCTGCCTGAACAACACCCAACCCAAGCTATCCAAGATGGCGACATTTTTGGGAGCTGCCGCGTAGGCCTGTTCGATCAGCTGGCGCGCCACCTTGAGCTGTCGATTGTTGTCCGCCAATGTGTAGCCGTACGCATTCAGCGCCGCCGGATCGGCTGGCCGCAGCTCGGTAACTTCCTTCAAGACGTGCAACGCGGTGGCGACCTTGCCTTGGCTCTCGGACATCGACGCCAGCGCGTACCGCAATTCCATGCTATCGGGGTACTCCAGCTGGGCCTGCTCCAGAACGGCGATCGCCTGCGGCATATCGCCGGCGTCCGAATAAATGTGCGCACGCGCCACCAGTATCTCCGGCGCACGCCGCGGCTCCTCATCGACGAGTTGGTCGAGCAACTCTTCAGCGGCCGGCGCCGCGCCGTGGGCACGCAAAATGGTGGCCGCGCGCAGCAATGCGGCAACGGCGTTGTCGCCGCTTTGCACTTGCGCGTACAAGCGCAGAGCGCGCTCCAGATCCTCATGCCGCTCGGCAATCAACCCCAAGTAGTAAAGCGCATCGTCCAAAAACTTGCCGGTCGTCACCAGTTCCGCGAATCGAGCACTGGCGTCGGCCATCTCGCCTTCTTGGAATTCGACGAGACCGAGTAGCCGCAACGCAACCGGCTTCGACTCAGGGTCGTGGGTCAGCTCCATAAGCTGTGCCCGCGCGGCAGAATTTTGCTGGGCGGCCAATAGCAGGAGCGCGTAGTTCAGCCGATTTTCAGCCGTGTCGTCTCGATCCATGAGCGCTTTCGCCAGGGCGAGAGGCTCGTCCGCGTCGCCCGCCAGGATGCGGGCTCGCCAGAGTCCCTGAGTCAACTCGCGGCGCGCCTCCTCTACCGTCGGCGGCTCACCGGCCAGCGCTGCCCCGAAGGTGCGCACGGCTGCCGCCGGATCGTCCGCGCGCAACGCCGCGAAAGCCTGCATCCGCAACGCCGGCAGGGACGCCGGGAAATACTCGGCGAGGCGGTCCGCGACTTGCCGCGCACCGTAGATGTTGTCCGCCGTTGCCAACTCGGTCTCTAGCAACGCGAATTCGGCGTCGGTGCCGCGCGGCGAGGAGTTCAAGACCACCCGATATTGCGCGGCAGATTGCGCAATCTTGTGTAATTCCAGCGCTGCCCTCGCGGCCGCCCGATGCGCATCCACGGCTGCCGGATCGACGTGCATCCAGCGGGCCGCCACGCCCACGGTGAGCGACGGTTGCAGGCACTCCGCCGTGACTTCCGTAGCCCGCCGCAGGAAACCTACATCACCGTTCGTTTCGGCAGCCGCCGCGTATTGGAGGGCCGCTACGCGCGCCTCGTGCCGCGAGAGGGCTATCTCAGCCGTGACGGTATAAAATGCGTCGGGCGCCTCGGACGTATCGGGCTTCGGGCGAGGGGCAACGCCGACACAGGCCGAACAGGCAATAATGCCGAGCACTGCGAACGACCTTGCAAAGATTGGAATCGAGACCACTGCCGCACTATATCTAAATGAGTACGTCGATGCCGCGCATTGCGGCTTGATATAGCGGCCAATCTTCACCAAAATCCGATGGTTACAGGCAAAAAACGCGGCAATGGCATTCAACATTCTCGGTATCAATCATAAGACCGCCCCCATCGCGCTGCGCGAGAAGGTCGCGTTCAACGAGGAAAGGTTGGTGGCGGCTCTGCGCGCCCTGCGGCAGGAGCAAGGGGTTGCCGAGGTCGTGATCCTCTCCACCTGCAATCGGACGGAAGTCTATTGGGCGGGTTCAGCCAGCGGCTCCGACCTCGCCGACTGGCTCGAGCGGCACCATGCCCCGAGTTTGGACCTGGCATCGAGCGTGTACGTGCATCAGGAACAGCGCGCCGTCGAACACGCCTTCAGCGTCGCTTCCGGGCTCGACTCCATGGTGCTCGGCGAAGCGCAGATATTGGGTCAATTGAAGGAAGCCTATCGCATCGCCCACCAGACCGGCAGTACGGGGCCGCACCTCAATAAGCTCTTTCAAGCAGCATTCTCGACCGCTAAACGCGTGCGATCGGAGACTCAAATCGGCGCGAATGCCGTGTCTCTCGCATCTGCGACGGTCAGTCTGGCGCGCCGTATGTACGCGGACTTGAGCGCGAAAAACGCCCTCATGATCGGCGCCGGCGAGATGAACGCGCTCACCGCCCGGCACTTCACCGCCGCCGGGGTCAAGCGCATGGTTATCGCCAATCGCACATTGAGCCGGGCGCAGGAACTGGCAGCGGAGATCAAAGGTTATGCCGTCGATCTCAGCCAGCTCGACAAGGAACTGACCGAAGCCGACATCGTCATCAGTTGCACCGCGAGCCCCATCCCTCTGATCACGAAGGCGGCGGCGGCGGCGGCGGTGCGCGCACGGCGGCGGCGCCCCATTCTCATGGTCGACTTGGCAGTCCCCCGGAACATCGATCCCAAGGTCGCGGAACTCGAGGATATCTACCTATTCTCCATTGACGACCTTCAGCAGTTGATCGACGAAAATCGCCAGCAACGCGAGGTTGCGGCCGGCGGTGCGCGGGTGGTGATCGTCGAGGAAGTGGCGCGTTTTCTATCGGAATCCCGTGCCAAGGAAGCGGGGCCCGCCATACGCGCTCTGCGCCAGCAGGCGGATACGATTCGGCAACAAACGCTGGAACAAGCGCGCCGCATGCTTTCCTCCGGAAAGTCGGCGGACGACGCGCTCGAATTTCTTGCGAATACCCTGATGAACCGGCTGATCCACGCCCCCACCCAGGCCCTCAGACGGGCATCCGAATCAGTCGAATCGGTAGTCGCCGAGGCCGTCGCGCGCGCAAGCAAGGACGAACGCGACCGGCAATAACTCTTAAGGTAGCTATAATTCGGCGCCATGAAAGACTCCATCAGGCGCAAACTCGAGAAACTCGACGAGCGATTCGAGGAAATCAGCCGACTGCTCGCCGACCCCGGCGTCATCTCTCGTCAGAACCAATTCCGTGAATTGTCCATGGAATATGCGAAATTGGGACCGCTGATCGCGCGCTACCGCGGCTTCGTCGCCCTCGAAGGCGACGCTGCAACCGCCGTCGAGCTCGCCATGGATGAGGAACTGGCCGACCTCACGGCGCGGGTAGCGGCCGAGGAAGTCGAGCTGCAGCGGCTTCTGGTCCCCAAGGACCCGTATGACGATAGCAATATCTTCCTCGAGGTTCGCGCCGGCACCGGCGGCGATGAGGCCGCCATTTTCGCGGGAGACTTGTTCCGCATGTACGCTCGCTATGCCGAGTCCAGGGGCTGGGAGGTAGAAATCCTGAGCGAAAGTGCCGGTGAACATGGCGGCTACAAGGAAATCATCAGCCGCATCATCGGGCGCGGTGCATTTTCACTGCTCAAATTCGAGTCGGGCACGCATCGCGTGCAGCGAGTCCCTGCGACCGAGGCCCAGGGGCGTATCCATACGTCTGCGTGTACCGTCGCGATACTCCCCGAACTTGAAGAAGTCGAAGAAGTCGACTTGAATCCCGCGGACTTGCGGGTAGACACCTATCGTTCGTCGGGCGCCGGCGGCCAGCACGTCAATAAAACCGATTCCGCCATTCGCATCACTCACCTGCCGACCGGCATCGTCGTGGAGTGCCAAGATGAACGCTCGCAGCACAAGAATCGCTCGCGCGCCATGTCGCTGTTGAAAGCTCGGCTGATGGCGAGCGAACGTGAGAAACAACAGAGCCAGCAGGCTCAGTCGCGCAAGCTCCAGGTCGGTTCCGGCGATCGCTCGGAACGAATCCGCACGTATAATTTTCCGCAAGGCCGGGTCACCGATCACCGCATCAATCTCACGCTGTACAAGCTCGACGATGTGATGAACGGCAACCTGGACGAGCTCATCGGCGCGCTGAACCAAGAGCATCAGGCCGAAGAACTTGCACAGCAGGTGGAATGACGATCATGGACACAGTCGCCGCGTCGTTGCAAATGGCCGTACGAACTCTCCAGAGCCATAGCGACTCGCCACGGCTCGATGCCGAGATCTTGCTTTGCAAGGTCCTCGAGGTGTCGCGCACCACGCTGATCGTGCGCAGCGAGCAAACCATCCCCGATGACAGTCGGCAGGCGTACGATGAGCTGATCGCGAGACGCGTGCAGGGCGCGCCGATTGCCTATTTGACCGGATCGCGAGAGTTTTGGTCTTTGGAATTGACGGTTACGCCCGACGTGCTGGTTCCACGCGCCGAGACCGAACTCGTGGTGGAGCTGGCGTTGGCGTTGTGCCCTTTGGATCAGACTCGCTCCGTGCTCGACCTCGGCACCGGCAGCGGCGCCATTGCATTGGCGATCGCCGCTGACCGGCCCAGCGCGCGCATCACGGGCGTCGATGTCTCCGCGCCTGCGCTGTCAGTCGCCATGCAGAACTCGCGAAAGCTCGAACTGCCGCGCGTTCAATGGCGTGTCGGTTCATGGTTCGATGCGGTGCCCGGCGAGCGTTTCGACATCATCGTCGCCAACCCGCCCTACGTTGCTTCCGACGATCCCGCGCTGACGAAACTCGCGGCGGAACCCTTTCTTGCCCTCGCGTCGGGTCCCACGGGCTTAGAAGCATTGGCTGCGATCGTAGATCGCGCCGCCCGGCACTTGAACCCGCGCGGCTGGCTGCTGCTCGAGCACGGGAACACTCAGGCCGCCCAGGTTGCCGGCATGCTCGGCGCCCAAGGCTTCGGCGAGATCCGTTCGCACCACGATTATTCCGGCAAGCCCCGGGTGACCCTAGGTACTATTCACTCGTCGCTTTAGGTTCACTCGCTTTAGGTTTACTTTTCACATTAGGAAACTCTCATGATTCTCTTCGAAACCACGCTGGGCGACTTCAAAATAGATTTCTTCGAGAAGGAGGCGCCGATATCGGTCGCCAACTTCGAGAAATACGTTGACGACGGTTTTTTCGACGGCACCATCTTTCATCGCATCGTTCCCGGTTTCGTCATTCAAGGCGGCGGCTTCACGGAAGATATGAGTCAAAAGAAAACTCATGCCCAAATCAAAAACGAGGCTGACAATGGTCTGAAGAACTCACGCGGCACGCTGTCGATGGCGCGGACCAACGACATCAACAGCGCTACGTCGCAATTCTTCGTGAACTTGAAGGATAACGGCTTTCTGGATCACAACCGAGGAAACTTCGGATACGCCGTGTTTGCGCGAGTTACCGAAGGTATGGACGTGATCGACAAGATCGCAGCGGTGGAGACCGGCCGTAAACGCGGCTTCGACGACGTGCCGGTCGAGGCGGTCATCATGAAGAGTGTGCGCAAGATCGACGCGTAGCTGATGGCGCGCGGCAAATCCTGGCTCGGCCGCACGGTCATTTGGCTACTGTTGCTGTGCGTCGTGCTCTCAGGTTTGGCGGTGCTGATGCTCCGATGGATAAATCCGCCCTACAGCGCCTTCATGGCCGAAACGCAGATCGCCGCATGGACCAATCACGACTCGTCGTACGTGTTCCGGCACTCCTGGGTGGACCTCGAACGCATTTCGCCGAACTTGCCGCTGGCGGTGGTCGCCTCCGAAGATCAAAAGTTTCCGGAACACTGGGGTTTCGACGTCGAAGCCATCGAGAAGGTGTACGCACTCAATCGGCACAGCCATCGCGTGCATGGTGCCAGCACCATCAGCCAGCAGGTCGCCAAGAATCTGTTCCTTTGGTCCGGGCGCAGCTATTTCCGCAAGGGACTCGAAGCCTATTTCACCGTGTTGATCGAGGGCTTCTGGCCGAAGCGGCGGATTCTCGAGATCTACCTCAACATCGCCGAGTTCGGGGACGGCATCTACGGCTCCGAGGCCGCCGCACAACGTTTCTTTCACAAGAGCGCGGCGCGCTTGAGCCGCAGCGATGCTGCCGTGTTGGCCGCCGTTCTGCCCAGCCCGGAGCGATATTCGGCGGCCGCGCCGTCGCGCTACGTGCAGCAGCGGCGCGACTGGATCCTAGGGCAAATGCAAGCTCTCGGCGGCCCCGAGATGCTGGAAGAGATCGATGCGTACCCGAATTCCAGGCACTAGCGGAGTCCCCATGCGAGGCAAGCGCACGATCATTCTCCTGGCGGTGTTGACCACCATCGCGCTGATCGCAGGATACGTATGGCGCAGCTTTAAGCACTCGCCCGGCGTGACGCCTATCGCCGCCGGTCCGACATCGACTCCGGTCACCGAACAGACGTTGAGCCACGGCCGCTTCGAGAACTTTACGGTCTACGCTGCCAACGGCACACCCAGAGGCTTTGTGCTGTTGCTGTCGGGCGTCGATGGTTGGAATCAGGTCATGGCCGACATGGCAAGGCAGCTCGCGCGCCAAGGCGCGCTGGTAGCGGGAATCGACCTGGCGCAACTAGAAGCCAAGCTCGAGGCGGATGGCGCCGACTGCGTGTTTCCCGACGGTGATTTGGAAAATCTTAGTCATTTCGTCCAGGCCTATTATCGTCTGCCGACGTATTTGTTGCCCATAGTGACGGGGAAATCCGCAGGCGCTAGCCTCGCTTACGCGACGCTGGCGCAGGCGCCGGCGAACACCTTTGCTGGCGCGGTGAGCATTGGATTCTGCCCGGGCCTCGCATTGCATAAGCGCTTGTGCAAGAGCGCCGGCCTCGATTTCATCCCGCATGCGGGGGACAACGGCGTGGATCTCTTGCCGTCCAAGCAGCTTGGCAACTCGTGGGTCGTTCTGCAGGACGCGGAATTGCCGGCACCCACGGCGCCGGCGTGCGATACCGCAGCAATTCGCCGTTTCGTGGCGCAGGTACCCAATGCGCAGCTTGTTTCCGTGCCGGATACCGGCACGACCGGCGCGGCGCCGCCGCGCTGGGCACCGCAATTCGTCGCTGCGATCGATTCGCTCATGGCTCGAAATGCGCCGTCTCCGGCGTCGCTCGCACCCCAAGCGCTCGGCGATTTGCCCATTGTCTTGGTGGCGGCGCAGCCGGGCATCCCCCCCTCCGACGCGTTCGCCATCATGCTGTCCGGCGACGGCGGCTGGGCGGGCCTCGACCAGGAGGTGGCCGCGGCTCTGACCGCCAACGGCATTACGGTGGTGGGCCTGGATTCACTGCGCTATTTCTGGAGCGCCCGGACCCCGGAAGGATTGGCCGCGGATCTCGAGCGGATGATCGGCTACTATTTGACGGAACTCGGTAAGCAGCGCGTCGTCCTGATTGGCTATTCGCAAGGCGCCGACGTCTTACCGTTTGCGGTCAATCGTTTGACCGCGGCAACGCGGTCGCACATAGCCCTCACTGCCGTGATGGGGATGTCCGAGCACGCCTTGTTCGAATTTCACATGACGAGTTGGATCTCGGACGACAATTCAGGGCCGGCAACGCTGCCCGAAGTCGATAAGATCGTCGGTACACCCGTGCTCTGCGTATACGGTGCAGAGGAGAGCGACTCGCTATGTCCGAAATTGGATCCGCACAGGGTCACGATCGTTAAACTCGAGGGCGGTCACCACTTCGATGGCAACTACGCTGGGCTGGCGCGCACTATTCTTTCGTCAGCGCGGCATTGAGCCGTGCTGTGTCTCGACCGCGCTCGATCCGAGACCTCAAGAAGGCGCAGTCGAGGCTACGGCGCACATCTCCGAGCGGATGATAAACCGCCGGTTGAGCGGTGCTTCGAGCGAGAAACTACCGCCCCTTCCGGGCACCACGTCCACCGTCCAGCGGGTATGTGCCCAGAGAAGGAATTGCGCGCGATCCATCCAGAACTCGCAGCCCGCAATTTCGCCGACCTTCTCATCCACCCCACCCAATTTGAATTCGCCCACCTGGAAGCACATCGGCGCGCTGCCGTCGCAGCAGCCTCCCGACAAATGAAACATGATCGGCCCATGAGCCCGTTTCAATTCTTCGATCAACTGACGAGCGGCCGGAGTCACGCCAACGCGGCTGGGATCCATAGCGATGACAGTGCTCAAGCGCGACCTCCATGAACAATTGCAGCATGAACGGCGCACGGATCCCGTTTTATCGAGATCCGTGCGCCGATCGGCTGATGACCCTTGGATGCTAGAAAAATCCCAACGCCTTCGTGCTGTAGCTTACCAACACATTCTTCGTCTGCTGGTAGTGGTCGAGCATCATCTTGTGGGTTTCGCGGCCGATACCCGACTTCTTGTAGCCGCCGAATGCCGCATGCGCCGGATAGGCGTGAAAGCAGTTGGTCCACACGCGTCCGGCCTTGATACCCCGGCCAAAGCGGTAGGCCATGTTCAGATCACGCGTCCACACGCCGGAACCTAAGCCATACAGCGTGTCATTCGCGATCTCCAGCGCCTGCTCCGGGGTATCGAACGTCGTCACCGACACCACCGGACCGAAGATTTCCTCCTGGAACACCCGCATCTTGTTGTTCCCTTCGAAAACGGTGGGCTTGATGTAGTAGCCGCCCGCTAGATCTCCGGAAAGCTTATTGGCCACACCGCCGGCCAGCACCTTGGCGCCTTCCTTCTTGCCGATATCGATGTACGAGAGGATTTTCTCGTACTGATCGTTGGACGCCTGGGCGCCGATCTGAGTGCTCATTTCGAACGGATCACCCTGGCGAATGCTCTCCACGCGCTTGACCGCCTTTTCCATGA
>Ga0066790_10001428_pt1 | contig 10062 bp, 7 predicted proteins | sample OrgsoiDNA2013050_FD_70963 | JGI IMG/M metagenome (GOLD analysis project Ga0066790, IMG submission 70963) | Permafrost soil microbial communities from the Arctic, to analyse light accelerated degradation of dissolved organic matter (DOM) -... | ecosystem: Environmental > Terrestrial > Soil >...
AGGGGATGGACCATTGCTGGTTGGTGCCGCCGTCGCAGGTCCACAGGTCGAGCTGGGTGCCGTTGGCGGTGTTGGAGCCGGGGTCGTCCAGGCATTTGCCGGAGGCGGGGTTGACCAGGGTGCCGTTGGTGGCCTTCCATTGCTGGTTGGCGCCGCCGTTGCAGGTCCATAGCTCGATGTTTGTGCCGTTGCTGTAGTTGGCGCCGGTGATGTCCATGCACTTGCCGTAGACCTGCAGGGTGCCGTCGGAGGCCACCGTCCATTGCTGGTTGGAGCCGCCGTTGCAGTCCCACATCTGGATCTTGGTGCCGTTCGCGGTGGACTGGCCGTTGTCGTCCACGCACTTGGCACTGTCGTCACCGGCCGTGATCGGGCCGGTGGAGCCGTTGCCGCCGCCCCCTGGGGTGACGGACAGGTTGTCGAACTGGTCGGTCTGGTAGCCGTTGGTGCCGAAGCCGACCATGCCGGTGGAGTAGGTGGAGTCGGTGACGGTGCCGACGGTGGTGCCGTTGATCGCGGCCGAGATCGAACTGCCGCTGAAGGTCAGCGCCAGCTGCCGCCAGGTGCCGGTGCCCGGCGCGGCCACCGTGCCGCTGGCCAGCGTGACCGTCTGGCCGCCGCTGTTGCTGCGCACGATCGACCAGGCGCCGGTGTTGGACAACTGCAGGTAATACTCGTTGGCCGCGGGCGGGTAGTAGCCGATCTGGGAGCCGGCCCGGCCGATCAGCTGGACCGCGCCGGCCTGCTCCATCAGCGCGTCGGCGGAGACGGTGTAGTTGGTCCAGTTCGGCGAGCCGCCGATGGTGAAGGGGCTGGCGTTGCTGTCCCATTCGATCGGCGTGACCGGGGCCTGCTGCTGCAGGCACTGCCCGGTCCGGCCGCCGGCGCACGGCTCGACCTCGAACGCGCCCTGCACCTGCGACAGGTAGGGCGGCTGCTGGCCGGCGGTGTCGCTGTCGAAGTTGTCCGAGTACGGCAGCGCCAGCGATCCCTGGGCGGGGGAGGCCGCGGTGCCCTTGCCCTGCCCGGTGGTGGTGGTCAGCGAATACACGTAGCCGGGCTGCAGGGTGAGGGAGAAGCTGCCGTTACTCGGAGTGATTTCGGTGGAGTGCACGAACCAGGTCGACGGGTCGCTGGAGTTCACATTGGTGCTCCACACGTGCACGGTGCCGGTGGACAGCCCGCCGGTAATGGTGTAGTTGACGGTCTGCGCGGCGGAGGCCTGCGTGGTCTCGATGATCGAGCTCCAGTCCGATCCGCCGGGTGACTTGAGCGTGACGTAGCTGCCGTTGCTGCCGCTGCCGCCCAGGTAGCCGCTGGCGGAGTCGATGTAGGTCCAGCCCGGGGCGGTGAACTGGGTGGTCTGCGCGGTGACCCAGGCCTGCTTGCCGACCGAGTACCAGCCCGACCACGGCTGGTTGGCCAGGATCAGCCCGTCGGTGTCGTACGGGAAACCGGGGTAGAGGGCGGCGACGATCGGCCAGTTGATGGTCGCGGTCATCTTCCCGTCGATGTAGTCCCTGTTGTCGGCCCGGGCCATCGCGGCCGCCCCGTTGTTGTAGTCCTGCGATCCGTTCTCGCTGGCCCACAGCGGCTTGCCGGTGGCCACCGCGTTCGAGCTGCTCGGGCAGGAGGTCTCGGAACTCATCCACCCGCAGGGGTAGTGGGAACCGACGATCTGCACCGCCTGGGAGAACGCGCTGTTGGACACCAGGTCGTTGGCGACGGTCCAGTCGGTGTCCGCGCCGACGATCTGCACGGCGGAGTACCCGTCGGCGTTCAGCGTGGAGCGCAGCTGCTCATACCAGCCGATGTTGTAGCCGCGTTCGTTCCAGCCGCCCAGGTAATTGATCGTCAGGCCGTGCGACTTCGCGCAGCCTAGCCAGCTCACCAGGTAGTTGATCATGTCGGTGGACCAGAAGTTCCCGCTGCCGATCCACCCCGGCGCGCCCCAGGCCAGCCCGTACAGCTTGATCGCCGGGTTGCGCGCCTTGGCCTGCTCCATCAGCTGCCACTCATACCCGGCGTTACAGCTGACGGCGCCGCGGGAATGCTCGATGCTGGACTCCGACCCGTCGGTGGAGTTGGTGTCGCCGCCGATCTCCACCTTCAGGATCTGCAGGTCCGCACCGTAACCGGGCTTGAACAGGTAATCAAGGATCTGCTGCTGCTGGGCGGCCGGGTAGTCGCTCAGCAGCCGGGAGTTGCCGCCTCCGCCGCTGATCGCCCCGATTCCGTCGAACGTCCGGCCCCCCTGGGTGCCGTTGACGGTGATCCCGGTCGTCGCGGCGTGCGCGGGGGCGGTCACGGCTACCAGAGCGCTGGTGACGGCCAGCGCGAGGCCCGCCAGCAGCGCGAAGACACGGCGCGGCCCGGGCGCGCCGGTGATGCGGCGTCGTTTCATCTCATGATCCTTCTTGGCGCGGTGGCGGGCAACCACCGTCCGTTCGGCCAGAATGCTCTTGATTTTTCCGAACGGACGGTGGTGTCACCTTTGCGGATGGGTGAATGGTCAGCGGGGGGTGAAGTCCTGGTTGGTGCCGGGGGCGTTCTTGCATGGCCACTGGTCGAGTTGCTGGCCGGTGTTGCTGCCGGCGCCGTACACGTCCAGGCACAGGCCGCTGCTGGAGTTCTGGAACTGCCAGGAGCCGTCGGACTGCTGCTCTGGTTTCCACATGCTGCCGGACGCGCCGCTGACGGGCTGCTGGACGATGTCCGGGGTGCCCTGGGCGGTGGAGTTGCCGGCCACGGTCACGTCGTCGCCGGAGTTCTGGGCCTGGAGCTCGCCGTAGCCGCCGGAGACCGGGACGAACTGGAACTGCTGGTTGGACTGGCCGTTACAGGTCCACTGATCGATCGCCGCGCCGGACGCCGTCGTGTTCCCGAACACATCCAGGCACAGGCTGTCGTTGGCGACCACCAGCCGGTGATACCCGGACGGGAACCCGCCGCCGGACGGCTGGATGCCGACCTGACTGATGACTTGCTGCGCGCCGGATGGCCAGTTGTAGCCGCTGACCTGGACGTTATTGGTGAGGACGTTGTTGTGCGGGGAACCGGTGGCCACCTCGGTGGCGCCGCCGTTGTACCAGTTGCCGGAGAAGGTGCTGTTGTCGGTGTTGTTGTTCGGGCTGGCGTTGGTGAACGCCCATACCCCGGCGTCCTGCACGACGTTGTTCGAAACAGTGAGGTACCGAGAGCCCTCGTCGAGGTACAACGCGACGGTGCTGTTGTTGTTGTACATGTAGTTGTCCTCGATCACCGTGCCCGGGTTGGCGGACAGGTTGTAGATGCTGCCGCCGTCATGCATCACGTTCTTGGTGTCGAAGATCAGGTTGTAAGAGACCGTGTTGTTCTTCAGCGTCGTGGGCGTGGTGTAGATGGGCTGGTAGTTGTAGGTACCGCGGTTGACGTAGTCCTGGCTGCCGCCGGGGTCGTTGATGCCCCAGCCCCAGCCGATGTCGATGCCGTCGTAGGGCAGGTGGTCGACCTGGTTGTGGGTGATCGTCGCGCTGGTGACGTAGGTGGACAAGATGGCGGAGACTTCCTTGTAGTCCGTCCCCACCCCGGTCACGTGGTTGTCGCTGATGGTGATGTTCTGGTTGGTCATCGCCGGATTGCTCGGGTGGTGCGCGCCGGGCTCGATCCCGCCGACCACGAGTCCGTTGGCGGCGTCCTCAGTGAACGTGTTGCCGGTAACGGTGATGTTGCTGGCGCCGAGGCCGACTCCGCTGGCGGTGGCGTCAGCGTCGTTCCCCACGCCCAGCCCGACCTCGCCGAGGTCGGTGAACGTGTCGCCGCTGAAGGTGATGCCGGTGGCCGCGGAGACCTGCACGGCGGCAGGTATCTGGGCCCAGGTGTTGCGGGTGGCCTCGAAGAGCTGACAGCCCGAGCTACAGGTGCTGAGCCAGTTTGACGGCATGGTGTAGCTCTGCACGAGGTGCGCGCCGTTCTGCTGGTCGGCGTACCCGGTAGAGCCGCTGGGCCCGAGCCAGGTGGTCCCGGAGAACGTCATGTTGCTGAACGACAGCCCGCTGACCGGGCTGCTGTAACTACCGCTGACTTGCAGCAGAACCTGCTGCTTCGGCAGCTCGATGTCGAGATTGTTCGGGTTCTGCTCCGAGGCCGCCTTGTAATACAGCTCACCGGTCGCCGAGTCCAGATACCATTGTCCCGCCTGCTGGAGGAACGCGTAGTTGTTCTCCAGGTACATCGTGCCGCCCTCGAACGGCGCGTTCATCGTGTCGTAACCCCACGTATTGTTGTCCCACCCGGGCTGCTGCATCGTGATCGTGCCGCCGCTGATCGACTGCACCGTGGCGTACCGGTCGGTGAACGAGTCGACGCTCTCCACCTCGATCTGGTTCTGGTCGGTCGTGCTGTCCAGATAGCTGAGCGATGAGCTGGTGAAGGTCAGCCCGGTCTGGGTGAAGGCGAAATCGGAGCGGGGCACCTGGAGCGCCGCCCGGGGCGCCTCGGCACCGTTGACGTACAACTGGCGCGAGTTCACCCCGGTGCCGACGCTGGCCACCCAGATGTTGTTCGCCTGATTCTGCACCGTCCACCCGGTCACCTGCTGGGCGCCGGTCATGACCGCGGGCTGACCGGCTGCCGCCGCGTAGGTGATGGTGTGACCGTTCTGGCCGGCGTCGGCGCTGGTGAAGCGCAGCGGCCGGGTCAGCCGGTACGTCCCGGCGGCCATGTGCACGACGACGTCCGAGCTGGCTGACAACTGGTGTGCCGCCTGCTGGGCCTGCTCCATGATGGCGAACGGCCGCTGAGCCGTCCCGTCCGCTGCCGCCTCGGCGCCCCCGGTTCGCGGCGCCACGTAGAGATTGGCGACGCTCGGGGTGGACGCGCTGCTCGCGGTCGCAGTGCTCGCGATCGCGGCGGGGGCCAGGGCGCCGGCCAGCAGCGCGAGACCGGTGACACCCACCGCCCAGCCACCGCGAGGCCTTCTGAGCATGGACATGGTCTTCCTCCTTTGAAAACGCCGACGGCCCAGTGGTCTGGCGTGGGCGCCCGGCCGCCGCGGGACTGTAGCGCCAACGCCGGTATGTGACCGGACACGAAATCCTTGCGTTACAGCGCCTGAGCGGCTGATCAGGAGTGCTGCCATTGTGAGCGTTAACAACGTGGTCGTCAACGTGCCAGCGTGCTGTATACGCGAGCCGCTACCGCCTGCCGTCGCGCGATCTGGCGGCACCCGTATCGCCGCAGCGCAGGACGCCTGAGCGGCCCGGCGAAAGTTTCATTTCGGCAGTGAGCCGGCGTCTCCGGGTTCCGGGTGGGGCGTTAGCCGAACGCGCGGCGCTGGATTTCGCTCCGGTAATCCTCGAGGGTGTTGTCCAGGTGCACGGACGTGGCCTGTGCGGCTGCTTTGGGATCCTCGTCGCGGATCGCGGGATAGATCGCCTCGTGTTCGCCGACAGCGGCGTCCGCGTCGCCACCCACTCCGCGCGCAAGCCGATGACGCTGGCCTTCGAAGGGTACGAAGATGTGATCGAGGTTGGTGGGGAGGATCTTGACCGCCTCGCGTACCACGGTGCGGCTGGCGCCAAGGCGGGAAGCCAGATCCATCTCCGTGGGCACCCGGTCCTGGATGCAGCGCGAGATCACTGATCAGCTGCAGGATCTGCTCCGCTATCAGCTCGTAGCGGAGCCAGTAGACGCCGGATGCATCACGCCCGCCGGCAAGTGCCTCCCCGCGGCTGCTTGTCAAGGGGCACCTTCCACGGCTTCTACCCTCCACCATCACCGGCGCGTGCGCATACGCAGCCGTCCTCCTGGCCGCGCGACCTTCATATTCATATTTCATCTTGATATATAAATAGATAGCACTTATATGTCTCAAATACGGATAAATAGGACCTAGTAACATTCTCCTCGTGATGACCGGAGACTACGGAAATAACTCGCCTATGACCTTGACGTGAACGCCCTACTTGCCCCTAGATTGTGCTTACGGTCCACTCGTCGGAGCGGCTGCCGACGGGCGGATCGGCTCTGGACGCGCTCGAAAGGTAGGAAGAATAAGTAGTACACATTAGGCGATCTCTGTTGTCCTGCCGTCGTGCAGGCGCAGAGGCGACTGCACGACGTAGTGAAGGTGCTCCTGCCGAAAATTCCTCCGTCGTAGCCTCTGACCTGCAGCTTTAAGGATGGCCTGGGACCGGTCACGCGGCTCGTTCGTACTCGTGCTTCAGGCCGCCGAGGACCTTGCGGCGGCGTATCCGCGCTGCCGCAAGGTCAGACCCACCGAAGCGGGCCAGGACGGCGGGAGTGAACATGGTCAGCGCGCTGACGCGGGGGCCGGCCAGGGCGGGTATCTCTGGTGCCGGGCTGGACCGCGGATAGCGTGTTTCCCCATGCCGGCATAAGGTCCGCAGCGCCAGTGAAGGGGCCTGATCCTTTGCCGACACGGACTTACGGGCTGCGGTCACCGCGGGGTCCCGGCCGCCAGTTCCGCCCATACCGCCTCTGGCACTGGCTCAGCCAGCATATGCACGGCCTGGTCTACCTCGCCTGCGATCCGCATGCCGGCGACTACTGATACGACCGACGGGTGGCGCAGGGGAAACTGCAGGGCAGCGACAGGAAGGCGCGTGCCGTGCCGCTCGCAGATACCCGCGAGCGTCCGGGCCCGGACGAGAACCTCCCTAGAAGGCTGCCCGTAGCTGAAATGCGCGGACAGCGAGGGCTGATCTTCGGCGAGAAGTCCGGAGTTGAACGGCGCGGCAGCGATCACATCGACCCCGTGTTCCGCGCACGTGGCCAGCAGGGGGGCGCCCGACCGGTCCAGCAGGGTCCATCGGCCGGCCAGCATTATCACGTCCAGGTCGGTCTCGCGGACCATGCGCAGCAGCGGCTGCCATTGGTTCATGCCGGCACCGACGGCACCGATCACTCCCTGGTCACGCAGTTCGGCGAGGACGGGGATCGTGCTGGTGACCGCCTGGTCCATATACTCGTCCGGGTCATGAACGTAGACGATGTCGATCCGGGAGACGCCGAGCCGGTCAAGGCTCTCCTCGAGGCTGCGGAGCACCGCGTCCCGGCTGAAGTCAAAGCGCCGTAGCAGGTCGTCAGGCACCGCGAAGCCCCCGGCTGGCAGGTCGGACCCCGTTGGCGCCGGGTTGGGCTCAAGCAGCCGCCCGACCTTGGTGGACAGGATGTAGGCATCGCGGGGCCTGCCGGCGAGCGCCGTACCGAGCCGGCGCTCGGAGAGCCCGAGACCGTAGTGCGGCGCGGTGTCGAAGTAGCGCACGCCGCGGTCCCATGCGGTATCGACGGCCATCCGCGCCTCATCATCGGATGTCTCGGTGTAAAGATTGCCGAGGGATGCGCCGCCGAAGCCGAGTTCGGTGACGGCCAGGCCATGCAGCAGGCGGGTCTTCATCACGCGCTCGTCCGGTACCAGTGTGCGGCGGAGCCGCCGAGCACGGCGGCCCGGCCGGCGGCGGCCAGCTGGCTGAGCGCCGGATCGAGCGTTGCCTGCACCGTGGCGTAGCCGGCGGCCAGCAGACAGACTGGCCAGTCGGAGCCGGCCATCGTGCGCTCGGTGCCGAAGCAGGCCAGCACATGGTCGATGACCGGCGCCAGGTCAGCCTGGGTCCATGAGGCCCAGTCCGCCTCGGTGACCAGCCCGCTCACCTTGACGGCCACGTTGGGCCGTTCCGCCAGCCGCGCCAGGTCCGCCCTCCAGGCGCGCAGGTCCCCGGAGACGATCGGCGGCTTGCCGGCGTGATCCAGGACGAACCGTACGCCCGGCAGGGCGGCGGCCGTACCGGTGACCAGCGGCAGCTGCCACGGCGAGACCACTACGTCAAAGGCGAGCCCTGCCTGGGCCACGGCGGTGAGCCCGTTCCGTACTCCGGGCCTGGCCAGGTAGCGAGGGTCGGGCTCCGCTTGCAGCTGGTGGCGGACGGCCACCAGCTTGCCGCCGCCCGCTGCCGTGCGCAGCGCGGTGAGAGAACGGCGGACGTCCGGCCCGTCCAGGTCGACCCAGCCGACTACGCCGGCGAGCCTCGGGGTGGTCGCGGCCAGTGCGAGCAGGTCGAGCGTCTCACCGGTGCTGTCGCTTGCCTGGACGACCACGGCGGCGTCCGTGCCGTGGTCGTCCAGAACGCTTTCCAGTTCGGGCAGCAGGAAAGACCGCTGCAAAGCGGGAAACTGCGCAGTCCAAGGCTGCGGCCGCGCTATCAGGTCCCACAGGTGCACGTGGGCGTCGATAACGGTCACGTGCGCGGGCGCAGCCGCAGGCCGGCCATGCCGCTGTCGGCCGCTAGCTCGGCACCGGTCGTCGATCCTGTGCGGCGGAAGGCGAGATAGAGCACCGCGTGGGCGACCTCGTCCGCGGTGACCAGCCTGCCATGCGGCTGGCGCGCCTGCAGCGCGGCGCGCTCGGCCACCGGATCGGCCGCGCTCTCAAGTAGCCGGCCTGCCCACGGCGTCTCGGCGGTGCCGGGGTTGACGGCGTTGACCCGGATGCCGTCCGGCATCCCGTCGGCCGCCATCGAGCGGGTCAGCGCGGCCACCGCGCCCTTGCTAGCTGAGTACATCGCTCGCCGCGGCAAGGCCGGCGGTCGCCGCGACCGAGCAGGTGTTGACGACCGCGGCGTGGGACGAGGCTCGCAGCGCGGGCCAGGCGGCGCGGCAGACCCGCGCAGTTCCGACGACGTTCACGGCGAGCATGCTGCGCACTCCTCATCCGAGGCGTCCTCGACTGTCCCCTGGGCGCCGATGCCCGCGTTGTTCACCAGGATGTCCAGGCCGCCGAGCGAATCCAGTGCCCCGGCAACGGCCAAGCGGACGGCGCCGTCGTCGGTGACGCTGGCCGTGACGTAGCCGATCCCGGCCGGCCGGGCGTCCGGCGCTCGGGTACCAGGTCGAGCACGACCACAGCGGCGCTTTCCGCAGCGAACATAGTGGCAATGCCAGGCCGAGACCAGATGCCCCGCCGGTCACCAGCGCCTTCAGCCCTTTGAGCTATACGGGCGATGTTCATAGGCTGTCCCCGGGACGGTCGAAGGGGCTCGCGTAGGACGGCTTCCGGGCACGCATCGCCAGGCTCAGGGTCAGGCGGACGCGCGTGGAAGCGGGCAGGCGCACCGTGAACCATGGCCCGCGGACATCCGCGCGACGCTCGGTAACGGCGGGGTCGCCGTGCCCGTAGTCATAGAGGTCGCCGAGCCAGGAACCGTCCTCACACGCGGTGTAGCGCACGTCCTTGATCGTGTGCTCGGCGAACGCCCCGGCCTGGACGATGACACGGCGTTCGTCCTCCGCGTCGAGGTTGACGAGCTCGACCACGGTGGCCTCAGGCACGATGCTGGATACCAGGGCGGCAACCCCTGGCGGCAGGCCGGGACGGCGGCGGATGGCGTCGTAGTAGCGGACCCGGGCCTGCTGCAGTCCGCCGTTGTAGATGACTTGCGGGCCGCCCCAGGTGAGCTGCACCAGAGCCTCGGTAACGACCGGATTTGACTGCTGCCACAGGTGAATGTCGGCTTCCGCGACGTCACCGCTGCGGTAAGCCAGCATGCGGGCGAGCCGGTGACGTGCCTGGGCCTGCGCCGCAGCCAGGATCTTCTCCGGGTAGTCCGGATTGTCGCCGGCCAGGAACGTGAACCACGGCTCTTCGTGCCCGGCCTCCTCCTTGCTGCGGAAGGAGCGAACCGTCCGCCAGTCGTATCCCGACCGTTCGCGCAGGTCCTCAAGCCGCTGCCGGTCGGCCGGGTCACTGGTGTGGTGCCACAGGGCCACCGGGATAGATGGCAGAACCGGGTTGTAGTCGAACCAGCCCCGGTCGCTGTACCGGTACGGGACGAGCAGCGTCGGCACGGTCACTGCCGGTCCCAGCTGCGGGCACCACTTGGACGTAATGGAAGAGTCTGATTCGGTGAAGGCCATCACCGTGCCGCGGGCGATGACCGCATCCAGGGCCGGGCGCACCAGGTGCAGGTAGCCGTCGTCTCCGGTCACGGTCGCGGCGGCCAGCGCGGCCACGGCGGCAGCGGAGCCGACGCTGTACCAGCCGTGCGGCCAGGACCACCCGTAGTG
>Ga0066790_10001430_pt1 | contig 10053 bp, 9 predicted proteins | sample OrgsoiDNA2013050_FD_70963 | JGI IMG/M metagenome (GOLD analysis project Ga0066790, IMG submission 70963) | Permafrost soil microbial communities from the Arctic, to analyse light accelerated degradation of dissolved organic matter (DOM) -... | ecosystem: Environmental > Terrestrial > Soil >...
CGTGGCCGCCCCCAGTCCCAGGCCGCTGCGCTGGGAGCGGAAGAGGCTTTCATAGATCGCATAGAAAATGGGCACGATAAAGAACAGAATAAAGAGCACTCCGAAAGGTAAGATAAACAGGTAAGGCGTCAGCGCGCGACGGCGCAGCGCTGACGACCGCGCGGAAGGGGAAGAGGCCGATGCAAGAGCCATAGCATATGCTCCTCTCTCAATCTAAAAAGTAGTACTCCACCGCCAGGAGTCTCACAGGGAAAGCACTGAAGGAACAATAGTAACTGGTACTGCCGTATGTCGGTTGGGAGAGCGAGCGGCCCTGGTAAGCAAGAGGCGCTCGTCGTGGCAGCGACCTCCCAGGCCGAAGCATAGCCTGGCCTGGGAGGTCGTCCGCGCAGCATCCCACACGGGCAACAGCATGAAGCTACTGACTGACACTAAAGCCTTGCTTTTGCATAAAGGTAACGGTACTCTGCTGGGTTGCAGCCAGAGCGCTCGAGAGCGTCCCCTGACCGTTAACCACATTGGCAAAATTGTTCCCCATATCGGTATAGACCTGGTTGATGGTTGGTCCCCACTGGAAATTGACGTTCACCTGGGTAGAGCCAGCTTTGAAGATCGGACCGATATTCTGGTTGCCATAGAAAGGCTGCGGGCTATTCAACAACGGCGAGTCAAGGGATGCCTGATGGGCCGGGAAGTTTGATGAGGACTTGATCATCACGTCGATACTCTGCTCATTGGTATTGAGCCAAGTCGCGAACTCGGTCGCCTCTTTGGGGTGCTTCGAGCTCTTGAACGTTACCGTAGTGGAACCGCCCCAGTTGCCATTGGTGGTCTGGCCTGCCTGCCACTGGGGAGTCGGGGCCACGCGCCACTTCCCAGACGCCTGTGGAGCATTCGTCGAGATCGTAGCAGCGCCCCAGGATGCAGAGATCCAGGTCGCTACAGTGCCGGTCTGCAACTCATGATACCAGCCGTTGACAAAGTCCGGATCGGTCTTGACCAGCTTCTTGTCGAGCAACCCCTGCCAGTAGGTTGCAACCTGCTGAGCACTGGAGTTATTGATAGAGACTTTCCAGGACTGCCCGTTAATGCCGAACAGCTGTCCGCCCGCCTGCCACATCAAGCCGGTGAACCATCCCGGCTCTTTGGGCGGAAAATCAGTGATGTATTCGTTGGGGTCAGCCGCGTGCAGCTTCGCCGCGTCGTCGGCGTACTCCGCCCAGGTGGTAGGCACCGAGAGGTGATACTTCTGGAAGATGTCGGCCCGATAGAACATAGCCAACGGACCAGTATCCTGCGGAATGGCGTAAACGGCATTGCCGATCGTCACCTGGCTCCAGGTCCACGGCACAAACTGATCCTTTATGGATGCAGCACCGTATTGGGACATATCGACCAGCGAACCCGTCGTCTCGAACGTCGGCAGCAACTGGTACTCGACCTGGCCAAGATCGGGCTCGTTGTTGGCCTTAATGGCGGTAAACAGCTTGTCGTATTCAACGGGGCCAGCACCGACATTGTTGACCGTGACGTGAATGTTGGGATGGCTCTTGTTGAAGTCGGCGACCGACTTATCGATGCCTGGTACCCAGGACCAAAAAGACAGGTTCACAGGGCCGCTTGAAGTGCTGCTGCTGCTTCCTGAACTGGAAGTGCTCGTGCTGCCGCCACAGGCGGCGAGGGGTGCCAGTACCAGTAACATGATACTCGCAATAGCGAGCTTTGGCGCACAGTTGCGTAGAGAGGAGAGAAGCCACATTGCCTGAAGCCTCCTTTGGGCAGGAAATAAAGATGACAATGACACTCGTCGTCAAAGCTACGTCAATCAACACAACAGTCGAAAACTAGTGAGGTCGTATCCACGAGGATGGATGAGAACGTTCTCTTCCCATCTCTGCGTAACCTCGTCGTAACGCGCTACACGGCCAACTTCTCTGTCATGAAAAGGGAGAATTTCTTACTATCGACAGTATACCCTATCCTCCTTTCAACTACAATCTTTACGCTCGGTTGTTGGGGTTATTCACAAGTCATCTTGCATCGTCACTCACCTCTATACGGTCCCGTTGAGCCACATATCACAATCTCTGACCGCAAGAGCGTCGTCACCAGCGCGCGCCGCCGGGGGTGGTCCCTACCCCAAAAATCTCTCATCTGAAAAAACCGGTTTTTATAGATAGTAGTGAACGTGAGTTCATGGAGTGAGCAGCGAAACTAGCAAGAGGAAGTAAAAACAACGAGCAGAGCTGCTCGTTGTGAAATAGAGAATGGTATTATTTGCGCGTCGCTTTGCGGGCCTTCTCATCAGGTTTGCGAGCTTTATCATCAGGTTTACTCTCAGCCTTGCGCGTCTTCTCGTTATTCTTGCCCTCAGTTTTAGAAACTTTATCAGCGGACTTGTTCTCAGCCTTGCGCGCCTTATCGCTGCTCTTGCCCTCATCTCCGGGAGCTTTATCATCGGCCTTGCGCGCCTTATCGTCGGTCTTGCCTTCATCTTTTGGTTGCTTCTCTTCGCTTTTAGGGGCTTTATCGTCGCTGCCCTCGCGGCGCACAAGCTTGAAGAAACGGCTCTCTTCGCCGCTCGACGTTTGCTCTTGATAAAGCAAGGCAAGCTGCTTCTCATCAAACTGCTTGAAAAACGCGTCCCAGGTGATCTCTTCCAGAGATTCGGCACCGCTATAGCCCGGAAAGTCGATGCGCAGGAGACCGACATCGCCATCGCGCTCCGTGCGCTTGACAGCTACCGGTTTGCCACCACGTGCCTCAGCCCATTTTTTGATTGTAGTATGATTGATCGTAGTTTTCGCTTCGCCAGCCATGAACCATCCCTTTTCTACTTGACTATGCGCTTTCTAAATTGGCGCAATCACCGTCGAAACAACGATTGCGCCAGCACAGAGTTCCTCTTCAATTACGCGCTACCCACGGGTTCAAGTTTCACTTGCATTGAAGTAGCTCCTTTTCATGAATTACGTAACAATAGTTACGTAATTTCGTTATTTCAGACACATAAGGTACACGCTTTGCCTGTGGAATTCGTTTCTCAAGCATACGGGAATTAAGCAGCAAACAGTGAAACTATGCCGAACGGTTGAAACGCCATGCACCGCAGATGCATGGCGTTTCAACCGTTCGGCTTCACTTATTTTCTCTTAGCAGGGCACGCGTCCCCAGACGGTAAGCAGCAACAGCATACTGTAAACATCATCGGAAAACATTTCGGCCATCATCTCTTGATAAGACCGGTCGAAGTCTTCCTCGCTGATCAGCCCGGTCTTTAGTAGGAGCGATTTCGCCATATCTATAGCGATCGAGCCGTCCTGGAACCAATCAGCGCTGTCCGGCGTGCCGACGGACATATCGACCAGCCCCATCCCTACTGAACAGGTATATCGTTTGTTATGCCAGTGCTGCCTTCTCTGCTGGCGGCCTGCTCCCCAGCGTCCAGAGCAGCAACGCCACGGCGACGATCAGCAGACCGACAACGGTTATGACGATCTGCAGCATCATCCCTATAAAAGCCAGCAGCAGGCCCGCAGCGGTAATGATGGGCCAGAGGCTTGGCGCTGTCTGACGCGAATAGGTGGCGAGCAGCAGCTCTTCGGCCCGCGCCTCGTACGCGGCAGCATCGGCCTCCCTGGCGAGCAGGAGTTGATCGATTGTCTCATGCAGAATGCGCGCATCGAAGGGCTTGGTAAGATATTTTAGCTTTGTGGCGACCGCTATATTTTGTGTAAGCGGGGGCGGATATTCCCACGCCAGCAGAATGGTGGGTACGGCGGAGAGCAAGGGATGGGTAAGTATAGCGTGGGCGGACGCGAGGAACGTGCGATCCCGACCCGCGTTGCCATCCAGATCAAGCACAAGAAGATCCACCTGCCGGGCGTCAAAAGAGAGTACGTGTGCAGGCGAGCTGGCTTCAATTACATGCATACCGCGATGTTGTAATCCCAGGGCGACCAGTCGGCGCAGCGACGAGTCGGCTTCGACGAGGAGGACCGTTGACGGCTTCCCTTGCGACATGTAAGCTTCTCCATGCTTGAACTGGACGATTTTCGGTCATTCTTATGTTGAGCATAACGGCTACACATTACAAAGCCTTTACACCCTAGGGTACATACCTTACAGCCACCTGAACAAGCGCCCATTCTCTGCTCCACCTTCTCTCGCGAACGCGTTTAGGATATACTTGATAAGTGGAGAGAATGCCAATCAAGAGTGTAAACAAGGAGCAACTCGATGCGCATCGCATTGCTATCGGATATTCACGGCAATACCCTTGCCCTCGACGCCGTACTGGCCGATATCGCGGAGCAAGGGGGCGTTGATAGATACTGGATTTTAGGTGATTTCTCGTCCATGGGCTACGATCCCGTGGGCGCGTTAGAGCGGATCACGAAACTGCCCAACGTCGCCTTTGTGCGGGGCAATCACGACCGCTATACGGTTACAGGCGAGCGGCCTGGACCCACATTGGAGCAGGCGCAGGCGAACCCCCACCTGCTGCCATTCCTGCTGGCGATGGCGGAGAATCTGGCCTGGACGCAGGGACAGGTGCGTGCCAGCGGCTGGTGGGACTGGTTTACACAATTGCCACTCGAACAGCGCCTGACGCTGCCCGACGGAACGCGTCTGCTGGGCGTTCATGCCGCCCCTGGCCTCGACGATGGGCCGGGTATCATCCCGCTTTTAAGCGATGAAGAGCTGCTCACCCTGCTCAAGCCAGCCGAGGCCGATCTGGTCATCGTCGGGCACACACATGTCCCTCTGGATCGTACAGTCGAGCAGGTGCGCATCTTCAACCTGGGCAGCGTGAGCAATCCGCTACGGGAGCGCCTGGAGGCTACATACGCGCTATTGAACGCCGATGAAAGTGGACACACTATAGAACTGCGCTACGTCGATTACGATCATAACGCCGTCATCGAGGAATTACAACGCGTCGGCCACCCGACCGCGCATTTCCTGGCAAAGTTCATGCGTGGAGAGATGATGCCACCGTGGGCACGGCAGGCGAGGGGCTAGTTCATATTTTCGCCAGCTTGTAGCCCACATCCGGCACGGTCAGGATATAGCGAGGGTGGCGCGAATCGGACTCGATCTTGCGGCGCAGGCGACTGATATAGACCCAGATGAAATCTATGTCGCGGTTATACTCCGGCCCCCAGACCTTTTCGAGCAGCAGTTCGTGCGTGACAACCATGCCGACGTTTTGAGCCAGCACGCTCAACAGCTTATACTCCGTGCGGCTCAGCTGTACAGACGCGCCGCTGATCGTCACCAGGTGCTGCGCGTGATCGATAACGATCTCGCCCGTCGTAAAGATGCTCTGCGTCGGAGCCTGTTCGCCAGCATTGCCTTGACGGCGCAGGAGTGCGCGCACACGGGCCAGCAGCTCTTTCATACCAAACGGCTTCAGCACCAGATCATCGCTGCCCATATCGAAGAGATGCACGCGCTCATCTTCGTCGCAATCATCGCAGAGCATAATCACAGGGATCTGTGAGAATTCGCGCAGGCGCTGCAGTAGCTCGACGCCGCTCATATCCGCCAGATGCGTAGCGAGCAGAATTAGATCGGGTTCCTCCAGATCAAGCTGGCGCAAAAACTGCACGCCGTGATTGACCGTATGCACGCGATACTGCTGCTCCTCCAGATTGGCGCGCAGATAGCGGGTCAGGCGGGCATCGTTTTCCGCCAGCAGCACCTTCACGCGCTTATCCTGTTTCAGCAACAGCGCCCGCGAGGGCGTCTTCTGTAAGGTGGGGGCATTGGCGGACGCGTCGGGAAGCAGTGCCGGGACCGTTTGAGCGGATGCAGAGAGATGCGGAGTAAGGGGCAGCGTAAAATAAAATGTGGAGCCCTGTCCCGTGCCCAGCGAGTCCGCCCATATCTTGCCGCCATGCGCCTCGATTGTTGCGCGGGCCGAAGCCAGGCCGAGGCCGCTGCCACCGGGGCGCTCCTCACCCTGTGGCACGCGATAGAAGCGATCGAAGATAGGGTCCAGATGCTCCGACGCGATGCCGATGCCCTCGTCGGATACGCTCACGCGCAACTCAATATCGTTGGCCTCCAGGCGAATCGTCACGGTCGTTCCGGGCTGCGAATACGTCACGGCGTTATTGAGCAGGTGGTTGAGCGCCTGCTCGACGCGCACAGCATCACAGACAACCGGCGGAATATCAGGGGGGATATCGAGCAGAAAATAGTAATCAGATGCATGCTTATGCCAGCGCCTGACCAGTTGCTGCAAGAGTTCCGCCAGACGCACCTGGGCCAGGCGCAGGGGCTGCGCGCCCGCGTCGAGACGCCACACATCCAGCAGCGTATTGAGGACATCGTGGAGGCGATCGGATTGCGTATCAATCATCTGCAGCATCTCGCGCTGCATCGCCGCATCCCAACGGGCCGAGCTGCCGAGCAACGTCGTAGCGCAACCCTTGATAATCGCCAACGGCGTCTTGAGTTCGTGGGCGGCCAGCGCCAGCGTCTCGCCACGCGACTCAACCAGCGAGCGCTCCAGCGTAATATCATCGAAGAGAATGCCGCGCCCGAGCAGAGCGCCTTTATTGTCGCGCACCGGGAAACTGCGCACGCGCAGCCAGCGCACAGCGGCATCGGCCAGTGAAAGATCCGTCGAGAAGTCCTCATCGGGATGCTGCCAGACGTGATCTAGCTCGGGACGCGCAATCTGTGGTTCAGCGGCAAGAGAGAGCAGGTGTTTGCGTACATCGAAATCCTGGGCGGCGACGAGATCAGACTTATTGACGCGCAGCAGGCGCAACGCACTAGAGTTCGTATAGAGCACGCGCTGCTGATTGAGCAGCATGAAGCCGCTGCTCATGCTGGCACATACCTCAGCGAGCACATGATATTCGCGTGTAAAAGCGGCTGGCACCATCTCTGTATCATTAGCCGACGCCTGTCCCGTTGACAACGTATCGTCTGGAACAAAGCGCCTGTTGGGAATTTTGCTGGTGTCACCCGCACCACTCGTGGAGTCCATCCGCATGCTACCCTTTCTCCCGCCTGTTTGCTTTGTTTGTTGGCTACTTCTATTCTAGCAAAAAAAGTCAACTATGGGGAGGGTATAGGGCATCTGGATGCATTGCGTGCTGTGGCGCGCTATTTCATAGCCGCGACCATGACGATCAGGGCAAGGTGGACCACCATCGCAACGATAAAACCGACCGCGATAAAGACTATCCACTTGCGATCACTGATATAGGCACGCATGCGGGTAGGATACGCGTGGGGCCAGTATTCCGAGGCAACCATGCCCATAGCGATGCGCAGGCGCAGGGGTGAGAGCACGGGGGAACGTTGCATCTCTTCCGTAAGCACCTCGTGACAGCGTTTACAGAGCACCCACGAGAGGCGTGGCTCCGGCACACCTTCCGGCTCAGTAAGATAGATAGGATCAAGCCAGACATGGCGGATGCAGATTGAGCAGCGTGCCGTCGAGAAGCGTGTCTTGCGGGGCGTCCTCTCCCGGCGTACGGCAGCATCAGATCCGCCTCCGCGTAGTGCCTCCTTCATCTCAGCTGTCCTTTCTATTGCCTGATGGATCGGCATATCGCATCATAACACGCGGTCACAAAAACAATTGTAACATATTAATATGGATATCAAAATACCGTAATTAAGAGGTTTGAAAAGATGAAGATGGGTAAGAGGAACGAATATAAATAGAACAAGCCCCTGGTCAGGGTTGTCCAACCTGAGAGCCAGGTTGGACAAAGAATCTCTTTAGCCGCGCAGCAGTGGCAGCAGGTACACGATGCTGAACACGAAAACCCACGCGACATCAACAAAGTGCCAGTACATCTCGCCAGCCTCGACCGCGAAGTGCTTCTTCGCTGTGAAGTCGCCGCGTAGAGCGCGGATCAAGCAGATGATCAGGAAGATCAACCCCACCGTTACGTGCATGCCATGAAAGCCCGTCAGCGTAAAGAACGCGGAGCCAAACACCCCATTCCTGATATTGAAGCCCTCTCCAAACAGGGTAAAATACTCAACAATCTGACCACCCAGGAAGAAAGCGCCCAGGAAAATCGTAGCGCATAGCCCGATGATCAGATTACGCCTGTTCCCCTTCGCGATCGCTGCGCCGGCAAGGCGTATCGGAATACTACTGGCGAGCAGAATGAAGGTATTCACCAGAGGGTAGCGCCAGTCGGGGTGAGCGCCATCGGGTAAGCGCCAGTCACCCGAGCGGATCTCCAGATAGAGATACGCCGCGATCAAGTTTGCAAAGATCAAAGCTTCGGAAGAGATGAAGAAGATCATGCCCCACCAGTTAATGCCGCGGCCTACTTCTACGTGCTCCTCAATGATCCTGACCTGCTCACCGTGAGCAGTGCTCATAAGCCTAACTCCCTATCACTACAGGCGCGTGTACAATACAGCAGACTGTACACGCGCCAGACCTTATCGACGTTCCAGGTTCCAGCCAATAATGGACGCAATGACCAGTATTACACCGATGCCCAGGACAATGGGATTGATAACAAAGCCGCCGAGCATGATAGCCACTGAAACCGCCAGCGCGAACGGCCAGAGACTGGGGCGGGGCATGAGCTCCTCCTCCGTCACCAGCCGCGTTCTCTTCACGCGTTTCTTCCTCCGACGACCGGTGGGAGCCTCCACGGGATCAGAAGCTTCCTGATCGCCCGCACTGACCGTCCCACGCTCGTCGATGGTCTGCTCTTGCTCAAGCGGCTGAGCCGCTTCGTCCATCGCTCTCTTCTCTTGGGAATTTCCTGGGTCTATCATTTCTATTTCCTAACCAGTTTAGTGAATGACCGTCTTCCAGTCGGCGATCTCTGGATTCTTCTTATCATAGAATGGGCGTCGGCTGCGTACCACCGGGATGTGTAAGAAGTTGTACTTCTTAGGTGGAGACGAGGTGTCCCACTCCAGGGTAAAGGCATCCCACGGATCTGTACCGGCCTTCTGTCCATTTTTCAGACTGGCAAAGAGGTTGTACAGGAAGACCATCACGGAGATACCAATCATGAAGGCACCGATCGTCGAAAGCATATTCAGTTCATTCCAGCCGCTCGTCGCCGGATAGGTATAGACGCGGCGTGGCATGCCGAGCAGCCCCAGCATATGCATAGGGAAGAAGGCAAGGTTCATGCCGACCAGCATCAGCCAGAACTGAATCTGCGCCATGCGCTCGCCCAGGAACTTCCCGGTCATCTTGGGGAACCAGTAGTAGACGCCAGCGAAGATAGCAAAGACGCTACCTCCGAAGAGCACATAGTGGATATGCGAGACCACAAAGTAGCTATCCGTCACCTGGTAATCGAAAGGCACAATCGCCAGAGCAGCACCGTTCAGGCCACCGATCAGGAACATCGCGATAAAGCCGAGCGCGAAGATCATGGGTGCCTTGAAGCTAATCTTGCCACCGAAGATAGTCGCCAACCAGTTGAAGATCTTCACCGCCGTCGGGATCGCGATCAACGTCGTGCTCGTAGCAAAGAATGCCTGCGCGATAGACGGCAGGCCGACCGCGAACATATGGTGCGCCCAGACCGTGAAGCTCAGGAAGCCAATCGCCACGCCCGACCAGGCGATAAAGGTATAGCCAAAGATCGGCTTGCGCGAGAAGACCGGCAAGACCTCCGAGATGATCCCGAAGGCTGGCAGGATCAGGATATAGACCTCCGGGTGGCCAAAGGACCAGAAGAGATGCTGCCAGAGCAGCGGATCACCACCGAACGCGTACTGATAGAAATGGGTACCAATGCGACGGTCCAGCAGCAGCAAGATGCTCGCAGCCGTCAGGCTGGGCAGAGCAAAGAGCAGCAGGAACGAAGTAACGAGCGTCATCCACGTGAACAGCGGCATGCGGTTGATGCTCATGCCCGGTGCGCGCAGCTTCAGGATCGTCACCACGAAGTTCAGGCCACTGGCGATAGAGGCAACGCCGAGCAGCATAATGCCCAACAGCCAGAAATCACCGTTCATGCCAGACGCACACTGGACCGTATGCACGCCGCAAACAGCCTCATTCAAGGGAGCATAGTTGAACCAGCCACCATT
>Ga0066790_10001433_pt1 | contig 10043 bp, 6 predicted proteins | sample OrgsoiDNA2013050_FD_70963 | JGI IMG/M metagenome (GOLD analysis project Ga0066790, IMG submission 70963) | Permafrost soil microbial communities from the Arctic, to analyse light accelerated degradation of dissolved organic matter (DOM) -... | ecosystem: Environmental > Terrestrial > Soil >...
CCGCGACCGACACATCGGCCGCCGGTGATCGGAATGACACGGCGCAGACCGCCGGCGACAACCCCGACCTCGATCGGCGCACCGACCTCGACGGTGAGATCGGCGAACAGCACCAACGCGGGCGGTGCCAGCGGATCGGCGTGGGCGGCGGAAGACGACGGCATGGCAGGTCTTGGCGAAAGCGGCGGCGCAGCAAGCCTGGATCAACAGGTCCTGGCTAGCTGGACCGCACCCATGTGTCGACGTTCGCACTTACCCCAATGGTCCGGCAGGGCTCGAATGATAACGTTTACATCAACCAGCGCTCTCAGGAGCCTCGCGCATTGAGAGCCTACGAATTTCCGAAGTCTTTCCTCTGGGGCGCGGCCACCTCGGCCTACCAGATCGAAGGGTCTCCGCTCGCCGACGGCGCCGGGCCGAGCATCTGGCATCGCTTCGTGCGCACGCCCGGTCTCGTCAAGAACGGCGACACCGGCGACGTCGCCTGCGATCACTACCAACGCATGCAGGACGACGTCCTCATGATGAAGTGCCTGGGCCTCACCGCTTACCGTTTCAGCGTCTCGTGGTCGCGCGTCCTGCCGCGCGGGCGCGGCCCGGTCAATGAAGCGGGCCTGGGTTTCTATGAGCGGCTGGTCGATGCGCTGCTCGCCGGCGGCATCGAACCCTTGCCCACCCTCTATCACTGGGACCTGCCCGCCGCGCTCGACGATCGCGGCGGGTGGCTCAATCCCGACATCGCCGACTGGTTCGCCGACTACGCGAGCGTGATGTTCCAGCGGCTCGACGGCCGCGTGAAGAAGTGGTCGACACTGAACGAACCTTGGGTCGTGAGCGACGGCGGCTATCTGCGCGGCGCACTCGCCCCCGGTCACAAGAACCATTTCGAGGCACCGCTCGCCTCGCACCACCTGCTGTGCGCGCACGGCAAGGCCGTGCGGGCCTACCGGGGGCTCGGCCGGCACGAGGTCGGCCTGGTCGTCAACCTCGCCCCCAAACATCCGGCCACCGAAAAGCCCGAGGACATCGCCGCGGCACGCCGCGCCGATGCGTACATGAATCGCCAGTACCTCGACCCGGTCTTTCTCGGCAAGTACCCCGACGAGATGGCCGAGATCTTCGGCCAAGCCTGGCCCGAGTGGCCGGCGGACGACTTCAAGCTCATCGGCGAGAAGATCGATTTCGTCGGCATCAACTACTACATGCGCGACGTGATCCGGCACGAGGAGAGCGCGTGGCCGGTGAAGACGGCGGTCGTGCCGCAACCGCAGTCCACTTATACCGACACCGGCTGGGAGGTCTACCCGAAGGGGCTGACCGAAATCCTCACCTGGGTGAAGCAGCGCTACGGCGACATCCCCCAGTACGTCACCGAGAACGGCGCCGCGTTCTACGATCCCCCGACCGCCAGCCGCGGCAAGGTCGCCGATCCGCTGCGCCTCGACTACTACCGCAGCCACCTGCGCGCCGTCCACGACGCCATCGCGCAGGGGGTCGACCTGCGCGGCTACTGCGCCTGGTCGTTGATGGACAACCTCGAATGGTCGCACGGCTACTCGAAGCGATTCGGCCTCGTGCACGTGAACTTCCAGACCCAGGAGCGCACGCTGAAGGACAGCGCGCACTTCTATGCCCGCGTGATCGCCTCGCAGGGCGCGGCGCTTGGCGGCGACGACTGAGCGGGCGCGCACGACCATGGCCACCACCATCAAGGACGTCGCTCGCATGGCCGGGGTGTCCGTGGCCACGGTGTCGCGGGCGTTGAACGGCCGCAGCAACGTGACCGCGCAGACCCGCGCGCACGTCATGGGCGTGGTGGCACAGCTTCGCTTCGTGCCGTCGAGCGCGGCGCAAAGCATGATCACGCGGCGCACCCACACGGTGGGTGCGTTGCTGCCCGACCTGCACGGCGAATACTTCTCGGAGCTGATCCGCGGCATCGACTTGGCGGCGCGGGCGCGCGGCCTGCATCTCCTGGTGTCGAGCTCACACGGCAATGCCGTCGAGGCTGCCGCGGCGCTGCGCGCGATGAACGGACGTGTCGACGGGCTGCTCGTCATGTCGCCGCACGTCAACGCCGATTTCCTCTGGGGCAACGTCGCCGACGAGCTGCCCGCCGTCTTGATGAACACGCGCGTCGCCGGCGGCGCCCACTCGTCGTTCGCGGTCGACAACCACGGCGGCGCCTACGCCATGGTGCGCCACCTCGTCGAGCGCGGACACCGCGACATCGCCTTCGTCGCCGGGCCGGAGAGCAATTTCGAAGCGCAGGAGCGCCTGCGCGGCTACCGCGCGGCCCTCGCCGACCTGCTGCCGGGCACGTGGGAGCACGTGCTCCAGGGCGACTTCACGCAGGAGTCTGGATTTCGGGCGGGCAACCAGGTCGTGGCGCTCACCGGCCGGCCCACGGCCGTGTTCGCGAGCAACGACATGATGGCCATCGGCTGCCTCTCGGCGCTGAACGAGGCCGGTGTCGACGTGCCGCGCGAGATCGCCCTCGCGGGCTTCGACGACATCCCCATCAGCCGCTACGTGAACCCGTCGCTCACGACCGTGCGTGCGCGCATCGCCGAGCTCGGCGGCCTGGCGCTGGAGCGGCTCGCCTCGGCGATCGAGGAGCCGGGCCGCATGAGCGCGCAGCACCAGACGCTGCGGGCCGATCTGATCGTGCGCCAGTCGACGGCAGCGTCCGGGCACGAACCGAATTTCCTGCGTCACCCGCCGGAAACCTGAGCCTGCTGCGCACAGCCCTTACGTTCCCGAATCCAGAGCTTTCAAGACCCACCGAGGAGGCCATCCATGAGACAAGATCCCCGATTCCCGCTGCGTGCGCTCGCCGCCGCAGCGATGCTCGCCCTGGCGTTGCCCGCAGCCGCACAATTGAGCAGTGCCACCGTTCGAGGTGCAGTCACCGCCGAGGCGAAGGCCCAGCCGGGCGCGACGATCACGGCGACCAACACCGCGACCGGGCAGGTGACGCGAACGACGAGCCGTGCCGACGGCAGCTACGTCCTGGTCGGGCTCGCTCCGGGCACGTACAAGATCGAGACAGCGGCCACGGGGTTCGCGTCTCGAATCGAGACGCTGACGGTTCAGATCGGCCAGTCCGTCGATCTCGACCTCGCCTTGGCAGCCGCCGGTGTGACGCAACTCGACACGGTCATCATCACCGGCGCGGCCGGCCTGGACCGCAAGACCTCCGAGGTCGGCACCAACGTCAGCCAGAAACAGATCGAACAGCTTCCTCAGGTCACACGCAACTTCCTGGCTTTTGCAGACCTGGCACCAGGCGTGCGTTTCGATGTCAACAACCAGGGCCAGGTCAAGGTGCAAAGCGGCGCCCAGAACCAGGACAACATCAACATCTTCATCGACGGTGTCAGCCAGAAGAACAACATCCTGCGTGGCGGCGCATCGGCGCTCGATTCGACGCGCGGCAACCCGTTCCCGCAGTCGGCGATCGCCGAGTACAAGGTCATTTCGCAGAACTACAAGGCCGAGTTCGACCAGGTCAGCAGCGCCGCCATCACCGCGGTCACGAAGTCGGGCACGAACGAACTGCACGGCGAAACCTTTTGGGACCACACCGGCGCAAACTTCACCGCCTACAGCCCGACCGAAAAGACGAACAAGGCGAACGGGAACGACCGTGCCTCCTTCACGCAAGATCAGTACGGCTTCACCCTGGGTGGCCCGATCAAGCAAGACTTGGCGCACTGGTTCATGTCGTACGAAGGCAAGGACATCGAGTCGCCGCGCAACGTCGGTTTCGGCGGCGTCAACCCGCCCGTTCCCAACGCCGGCCTGGCGGCGAGCTTCTTCCCGCTTCAGGGCTCGCACGACCAGTCGTTCAAGGAAAACCTGTTGTTCGGCAAGATCGACGTCGACCTCGGCGCGAATCAGCGGATCGAGCTGACCGGGCGTCTGCGGCGCGAAAAGGATCACATCGCCGAGGACGCCGCCAAGAGCGCGCCGGGCAACGACAAGCACCGCATCAACGATGAAACGCGTCTCGATCTGAAGCATGAGTGGAGCAACAGCGTGCTGCTCAACGAGGCGCGCGTCGGCTACGAGCGGTACGAATGGAGCCCCAACGCGGACAACAAGGCGGCCGAGATCCAATATTTCATTTCGCCTGACAACACGCAGAACGGCAGGGCCGAAATCATCCGCGTCGGCGGCTCGCCCGATGCGCAGGACAAGAAGCAGACGGGTCTGCTCCTGCAGAACGACGTGACCTACACGGGTCTGGCCGGCCATACGATGAAGATGGGCGCGAAGGTCAAGTTCATGAGCTATGACCTGTCGGGATCGATCCGAGGCGTCGACGTGTTCCAGAAGCTGATCGACAACGCGACGGGCAACCTGGTGCCGTTCGGCGCGAACGACTACTTCCAGCTCGACGCGGCGACGACACCCACCAACCTCGGATACAAGAACAAGCAGTTCGGCATCTACTTCCAGGACGACTGGGCCGTCACGAAGAAGCTCGAGCTCAACCTCGGGATTCGTTGGGACTACGAAACCAACATGCTCGACAATGGCTACGTGACGCCGGCCGACCGCGTCGCCGCCCTGTTTGCGCTTGAGCCGGTCGACGCGAGCGGCAACTCAACGCGCGTCGGCGGCGTCCCGGTAACGCCCGGCCAGACCTACGACCAGTCGCTTGCCAAGGGCGGCGTGAATATCCGCGACTACATTGCAAACGGGTCGAGTCGCAAGTCGTTCACGGGTGCCATCCAGCCCCGGGTCGGCTTCTCGTACGACATCAACGGCGACAAGAATCTCGTCGCGTTCGCCGGTGCCGGCCGCGCCTACGACCGGACGATCGCCGACTACGCGATCGCGGAGATGGCCAATAACGCGGCGAAGAACGGTGACGTCTACCTCATCAAGAACGGCTACAAGATGCCGTATACCGACCAGTTCAGTCTCGGCCTGCGCAAGGGCGTCGGCGTCTGGAACACGGAAATCGGCGTCACGTACTCGGAATCTCACAACCAGTTCAACTGGAACGAAGGCAACCGCGATCCGGCCGGCGGCGTCGGCGGCAAGCCGCCGAGCGACGCCTTGTTCGGTGGGCCCTCTGGCTTCGGAAACCTGGTCCTCGGTGACTTCACGGCACGCCAGAAGACGCAGACGGCCTACGCGAAAGCCGACAAGCCGTACACGACCCTGTCCGGTTGGGGTTTCGGTATCACCTATACCTACAGCGACGCGAAGACGACGAACGCCAATTTGACCAACGATCCCTACAACTGGACAGGGGGCCGATCGGTGTCGCACTTCATCCAGTCGGCCGATGTCGAACGACACCGGGTCGTGGCCTCGGGCGTGACCGACGGGCTGCTGCCCTGGGGTCTGCTCGCTTCAGCTCGAGCGGTGCTGGGTTCGGGTCTGCCGTTCAGGCTCACCGACTGCTCGGCCGGCTTCAATACCTGCTTCGTCCGCGCTGGCGAAGGAAACAGCTTCCGTCAGTTCGACCTGGGCGTCGGCAAGGCCTTCGGCGTGGGGATCGGAAAACTGTCATTCCGTGCGGACATCATCAACGTCTTCAACACGGTGAACTACACGGGCGGCTACGATAACTTCGTCGGTCCCGATGGCAACCCCCATCTCGGGACGGCGGATGGTTCTTCGATCGGTCCGATGCGGACGCTGAAACTTTCGATGCACTATCTGTTCTGACGTTGAAGCGACCGGTGCGTTGAGGCGGCTCTGATCCGGGCAAGCTGCCGCGAGCGCTTGCCCGAATCTCATCTTGCGACGTTCTCGATGACCGACCTCACCCGACGCCGCTTGCTGGTCTGGGGTAGCAGCGCTGCCTTTGGAACACTGAGCGGCTGCGAATCGTTCTACCAGTCGTCGTTCCTGCGCAGCCCGGTGTACGACACCAGCGCGGCCGACGAGGCGTCGAGCGCCGCTGTCACGATCGAGCCGCCGAGCGCATCGCGACCGGCGCTGCCGGCGATCTTCGACGACATCGAGCGGCGCACCTTCGACTTCTTCTGGGAGACCGGCAACCCTGCCAACGGCATGGTGCCAGACCGCTACCCGAGCCGCTCGCCGGCAAGCATCGCCGCCATCGGCATGGCCCTGACGGCCTACGTGATCGGCGTCGATCGCGGCTTCGTCACGCGCGAACAGGCGCGGGCACGCACGCTGGCCACCGTGCGCTTCTTCCGCAATGCGCCGCAAGGCGCCGAGCGACGCGGCGTCGCCGGCTACAAGGGCTTCTTCTATCACTTCCTCGACATGAAGACGGGCCTGCGCAACAACCGCGCCGAGCTGTCCACCGTCGACACCGCCCTGCTGGTCGCCGGCATGCTGCACGCGCAGGCGTACTTCGACACCGCCCACGCGGAAGAGGCCGAGATCCGCGCCGCGGTCGACGCGATCTACTGGCGCATCGACTGGAAGTGGGCGCAGGTTCGCGGCCATTTCGTCAGCATGGGCTGGAGCCCGGAGACGGCCTTCATCGCGCACGACTGGCAGGGCTACAACGAGGCCATGCTCGTCGTGCTGCTGGCCCTCGGCTCGCCGACGCGCCCGGTCGACGAGAGCGCCTGGACCGCGTGGTCAGAGAGCTACAGCGGCTCGTGGGGGCGCTTCATGGGCTACGAGCACCTGAGCTTCGCGCCGCTCTTCGGCCACCAGTATTCACACCTGTGGATCGACTTTCGCGGTATCCAGGACGCGGCAATGAAGCAGCGCGGCATCGACTACTTCGAAAACAGCCGCCGCGCCTCCTATGCGCAGCGCGCCTATGCCATCGCCAACCCCAAGGGCTGGTTCGAATACGGAGCCAACGTCTGGGGCTTCACGGCATGCGACGGGCCGGGCACCATGCACCTGACCGATCGCATGGGCCGCGCGCGCTACTTCCTCGATTACTCGGCCCGCGGTGCCGGTCGCGTCCACACGGTCGACGATGGCACCATCGCGCCGACGGCAGCGGTGTCTTCCCTGCCGTTCGCCCCCGAGATCGCGATCCCCGCGACCGAGGAGATGCATGCGCGCTACGGTCAGTACATCTATTCGAGGTACGGCTTCTTCGATTCGTTCAACCGCAGCTTCACCGCGACCGACGTCCCGCTCACCGACGGGCACGTCGATCCCGCGTTCGGCTGGATCGCCAAGGACTATCTCGGCATCGACCAGGGCCCCATCCTCGCCATGATCTGCAACTACCGCAACCAGCTCGTCTGGGACGACATGCGCAACTGCGTGCCCTTGCGCCGCGGGCTGGCGCGCGCGGGGTTCAGCGGCGGCTGGCTCGACAAGGCGGTGTGATGCCTCGACGCGCGACCCCCGTCGGCTGCGAACCGCGCCGACGCGTGCTGCGTCGATTGGGGTGGGGCGCGCTGACCCTGGCCGGCGCCGGTTGCGAGCGCACTCGCGAGGCATCGAACGCTCTCCATTTCTGGGCCATGGGGCGCGAGGCGGAAGTGGTGGCCGCCCTGCTGCCGCAGTTCAATGCACGCCACCCGGACATCCCCGTTCGCATCCAGCAACTGCCATGGACGGCGGCGCACGAGAAACTCCTCACCGCCTACGCCGGCGGCGCGTTGCCCGATCTCTGCCAGCTCGGCAACACGTGGCTGCCCGAGTTCAGCGCGCTCGACGCGCTGGAGCCGCTCGACGATCGCATCGCCAGCGCCGGCATCGCGCGCGACGACTACTTCGCCGGCATCCTCGACACCAACCGGATGCCCGCCGCCGGCGGCGGCACAAGCCTGCTCGGCTTGCCGTGGTACGTCGACACGCGACTGCTCTTTTATCGCACCGACCTGCTGCGTGCGGCCGGTCATGCGCAACCGCCCGAGACCTGGGGCCAGTGGCAGACGGCGATGCGCGACATCCGCCAGCGTGGCGGCTCACGCCACTACGGGGCCCTGCTGCCTTTGAACGAACCGGAGCCGCTCTTCGCGCTCGCCCTGCAGCAAGGCGCCCTGCTCGCCGAAGACGACACGCGCGGCGCATTTTCGCAGCCGCCTTTCCGGCACGCCCTGGACTTCTACGCGAGCCTCTTCCACGAGGGCCTGGCGCCCTCGATGACGAACACCGAGGTCTCGAACGTCTGGGACGAGTTCGCGCGCGGCATGTTCGCGTTCTACATCACGGGCCCTTGGAATATCGGCGAGTTTCGGCACCGGCTGCCGCCCGAGCGGCAGGGCGACTGGGCCACGGCGCCGCTGCCCGGACCCGACGGTCCGGGCGTGTCGACCGCGGGCGGCTCCAGCCTCGTGCTCTTCAAGGGATCGAAGCGCAAGGACGCCGCCTGGAAGCTCGTCGCCTTCCTGAGCGAGCCGGAAACGATGCAGCGCTTCCATGCCCTCACCGGCGACCTGCCGCCGCGGCGCAGCGCCTGGCGCTCGCCAGCATTGGCGGACGATCCGCCATCGCAGGCCTTCGCGCGGCAGCTCGAGCGCGTGCGCGCCGCACCGAAGATTCCCGAGTGGGAACGCATCTTCCAGGAGATGCAGCTCACCGCCGAGCGCGTCGTGCAGCGCACGCAGAGCGCCGAGGCCGCGTGCGCGCAGCTCGACGCGTGGGTCGACGCGCTGCTCGAAAAGCGCCGCTGGCTACGCAGCCGCACCGCATGACCCGGCACGGCGCAGCCGCCTGGATCCTGGCGGGCCCCGCGCTCGCGGTGATCGCGGTGTTCTTCGCGTTGCCCGTCGCCGCCGGACTCGCGCTCAGCCTGACCGACTTCGATCTCTACGCGCTCGCCGACCTGTCGACCCTGCGCTTCATCGGCTTGCAGAACTACGCGCGGCTGCTGCAGACGCCGCTGTTCTGGCAGGCGCTCGGCAACACGCTGTATTTCGTCGCCGTCGGCGTGCCGCTGTCGATCGGGCTGTCGCTCGGCGCGGCGCTGCTGCTGAACGCGCGCGTGACGAAATGGGCGCCGTTCTTTCGCACCGCGCTGTTCGCGCCGGTCGTGACGACAGTCGTCGCGGTCGCGGTGATCTGGCGCTACCTGCTGCACACGCGCTACGGCCTCATCAACCAGGCGCTGGAAGCGATCGGACTGGCGCCGGTCGACTGGCTCGGCGATCCGCACTGGTCGATGCCGGCGATCATCATGTTCGCCGCGTGGAAGAACTTCGGCTACAACATGATCATCCTGCTCGCCGCGCTGCAGGCCGTGCCGCACGAGCTCTACGAAGCGGCGCGCGTCGACGGCGCGAGCGCCCGGCGCCAGTTCGTCGACGTGACGATCCCGATCCTGGTGCCGACGCTCGTGATGGTCGGCATCCTCACCGTCTCCGGCTACTTCCAGCTCTTCGCCGAGCCGTACGTGATGACGCAGGGCGGGCCGCTGCGCAGCACGGTCAGCGTGCTTTACTTCATGTACGAGGAAGGGTTCCGCTGGTGGAACCTCGGCAATGCATCGGCCGTCGCCTTTGTCCTCTTTCTCCTGATCTTCGCGGTCAGCGCCGTTCTTCTGCGCTTCGATCGCGAGAGCGGCCGCCGCGAATGAACCCGCGCCTGGCCGTCTGGATCGTCAACGGGCTGCTGGCCGGGCTCGCCGCGGTGAGCCTCTTTCCGCTTCTCTGGATGGTCTCGGTCTCGTTCATGCCGCACGGCGCCGCGAGCACCTTGCCGACGCCGCTCGTGCCAGCCTCGCTGACGCTCGAGAACTACCGGACCCTGTTCGGCAGCATCGGCATGGGCCGCTACGTTCTCAACAGCCTCCTCATCGCGCTGCTCGCCACCGTCATCTCCGTCAGCTTCAACACCATGGCCGGCTACGCCTTCGCCAAGCTGCGCTTTCGCGGCCGCGACGCGATCTTTCGCGCGCTGCTCGGCGCGCTCGTGATCCCCGGGCAGGTGGCGATGCTGCCGCTTTTTCTGATGCTCAAGCCCGCGGGCCTCATCAACACCTACGGCGGCGCCATCGTGCCGGCGATGGCAAGCGTGTTCGGCATCTTCCTCGTGCGCCAGTTCGCGCGCGGCATTCCCGACGACCTCCTCGAGGCGGCACGCATCGACGGCGCCGGCGAGTTGCGCATCTTCACGACCATCATCGTCCCGGT
>Ga0066790_10001434_pt1 | contig 10043 bp, 7 predicted proteins | sample OrgsoiDNA2013050_FD_70963 | JGI IMG/M metagenome (GOLD analysis project Ga0066790, IMG submission 70963) | Permafrost soil microbial communities from the Arctic, to analyse light accelerated degradation of dissolved organic matter (DOM) -... | ecosystem: Environmental > Terrestrial > Soil >...
TACCGATGGCGTTCAATTGGGCCAGATAATCGAGCAGCAGCACCTGAGCAGCACGGCTCAGCGCCCACTGCAGCGAGTCCGCGGTCACATGCGGATTGCCGTCGCGATCACCGCCGATCCAGCTGCCCAGCCGCAGAAAACTGGGCGGTCGGTGGCCCAGCAAGCGCTCCCAGCGCGCATAGAGAATGGGGATGACGGGCAAGAAGACATCCCGTAGGTAGGTAAGCGCGACATCGACTTCATCCGCAACATACAGCCGCTCCCTGCGCAGCGCGCGCGTTTGCCACAGCAACTCGATTTGCGTGGCAATCCCCTCCACGATCACTTCACCTTCCGGAGTCTCGCTCGCTCCGGTGTCGCGCTGTCGCATCAGGTCCGCGATGCAATTGCGGTGATCCAGCATGCTTTTGCGCATCACTTCGGTCGGATGGGCCGTCAACACCGGCACGATCAGGGCCCGCTCCAGCAGCGCCGCCGCTTGTGCGGACGAGACGCCTTGCGCATTCAAGAAGGCAAGCGTCGACGCCAGGGTGCCCTCGTTTTCCGCAGCCACCGCTTGCCGGTCTTCAGCAAGATTGGCGAGCATCGAGAACAGCATGAAACTGCGCACGAATTCGACGGTCTCATCCAGCGACAACGTTTCCAAGTCGGACGCCAAACCGCGCGGATTCGCAATGCCGCGATAGCGGTCCACGGATGCCGCGCGTATGGCCTCAATTCGCTGAAAGAGTGCCTCACCGCCATAGCGGCGAATGACGGCGCCGAGGAGCCGTCCGAGAAACCGCACATCTGCATTTTGAGTGAGAGGGGGCAACACTGAATTCATGGCTGTCAATACTGCATGACGGCGCCGCTAGGCGCTCACTTGGATGACGTTAGATGCCCAAACGGACGGCACCCGGGTGGAACCCGAGCCCGTTCCGGAGTAATATTTAATATATCTAAATCATCCTGGGTGGGGCATAAGGTTGGCATCGAAACGTGAACAACACTGAAAATAAGCCCCCCCGGCGGGTAATTCCGCTGACCGTGGAGCGCCCCTCGACGCTGAGTGCGGCGCAGCAGGCGGCGGTGCGGGAGGTATGTGCGCGCTTGGCCGTGCTGCCCGGGGCGTTGCTGCCGATTTTGCATGGCGTGCAGCAGGCGCTGGGGTACGTGCCGCCGGACGCGGTGCCGGTGATTGCGCGGGAGCTGAACCTGTCAGTGGCCGAAGTGCATGGGGTGGTGAGTTTTTACCATTATTTTCGCACCACGCCGCGCGGCCGCCATGTGGTGCATCTGTGCCGCGCGGAGGCGTGCCAAGCGGTGGGCGGGCGGGTGCTCGAGGCGCACGCGAAGCGCGCGCTGGGGATCGACTTTCATGGCACCACGGTGGACGGGGCGATCAGCTTGGAGCCGGTGTACTGTCTGGGCAACTGCGCGCTGGGGCCGACGCTGATGATTGACGAGCAGTTGCAGGGGCGCGTCTCGACGCAGCGCTTCGATGCGCTGATGAGCGGCTGTCGGCAGGGCGCGCCGCGGGAGGTCTCATGAGCGCGGCGCCGTCGGGTCCGTTCAAGGTGTATGTGCCGCGCGATGCGGCGGCGTTGGGCGTGGGAGCGGAGGCGACGGCGCAGGCGATCGAGGCCGAAGCGCAGCGGCGGCAGGTGCCGATCGAGCTGATCCGCAACGGCTCGCGCGGACTGCTGTGGCTCGAGCCGCTGGTGGAGGTAGCGACCTTGGCGGGACGGGTAGCCTACGGGCCGGTGGCCGCGCATGACGTGGCGAGTTTGTTTGATGCGGGTTTTTTGCACGGTCGGCCGCATCCGCTGGCGCATGGGCGCACCGAGGAGCTGTCGTACCTGAAGAACCAGGAGCGGCTCACGTTTGCTCGGGTCGGCATCACCGATCCGCGCAGCCTCGAGGATTACCTGGCGCACGGCGGCTACCGCGGTCTCGGCGCGGCGCTCGCGATGCCGCCGGAGGCGATCGTGGCGGCGGTGACGGCGTCGGGCTTACGCGGTCGGGGTGGGGCGGCCTTTCCGGCCGGCATCAAGTGGCAGACGGTATTGGGCGCCCAAGCGGCGCAAAAATACGTCGTCTGCAATGCCGATGAGGGCGATTCGGGCACGTTCTCGGATCGCATGATCATGGAAGGCGACCCGTTCGTGCTCATCGAGGGCATGACCATCGCCGGATTGGCGACCGGCGCGACGCGCGGCTACATTTATCTGCGCTGGGAGTACCCGCACTCGAAGCTGGCGCTCGAAGCGGCGATTGCGTCGGCCGCGGCGGCGCACTATCTGGGAGAGGACATTCAAGGCAGTGACCAGCGCTTCGATCTCGAAGTGCGGATGGGCGCCGGGGCGTACATCTGCGGCGAGGAGACCTCGCTCTTGGAGTCCTTGGAGGGCAAGCGCGGGCAGGTGCGCTTCAAGCCGCCGCTGCCGGCGCTCCAAGGCTTATTCGGCCAGCCGACGGTCATCAATAACGTGATTACCTTGGCCTCGGTGCCGATCATTCTGGACCGGGGCGCCGAGTACTATCAGCACTTCGGCCGGGGCCGGTCGCGCGGCACGCTGCCGCTGCAGCTGACCGGCAACATCAAGCACGGCGGGTTGGTGGAGAAGGCCTTCGGTGTGAGCGTGCGCGAGTTGTTGTACGACTACGGCGGCGGCAGTTTGAGCGGCCGGCCGATTCGCGCCGTGCAGGTGGGCGGCCCGTTGGGCGCGTACTTACCCGAGTCGCAGTTCGATACGCCGGTCGATTACGAGGCGTTTGCCGCGATCCAGGGCATGCTCGGGCACGGCGGTCTGGTGGTGTTCGATGACAGCGTCGACATGGCCGCCCAAGCGCGCTATGCGATGGAGTTCTGCGCCATCGAGTCGTGCGGCAAGTGCACGCCGTGCCGCATCGGTTCGACCCGCGGGGTTGAAGTCATCGACCGGCTGTTGGCGGACGAGAATGCGCCGCGGCAGGAGGCTCTGTTGCGCGATTTGTGCGAAACTTTGACCTACGGGTCGTTATGCGCGCTGGGCGGTCTGACCCCCTACCCCGTGCTCTCGGCCTTGAACCATTTTCCTGAGGATTTTGTCCAAGCGGTACGGGCGCAACCGTCCGCTTAACCCCGCGCGAGGATTCCCGGCATGCAATCGATCGTCGAACAAGATCTCGGTACCCCGGCGCGCCAGAGCGCGACCTTAGTCACCCTCAGCATCGACGGGCAGGCCGTGACGGTGCCGGCGGGCACCTCGGTGCTGCGCGCGGCGGCGCTGGCGGGCTCGAAGATCCCGAAGCTGTGCGCCGCCGAGCAGCTGGAAGCGTTCGGCTCGTGCCGCCTGTGCTTGGTGCAGATCGCGGGCATGAAGGGACTGCCCGCCTCGTGCACTACGCCGGTGGCCGACGGCATGCAGGTCACGACGCAAAATCAGCAGCTCGCCGAGGTGCGCCGCGGCGTCATGGAGCTGTACATCTCCGATCACCCCTTGGACTGCCTGACCTGCCCGGCGAACGGGCACTGCGAGTTGCAGGACATGGCCGGCGTGGTGGGCTTGCGCGAAGTGCGCTACGGCTACGCGGGCGCCAATCACCTCGCCGCCGCGAAGGACACCAGTAATCCGTACTTTACCTTCGATCCGGCCAAGTGCATCGTCTGTTCGCGCTGCGTGCGGGCCTGCGATGAGCAGCAGGGCACGTTCGCGCTAACCATCCAGAACCGCGGCTTCGAGTCGACGGTCGCGGCGAGCCAGAACGTCGCCTTCATGGACTCTGAGTGCGTCTCCTGCGGCGCCTGCGTGCAGGCGTGCCCAACTGCGACGCTCTCGGAGAACAGCCTGATCGAGAAGGGTCAGGCCGAGCACAGTCTGATCACCACCTGTGCGTACTGCGGCGTGGGCTGCTCGTTCCGCGCCGAGATGCAGGGCGAGGAAGTGGTGCGCATGGTGCCGAACAAGGACGGGCACGCCAATCACGGACATAGTTGCGTCAAGGGGCGCTTTGCGATCGGCTATGCCAGCCACCCGGATCGGATTACCAAGCCCCTGATCCGCGCCAAGATCAGCGAGCCGTGGCGCGAAGTGTCGTGGGAGGAAGCGATCGGCTATGCGGCCGGCGAGCTCAAGCGCATTCAAGCGACGTATGGCCGCGACTCGATCGGCGGCATCACCTCCTCACGCTGCACCAACGAGGAGACCTATCTGGTGCAGAAGCTGGTGCGCGCCGGCTTCGGCAACAACAACGTCGACACCTGTGCGCGCGTCTGTCATTCGCCCACCGGCTACGGCTTGAAACAGACCTTGGGCGAGTCGGCCGGCACCCAGAACTTCGACTCCGTGATGCAGGCGGACGTGATTGTCGTCATCGGCGCCAACCCCACCGACGGCCACCCGGTGTTCGCCTCGCAGATGAAGCGCCGGCTGCGCCAAGGGGCGCACCTGATCGTCGCCGATCCGCGCACCATCGATCTGGTGCGCACGCCACACATCAGCGCCGACTATCACTTGAAGTTGAAGCCCGGCACCAATGTGGCGCTCATCAACAGCTTGGCCCATGTGGTCGTCACCGAGGGCTTAGTTCACGAGGAATTCGTGCGCGCGCGCTGCGACGTGGAATCCTTCGCCCAGTGGCGCGACTTCGTCGCCCAGCCGGCGAACTCCCCCGAGGCGATGCAGCCGATCACCGGCGTGCCTTCGCTAAGCGTGCGCGCCGCCGCACGGCTGTATGCCACCGGCGGCAACGGCGCGATCTACTACGGCCTGGGCGTCACCGAGCACAGCCAGGGCTCGACCATGGTCATGGGCATCGCGAACTTGGCCATGGCCACCGGCAACCTCGGCCGCGAGGGCGTCGGCGTGAACCCGCTGCGCGGCCAGAACAACGTGCAAGGCTCCTGCGACATGGGCTCCTTCCCCCACGAGTTCCCCGGCTACCGGCATGTCTCGAATGACGCGGTGCGCCGCCTGTTCGAGGATGAGTGGGGCGTGCCCCTGCAGGGCGAGCCGGGCCTGCGCATTCCGAACATGTTCGAGGCCGCGCTCGATGGCGAGTTCAAAGGCCTGTACATCGAGGGCGAGGACATCGCCCAATCGGATCCGAACACCCAGCATGTCACCGCCGCGCTCGAGTCGATGGAGTGCATCATCGTGCAGGATCTGTTCTTAAACGAGTCCGCCAAGTTCGCCCACGTGTTCCTACCCGGCTCCTCGTTCCTGGAAAAGGACGGCACCTTCACCAATGCCGAGCGGCGCATCTCGCGGGTGCGCACGGTCATGCAGCCGAAGTCCGGCTACGCCGATTGGCAGATCACGCAGCTCTTGGCCAACGCCATGGGCTATCCCATGCAGTACGCCCATCCGGCCGAGATCATGGATGAGATCGCCCGCTTGACCCCCACCTTCACCGGCGTGAGCTTCGCGCGCATCGATGAATTGGGCAGCATCCAGTGGCCGTGCAACGCCCAGCATCCCGAAGGCACGCCGACCATGCACGTCGATGCGTTCGTGCGCGGCAAGGGGCGCTTCCTGGTCACCGAGTACGTGCCCACCAGCGAGCGGATCAATAGCCAGTTCCCGCTGATCTTGACCACCGGGCGCATCTTGAGCCAGTACAACGTCGGCGCCCAGACCCGCCGCACCGAGAACAACCGCTGGCACGCCGAGGATCGCCTCGAAATCCATCCGCACGATGCCGACGAACGCGGCATCGCGGACGGCGACTGGGTCGGCATCGCGAGTCGCGCCGGCGAAACCGTGCTGCGCGCGCGCGTCACCGACCGCGTCCAGCCGGGCGTCGTCTACACGACCTTCCACTTCCCCGAATCCGGCGCCAACGTCATCACCACGGATAACTCCGACTGGGCTACCAACTGCCCGGAGTACAAAGTCACCGCCGTGCAAGCCACCCGCGTCAGTCAGCCCTCCGAGTGGCAAAAACGCTTCCGCGAGTTCACCGAACTCCAGGAAGACCTCCTCAAGCATGCCGCCGTGGCCGCGAAATAGCCTAGGGTGCGAGAATGAGCAGCCGCGACGCACACCACTTGGCGCAGATGGCCAACGATATCGGCAACTTCTTTCGCGCCCAGAGGAAGCACGAGGATGCGGTTGCCGGCATTGCCCATCACATCTCCAGCTTTTGGACCCGTCGCATGCGCGACAAGCTCATCGTCCAGATGCAGAAGGGCGACGTGGGTCTGGATGAGCTGCCACGCGAGGCGCTACGCCGGCTCGCGGAGCAGCCGGCCGCAAAACCAGAACACACTGAGGGTGGCGATGCTGGTTAGTTCGATCGCGACGGGCGTCTCCTATGCCTAAGATAACTAGACGATTTTTTTTGCTCTCGACGGCCGCGCTTCCGCTCGGATGCGCCATCAGCCGGCGCCAGCCTACGTTGCTCACACCCTCTCCCACGGTCCGGCAACCGGCGGTGGGTCAGTCTTGGCGTTACGCAAAGCACGATCTCTTTACCGGCGCGCTGGTGGACACTCAGGACGATCAAATCGCTTCCGTGGACCGCACCGTAGAAATCAATTCTCGCACCGAGAGCGAAAAAAAAGACGCTCGTGCTGCTGGGTCCGCCGGAAGCTTGAACTGGGTGCGCAAATACTTCGAGCATCCCCGAACCGGCGGCCCATTACCCAGCGAAGTACAGGATCCTTGGGGCATGGTGTTGGTGGACCCGCACTGGGCCCAAGTGCAAGTCTACGAGACGCCCGTTCCGCTATGGCCGACTCGCCTGCAACCCGGTTGGCAGGACCACATCTCTACAAAGTACCAGACCGCCGACGAGGCCGGGCTGCCATGGGAGCAAACCATGAAAGCCGAGGCCTGGGAATCCATCGCGGTGCCGGCCGGCCAATTCAAGGCGCTGCGCTACATCAACGACATTAATTTCACGAGCAGCGATCTCTCCCGCGCCAACTCCGTGCGACGCGAAACCATCTGGTTCGCTCCCGAAGTCGGACGCTGGGTCGCAAGAGAAAGTCGCGGCACCTACTACTTCGACGAGTCCGTTGCGGACGACCAATACAATGAAAGTAGCTACCGCTGGGAATTGCTGGGATTTACTTAGCCCCGGTTGAAGCCACAACCCAGAGCCTTACCGGCGACTTGAGATAACGGCTGCCCTACTTTTCGCGGGCCCCTACTTGCACCGCTCTCCCGTCGCACAGCCCGCCGCCCGCCTGTCGGACGACCCTCCCTCGTGAGGCATCAAGAAATATGATATATCTGACGTGCAGCCCTTCTATACTATCCGTCGGACGTGGAAAGCCGCCCCACAAGCGGTCGCATGCCCACGCGCTGAGCGGATCAGCAGCGAGCCGCGATGCCCAACACGGAGACAGACATGGATCGCTTAGTTGAACTTGAGCAGCGTGATTTGTTTATCGATGGCAAACACGTGGCGCCGAGTAGCGGCGTGTATTCCATCGATCTCGATCCCGCCACCGAAGAGCCCATCGCCGAAGTCGCGCAAGGCGCCAAGGAGGACGTGGACCGTGCCGTCGAGGCGGCGCGTGCCGCGTTGAAGGTCTGGGGCAGCCTCAGAGCCTCCGAGCGTGGCCTTATTCTGCAGCGAGCCGCTTCGCTCCTCGAACAGCATCAGGAAGAACTCAGCCAACTGGAAAGTTTGGATGCCGGCAAGCCCATTGCGGGTGTCCGCCGGCAGGACATGGCCGAAGTGATCGATACCGTGCGTTATTACGCCGGCTGGTGCGACAAGATCACGGGCCAAGTGATTCCAACCCGCCCCAGCGCGTTGACCTACACCGTGCGCGAGCCGGTGGGCGTCGTGGCCGCCATCGTTCCGTGGAATTTTCCGCTGATGATCGGCATGTGGAAGATCGCTCCCGCGCTGGCGTGCGGCTGCACGCTGGTGGTCAAACCAGCCGATCTGACCCCACTCAGCATGCTGCGCGTCGCCGAGCTCTTCTTCGAAGCGGGCCTGCCGCCGGGCGCCTTCAACGTGGTTTGCGGCAAGGGCAGCGTCGTCGGCGAAGCGCTGGTCCGGCATCCCGATGTTGACAAAGTGACCTTTACCGGCTCGCCCAAGGTTGGACGCGGAATCATGCAGGGTGCCGCCGGCAACTTCAAAAAAGTCACGCTGGAACTCGGCGGCAAGTCCGCCAACGTCATCTTCGCCGACGCCAATCTTGAACGGGCGGCTCGCGCGGCCGCATCGGGCATTTTTTTCAACGCAGGTCAGGTGTGCTCCGCAGGATCGCGGGTGCTGGTGCAGCGCGCCGCATACGATGAAGTCATCGACCGCATCTCAGTGCATGCGCGCGCCATACGGATCGGCGACCCCAGGGCAGTCGGGACTACCATGGGACCGGTGATCTCTGCGGGACAATTGAAGACGGTGCTGGATTACATTGAAATCGGCAAGGCGGAAGGTGCGTCGGCCGTCACCGGCGGTGCGCGCGTCGGCGATCGAGGCTACTTCGTCGAACCGACGATTTTTGCAAACGTCGAACACGAAATGCGCATCTCCCAAGAAGAAATCTTCGGCCCCGTCTTATCGGTCATTCCCTTCGATGACGAGGCAGACGCGCTGCGCATAGCGAATGGCACGGCCTACAGTCTGGCGGCCGGCGTTTGGAGCGCCGACATCGGGCGCGTTCACCGCATGGCCGCGGGCATGCGGGCCGGAACCGTGTGGATCAATACGTTCGGCTATACCGACGTTCGACTGCCTTGGGGGGGATCGGGCGAGTCCGGCCTGGGTCGCGAGCACGGCGACGCTGCTCTCGACAATTTCACCGAGCCGAAGGCTATCTGGCTGGCGCTCGATCAATGAAAGCGTTGGTCGGGTCCCGCGCATTCGCAACGATGCTCGCAGCCGCGGTGTGGCGATGAAATTCTGTGTGTACGGCGCGGGCGCCATCGGCGGCTATGTGGCGGTCAAACTCGCGTCGGCGGGCCACGATGTGTGCGTCATCGCGCGCGGCGCCCATCTACAGGCCATTCAGCAACGCGGACTCAAGCTCGTGAAGCAAGCCCGCGAAACCGTGGTCCACGTTGCCGCCGGCGAGGATCCGCAGGCGTTCGGTCCCCAGGATTTTGTCATCTGCGCGCTCAAGTCGCACCAGGCCTACGAGAGCGCCCCGTCGTTTGCGCCTTTGTTGGGCCCCTCCACCGCGGTTCTGACCGCCATGAACGGCATCCCTTGGTGGTATTTTTACAAAACCGGGGGTCGCTTCGAGGGGCATTGGCTCGAATCCGTCGATCCGGGCGGCCGTCAATGGAAATCCATTCGACCCGAACGCGCCATCGGTTGCGTAGTCGAGCCGGCCTGCGAGGTAATCGAACCCGGCGTCATCGTCCATCACCAATTCAACCGATTCATCATCGGCGAGCCCGACGGCAGGCGATCGGAACGGATTCTGGCTCTGAGTCGGGCACTGACGGAGGCGGGACTCGAGGCGCCGGTGCGAGATAATATTCGCTGGAATATTTGGCTCAAACTCTGGGGCAACGTGTGCTTCAATCCCATCAGCGCCCTGACCGGCGCCACGCTGGACCGAATGGTCGACGAACCGGCGTTGCTCACGCTGTGCAAGACGATGATGCTCGAGACCAAAACCGTCAACGAGGCGCTCGGGATTCTGATTCCGAGCGAGATGATGAACCGGCGGTTGGCGGCCGCTGCGGCGATTGTGGGACACAAGATGTCCATGCTTCAGGATTTGGAGCGGAGACGTTCATTGGAAATCGACGCACTCGTCACCGCCGTTCACGAACTCGGGCGGCTGACGGGTGTGCAGACGCCGGTTATCGATGCCGTGCTGGCGCTGGTACGAGAGCGGGGTCGCTCGCTGGGGCTGTACCACCCAGTCGCGGTTTCGCATGCCGCTTGATCGGCATTCACGACATGAATAGGAATGCAGTATGACAACCGCGTATATCACCCATCCCGATTGCCTCAGGCATGACATGGGCGCGGGCCATCCTGAGTGCCCGGACCGCCTCACTGCGGTCAACGACGCCATGCGCGCTGCCGGCCTGCTGACTGAATTGCGCTGTCTGGAAGCGCCGTTGGCCGAGGTCGCGGATCTCGAGCGCGTGCAC
>Ga0066790_10001436_pt1 | contig 10040 bp, 9 predicted proteins | sample OrgsoiDNA2013050_FD_70963 | JGI IMG/M metagenome (GOLD analysis project Ga0066790, IMG submission 70963) | Permafrost soil microbial communities from the Arctic, to analyse light accelerated degradation of dissolved organic matter (DOM) -... | ecosystem: Environmental > Terrestrial > Soil >...
GGGCGGAGCGCGGGGTCGTGGAACTCGATCGTGCTGGGCAAGGCCGGCAGCTCACAGCGCTGGTAGGTCGTCACCCAGGGGAGCGACTCGGCGGCCTCCGCGCTGTGATGTCATGCACCTCGATGGTGTCGCGTTGCCGTTCCGGGGCCGGCTCGGACACTGGTGTGGTGCGCCGGCGACGGGCGGGTTGGCCCTCGCGGATCGCTGTCTCGATATTGGCCCTGAGCCGCGTGAGCTCGGCCGGGCGATCGCGAACCCAGTCGCGCGACCAGATCCGGGTGATTCTCCAGCCGAGGTCCTCGAGGACCTGCTGGCGCAGGCGATCGCGGTCGCGGGCGGTCGGGGTGGAGTGGTAGGTCGCCCCGTCGCACTCGATGCCCAGCGCGAACTCGCCCGGGGCCGTGGGGTTCACGACGCCGAGATCGATGCGGAAGCCGCCCACCCCGATCTGCGGGATCGGCTGGTAGCCGAGGGCGCGTATGGCGTCGGCGACGGACTCCTCGAAGGGTGACTCGAAGTCGCCGCCGATCGAGTCGAGCTCCTCCCGCAGCGCCTCCGGGCCGCGCTCGGCGAATGCCAGGTAGTCACGCAGCAGCTTGGCGCCCGGCATCGCGAGTTCGGAGAGAGCGAAATCGGCCGCGAGCACGGAGCTGATGACGTCGACCTGCTCGCGGGCGCGGGTGATTGCGACGTTGAGCCGGCGGTGGCCGCCGTCCTTGGTGAGCGGGCCGAAGTTGTGGTGGAAGTTGCCCTGCTGGTCGCGGCCGTAGCCGACGCTAAAGATCATCACGTCGCGTTCGTCGCCCTGGACGGACTCGAGGTTCTTGACGAACGCAGCATCGAGTCGGTCGCCGGCGAAGTGATGCTCGAGCTCGGGGTGCGCGGCTCGCTGGAGATCGAGCGCGTCGGTGATCGCGTCGGCCTGGCTAATGCTGAAGGCCACGACTCCGAGGGATCGCTCCGGAGTTGCCTGAAGGTGCTCGATCACCCGCGCGGCAACGCGGGCGGCCTCGATCCGGTTGGTCCCCGAACGGCCACGGTCGTAGAGGCCGTTGGGCACGTGGATGAGATGCACACCCAGGGTCGGGGACTCGAGCACCGGGGCGGGGAAGGTGACCAGCTTGTTGCTGTAGATGTGGTGGTTGGAGAAGGCGATGAGGTGCTCGTGTCGGCTGCGGTAGTGCCAGCGGAGGGTCTCTGCCGGCAGGATTGCCTCGGCGGCGTCAAGGACGCTCTCCATCACCTCCTCGGCGGCGTCGCTCTCCTCGTCGTAGGTGTTGGCGTCAGGGTCGGCGAGGCGGAAGAACGCGGTCGGCGGGAGCTGCTTGTTATCGCCGGCGACGACGAGCTGGGTGCCGCGGTAGATGCAGTTGATCGCATCCCACGGTGGCACCTGCGAGGCCTCGTCGAAGATGACGAGGTCGAAGTGGTGGTCGGGCGAGAGGTAGTGGCTAACGCTGAGCGGGCTCATCATGAGGCACGGTTTGAGCTCGGGCAGCAGCACCGGGAGTCTCGCGAGCAGCTTGCGGACGGGCATGTGCCGGCGCTTCTTGCCGTGCTCGCGCTTGAGGATCCCGACCTCGGAGCCGTCGAGCGCGACGGGTGCGGAGCGGCTGGCGTTGCTCGCGGCGAGGATCCGGTCGACCGCGGTGGCGATGCAGCGGCGGTCGAGTTCCCGGAATTCGTCGATCAGGCGTCCGTGCTCCCGGCCGCGGAAGTCGCGAAGCGACGGGAGACGTTCGTGAACACGCTCGAGGCGCTGATGCCACCACGCCCGTTCGAAGGCACCGACCACCTGCTCGGCGGGCACCGAACGAGCCGCGAGCGAGGCGAGGAACCGCTGCCAGCCGGCGTCGCGGATTCGCTCGCGCGCGGCGGCGTAGTCACACCATCCGGGCAGCCGGTCGATGTCGGCTGCGAGCTTCTCGACCTGTTCGATGATCTCCTCGGAGGACTGCGCCTCGGCGACCGCCCGCAGCTGCTCGCCAGCTGCGGGCTCGAAGCCGTCGGCGACGACGCCGACGGCTTCGAGGTAGCGCTCCGCCGCTGTCTCAAGCCCGGCGAAGTCGGGCCATGCCCACTCGAGGGCGAGGAGCTTCTCGCGCAGCGCCGCGGGGAGCTGGCCGCCGCCAAAGGTGGCGGCGAACTGGTGCAACCATTCGCTCGCGACTTCCAGCGGTCCCCAGGCGGTCACGCTCCCCAGATAGCGATCGCCGATCGCCGCGCGCCAGCCGGCCTGCCGCTCCGCAATCCGCGTCGTCTGAGCGTGCGCGACCGAGATGAGCTCCGCGTCGCGCAGCAACTGCCCGAGATCGCCCGTCGGTTCTCGCCGGCCATCGCGCAGCTCGTCGGCGAGGAAGGCAAGCGTCTCCACCGGTGCGGCCAGCGCCGCGAGCCGGCTCTGGAGCCGATCGAGCGGCAGCCGCATCAGCTCGGTCAGGCGCGGCTCGTCGAGCAGGGCGCGCACGACGCCCAGGCGAGCGTGGATCGCAGTGAGCTCGCTGCGGGCAAGGGTGATCGCCTGCCCGAAGGTCGTGTCGGGCTCGGCGCCGAGCGCGACCCGCGCGGCGAGCGCAGCGAGGTCGCTGTCGGGAGCGGCGAGCTCGACGACCGATTGCGCGGCAGTGAGCGCACGGTCGAGTGCGGCGGTGTCGGTTTCCGGGCCCCGGTGCCACTCGCCGAAGGCAGTCGCAAGACGTTGCGCAGCGGCGTCGATCTGCTCTCCCTGTCGCTTGGCGCGGAGGATCGCTTCGACCGCCGCCGCGGGATCCTCCGGCCGGCGGCCGTCCTTGCGGTGGGCTCTGATCGCCTTCGAATCGGCGCGGTACTGGCTGCTCAGCTTCGGGAATCGCTTCTCGGCGCCGCCGGTGAGACGACTCAGCAGGGCGTCGAGCTCGAGGTCGAAGACGGCCGGCGCGTAGGTCGCCAGGAGGTGCTCGCGGGCCAGGCGGTGCTCGTCGAGCATCTCGCGCGAGCTCGCGAGCTCGTCCTGGGCCTTCTTGAGCCCGGCTGGCACTAGCCAACGCGGGTCGGGTCGATCGGTCAGCGCGTATGCGAGCTCGCCGAGATCGCATAGACGCCCGATCCCGCTGAGCGTGGGCGACGCCAGCCGTTGCCCCAGCATGTCTGCGACCGTTCGTGCATGTCCTGCGAGCCCGGTGATCGCGGTCGGCAGCTCCTGCACAGCGCCGAGCAGCTCGGGCAGCCGGTCGATGAGCTCGCCGGACCAGCCCGAGCGGGGCCCGGCGAGCGCCTCGAGTTCCGCCGTCGCGGCCTGTAGGCGGTCGGCGATGTCGGCTGGCCGAGTCGCGAGCGGACGGCCGGGGAAGGTCGAGCCGTAGGTCGCGAGCACCTCATCGAGCAGCGCGTGCGCGCCGTTGGCGTCCTCGAGCGCGTCGGTCAGACGCGCCGGGCCGCCCGGTTCGAGCCAGCGATTATCGAGTTCCGGGGCCCGGGTCAGGATCCCCCCGAGGCCCGCTAGGTCGCGGGCGGCCTTGGCCGAGGCGGGGCGGGGAAGCCGAGCGACCGGGCCACATCATCCGCGCCTCCGCGAAGGCCGGCTTCGGCCGCGCGGACGTCGTCGAGCTCACCGAGCAGCCTGGCGCGCAGCGTGTCGTCATAGGCGGTCAAGGACGACCCTCGCCAGGCGAACTGCGGATCGGTCGCGACCTCCCAGTTCTCGCACGAGCTCCGGAACCAGCTGAGCAGCCGGTTGAGCTCCTCGGCGGCGGTACGACCGGCTTGTTCCGAGGCGGGGGGCGCCCCGTCCGCGTACGGAGCGTCGTGAAGCCGGGACAGGCGAGCGTAGACCTCGCGCGGTGACTGTCCGATCAGCTCCGGTGCGGGGGCGTGTAGCGCCTGCACGATCTCGTTGAGCTCCGCGCGCGTCGCCTCGAGCCGCTCGAAGTCACGGTCGCTGAAGCCTACGCGCGGCCGGGTGCGGGTGCTGAGACTCTCGTAGAGCGATTCCACTACCTCACGCCGAGCCGCGTCACGACCGTGCAGCTTCAGACACAGCTCGGCGAGGCCTCGCTCCTCCAGGCGCTTGTGGACGACGTCGAGGGCGGCGATCTTCTCGCTGATGAACAGCACCCGTTGCCGTTGCCCGAGAGCCTCGGCGATCACGTTGGCGATCGTCTGGCTCTTCCCGGTCCCCGGAGGCCCGTGCATGACAAACGAGCAGCCCCGCTTGGCGACCTCGATGCAGCGCCGCTGCGACGCGTCGGCGTCCAGGACCGAGAACGCCCCCTTGGCGGGCCGGGCGGCGTCGAGCGCGTTGAGCTGGGGCACGGACCCGAATTGGTCAGAGGCACCCGCCGGGGCGGAGCCGGTCGCCAGCGCCCGGATCGTCGGATGCTCGGCGATCCGATCCTCGTTGAGAAGCAGGTCCCGGTACATCACGAGCTTCTGGAACGAGAAGAGGGCGAGCACGACCTCCTCACTGACGTTCCACTGCTGCTCGGCGACCGCGCGCCGAATGTCGGCGAGCTCCTCAGCGACCGGCTTGTCCTCCCACGCCCAGTCATCAGCGAGATCCAGGCCCGCGTCGGTCTGCAGCTTGATCGTGAGCGCCGGGTTGATCACCACCTCCTCGTCGGGCACGAAGTACAGCCGGTACGGGTCGCGCGGCGAGTCGCGCTTGAGCTCGACCGGGACGAGAATGAGCGGGGAGCGGAGCGCCTCCCCGCGGCCGGGGTCGTCCCATTCCAGAAAGCCCGCTGCCAGGTGGAGCACCCGGAGGGCCTTGTCTTCGAACTCGGCGTTCGATCGCCGGGCGAGGGTCTCAAGCGTGCGTTCGATCCGGGAGCGACTCTCAGCCGTCGTGACAAGCTCCTCCGGCGTCGGCGAACGCGCCGGCGCTGCGGCCGGGTCCTCATCGTCCGCCTCGGGTGGCAGGTAGAAGTCAAACGGAGCCTCTCGGTCAGGATCGGCGAATACTGCGTGCAGCGAGGGGGCGGCGATCGTCAGTGACAAGGTCGGCCGTGCCTTGAAGTTGATGAGTGGGTTGCGCCAGGAGAGGTCGATCAGCCGCTTGCGCCAATCCTCGATCCGCTCACGGACGAGACCCTCCACTCGCTCGTCGCGATCAGGCACTGACACCTGGCTCACGCCCGCGCTTTCCGTGTACGCCGCGCCGCGCGCTCGTAGCGGTTCGAAGGTGGAGAGGCTTTGCTGCTGCCGGTTGTCCCGCCCAGACGTGCAGGGCATCGGCTACGCGGTGGTCCTCCGCGTGCTCCCGGTACCTGCTTCGCCGGCGTCAGCCCGCGCATCCGAACCACCACCCTCTCGATTGCCTCATCCGAGGCCTACCAACTCCGCCGCATCTTTGCGGATCCTCACATCACGCGGCGGACGCGTCAAACCCTCGAGCCGGCGCGCGGCGCGGACGTCGATGTCGTTGCGCATCGGGCATCCGAGTGCCACGATACGTTGTAGTCGTTCAACAACGCTTATCGTATGTCACTACTCGCCAAAGTATTCACCGGACTGTTCGCCGTCAGCGAAGACCTCGGCGAATACCACGGCCCGCCCCTGCCCCGGGAAACACTGGGCTTTCGGAGGATCGAAGGTGCGACAGCCGAGCCGGACTACCCGCCCTCCACATGTTGCGTTCGGGTAGTCCGGCTCGGCTGCTGCTGGTCAAATCTGGATGGCCAAATGATCCGGGGGCAGGGGCGGGCCAACCTGGGGTCAGATGTTCAGTGATGGAGATTCAGTGATGGAAAAACAGGAAGGAACAGATAGGTGTCGGAGGTACTTCGAGCGGGGCCGGCATCGATGACTGGCTTGCGATGGCTCGCAGCGGTCGGGCCATCTCCGATGGACGCCTGGGCATGTGCGATGGGCTGGGGACTGCGGACGGCCCAAAGCCATTCGCACCGACTCGAGAGCGAAGGGTGGTTGAAGCGCTACGCGATGACCCGCGGGCACGGGTCCCTCCTGGTCGCCACCGACCGCGGCATCCGCGTCGGCGAGCTCGCGCTGAGTGCGGCACCCCGCCCAACCCCCACATGGTGGGCCCACGACTGCGCGTGCGCTTGGACGGCCGCCTGGCTCACCGTCCGACGCGCCGATTGGCGCGGCCCGCGTGAGGTCCTTGCCGATCCCGAACTGACGGGGACGCTCGAGTGGCAGACGCGAACCGGATGGCGCCGGTCGACGCACCGACCCGACCTCACGCTCGCGATACCTGACGGCCAGGTGATGGTCGAGGTGGAGCTGCAGCGGAAGGACACCAAGCGCCTCGCCGCGATCCTGTCGATGTACCGCAGTTGGATGGACGAATCGCGGATCGCCGGAGTCGTCTACGTGTGCGGGAGCCAGCACCTCGCCGACCGAGTCCGCGAGTTCAGTCTCGAGGCCGGCATACCCGCGAAGGCGACACGGATCGAGCTGCTCGACTCGATCCGCACGCAGACAACGCGGGTGGCCGCATGATCGCGCTGGCCGCAAGCCTTGCCGGATTCTGGCTCTGCGCCGCAGTCGGCGCCGCGGGCGCCTGGCTGATGCGACGGCGAACCATGCTCTCGGTTCGCAACCTCTATCTCGCAGCCACGGTTGGAGCTCTCCTTTGCGGCTTAGCGGTGCTCGTGCGCTGGTGGGGTGTACTGCTCGTCATCGGGCCACTCGCCGCCGCGCCAACCACTGGCGCGCTGCTCGGTCGTCGCTGGCGGCTGGCTGACCTCGGTGCTGGCGAGGAACTGCGCGACCACGAGCTCGCGAGGCGCTGGGCTTGGCAGCCCGCGCCGACGCGCCGAACGGGGGAGCGCGTTTACATCCGGTCGCAAGGAGAGATCATCCGCGAGCGCCCGTGGCCGGACGCCGAGCCGTACGTGCCGATGACCGGCCAGCTGGACGGTCCTCGGCTGCCACGAAGCGAGGGCCAGCACATCTTCTCCTGCGGCGGGACCGGCGCCGGCAAGACCACCAGCGCGCTGCGGATCGTCGCCGCGCGAACGCTCGCGGACCGCTCCGCCGTGCTCGCGATCGACCAGAAGGGCGATGAGCAGGCAGAGCGGATGCTCCGCGACATCGCAGCGGCGGCCGAGGTCCCGTTCATCCTGATCGACCCACGCGCGCCCGACACCGACCGCTGGCAACCGATCTCCGGCGACGTCGGAGAAGTCGTCGCGAAGGTCGTCGAGCCGATCAAGGCCAGCGAGGAGTACTACTCCGACATGCTCCGGCTCTACCTGGGTGTTGTGGCCCGGGTCCTGGAGCACGCGGGCTGCTGGCCGCCGTCGGTGCCGTTCCTGATCGACTGCTGCCAGTTGCGGCGCCTCCCGCGAATCCGGGAGCTGTGCTCCGACGACGAAGAGCTGCTCCGCCGCGTGGCCGAGGCGGGAGACTGGATCTCCTCCCCGGAAGGCCGGAAGGCTGTCGCCGGCGGAGCCGTCCGCCTGCAGGTCGTGATGGGCGAAGCGTGGCGACCGGTCCTCGCGCCTAGGATCAGCCCGTCGGGCGAGCACGTCGCGGTCAGCCTTGCCCGAGCGATCGAGCAGCGCGCCGTCGTGCTCTGGCGCACCTACGTCGACGACATGCCCAACGAAGCCGCGATGATCACCGTCCTCGCGCTCGCCGACATGTACGCCGCCGCCCAGATCGCCGGTGCGCCGTGGACGCTCCAGCTCGACGAGTTCGGTGGCGTCATGCACATCGCCGCCAACCGCGCCCTCGCGATGCTCCAGCGCGGTCGCTCCCACCACGGGCAGGTGATCGTCGTCACCCAGTCAGCAGCCGACCCGGAAGCGCTGACCGGTCAGCCTGGGCTGCTCGCCTCGTTGACCGACAACTTCACGGGGTTCGCGATCCACCGACAGAACGCACCCGAAACGCGCGACTGGCTCGCGAAGCTGATGGGCACCACCGCGCTGTGGCAATCCACCGACCAGACCACCGGACACGGATCAGCTCACTCCGGGCAAGGCTCGCGGCGACGCGTGCGCCAATTCCGAGTTGGCTCCGACACCTTCGCCGAACTCGGCCGCGGCGAGGCGATCATCTACGGCACGATCGACGGGCACCCGCGACGAGCGCATGTCCTGCGCGCGCGGCTGCCGCACGGCGAACCCGAACGTATCGGCCGGGGCGAGCGGCACGCTTGCGAGATCGCCGTTCACCGAGCAAGCACGCTTGAGCAACTCATCCCCGCCGGCGCGACCACCGATGACGATGCTTCCGCACCGGCTGAAGCGCTGACCGAACCGGAGGCCCTCCAGCCGTTCGGCGATTGCCCGAAGGACCTGTCGTGATGAGGCTCGTGCTCGCCGTCGTTGCCTGGCGCCTGGTCCGCCGGCTCGCAGCGCCGGCGATCGTCGTCGCGCTTGCGATGTTGCTACTCCATAGCGGCTCCTTCGCGCGCCCCGAGCGCAGACACGTAGTCGGCGCCGTCGAGCGCGTCGTCCAGCCGATCGAGCACGACCTACAGCACGCACTCGGAAGAGCATTCACACCATGAGTGAGTTCGCGCTACCAGACGGCATCGTCGGCTCGGAGCACCTCGGGGTCCGGGTGTTCTGCGTCGCTGCTCCCGATCCGCAGCAACTCGCAGACCAGATCGCCGTCGTGCTCGGCGAGCACCTCGCTGCCGACGACGAGATGCACATCACCTACAACGCGCTCCAGACCGGCTGGCAACATGACCCCGGCCGGGCCGGCTGGCTCGGACGCGAGCCACACACGCAGTTGTTCCTCGAGTACACCGCGCTCCTCGTGTTCAGGCCGACGCGGCTTTCTTGAGTGCCGATACCGGAGCGCTGCGGTGGCTCGTCCTATTGGAGCGGGTGGCAAGCTGGTCCGGTGACGGACGTTCGCTTCCCGTGCGCCTGCTGCGGCCATTTCACGATGGGCCCGCCTGCATCGGGCACCTACGACATCTGTCCCGTCTGCTTCTGGGAGGACGACCAGGTACAGCTTGAGGACCCGATCTATGCAGGTGGCGCAAACAATCCGAGCCTACTGGAGTCGCGGGAGAACTTTCAACGTCTAGGGGCGATTGAGGGGCGCTTCACGACGAAGGTGCGGCTGCCGCTGCCCGAGGAGCTTCCGCGCGCGCTGACCTTGTACCGGCCCGTCGGACAGAAGGAGCTCGACCTCATCGCCGCCGCCGGCTTCACCCGGTTCCCGCCCCGCCTGTCCGGCCAGCCCATCTTCTACCCCGTTCTCAACGAGCGGTATGCAGACCAGATTGCTCGTGACTGGAACACCAAAGACGCCGCGTCGGGCAACGTCGGCTACGTGACCCGCTTCAACGTACGGTGGGAGTGCGCAACGCGCTATGAGCCGCAGAAGGTCGGCGGACACTGGCACTGGGAGCTTTGGGTGCCCGCTGAGGAACTCGACGAGTTCAACGCAAGCATCGTGGGTCGTATCGAGGTCGTCGGCCAGCACCGACCGGAGTGAGCAGGTGGCGCTGCTCAACCCTCAGCTCTGGCCGGAGCAAGAATGGCGCTCACTCTCCGAGGCTCTCGAGCTCCTCGACGCCACGGCGCAGCGGAAGCTGGCTAGGCACCTCGTGGACCAGACCACGCGAGCGGTTCTGGCGGAGGACCCAATAGCCCACGAGGTTGCCAGTCCCGTCACCAAAGCGGAACGTCTGCGCGACATCGAGCACGAGCTCGACGAGGCCGCATGGATGGCACAGGATGCGGGCGACGAGGAGCTGTACCGTGCCCGCTTCCGCCAGGCGCGTTGCGCGAGCGCAGCCATCGCCAGCCGCGATGAGACGGCGTCCGCGGCCCTCTCGCGAACGGCTTACGAGGCCCGGCACGCACTGAACGACGATGGGGCGTTCAGGCGCCTAATGGAGACCTGAGGTTGACGTCGAGATGACGCGCGGACCGCTTCCGCCACCACCAGACTCGTTCACGCATGAGGCCCTGCAGGCCGTCGGCTTCAACGGGTGGGTGAGCTGGAAACGCCCTTCGCGACACGAACCTCGCGGATGTCCCATGCACGCCCGGCGTCTACATCGTCTACCGGGCTGACGACAGCCCGCCGCGCTTCTTGCAGCGCAGCCCCGCAGGTTGGTTCAAGAGTGA
>Ga0066790_10001437_pt1 | contig 10038 bp, 10 predicted proteins | sample OrgsoiDNA2013050_FD_70963 | JGI IMG/M metagenome (GOLD analysis project Ga0066790, IMG submission 70963) | Permafrost soil microbial communities from the Arctic, to analyse light accelerated degradation of dissolved organic matter (DOM) -... | ecosystem: Environmental > Terrestrial > Soil >...
GGCGGTGCTGGATTGACCGTATAGCGCGCTGACGTAATAGCCGGTGCTGCCGCTGCAGCCGCTCATTTCCGCGGTCGGCTGGACCGTATCCCGTTGGCCGACGAACAACGTTGCATCGCGGCCCTGCGCTTCACAGCCGTCCTTGGTCTGCATATCGACGACTCCGCCGGTGGCGTAGCTATAGCGCGCGGGCAACACGCCGACCTGTAGGTCCAATTGTTTGATGAACAGCGGATTGATCATCGACAGCAACGGGGGGTTGGTGTTGATGTCGAGCGGCACCAGCAGCCCATTGATTTGGTACTGGAATTGGGGTCCTTCCGTGTTACGGATGTGAATCTGCTGGTTCTGGTCAACGGCCACACCCGGCATCTGCGCCAGTACATCGGTCAATGCAGTATTCGTTCCCGCCGGTAAGTCGGCGATAGCCTGCGCGGTCGCCGTGTACTGAGAGTTGGCGCCCGACGCCAAACCGGGACCGCTGATGCGTTCCGCCAGCACCGTGATCGGGTCCAGCATCGATTGGCTCGGTATTCCCGCCGGCAACAACGGGTCGCCCGCATTGGTCTCTGCGCGGCTTGGTCCACCAGCAAACGGCACTGCAAGCGCGATCACCGGTAGTATCCCGCAGGCGCGGCTAGGGTTCTTCATACTCTCATCAGAGGTTGCCGTATTACCGATGCGTGTAATAATGCGAATGATAGTGATTCTCATTCGTAATGTATAGCGAATGGTTGACCGGACAAACTGAGGGGACGCTAGATAGCCATCACAGCGCGCAGTTTTGCGGCTGATTCTTCGGCGGGGACGGGCAGGGTGCAGCTAAGTAACGGCTTCCTTCACGCGGGCAACCAGGCCTGCGATTTTATGCCTCACGTCCGGACGGACGACGCGGTCTCGAGAATCTTCGATTTCGTCGGCGGGGAACCAACCGCTGACACAGTTGCCTTCCGCCGTCACAGTCAGGGTCGCACCGTTCGGGAGCGGTTGCGAAGCATGTACGGCGAACATGACGCAGTGATACTCGACACCGATGCGTCGAAGCGCGTCGCGTGCCTCGGCCATGATTCGCGCCTTGCCATGTTCGAACTCGCTGATGGTACCGCGCGTCTCCATAGTCGTTATTGGACCTTGATGTAGGGGGCGCACTTGCCGTTCTGCGAAAGGATTTCGAACTTCGCACGGGAGCCGGCATATTCGCAGATCAACAAGGGAGTACCGTCGAAGTAGCCGCTCAGATGCTGCCCGATCAGTGTCGCGCGCGCGGTAAATTCGGCATTCGCAGTTACCGCAAATAGAACCCCTGCCCAAAACGCTAACGCTTTCAATTTGGTCTCTCCCGGATTACCCAACTCGTGAGGACTATTTTGCGCAGGCGGCCTCGCCGCGCATCGCTACGGATGTCTCAGGTCTATCGTTACGCCGCGAGGCTTGCGTCACTATTTTGAGCAGCAACATTTTTAATGCGACGTAATATCGCTGGAGCCGCGGAGCCACGCCCGTTTGGCCGGGGCCGCCTCGGCATGCGGGCGCGGGGGCCCCCTAGCGAGGGTCGGACGGCAGGTTGCGTCCGGCGCCCCCAAAAAATGGCCCGGCACGCTTCCAGTGCGCGCCGGGCCGATTCGCATCGACTGTGATATGTGAAGAAGCGTCGATCAGCCTGCGGGGCTACCCTCAACCTGGATTTGCAGCTTCACGCCCATCTTGAAACCGTACGAGTTGCCGTAGTTGATCCCGAATTCGCTGCGGTCGAACGACGCCGACGCATCGGCGCCGCAGACTTGTTTCTTCGTCATCGGGTTCGGCTTGCACAGGAACGAGTTAATCTTGAGTGCGACCGGTTTGGTCACGCCGTGCAGCGTCAACGTCCCTTCCGCTTCGGTGGGTGCGGCGCCGTCGAACTTGGTAAATTTTCCGGTGTATGTAGCGGTGGGGTATTTGGCCGTATCGAACAATTCCGGCGACTTGGCATGCTCGTCCAGCTTTGCCCTGCCGAAGTCGATGGAATCGATGTTCACTGTGATGTCGATCGTGCCCGATTTCGCTTCTTTGTCATAGACGACCTTGCCGGTGGTATCGGTAAATTTACCGCGCCAAATGGACAATCCCCCCATATGGTCCGCCTCGAAACTCGGGTATGTGTGGTTGGGATCGAGGACGTACGTGACGGGCGCCGCGAATGCGGAGGCGGTCGCCCACGCCGCGATTGACGCCAAAACAAGTCGGTTCATGAGGGCCCCTTGATAAACAAACAGCTATAATTTCCATTCCGTGGAACCGGCGGCCGTTGCCAGCGGCGCCGTGGATCGCTCGGCCGCGAATCATAGTCGATATAGGGCATCCTGATGGAATTACTGACCGCCATTGACACGCGATCCTCAGCCGGACGCTTGACCCAGCCCGGCCCGACGCCTGAACACTTGGCCCGGATATTGGATGCCGCCGCGCATGCGCCGGACCACGGTCGCCTGCGGCCTTGGCAGTTCATCGTTCTCGACGCTGAGTTGCGAGAGAAATTCTCCTTCGCTGCGGCCGCCGCCAAGCGTGTTCGGGTGCCGACCATGAGTGACGAGCAACTCGTCGCCGAGCGCGAGAAGGTCACTCGCTCGCCCACCGTCGTTGTGGTCGGCTGCACGGTGCGCCGGGAGCAGAGCAAAATCCCGGAAATCGAACAAGTGATTGCGGCAGCGGCCGCGGCGCAGAATCTGTTTCTAGCGGCGCACGATCTGGGCTACGGAGTGATGTGGAAGACGGGCGCGGCGGCCTATGATCCGGCCGTCAAGGCAACGGTCGGGTTGGCCGCCGATGATCACATCGTCGGCATCATGCATTTGGGGACCCGGCTCAAGTAGCGACTTGAGGTTTCACCTCGGGCGTGCAGCGAACGCATGCCCACGCAGCGACACCGATTTCACCAGCGCCCAAGCTTCGATTCCCGGGCGTAGAGACAGTTCGCGAGTTGCCGCCTTGGTGACCCGCGCCATGATTTCCTCGGCGCCGATATCGATGGTGATGAGATCCGAATCGTCAACATCGCCGTGAATGCTCGTCACTATGCCCGCGAGACTGTTGCGCACGCTCAAATGCTGCGGGATGTGCGTGGAGACGATGATGTCGCGCGCCAGAAGCTGGACGCGCAGTGCGGTCCCAACGGCGAGACCCGTGGCTTGCACGTTGAGTTCACCGTGACCTACGCGAACTCTCGTCAAGCTGCTGGACGAATCGACGCCGAGCACGACGCCGTCGATGATTGCGCCAACTTCATCGGGACCGATGATCGACCGCAGCCGGGGATTGAGGCTCATCTCACCGACTGTCCCCTTCGCGGTCACGGAACCCGTTTCCATCAATACGATGTGCGTCGCGAGCCGCAGAACTTCAGCGAAATCATGCGTGACATACACCATCGGAACCGCGAGATGGTCGCGCAGCGTTTCGAGGTACGGAAGCACTTCCTCGCGCCGTGCTTCGTCGAGCGCGGCCAGTGGTTCATCGAGCAAAAGCAGGCGGGGCTGCGTCAGCAACGCGCGACCTATGGCGACTCGCTGACGTTCACCCCCCGATAGTTGATGGGTGCGCCGATTCATCAACGCGGTGAGGTCGAGCAGACTGGTCACCGCTGCGAGGTCCACGTACGGCGTCCCGACAGCGCGCTTCTCCGCATACCGCAAATTGGCAGCGACGGACAGATGCGGGAATAATCGGGTGTCTTGAAAGACGTAGCCGATACGTCGTCGCTCCGGCGGTACATCGACTCGCCGTTGCGTATCGAGCAACACGGTATCGTCGAGGTGGACGTGTCCGGAGTCCGGCCGCAGCAGGCCGGCGATGATGTTGATGACGGTGCTCTTGCCGCAGCCGGAACGTCCGAACAGCGCCACCACGCCGGGTGTCGGCAGTTCGAAGCGGACGTCCAACGCGAACGTGCCACGGCGTTTTGCAGCGGCGACGGTCAACATCATCGACCCAGCATGCGGCGCAAGCGCCGCGTCAACCATTCAGACAACAACAGACCTCCGAGCCCCAGCGCCAACGAGAGGCAGGCAAGTCGGGCGGCAGCGTGCTCGCCGCCCGGTTGTTGGAGGACGGTGTACAGCGCCAAAGGCAGTGTCCGAGTCTCCCCGGGAATGTTGGAGACGAACGTGATGACTGCGCCGAATTCGCCGAGGGCAGCGGAAAAGGCGGTGATCGTGCCGGCGAGAATGCCGGGCAGCATCAATGGCAGGGTGATGGTTGCAAACCGATCCAGCCCACGCGCGCCCAGAGTGCGTGCCGCTTCTTCCAAGCCGCGATCGACGTTTTCCAAGGAAATGCGGATGGCTCTGACCATCAACGGGAACGACATGACGGCGGTGGCGAGCGCTGCGCCATTGCGCGTGAACACCAGTTCGATGCCGAAGGCCTTCTCTAACCACGAACCGATGACGCCGCGAATGCCGAATAAAACCAGCAACACGTAGCCAACGACCACCGGCGGCAGAACCAGCGGTAGGTGTACCAGTGCATCCAACAGGGTTCTCCCCACGAAACGATATCGGGTCAGTACCCAAGCGAGGGCAATGGCCGGCGGCAAGCTGCCTGCGACGCTGAGTGTCGCCACGTCCAAACTAAGGCGCAGCGCCTCGCTTTCACTCGGTGTGAGCCACATCATGCTCAAGGCTGGCAGGGCTTCATTCGGTAGGCAGTATACTGTGAGCGCAGATTTTTAAAGGATTGGATAAATGACCCATTATCGCGCCGTGGCGCAACCCGCGGCGTCGATCCCACCGCGGATTGGCGTGTTGCTCGTCAATCTCGGCACACCGGATTCGCCCTCGTATTTCGCCATCCAGCGCTACTTGCGTCAATTTCTGGGCGATCGGCGCGTCATCGACACCTCGCGCTTCATCTGGCTGCCGCTGCTCTATGGCGTCATTCTGCCGTTTCGTCCGCTACGAACCCTGCGAAAATATCGCAAGATCTGGATGAGCGGCGGGTCGCCGCTGGCGGTGTACTCCACGCGTCTTACCGCCAAAGTCGGCGCGGTGCTCCAGAGCCGAATCGGCGACGACGTACGGGTTGCGCTCGCCATGACCTACGGCAATCCGAGCATCGCTGGCGCCATCAAATCGCTAGCCGAGCAGAATGTCAAAAAGCTGTTGGTGCTGCCGTTGTATCCGCAATATTGCTCATCGACCACCGGTTCGGTATTCGATCGAGCCAGCAAAGTATTGCAGCGCTGGCGGTGGCTTCCGGAGACGCGATTCGTCAACGACTACCACAACGACACGGGTTACATCGACGCATTGACCGCAAGCATCCAGAATCACTGGGAACAGGTCGGCGGGCGGTCTCACCTGTTGTTCTCCTACCATGGGATACCTGCGGTGTACGTCAAAGAGGGCGATCCCTATCAGGCGCACGCAGAGGCGACCACGCGCATGGTCGTGTCGCGGCTGGGATTGGCGGAAGAGGACTATTCGCATTGTTACCAGTCCCGCTTCGGGTCCGTGGTTTGGCTGCAGCCCTACACGGAAGACACCCTCAAGAAATTGGCAGAGCGCGGCTTGCGCAAGCTGACCATCGTATCGCCGTCCTTCGCAGTCGATTGTCTGGAGACCTTGGAGGAGTGTGCGATTGAATATCGCGACAAGTTCCTGGAACTCGGCGGCGAAACCCTGACGCTGGTTCCCGCCTTGAACGACGGCGACCGGCATGCCGAGGCGCTGGCCAACATCGCACAAAATCAGTTTGCGGGTTGGATTCCCCCGGCTTAATAGCCGATCGTGAACCGCCGCCGAATGTGCTGCGGCTTTTCCAGCTCGTCGATGCGAGCGAAATGGGCGAATTGGGCTATGCTTCCACGGTCGCTAAAGGATGTCGTGTTGCTCGCTCTGTTATCTTTGTGCGTCTGGCTGTATTTGTTTTTCGCGCATGGCAGATTCTGGCTGTCCCTGCCGGAGTTACCGCCGGCCTTGCCGGAGGAGACTCCGGACGTCGATATCATCGTCCCGGCGCGCGACGAAGCGGAAACCATCGGCCGCGTCATCGCGTCGCTGGCGGCCCAGGATTACCGAGGTAAGTTTCGCATCATTCTGGTCGACGACGGCTCGAGCGACGGTACGGCGGATCTCGCCGCCGCCGCCGTACGGCCAAACAATGTAGCGCCGCTGCACGTGGTTTCTGCACAACCAAAGCCGCCGGGATGGTCCGGTAAGCTATGGGCTATGAGCCAAGGCGTCGCGCTCGCCCGCGCACCGGTCCTGTTGTTGGCCGATGCGGATATCGTGCACGATCCACGGCATCTGGCAACGCTGGTCGCGCGCCTCAACTCACCGCGGGTCGACATGGTGAGCGAGATGGTGCGGCTCAACTGCTCGAGCCGCGCTGAACGAGGGTTGGTGCCGGCCTTCGTTTACTTCTTTCAAATGCTGTATCCCTTCGCCCGGGTGAACGACCCCGCGTCGAGAGTCGCCGCCGCGGCCGGCGGTACGATGTTGATTCGCCGCGAGGCGTTGGATCGGATTGGCGGCGTCGCATCGATCAAGGGGGCGCTCATCGATGATGTCACGTTGGCCAAGGCGGTGAAGCGCGGCGGCGCCATTTACTTGGGCCACTCAGGCTTGGCGGCGTCAATCCGCCGTTATCCGGGCGTTGCCGATATTTGGAACATGATCACGCGCACGGCATTCACGCAACTACATTATTCGGCGGTACTGCTGGTGCTCACGTTGCTGGGCCTGACGCTGGTTTGGTGGGTGCCGATCTGCGAAGCTTTGTTCGGTTATGGCTGGCGAAGGATGTGGGGGCTGGCCGCCTTCGCCCTAGGCTCCTCGAGTTATCTGCCCACCTTGATGCGCTACAAGCGCAACGCTGTCTGGTCGCTGGCACTGCCGCTGATTGCGCTCTTCTATATGGCCGCGACCGTGAGTTCAGCTCTCCAATTCTGGCGCGGCAGCGGCGCCCGTTGGAAAAACCGCGACTACGGAGCGCCAAGTTAGCCGGGCCACGCCTGATCGAGTATCGCGCCGACGTTGATTTAACCTGTTCCAGAGGGTTCTTAAGTCTTGCGTTCCGCTCGAGACCAATGCTAAATTCCGAGACCATGTACTCACGGCAGAGAAAACGTTTCGCCGCCTCCTACCGCGCACCGTCGATCGCGCTGCTGCTGCGCCGCTAGGCGCCACATACTCGCGCTATCGGTCGGCGCTTACAAGACCGGAAAAACCTCTTAGAAATCGCCTTTGACGAGCGAAGGTTAGAATTCGTGGCGCGCCGAACCCGAGTGAGAGAACATCATGTTGCGTAATCCGTCGACCAAGTACCGGTCCTTCAAACCCATCGATCTTGCGGATCGTACCTGGCCGAATAGAGTTATCCCGGCTCCTCCGACGTGGTGCAGCGTCGACCTCCGGGATGGCAATCAAGCGCTGATCGAACCCATGGACGCGGCGCGCAAGCGGCGCATGTTCGACATGCTGCTCAAAATCGGCTTCAAGGAAATCGAAGTGGGTTTCCCTGCGGCCTCGCAAACAGACTTCGATTTCGTTCGGGAAATCATCGAGCAGCGATTGATTCCCGACGATGTGACCATTCAAGTATTGACTCAGGCGCGCCCCGAATTGATAGCGCGTACCTATGAATCCTTGAAAGGCGCACGGCGCGCGATCGTTCATGTGTACAATTCCACGTCCATCGCACAGCGTCGAGTCGTGTTCCGGACGGACCGCGCGGGCATTATCGACATCGCGTTGCGTGGTGCAACGGCGGTACGCCAATACGCGGAACTCGACCGTGGCAGTGAGTGGGTGTTCCAGTACAGCCCGGAAAGCTTCACCGGCACCGAACTCGATTTCGCGGTCGAGATTTGCGACGCCGTGAACGCCGTTTGGGAACCCACGCCCAACCGTAAATCCATCCTCAATCTACCGGCGACCGTCGAGATGGCCACCCCAAACGTCTACGCGGACCAAATCGAATGGTTTTCACGGCATGTCGGTAAACGGGATTCGGTCATTTTGAGCATACATCCCCATAACGACCGCGGCACCGGAGTGGCAGCGGCGGAACTCGCCGTGATGGCGGGAGCAGAACGTGTCGAGGGCACATTGTTCGGCAACGGCGAGCGTACCGGGAACGTGGATATAGTGACACTGGCTCTTAATCTTTATACGCAAGGCATTGATCCCACTCTCGATTTTTCTAATATTAACGAGGCGGCCCGGTGTGCTGAGGCTTGCAATCAGCTACCCATCCATCCGCGACACCCCTATGTGGGGGATCTAGTCTTTACGGCATTTTCCGGCTCCCACCAAGATGCCATCAAAAAGGGTCTTGCCGCACGCGGTGAAGCGGATCTTTGGGATGTTCCGTACTTGCCCGTGGATCCTTCTGATCTCGGGCGCTCCTATGACTCGATCATTCGAGTCAACAGTCAGTCGGGGAAGGGTGGCGTCGCCTACCTTCTCGAACGCGACTATCAGTTGGTGATGCCGCGGCGGTTGCAGATCGAATTCAGTCAGGTAGTTCAAGCCGCAGCAGATATCACCGGTAAAGAACTGAGTTCGCAGGAATTATGGGATCTTTTTTTGAAGGAGTATCTGGCTCCCCGCCAGCCCTTCGTGTATCGCTCGCACCAGTTGGCGGCTTCTACCGACGGGGCCGATACCGAGCGTCTAGCGCTGCAGGTCGAATGCGAAGGGCGGGTGGAGACGTGGCACGGGCAAGGTTCGGGTCCCATCGACGCGATGGTCAAAGCCATCGGGTTGCCGTTCGACGTGCTCTCCTACGAGGAGCACTCGCGCGGTGAGGGCAGCGGCGCCAAGGCAGTTTCTTATATTGAGATCACAACGCGCTCTCGCCGGACTCTGTTTGGCGCCGGTATGCACAGCAACATCATTACAGCGTCCTTATTGGCCATTTTGTCCGCCGTCGATCGTGCGGTTGCCGTTGGCGCGCTCCCGACCCGCACCGATACGGAGCTTACCGGGACATAGACGGGCAAGACGTTAATAGAAATTACTGGAAGTCTTTTGCTCATCTACATGATTGAGCAAGGTAAAAAAATCGTAATCTTGAAGTCATCGTTTCGTTGCCCCAATGCTGTATAAGCGCAACGGTTGACAGGCGTTGCGCTAGTTGAATGCCGCGCAGAATCCGATATAGTGCGCAGCTTCATGCATCGGGCTGATCGATCCTATTGATTTCAAGGGCTTTTCTCGAACAATGAGCGAACGCGACGACGAACATTTCGATATCGACGATGAGTTCCTAGGCGAAGCCGAAGAATCGCACGACTTCGATCCGCTGATAGAACGCGCCGAGCGTCGGCCCAAAGTGGCTGCTGCCGGTAAGCGCGGCAAGGCGGCGTGGAGTCGTGTCGAGGACGTGCTCGCCGAACGGCAGTTGGAAAAAGAGCTGCGCGATATCTTCGAAGAGGATTGATAACGGTCTTAAGGTCGCCGCGTCAAGCCGGCCGCAATCCCCACATGCGCGTTTACATTCGTGTTTGAAAGCAGCGAAGCCTGGGTTGTCCTGAAATTTGGCGGCACCAGCGTCTCATCAGCCGCTAATTGGCATAGCATCGCCGGCGTGTTGCGCGCGCGCATGGCGGCCAACCTGCGGCCCGCCGTCGTGCATTCTGCGATGTCCGGCGTTACCGATCGCCTCGAGTCGTTATTGTCGGCGGCCATTGCCGGTGGCCACGTTGCGGTATTGGATCAGATCGAACGGAGTCATCGGCAACTCGCAAGCCAGTTATCCATCGCTCTCAGCGAGCAATTCGACGGTTTCATCGACGAACTGAAGCGCATGGCCGATGCGATTGCCGAAACCCGGGAGGTGAGCGATCGGGTTCGCGCCCGGGTCGTGGCGATGGGCGAACTCTTGGCAACATCGCTGGGAGCCACCTTCCTAAACTCTCAGGGAATCGCCACCGCCTGGGTGGATGCGCGCCAGTTCTTACGCGCTGAACAACTCCATGGCATGAATGAAAAGGCGGGACTCTTGTCAGCCACCTGTGGTTTCGCACCGGATGAGCGCATGCAGAGTCACTGGCGA
>Ga0066790_10001439_pt1 | contig 10029 bp, 5 predicted proteins | sample OrgsoiDNA2013050_FD_70963 | JGI IMG/M metagenome (GOLD analysis project Ga0066790, IMG submission 70963) | Permafrost soil microbial communities from the Arctic, to analyse light accelerated degradation of dissolved organic matter (DOM) -... | ecosystem: Environmental > Terrestrial > Soil >...
CTCTTCTTTTGTGCCGGAAATGTCCAGCAACATCTGAAAACCGACCTGTTTCAGAAGGCGAAAGGTGGGTTGATCCATTCGATGCCCTTGACCGGAGCCGCATTTCTTATGGTGACACTTGCGGTCACCGGTTCGCCTCCCTTCAGCTTCTTCCAGAGTGAGTTCACCGTTCTGCGGGCAGGGTTTGCGCGAGACCATTTTGTGCTGGCGATTTTTTTCGTCTCCTTTCTCGTGCTGATTTTTTCCGGCTTCCTCGTGCACATCACTGGCCTGGTTCTCGGCGAGGACCCGGGCCTTCCGGCGGCAGACATGTGCGGCTGGAAAAAATACTCGGTCGCGGGTTTAGCTGTGGTGATTGTCGTGATGGGCTTCTGGATACCGGCTCCGTTGTTTAGGCTAATTCAGGGTGCGGTAGGCATCGTGGTGGGCGGATGATGACGCAATCAACCTCCGCAGTATTCGAAGCCCTTCGGCAGAAGCTTGGCCCACAGATTCAGTCCGTGCGTGCGGACCGGGAAGATGAAGTCTATGTTCTTATCAGCGACTCCGACATTCGCCCCATCACAGCACATCTGCGCGCCGAATTCGGGGCCCGATTGGTTACGGTGTTCGCTGAAGACCGCCGCTCGGTGGAAGGCGTTTTCTTCAACTACTATGTCTTCGAACAAAAGGGCAACGCTCAATACCTGATCGTGCAGGCGCCTGTGCGGTCCGACACTCTTGAGTTTCCCTCGCTCTCCGCCGAACTACCCGCGGTGAACTGGCAAGAGCGCGAAATTCAGGATTGGTTTGGCCTGAAGGCCGTTGGACACCCGAATCCCCGCCGGGTCGCCTTGCATGACAATTGGCCCGACGTTTATCCCTTGCGCAAGGACTTTCCTCTCCAAACCGTGTTGCCGCCCTTCGAGGGAGAACGTCACATCTACCGGCCAGCTTTCGGTGAAGGCGTGTTGCAAGTGCCCGTAGGTCCGGTCCATGCTGGGATCATCGAACCGGGGCACTTCAATTTCGCGGTGGCGGGTGAACCCATACTCTATCTGCAGCTCCGAATGTTCTACACCCACAAGGGCACGGAAAAACTCTTCGAGAAACTCCCTATACACAAAGCCGTTTTCCTGGCGGAAAGCATTTCTGGCGATTCAAGTTTCTCGCACGGCACAGCTTTTTGTCAGGCCATCGAACGCGCGGCCAGCATTGAAGTACCGCTGCGCGGTCTGGTGATGCGGACCGTCCTGCTGGAGCTGGAACGAATCTGCAATCATGTCGGCGACATCGGAGCCATTGCAAACGATGTTGGCTTCGTCATAGCGAATGCCCACGCCAGCCGGCTGAAGGAGACATTGGTCACTCTGAACGAGCAAATGACTGGCAGCCGCCTGCTGCGAGGCTTTGTCTGCGTTGGCGGCGTGCGTAGAGGTTGGGACCAGACGCAACTGAACACGTTGCGGGACACACTGGACTCCTTCGCACGCGAGTTTCAGGACCTGATCAGCCTGGTTGATTCGTCAGAATCCACCCGTGATCGTCTGGAGCAAACAGGAATTCTTCGGCCCGAGAAGGCACGGGATCTGGGCATCGTGGGCGTGGGAGGACGCGCCTCAGGAGTCGATCTCGACGTGCGGCGCGATCACCCTTATGCCGCATATCCTCGCTACTCATTCCGTGTCCCGGTTTACCAGGCCGGAGACGTTTGGCACCGGATGCAGGTCCGCATCGATGAAGTGAACGCATCGATCGACATCGTCGGAAGGGCTATGACAGATGGTCTTCAGCGGGAGTTCCGAGTGCCCGTGCCGGCCATCCCGTCAGGCCGCTGTGCGCTGAGCGCCGTTGAAGGGTGGCGCGGGGAAATCATCCACTGGATTCGAACCGGGCCTGACAATCATCTCGAACGCTGCAAGATCAAGGACCCCTCGCTCAACAACTGGCCGGCGGTGGTGGAAGCGGTCCAGGGAAACATCATTGCGGATTTTCCGGTGATCAACAAGAGCTTCAACCTCTCCTACTCGGGGACGGACCGGTAAACGATGTTCAAAATTCTTCAAAAGACGGTCAGCACGGGAACAGTCACCGCAAACTATCCGGCCGAGCCCGCTCAGATCTCCGATCGCTTTCGCGGACGTCCGAGCTTCGATTTCGAAAAATGGAAGGACGCGCGACCCGCGGCCGAAGTATGTCCGACTGGCGCGATTTCCCTGTCCGACAAAGTTGATTCCCGGAAAGTCACCGTCGATTATGGTCTCTGTGTATTCTGCGGCTTGTGCGCCGAAGCATCGTTCGAGCAGGCGGTGCGCATCACCCAGGAATTTGAACTGGCGACATCAGACCGCCGAAACCTGATCTTTACCGCGGAATACACACTGAATGCTGACGGCACGCACCGCGGGATGCGCAAGGTTGATCGCCAGTGGATGAGTGCTGAAACCGACGTCGAGAGCATGGGGAAGAAGGCGCGCGAAACAATCCAGAAAATACTGGGACGATCTCTCGCCATCCGTGAAGTGGATGCGGGGTCATGCAACGGATGCGAACTGGAGATTGTCGCTCTGAACAATCCGGTCCACGACATCGAACGTTTCGGAATCCAATTCGTTGCCTCTCCTCGTCATGCCGACATGCTTCTGGTCACCGGTCCCGTGACGCGGAACATGGAACTTGCGCTATTGAAGACGCATCGGGCGATGGCGGAACCCAAGGTGGTCGTTGCGGTAGGAGCTTGCGGCATCAGTGGCGGCATCTTCGGCGAGAACTACGCGTCTTTGGGCAGAGTCGACAAGGTACTTCCGGTAGATGTTTATATTCCGGGCTGTCCACCCCGGCCCCAAGCCCTCCTGCATGGGATCCTCCTTGCCGTCGGACGTTTGGCTGAACGACTGCACAACAACAGCGCGGGTTGAAAGGCATTCGGATCTTTGGAGTAGTGAGGTATTACACGGACTCGCCAGCCGAGCGAGGCGGGGAATCTGAGGTGATCAGGACAGCGCAAACTGAGCGGTTCGATATATGACTTGGCTGCCCAAGTTCGCAGTCTGTCGTAGCTACTATGACTGTTTCCGCTTACGCTCAGACGCTTTCGCAGCTCCAAGCGGGTCAGGTCGCTTCAAAAATCTCATGCCGTGTCGAATCACTTCGTTGTCTTTTCCACGCGCAGTCACCTTCGTGTTTTGCCCCAAGATGAGATTCAAGTGATCAACGCCGAAACCTTGACGTGACTACGAAAAGCCAAGAGCATGATCTTCCCCCAGCCGACGGTTTGGGCTACCCTAATGCGAGCATGGGATCGGCGAACCAGCGGATCCTTTGCGAAGGCGGCCATCAGTTTGACCGAACACTTCGTATCCATGCCGAAGGGATCAATGCGAGTACGCAGCGTTCGTGCGCCAGTCGTGCGTGTGTTGCGGCTGGTCGTAGTGTCGGTCTCGGTGGTGGGGACGCTCGGCGTCGGAGCTCGCGCGCAACTTCGGGCTCCCTCGATGCCACTCCCCACTCTGACCCACGTCGATCAGATCCGTGGTCTGAAGCCCGACCAAGCCGCGCTGGGCTATCCGGTGCTGATTCGCGGCGTGATCACGATGGATGCTCCGGCGCCAGACTTCTTTGTTCAGGATGCGACCGCCGGCATTTATGTGGAGGGCAGCGTCTCCCCCAAGTACTCCCACCTGCTCAGCCAGTTCGTCGAGATCGAAGGCGTAACGGGACCCGGTAAGTTCGCTCCCGTAATCCGCGAGACAAAGTTGCGTGTACTGACCCAGGGAGTGCTGCCCAAGCCTCAACTATTCTCTTTCTCCGAGCTTGCAAGCGGGCAACAGGACAGTCAATGGGCGCAAGTGCGAGGTATTGTGCGGTCTGCGGCTATCGACCGAGGCTCCTGGCAGGAGCCCGTCTTGGCCATGCGCGTCGCGTCCGAAGGGGGTGAATTCAACGTTCGTGTGCCGATTGCCCACGAGAAGGATGCGTCTTCGTGGGTCGACAGCGAAGTCCTGATCGAAGGCGTGTGTGGAAGTCTGTACAACGCCAACCGGCAACTGACAGGCATCCTGTTCTACGTTCCTCGCGTGAGCTTCATTAAAGTGGAAGCCCCCGCCACAGAAGTTCCTCTGTCGGAGTTACTGCGGTTTTCGCCGGCGGGGGGCACGCCGCATCGGGTGCGAGTGCGTGGCGTCGTCGGCTACCAGCGACAGGGCAATGCACTGTTTCTTCAGAGCCACGGCAAGGGGCTCCGCGTACTCACGCAGCAGGGCACGCCTCTCGAGATCGGAGATCTCGTGGATGTGATGGGTTTCCCCGCGATGGGGGACTCGGCACCGATGTTAGAGGATGCTGTGTTTCATCGTTTAGGCCATGAGAAAGCGCCGGAACCGGCGGACCTGAACCTGGATGCGCCTTGGGAGGAATTCGACGGCGTGGTCGTGACCACCGAAGCGAAATTGCTAAACCGCCAGGCGCAGCCGGATGGCTTGCGGCTTATGCTTCAGCACGGCGACGTGTTTTTCGATGCAACTCTCTCGGCCGGCGCTGGCGGAGAGCGCTTGCTGTCCATCCCGCTGAATAGCGACGTGCAAGTCACCGGCATTTGTTTGGTTCGCAGCGGCGGTTTGTGGCAGACGCCACAATCGTTTCGCATGCTGTTGCGCTTTCCCCAGGATGTCGTTGTACGCGCGACTCCATCGTGGTGGAATTTGCGTCACACGATCTGGCTGCTGGGCATCACTGGGTTCGTCCTCCTGGCTGTGATGGCGTGGGTCGTGGTGCTGGGTCGGCGGCTGCAAGAGCAGATGGCCGTCATTCGTCAGAAGCTGAGAATGAGCGCGGTGCTCGAAGAGCGCAACCGGATTGCCCGGGAGCTTCACGACACACTGGAGCAGGAACTGGCCGGGATCACCATGCAGCTCGATCTGGCGGCCGATTGTTTTCAGCAAGCACCGCGTGTGGCCCAACAGGCGCTGGAAACGGCGCGCGATATGAGCCGCCACAGTATGGTGGAGGCTCGCCGCTCGGTGTGGGATTTGCGGTGCCAATTGCTAGAAGATGGCGATCTCGTGTCGGCGTTAGCTCGGATTGTCGAGCCACTCGTGCCGCGCGAACAAACGAAGGTCAACTTCAAAATCCAGGGCAGCCCGGTGCGACTCCCTGGGCCGGTAGAGATGAACCTGCTCCGCATCGGACAGGAAGCCGTCGCCAACGCCGTCAAACACGGACGCGCGCGGCAGGTCTTCATTGAATTGGGCTACGCGCCCACATTGGTTTGTCTAACCGTGAGTGACGACGGCCAGGGGTTTGCTGCCGGCCAGTCGTCCCCAACGGGGCATTTCGGACTCCTCGATATGCGCGAGCGCGCGCAGTCCATGGGCAGCCTTTTGAGAGTCGAGAGCGAGCCCGGACGCGGAACTCGCATTGCCGTGGAGGTTCGCGTCCACCCCGCAGAAGCGATCGATGAAGAGCTCAAAACCAATACGTATTCTGGTCGTTGACGATCACTTCATGGTCCGCATGGGCCTTTCCGCGTCCCTGAACGTGGAGCCGGACATGGAAGTGGTGGCCGAGGCGGGCAACGGCAGCGCCGCGCTGGAGGCTTACCGCAAACACCGTCCCAGCCTCGTGATGATGGACCTTCGGCTACCGGGAATGAGTGGTATTGACTGTACGGTCGCGATTGTTCACGAATTCCCGGACGCATGCATCCTCATGCTGTCGACGCACTCCGGCGAAGAAGAGATCTACCGTGCCCTGCAGGCTGGTGCCCGGGGCTACATTGTGAAAAGCATCATCCGCGAAGAACTCCTGCGCGCCGTCCGTGAGGTTCACCAGGGACGACCGTACCTGGACCCCATCCTGACTTCGCTGCTCGCTGAGCGACTCTCCCACCGGTCCTTGACCAGCCGGGAGCTGGAAGTACTGAGGATGGTGGCCAAGGGGCTGGGAAACAAGGAAATCGCAGGCGCTCTGAATATCGCGGAAGTGACGGTCAAACTACACGTGAGCCACGTGCTCGAAAAGCTCAATGTGAAAGATCGGACCCAGGCAGCGACCGCTGCGCTGCAACGAGGAATCATCTCGCTCGATTGATCGCCTGAATACTGACTGCTCTAGACATGACGAACACCGAGCGACCGCCGCGAGGACGGTCCCCCCATTCTTGCAACGTTTGTGCAAACAATTCTGAAGCTGTACGAAAGTACAGTTGACAGCCCTTCCGGTTTGTTTTCTATTGGTGTGCTTGTGCCTTTCCGATAACGAGGACGAATTCGCTGTTGGGACCGCATCGTTCTTGTGGAAGCCATGAATGAGGTTTCCGTCTTTTTAAGCTGAGATCGAGATTGCCGACTAATCGGATCGGCCCGCTACACAATCGGACGACTCCCCGACGAGCCGCCGATCGCTCCCGAGAAGGAGAACCTCATGTCCCGCTGGTCTCAAGCAATTAATCCTCGCTTCATCGTAGGCATTGCAGCTGCCATCATCCTGTGTCTTTTCTGTGCCCCCCTGCTGGCGCAGGTGACCTCCGGGACGATATCCGGCCGGGTGCAAGACACAACCGGCGCCGTCATCAAAGACGCGGCTGTTACCATTTCAAACCCGGCCAACGGATTCACGCGCAAAACCACCACCTCCGACAGTGGAGAGTTCGTCGCACCCAATCTTCTTCCCGGCACCTACAACATCATCGTGGAGGCGAAGGGTTTCAAGAAACTGGAGTCACAGGGCTTCGCGCTCAGCGCAGCCGACAAGTTGAGCGCCGGAGACCTGGTGCTCGCGATCGGAGCCGCCACCGACGAAGTCACCGTTACCGCCGACGCTGGGCAGGTCCAACTGCAGGCAAACTCCGGCGAGCGCTCCGATCTGATCACCGATAAACAGCTCAACAACGTGGCCATGAATGGCAGCAATGTGCTGGACTATATGAAGCTCATCCCCGGCGTGGTCAGCAGCTTTGACGGTCACGCTTCCGGCACCGGTGGCCTAGACTCGATGAATATCAATGGAACGCGCGCCAACCAGCATGAGTTCACCATCGATGGCGCCTCCAATGTCGACACCGGCAATAACGGGGGTACGCACGTCACTCTCAACACCGACGCAATCGAGGAAGTAAAAGTCCTGAACTCGAACTACCAGGCGGAGTTCGGCAAGGCTGCCGGGGGCCAGATCGCCGTCACCACCAAGGCTGGCTCCAACCAATTCCACGGGGACGTCAGCTTCTTCCATCGCAACGAGGGAATGAACGCCAATAACTGGTTTGCCAGTCAAAGCACTCCTGTGACGCCAAAGGCCTTGTACCGCTACAACTACACTGGCTACACCTTGGGCGGGCCTGTGATCATTCCGGGTACAGGTTTCAACAAGCAGCGCGACAAGCTGTTCTTCTTCTGGAGCGAGGAGTTCTACAGCCAGCTGATCCCCCAGCAAGGACTGACCCAGTTCTATACACCAACGGCGGCGGAGCGGCAGGGGGACTTCTCTCAATCAGTGGATGGCAATGGACACCCAATTGAAATCTCTGGTCCTGGGATCGCAAACAACAAGATCGATCAGACCCAGCTCACGGCGGCCCAGCAGGCCGTGTTTGGTCAGGTCCAAAAGATACTGAACCTGTATCCTCTGCCGAACATTACCGGAAACAACAGCTACAACTACCAGGCCGCACTTTCGGGTAACGACCCGCGGCGCGAAGACATCCTTCGTATTGACTACCAATTCAACGACAAAAACCATATCTTCGGGCGCTGGATCCACAACACCGACCACCAGAACGGTCCCTTTGGTGGTTTCGGTCTCCCCTGCAGCGCGAATATCCAGTTCCCGGGCGGTTGTACGCAGAATCATCCGGGCTGGAACCTCTCGGTCAACCTCATTAGCACCATCACCCCGAACGTGTTGAATGAGTTCTCGACGGGGCCCAGCCATACCTTCTCCTATGTATCGGGCGTGAAAGGGAACGTCTCGCGCGGCGTCAATGGCATCACCCTGCCCTTGCTGTTTCCGGTTGGTTCCGACCAATCCATTCCGGACATGAGCTTCAACGGGCTTTCGGGCGTGAGTTTCGGTGGGAGCTACCTGGGCGCGACCCCCTGGCATCAGGCCAACACCACCATCAATCTGAATGACAACCTGACCTGGGTGCGGCGCAACCACACGTTGAAGGCTGGCCTCTTTTACCAGCGCAACCGCAAGGATCAGATTGCCTGGGGCAACATTAACGGACAGTTCAACTTCAGCAACGCTCAAACTTCTCCCAGTTCCTGCCCGGTCAGCGCCCCCAACTGCGCTTTGGGAGATCCGCTTGCCAGCGCCCTGTTGGGAGACTTTTCCAGCTTTGGCCAATCCACCGCTCGTCCGGTCGGATTCTTCCGCTACAACCAACTTGAGTTTTATGTGCAGGATACTTGGAAGGCTACGTCTCGACTGACGCTCGACTATGGAATGAGGTTTGCCTGGATTCCGCCTCAGGTTGATGCCAAGAACCAGATCGCGCTCTTCGATCCGGCAGCTTACAAGCCGGCCGACGCAGTCACGATCGATCCCAACAGCGGCAATATCATCACCGCCGATGGCGGCAACCCGCTGAACGGCATTCTCTACACCAAGAGTGGTCAAATTCCTGCCGGCGGATGGAATAGCCGCGGCATTATGCCCGAACCTCGGTTCGGCTTTGCCTTTGACTTGCGCGGCGACCACAAGACGATCCTGCGCGGCGGATTCGGCATGATGCACGACCGCACCCAAGGCAACCTGATCTTCAACACCGTCTTCAATAACCCCGCAGTGGTACAGACGCCATCAGTCTCCAACGCCAACATTGCCGATCTTCCGACCATATCCACGTCTTCCACCGAGACTCCGACACTGACCAATGTCTTGGGCGCAGCCAGGAACGGGAAGGTGCCAACGGTTTATAGCTTCAGTTTGGGCGTGCAACATGAAATCGGCAAGGGCGCGACGCTCGACATCGCCTATGTGGGCACGCTGTCGCGGCATCTGGTCACGTCTCGTGACATTAATTCCATGCCGTACGGCGAGGCATTCACCGCCGCCGCTCAAGACCCGAACTGCGTGGATAATGAGGGCAACGCTGTCTTCCCAGGTGGCGTCGTACCGGCTGTTCAGCCTGGCCTGCAGCCGCAATATGCGGCGGCTGGATACAACTTCAACGGATTTTGCGCCTTTGGATTCCACGCTTTCACGTCGGCCTACCTGTTGCCTTACAAGGGATACGGTACCGGCAACGGCGGGCTCCAGTACCTCGAGTTCAACGGCACCTCGAATTACAATTCGCTGCAAGCTTCGTTGCAGCGCCGCTTTAGCAAGGGCCTGACTTTCGGCGTTGCCTACACCTGGTCGAAATCTTTGACCACGGCGAACAGCGATCAGGACGTGCAGGATCCTTTCAATGCCCTGCTCGACTATCGCGCTGCCAGTTGGGACCGCACCCATGTGTTTGCCGCGAACTACGTCTACAGCCTCCCGAACCTGTCCAAGCACTTCGGCGGACCGCTCTGGCTTTCCTACATCACTGACAACTACCAACTGAGCGGCGTAACGCAGTTCATGACCGGAACGCCGATTGACTTGAACAACAGTTTTGGCTTCCCGCCCGGGAGCATAACTGGCTCCGACCAATACGGAGCGATTCCGTTCTACCTCACGCTCGACCAGAGTGGCAATCTGGTTCTCCCCACAATCGGTTCCCCGCAGCGGGGCACCCGCGACATCCTTCGCGCCGGAGGCATGCAAAACTGGGACATGTCTTTGTTCAAGAACATCCCTCTGGGCAAGAGTGAAGTGCGCTATCTTCAACTTCGTTTTGAAGCGTTTAACTCGTTCAATCACCCGAACTTTCAGGACAAGAACTACAACGCGTCGATGAACGGACCGTGGGCATATGCAGACCCCACCGTCCCCCTGTCCATCTCGAAGAACTCTAATTGGGGAACCTACAACGACCAATACTCCGGTGTTGGCGGTCCCCGCGTTCTACAACTCGCTGCCAAACTCTACTTCTGACTTGGTTGCTTCTCCCAATCACCCGCA
>Ga0066790_10001442_pt1 | contig 10021 bp, 8 predicted proteins | sample OrgsoiDNA2013050_FD_70963 | JGI IMG/M metagenome (GOLD analysis project Ga0066790, IMG submission 70963) | Permafrost soil microbial communities from the Arctic, to analyse light accelerated degradation of dissolved organic matter (DOM) -... | ecosystem: Environmental > Terrestrial > Soil >...
TCGGCCGCCCCGGTGAACTCGCTCAGCACGAGCGCGCCGGTCTCGTCGCTGCGGCAGGCCACGTACTCCTTGGCCACCAGGTTCATCCCGTCCCGCAGCGACGTCACCAGCATCACGTCCGCGGCCAGGTACAGCGCCGCCATCTCTTCTCGCGGGTAGGACTGGTGCAGGTAGTGCACGGGCGGATTGCCCAGCTCGGCGTGCTTGCCGTTGATCCGGCCCACCGCTACCTCTACCTCATCTCGCAGCAGGCGGTACTGCTCGACGCGTTCGCGGCTGGGGCTGGCCACCAGCACCAGGACCGCCTCCGGCACGCCGAGGCGGCCCTCGTCCAGGACCTCGCCGTAGGCGGTGAGCCGGTGCAGGATTCCCTTGGTGTAGTCGAGGCGGTCGACGCCGAGCAGCACGAGGCTGGGCTTGCCCAGCGCCTCGCGGATCTCCTGCGCGCGCGCCCGGACATCCTCGCGGCAGGCGAGTTGCTCGTAGGCGGCCGAGTCGATCGAGATGGGGAAGGCGGCCGCCCGGACTTCCCGGCCGCCGGCGTCGGTCTCGCCCTGATGCCGGCGCGGCGCGGCTGGCCCGGCGGGCCCGGCCGCCGCGGGCATAGAGTCCGGCACCCGGACGAGCGACCCCCGGGTCGTCAGGCCGGCGGCCCGGCGGCACGCGCGCAGGAAGTTCGCGGTGTCGCCCTGGCGCTGGAAGCCCAGCAGGTCCGCGCCCAGCAGCCCGGTGACGATCTGCCGCCGCCAGGGCAGCTGGGCGAAGATCTCGTAGCCGGGGAAGGGGATGTGGTTGAAGAAGCCGATGCGCACGTCGCTGCGGAGCGCGCGCAGCATTCCCGGCACGAGCTGAAGCTGGTAGTCGTGCACCCAGACCGTGGCGCCGGGGGCCGCCTGCGCCGCCGCGGCCTCCGCGAAGCGCTGGTTGACCCGGACATAGGCGTCCCACCACGGCCGGCGGAACTCCGGCGGCGCGATGACATCGTGATAGAGGGGCCAGAGCGTGGCGTTGCAGAAACCCTCGTAGAAGTCGCGTACCTCCGCGGCGGACAGGCCGACGCCGACCAGGTGCATTCCGGCGGAATCGAACGGCTCCGGCGCCTCCCCGGCGTCGCCAGGCCAGCCCACCCAGGCGCCGCCGGCCTCCCGGACCACCGGTTCCAGAGCGGCGACCAGTCCGCCGGGGCTCGCCCGCCACTCGGTCTCGCCGTCCGGGCCCTCGGCACGGTCCACAGGCAGCCGGCTGGCGACGATCACGAAGCTAGAGTTGCCAGCGGTGCCGCTGCGTTCATTCGGGTCCGTCGGGGCGTCAGGCAGCGGGGCCGGCGGACTCACAGTGACTGGAACCTCCTAGTGGATGACCTCAAATGACCCTATCCCGCGCCCGTCGCGGCAGTTCAGCCGCATATCCCGCGTCCATCCCCGGCGGGCTCTGCGCCCGTCAGGCCGGGCCGCGCCGCGGGACAAGTGCCCGGCGGCGGCGATGGCAACCGCCGTTGTTTAGCCACCCCGCTGGCGGGCAGCAGGAGACTCACGAGAGTGAGGGGCCAGGCGCGGATGAACCCGGTCGAAACGGTCCTGCGGCGAGCCGATGCCGCCCAGCAGCGCCATACCGCGTCCGCTTTCGTGTTCGGGGTCATCAAGAAATTCGGCGACGATAACGGCGGGGTCCTCGTCAGCAACCTCGCCTACGCCGCATTCGTGTCTATTTTCCCTTTGCTGCTGATTCTCGCGACGACTCTCGGCCTGCTCGCCTCCGGCAACGCCGCCCTCCGGCAGCAGGCCCTGGACGCGGTGGCCAATCAGGTCCCGATGATCGGCCATCAGCTCACCGGCAACGTGCACGACCTGCACCGCTCCAGCCTCATCGGCCTGATCATCGGCATCGTCTGGCTGATCTGGGGCACTGCCCGGCTGGCCCAGGCGGGCATCTTCACCATGGCCCAGGTATGGAACCTGCCCGGCCCGGCGCGGCCCGGCTACGTGCCGCGGCTGGGCCGGTCGGTGCTGTTCCTGGCCGTGCTCGGCCTCGGCGTCATCATCACGACCCTGCTCACCGGGCTCGCCAGCTTCGGGCATCACGCCCAGGCCTTCGTGTGGCTGTCCGATGCCCTGGCCGGGCTGACGAACATCGGCATGTACCTGATCGGCTTCCGCGTGCTGACGCCCAAGGGCGTGCCGGCTCGCAAGCTGCTGCCAGGGGCCATCCTGGGCGGCATCGGGTGGACCGTGCTCCAGGCTCTGGGCACCTACCTGGTGCGAAATTCCCTGAGTACCGACGCCGTCTACGGCGTCTTCGCCACGGTGCTCGGCCTGATCGCCTGGATTTACCTGGGTGTCGAGGTCAGCGTCTACGCGGCGGAGGTCAACGTCGTCCTGAGCCGGCGGCTATGGCCGCGCGGGATGATCCAGCCCCCGCTGACCGAGGCCGACCGGGCCAGCATGGCGCTCCAGGCCCTGCAGAACCAGCGGCGCCCGGAACAGCACGTCAAGGTGACCTACGACGACCGGCCGGCGGACGCGGGGCCGGCGGCCACCACGCCGGAGACGCCGGAGGAGGTGGCGCCGCCGGCGCCCGGCGATGCCGCCCGGCCGGAGACGGCACCGGCGGACGGGCGAGGGCAAGCCGGGCAGCCGTAGCGCCTACCGGCTGTTCCACTCCTGCGCCAGCAGCTCATACGAGCGCACCCGGTCGGCGTGATCGTGGGTGATCGTGGTGATGATCAGCTCGTCGGCGCCCGTCGCGTCCCGTAGCTGCTCAAGCTGGTCGGCTACCTGCGCCGGCGAGCCGGCGAACTGGGTGTCCACCCGGTCGGCGACCAGCTCGCGGTCCTCGTCGCTCCACGAGTGCGCGCGCGCTTCGTCCGGCGTCGGAAACTGGATCGCGCCCTCGCCGCTGCGGATGCTGCGGACCCACAGGCCGTAGCCGGTGGCCAGCTCTCGCGCCGTGGCCTCGTCCGCCGCGACGACCACGTCGGCCGACACGCTGACATAAGGCCGGTCCAGCTGCGCCGACGGCCGGAAGGCGGCCCGGTAACCGTCCGCCGCCTCGAGCACGGTGGCCGGGCTGACGTGGTAGTTCGCGGCGAACCTGAGCCCGTTCGCGCCCGCGACCTGGGCGCTCTGCCCGCCGCTGCTGCCCAGGATCCACACCTGGAGCGCCGCGCCCTCGCCGGGGACGATATGCGCCTCGGTACCGTCGGCGGAGCGGTAGCTGCCGCGCAGCAGGGCAAGAATGTCGTCGACCTGCTCGCCGTAGTCCTGCGGGCGGGCGTCCGGCTGCTGCAGGAGCCCGCGCTGCATGGCGAAGCGCGGCGACCTGAGCAGCCGCTCGGGAGAGAACCGCGGCGGGATCAGCAGCCCGTTCGCGGTCCGGCCGTCGACCACCTGCTTCGGGCCGACCAGCTCCGGCTGACGGCCCTGACCCTGGCCGGGCGGCTTGCCGCCGGAGCGGCCGAGGCCCAGGTCGAGCCGGCCGGGATGCAGGGCGTCGATCAGCCCGAACTCCTCGACCGTGGACAACGCGGTGCGGTGACCGAGCTGGACGGCGCCGGATCCGATCCGGATGGCGGACGTCGCCGCGGCGGTGAGCGCGAGCACGACCGCGGGCGAGGTCCCGGCGACGCCGGGATTCAGGTGATGCTCGGCGAACCAGTAACGGGCGTAACCGAGCCGCTCGGCCTGCTGGGCGAGGTCGATGCTGTTGCGCAGCGCGCGGGCGGCGGTGGAACCAGACGAGATCGGGACAAGGTCGAGGACGGCGAGCGGTGCGTTCGTCATACGGTCAGGTCCTCCTCAGCAGGTGCGGCGGGCACGGCGGGCGGCGGCGCGGCCGCTGGCCCCCACGGCCATGGCGGATCGGGGATGTCGCGGCGCAGCACCGGCGCGATGTCGGACTGGAACAGTTCGAGCGACGCGCGGTGCTGGGCGCTGGTGAGCCCGCCGGGCTCGGCGTGCAGGTGCATGACGGTATGCCCGAACTGCTCGTGATAGCGATGCACCTTGTCGATGACCTGCTGCGGGCTGCCGATCAGCGCCGAGCTGCGCTCGGCGAAGTCCTCCAGCGAGCCGAATACCGGCGTCACGCCGAGCCGCTTCTGGAACGCCAGGTACCCCGCGAAGACGGGCCGGTAGGCCGCCAGGGCGTCCTGGGAGCTGCGGGCCGCGTAATACCCGGCGGTTCCGGCGCCCACCACGGCGAGGGCGGGGTCATGCCCGTAATGTGCCCACCGTTCCCGGTAGTAACGGACCAGGTCGGCATACGGCTCTATCGGGTTGGTGACGTTCGCGGAGAACAGCGGGTCGCCGTACCGGGCGGCCAGGTCGACCGACTCCCGGCTGGTCGCGCTGCCGTGCCAGACCCGGACCGGCTGCTGCAGCGGCCGGGGCCAGACCTCGGCCTCGTGCAGCGGCGGCCGGAACCGGGGGCTGGCGGTCACGGCCGGGTTCCGCCAGAGCTGGCGGAACAGCTCATAGCTCTCGGCGTTGCGATCCCACTGGTCGTCGGCCGTGACGGCGAACAGCTCGCGCTGCGCGGTGCCGTTGCCCTTGCCGATGATCAGCTCGAGCCGGCCGCCCGACAGGTGATCCAGCGTCGCGTAGTCCTCGTAGGCGCGCACCGGGTCCAGCAGGCTGAGCGTGGTGACCGCCGTGAACAGGCGGATCGTCGTCGTCAGCGCCGCGATATGGCTGAGCACCACCGGCGGCGAGGAGGAGATGAACGGCCGCTCGTGCCGCTCCCCCACGCCGAACCCGTCGAAGCCCAGCTCCTGCGCCAGCAGCGCGCTGTCGGCGACTTCCCGGAACCGCTGCGTGGTGCCGGGCTGCACGCCCGTGACGGGGTCCGGGGCGTGGACGATGAGGGTGATCGTGAGGAACCTCATGACGTCGCCGGCTCCGGTGCCGGCTCCGGGGCCGAGGCGGCGCGGCGGGCCAGCGGCGCCAGGCCCAGATGATCGCGCAGCGTGCTGCCCTCGTACTCCGTGCGGAAGACGCCGCGTTCCTGCAGCAGCGGCACCACGGTGTCGGCGAACTCGTCGAGGCCGCCGGGCGTGATGTGCGGGACGAGGATGAACCCGTCGCTGGCGTCGGCCTGCACGAAGTCGTTGATCGTGGCCGCCACGGTGGCGGGCGACCCGATGAAGGACTGCCGCCCGGTCACCTCGACGATCAGCTCCCGGATGGACAGGCTGCCCGCGGTCGCCTTCTCCCGCCACTGGCGGGCGGTCGCGATCGGGTCGCGGTGCATCCGCACGCTGGCCCGGCCGCGCGCGATGGTGTTCTCGCCGGGGTCCGGGTCGATCTCGGGCAGCGGGCCGTCCGGGTCATAACCGGACAGGTCCCGGTTCCACAGCTGCTCCAGGAACTTGATCGCCGTCTGCCCGCTGACCTGCTGGAGCCGGACCTCGCGGGCCTGCTCCCGCGCGTCGGCGTCGGTGTCGCCCAGCACGAAGGTCGCCGCGGGCAGGATCAGCAGCTCGTCGCGGGACCGGCCGCGGCGGGCCAGCCGACCCTTGACGTCGGCGTAGAACGCCTGGCCGTCGGTGAGCGTGGAATGCCGGCTGAAGATCGCGTCGGCGCTGGACGCCGCGAACTCGCGGCCCTCGTCGGAGTCGCCCGCCTGGAAGATCACCGGGCGGCCCTGCGGGCTGCGCGGCACGTTGAACTGCCCGTGAATATCGAAGTGCGCGTCATGGTGGGCGAAGCTGCCCGCGCGGGAGTCGGCGAGGAAGACCCCGGACTCCTTATCGGCGATGATCTCGTCGCCGTGCCAGGAGTCAAACAGCTCCCACGCCGTGGCCAGGAACGTCCGGGCCCGCTCATAGCGCTGGTCCTGCTCCAGGAAGCCGCCGCGGCGGAAGTTCTCGCCGGTGAACGCGTCCCACGAGGTGACCACGTTCCACGCCGCGCGGCCGCCCGACAGGTGGTCGAGGCTGGCGAACTGGCGGGCGACCTCATACGGCTCGTTAAACGTGGAATTGATGGTGCCGGCCAGGCCCAGCCGGTCGGTCACCGCCGCGAGCGCCGCCAGGACGGTGAAGGTGTCGGGCCGGCCGACGACGTCGAGGTCGTAGATCCGGCCGTTCTGCTCGCGCAGCCGCAGGCCCTCGGCGAGGAACAGGAAGTCGAACTTGGCGCGCTCGGCCGTCTGCGCCAGGTGCACGAAGGAGCTGAAGTCGATATGGCTGCCCGAGCGCGGATCGCTCCACACGGTGGTGTTGTTCACGCCGGGGAAGTGGGCGGCCAGGTGAACCTGCTTGAGCGCCTTGGTCACGGTCAGGGTTCCTATCCTCAGGCGGCGTAGCGGCTGGCGGGGCGGGACAGGCCGAGCAGCCCGCGCAGGGTGCTCGCCTCGTAGCCGCGGCGAAATACACCGCGGCGCTGGAGTTCGGGCACCAGGCCCTCGGTGATCTGGGTGAGATCGCGAGGGAGCGTGGCGGGTCGGAGCCGGAAACCGGACAGGCCGGCCGCCTGCCAGTCCTGGAGCAGGTCGGCCAGCTGCGCCGGGGTGCCGGCGAAAACCTCGGCGTCGCTGCGGTACGGCCTGCCCGCCCGCTCGTCCAGCCGAACGAGGCGCTCGACCGCGGCCGCGTCGCTCGCCTCGAGCAGCACCACCAGATCGGCGAAGACCGCCGCGCTCCCGGCCGGCCGCCCGGCCGCCGCCTCCTGCTCGCGGATCTCGGCGATGATGGCGCGGGCCTGTCCCGCGTCGTGCGGCGTGACGTACCCGATGTCGGCGCTGCGGGCGACCAGCCGGTACGGGACGCTCCGGTGCGCGAGCGCGCTGACCAGCGGCTGGCCCTGCGGTGGGCGCGGCGTGATGGAGGGTCCGCGCACGCTGAACCAGCGGCCCTCAAAGTCGATGTAGTGCAGCCGGCCGGTGTCGACGAACCGGCCCGTGGCGACGTCGCGGATCTCGGCGTCGTCGTCCCAGCTGTCCCACAGTCCCCGGATCACCTTCACGTAGTCCGCCGCCTCGTCGAACAGGTCCGTGATCAGCTCCTCGGCGGCGGGCTCGCGGGCGCCGCCGTTCTCGGCGGCCGGCCGGGCCGGGATGACCCGGCGCCCGAAATGCGCCGCCTCGTCCTGCCGCGCCGACACCCGGACCCGCACGCCGGCCCGGCCGTGGGTCACGTAGTCGAGGGTGGCGATGGCCTTGGAGATGTGGAACGGCTCGGTATGCGTCACGATCACGGTCGGGACCAGGCCGATGTGGCTGGTCAGCGGCGCGACCCTGGCCGCGATGAGCACGGCGTCCAGCCGGCCCCGCACCTGATCCGTGGCCCCGTCCGGGTCATAGCGGCGCGCGGACTGCAGGCTGAGAGAGTCCTCGAACGTGACGAAGTCGAGCAGCCCGCGCTCCGCCTGCGCCACCAGGTCGCTCCAGTACCCGGCCGACAGCAGCTCCGTCGGGCGGGCCTCCGGCTCGCGCCAGGCGGCGGGATGCCAGCCCGCCCCGTCTAGGGCAACGGCCAGGTGCAGCAACGGGCGAGCAGCTTCGGTCACTAGCGATCTCCTCGCGGATCGACAGGCCCACGCGGGCACGGCTCGCGGTGCGCACCGTGGAGAACGAGCCCGCAATACCTACTATTCCACTAGGCAAGGCGAGAGTGACAGGCGGGCGGGCCGTACCCGGCCTACGGTGCCAGCTTGCTAGTGTAAGACATCTTGTCTTATGCTCGTGGTATGGCTGAGACCATCACGATCCGGACCGACGAAGAGACCGAGCATGCCCTCGACGTGCTGACCGGCGAGGGCGGCATGTCGCGATCCGCGGCTATCCGGCAGGCGGTGATCCAGGCTGCCGAGCGCCGCGAACGTGCCGCGCAACTACGCCGCGCCGTCCTGGCGATGGACATCGGCGAGCCCGATGGCATAGACGTCGCAGCCGAGCTAGCACGCGACCGGGGCGACGAGCGCCGATGATCTACCTGGACTCGGCCGCCGTCGTCAAGCTGGTCCACGCAGAGCCGGAATCCACGGCGCTGCGGGCCTGGCTGGACGAGCGAGCCGAAACCGGGTGGATCAGCTCCGTCCTGGTGGAGATCGAGTCGTTCCGGGCCCTGGCCCGGTACGCGCCGGAGGCGGTAACCCGGCTGCATCCCGTGCTGGACCAGATCGACCTGATCGACCTGAGCCCCGGCGTCCGCATCCTGGCCCAGACTGTCAGGCCCGTCACGGTCCGTTCCCTGGACGCCATCCACCTGGGCACCGCCCTCACCATCCGGCCCAGCCTGACCTCATTCGTCACCTACGACAAGCGACTGCTGGACGCCGCAACCGCAGCAGGACTGCCGGCCGATTCACCGGCATAGCCTGCTCGCCTGATCGTGCGGGCCAGCTACGGAGTGAGAGAGGAGTGCGCGATGAGCCGCGCCGGCGGCAGGTCGGGAGCGCTCCCGGGCGGTGAGCGGGTGGCAGGCGCAACGTGTTCCCGCTGCTGGCCGGAGGCCGAGTTCCCGGCGATGGCGGCGTAGCCGATCCACGGGAGGCGCGAAGGTACGACACGGGGCGTCCCCACGGTGACCAGTTACCATAAATCTAAGCCAGCAGTTCGGACTACCCACGCTCCTCCGGCTGCGCTCGCGATTCTGCAACAGGCCGTCCTGGCCGGGTAATCCGAACTGCTGGTATCCCGCAGGCGCCGCCCGCGGCTGAGCTGCCGGAGATCAGCGGCAGAGCCCGGCGGGGCTTGACGTCCCGCAGCGGTTGCGCACGAAGCTGACGTTGACCCCCGTGCCGTCCCAGAACAGGTCGAATGGCCGGTTCCGGTGCACGCTGTTACGGGCGATCCGGTCGTTCTTCGGGTTGCTCCCGTGGGTGAGCTGGCGGGCGCTCAGCACCACGATCCCGCCGGAGTTGAACTGCGTGCCGCGGTTGCCAGTTACGCGATTGTGCGCGACCAGCGTCTTCGTCGCACCCAGCAGCAGGATTCCGCCGCCTTGAAACTTCGGTCCCTCCTTGTTCGCCGGGCAGAACTTGTTGTTCCTGGTGACGAGGTTGTGCTTGATGACCGCGTTGCCCGCGCCGCCCTTCTGCCCGTCGTCGAGCACGAGGATGCCCTGGCAGTTCCGGGTGGCCAGGTTGCCGAACACCGCGACTTTCCTGGCGTGCCGGATGAATATCCCGAGTGCGTTGCCCCTGGCGATGTTGTCGCGCACGACGGCGTCCGCGTCCGGCGAGTCGCCGACGTAGAACCCGGCCTCATGGTTGCCTATCGCGACATCATCGGCGAACAGCGTCCTGGTGGAAACGAAGCGTGAAATGCCGTACCCACCATCACGTACCGCTGTCACATGGGTGACAGCGAGGCCGTTGGTGCCGAAGCCAAACACGCCGTTACCCTGGAAGCCCTTGACGAGCAGGCCCCGCACCGTGACGTTGCGGACAGCCTTCGCCACCTTGCCGGTCCTCAGGTTCACCTTCCTGGCCAGGATGCATACCCCGGTGGGGCCGAACGCCCGGTTACACGTGCTGTCCACCACGTGACGCGGCGGCTTCAGGACAGTGCCGCGCCGCGAATTACCCGAGCCCAGCAAGGTGATCCCGCTGGTACGGATCTGGACGCTCTGGCGGTACACGCCCGGCTTGATCAGGATAGTGAAGCCAGGACGAGCTCGATTGACGGCGGCCTGGATGGACTGGCCAGGTGACACGACGATCAGCCAGTCAGGCGACGCCGCAGGACGGGCGGAGGCAAACGCAGCTCCCGCATATGTCGAACTGAGTGAGACACCGAGCGCCATGGCGCACGCAAGCACGATGAATCTACGCATTCTCGCTCCCCCCAGATACACGAATAATGCCAACCCTGCGACCGTATAAGAAGGCGTAGATGCTAGCAAGAAATGGCAGGTAAATAAGTTACGTGTCGGGCGCTCATGCGGATGAGGGGGCATGATGTAAGTCCTCTTATGCAGCTTTGCCATGCTTTACCGGGGAACCAGCACGGTCATGCGTGCTCAATCGGCAAATGACACGTGCCTGCCTGGATAACGAAATGGCTGAGGCTAGAATGATTC
>Ga0066790_10001443_pt1 | contig 10021 bp, 10 predicted proteins | sample OrgsoiDNA2013050_FD_70963 | JGI IMG/M metagenome (GOLD analysis project Ga0066790, IMG submission 70963) | Permafrost soil microbial communities from the Arctic, to analyse light accelerated degradation of dissolved organic matter (DOM) -... | ecosystem: Environmental > Terrestrial > Soil >...
CGAAATCAGCGCCAGTCCCCAGCCCCCGAAGATCACCCCCAGATACAAGCGGTAGAGGGACTCCATCCAATCCACCTGCTCGGCGTAACGACGCCGCCTCGCCGCCCGCAGATCCCGCAAAGCCCGCAAGCCCGACGCCCGATCGGCACCCCACGCCGTCGCGTCCGCACTCACGTGCTCACGCCCGCAGCGCAGACGGCGTGCCAGCTAGGAAGCGCCGCAGCCGATCGACCTGCTCGATCTCCGGATGCTCGAGCAATACGACGCATGCCGTCCTATTCCGCGGCGGCGACGTCGATCGCAGCCGACGTTCGCCGTCGCTCTTGGCTGTCGGGGACCGTGGCCATCCGGTCTCGGATCGTAGTCCCAGTCTCGCCCTATGCGGCCAGCGAGCTGGGCGCATGGTGAAGGCCGGCTTCGGCGAGGAAGCGCGACGGGCCGCCGGTCGCCCGCCGCCCGCGCTCGACGACATGGGTGATCAGCAGCCGATCCGTCGCCCGGGTGGCGGCGACGTAGAACAGCCGGCGCTCCTCTGCGAGCCGTTCGGGATCCGGCGAGGACACAGACCGCCACGAGGGCAGCAGTTGCTCCTCGTATCCGAGCAGTGCCACGAGTTGGGCTTCCGTGCCCTTGGCCCGGTGGATCGTCGAGACGGTGATTCGCCGGTCGCTGACGGCGTCGAGCTCCTGGGCGTGCAGCCCCGCGGCGTGCTCGAGCAAGCCGGTCAGGGTCGTGTGCTCGGCCTGCTCCTCGTTGCACTGTGCTGCGCGGCACAGCGAGCGCAGGTCCTCGAGCACCCGCTCGGCGTCGCGACGCCGTTCGGGGTCCGGGGTGTGGTCGCGCTGGTGCTGGTAATGGCGCACGAGCCCGCCCGGCGCCATGACTGTCGCGATCGCCACGTGCCCGATCGACCGCCCGGCATCGAGCTCCGAGCGGATGTGCTCGAGCCCGGCGCCGAACTGCGCCAGGCGATCGCGCGCCGCCCCGGTGCGAACGGCTTCCAGCTGGCCGCGTGCGCGCTGGCGGCGATCAGATCGCCGCCGTGATGCGCGCGCGCCCAGCTGACCAGCTTCGTGACGGTCGCGTTGCCGATGCCCCGGCGCGGGGAGCCGACGGCGCGGCGGAGCGCCTGCGCGTCGAGCGGGTTGGCAAGCAGCGTCAGGTAGGCGAGCGCGTCGCGAACCTCAGTGCGCTCGTAGAGCCCGAGCGAGCCGAGCACGCGGTGCGGGATGCCGGCGTGCGCGAGCGCCCGCTGAAGCGGCTCCGTCGCGTACCCAGTCCGCGCGAGCGCGAGGACCTCCCCGGACGGGGTGCCGGCGGCGAGCGCGTCGGAGATCTGCGCGGTCACCCAGTTCGCCTCGGCGAACTCATTCGGGAACGCCCGCACCCGCACCCCGCCGCCGAGGCCGCGCATCGCGATCAACGCCTTCGGTGCCCGCCGCTCGTTGTGGGCAACACAGCGGACGGCGGCCTCGAGGATCTCCGCGCGTGAGCGGAAGTTCCGCCCGCGAACGATCTGGGCGTGGCCGGGGTGGCGCTCGGCGAAGCACAGGACGTGCCGTGGATCGGCGTGCCGCCAACCGTGGATCAACTGGTCGTCATCGCCGCACACGCACAGGTTCCCGTCCGGCCCGGCGAGCAGGTCGACAAGCGTCGCCTGCGCGTGGCTGGTGTCCTGGAACTCATCGGCCAAAATCCAGCGCCACCGCTGCCGCAACCAGGCCAGCCCGGTGCGGGTGCTCGGAGAGCAGCCGCACCGCGCACGCGAGCAGGTCATCGAAGTCCATCGCGTTGCAGCGCCGCAGCTCGCGCTCGGCCTCGCGCCAGACGGCGGCGATGAGCGGCGCACCTGGATGCGTGCATGAGCGCTCGTACCCCTCCGGGGTGAGAAGCGCGTTCTTGGCGCGGGAGATCTCAACGAGCACCTCTGAGCTGGCGGGCTGGCCGTAGTCAGCCAGCGCGCGCTGGATCTCCCCGCGCTCGGCGTCTGAGAGCAGCCAGTCGATCACGCGGCGCATGTCCGCCTGGTCGTAGATCGTGTAGCGCCTCGGTGCGCCCGAACACGCCCGCGTGCTCGCGCAACAGCCTCGCGCACACGGAGTGAAACGTCGCCGCCGTGACGCCGCGTGCGACGGTCTCGCCGAGCAGGTCCGCGAGCCGCAGACGGAGCTCGCCGGCGGCGCGGACGCTGAAAGTGACCGCGAGGATCTCCCACGGCTGGGCGCGCCCGCTCGCGAGCAGGTACGCGGCGCGGTGGGTCAGCGTGCGGGTCTTGCCGGCGCCCGGCCCGGCGAGCAGCAGCAGCGGACCGGTGCCATGGGTTACTGCTTGGGCCTGCTCAGGGGTCAGTCCCGCGAGCAGGCGTTCGGTCCCGGGCGGCGCGTGATTGCGCAGGCCCGGGTCGGCCTTGGTCAGACATGCCTCCTTCAGTGAGAAGTTCGTGGTGCCCGCGCTTAGCCGACAGGTGGGAGCGCGGCGGGGCGGCGTGAGGTCTGGGCTCAGCCGAAGGCAGCGGGCTCGGCGCCGTTGGGTGCGGGCGTGAGCGTGACCGTCCGCTAGCCGCCCGCGATCGGGCACCTCCAGCGAGGCTCGCTGGCATTCGGTGCTTCGTTGCAGCCCAGCAGCAGCCGCACCAGGCAGTGCGTCCTCGCGTGTTTGTTGTGGGCTCTGGTAGCTGGCGTCACCGCGGCCGGCGAGGGTTGAGTTGATCGCGTCCCTGACGTGGACGACGACGAGCTCGGTGATCGGCGCGACGCCGGAGCCGTTGCTGTTCGTTGTGCTGGTCATGACGCTGGCCTCAGTGCTTCGACGACGCGCCCGTTCTGGGCACGGCTCTTGCGCCAGATCCCGAGCACCTCGCGAGCCTTGACGCGCCGGTAGGTGACGCGCCGGTCGATCGGGTCGACCTCGAGCTCGGCTCGTGGCGCTCGACGACGATCGCTTAGAACACGCGGCCCATCCGGTCGCCGAGCACGATGTTGCCGGCCTTGACGCCCGAGAGCGTCATCGCAGCTCCTCCCTGATCAGGCGCCCGTTCGGGTGCCCGCGCCGCGCCTCCTCGGCGACCTCGTCGAGCTCAACGTCGCACAGTGCGAGACCCTCGGCCGCCCTCGACAGCGCGAGGCCGAGCTTCTCGCTCGCGTACACCGGCTCGGGCCCGTTGAGCTGCACGCGCTGGGCCATGTCGGTGATCGCGTCGACGGCGTCAATCAGCGCGTCGTCCACTGTGTAGGTCGGTTGTGGCCGTGTGATCCGTCGGGATCGTGTTGCCATCGTTCTCACTCCTTCGCTGGTTCTTGTCGTTTGTCGGGCGGCTCGCCGAACACGTCGATCACGTGGGCGCGGGCTCGCCGGAATGCGTCGCGGCGGAGCTCTGGGCCCCAGGGCCCGCCGAGCAGCACCGACCCGCGAGGTCATAGATCGCGCCCCGCGCTCCGCAAACCCCGGCGTGGCAGCACCACCCCTGGTCAGGGCTCGTACCGACCGAGCACGACGGGTTGTGGTCCTCGTGCCCGGCGGCCGGGCAGCACACGAGCCCGTCGCGCGGGACGACGATCCCGGCGAGCCGCTCGAAGTACTCTCGCGCTCCGATCCGCTTGTAGGGGTCCGTGTTCGCGGTCGGCGTCGATGCGCGCGGCGGCGAATATGTGGCGGGGTCGGGCAGGTCGCCGACGAGCTGCCCGATCGGGTAGGCGGGCAGCGCGAGGTCGGCCTCGAGGATCCGCGCGTGTGTCCCCGCACCCGCGGTCCCGCCGACGGTGCTCAGGTAGTCGCGGGCGATCGCCTCGGCCTGCGGGCGGCCGTCCTCGCCGCCCGCCAGCAGCGCGTCGACGACGTGCGCTGTCTCACCGTCGAGGTCGAGGTCGAGGACACGCCAGCCGCTTGTCAGTCCGATTTGCGGGCGCGAGTGAGGTCGACTGCTTCCTCGAACCGCGCCGCGACCGCGAGCAGCGCGCCGGCCTGCTCGGCGAACAAGCCCGGCAGCGGCCCCTCGAGCGCGATGAACGTCGCCGCGGCGTGCAGCAGCGTGCCCGCAGCGTCCTCGAGCGCCACGGCGCTCTGCGCGAACAGCCGCTCGACCGTCCGCTCGCACGCGAGCGCTGCGCGCGCCCGTCCGGCCCGCTCGACGGCGAGCTGCTGGTAGAGACCCTCGACGCTCCGCGGTGTTAGGTCGCGGTCGCTCATCGGGCCCCCGAGCGCTCCTCGGCCCGATGCAATTGCCGATCAATTAGCCGGTGGCCACCCCCCACACGTTCACCACCATCTTGTCGTCCGCGTCCCCGCACAACTTGCGCCGCAGCCGCGAGGCGTGACTTATCTCGAGCGCGAGCGAGTAGGGCTCGGTGGTTGTTGACGAGGGCCGCTGACGACATGTGGGTTGCGGCGCGAGCGCGGGGTGCGGGTCGCGCCGGCTCATCGTGTGTTCCGGGTCGCGGTTGGCAGCTGGGACGCCGGCGGGTCGCAGAAGCGGTAGCCGATGCCCCAGACGTTGATGACGAGCCGCTCGCGGCAGGCTGAGAAGTTTCCGTCTCAATCGGCACGCATGACTGTCGACGGTCCTGCTCGGCGTGCGGTAGCCCCACACTTCGCGCAGCAGTTCTTCGCGCGTGAACACGCGGTACGGGTCGTTGGCGAGAGCGACCAGCAGCTCGTATTCCTTGGCGGAGAGCTCGACCGGGTCAGCTCCGACGCGGACGTGGCGGGCGCCGAGGTCGATCGTGAGCGACGCGACGCGGAGCTGCCGCTGGTGGCGTCTGCATTCGGCGCGGCGCAGAACGGCTGCCACGCGCGCGCGGAGCTCTGGGTATGAGAACGGCTTGGCGATTATGTCGTCGCCACCGCGCTCAAGCACCCGGTTGCGGTGGATGTCATCGGGCCGTTGGCTGAGCACGATCATCGGCGTGTCCGGATCCACGTGGCCGGCGAGCCCGTCGCCGGTGCGGACGGCGTCGAGGAGATCGAGCGTTTGTCCGTTGACGTCCGCGATGATCAGGTCGGGTTAGTCGACGGACAGCAGGGCGATCGCCTTGGAGCGGTCCTCGGCCGCTGTGACGAGGTATCCGTCGGCGGTCAGGTTGGTCGCGAGGAACGCCCGAGCGGCGTCGTCCTCGTCTGCGAGCAGGATCGTCTGATTGCTCTTGGGCATGTGTGAGACCTCCTTGGAGGTGGTGTTGACTTTGTTCACCGGCGCTGCGGCGCGCGGCACGCGCGCGACTCACGCGCGTGGTCGCGGTGGACCGGTGGCTGCGTCGCTCGTTATCGGCGCGGACGAGCGTCCTGGCGTGGTGCGCCGAGTGGCGGCAGCCCGGCGGTTCGGCTCAGAGCGCCGTTTGCCGCGTTGCCGTAGGGCCGTGCTCGTTCGCCCAGCGTGCGGTCACGTCGACTCGGGGCGCGTTGCGCGAGGTCCAGCTGAGTGATGCGATCGCGGTCGCGGAGCTGGACGCTCCGCGACCGGCGCTCGACCTCCGGCTGAGGCCGAGCACGAACTGCCGCCGCTCGCGGGCTCCTGAGCCGGGGCGGGCGCCCGAGGTTGAGAGTGTCAGCCTCGGCGGTTGCGCTTGCGCGCGGCGCGTTGCGCCTTGCGGCGCTGCGCCTTGTGCTGCTTGGGAGCCCGTGCTCCAGTGTCCGAGGGCAACCCGGCGGCGCGGGCCATCCGGTCGGCGGCCGGGCCGATGATCGCGTCTCGCTCCTCGCGTGGGCGGGCGTTGAAGTCCGTCATCCAGGCGTCGAGCGCGCCGGCCGCGCTCGGATCGATTCTCTCGGCCTGCATCCGCATGACCATCGACTTCGCCAACCCCCAATGCGAGCTGTCGCGGGCGCACTCGAGGAACTCATCCGATAGCTCCTCGCACGCCCGCTCGAGCTGCTCGAGCGGCTCGCCGGACAGGCTCCCGCGCGCGTCCAGGAACCCGAGGAACGCCCGGACACACTCGGGGACCGCGTGCAGCGTCTCCTCCTCGACAGACAGCTTGCGCGGGAAGTAGTCGAGCATGTATTCGGCCAGATCGGCCTGCGTCCAGCGCCCCAGGCGGCCATCGTCGTAGCCGCCCTTCCACTGCAGCATCGACGAGGCGACGAAGTCCCCGTGCCGCCACACGACGCTGTCGGGCGGATACGTCGCCTTGGCGTGCTGCTCGAGCTCGTCCAGCAGCATCTCCATCATGCGGTGAAAGCCGTTCTCGTCCTCGGCCGCGTCGACGGTCAGCTCATCGTCGTCGTCCTCCCACGGCGCGAGCACCAACGGTCGCGGCAGACCGGCAGGGTCGCCGGTCAGCGCCCGCGAGATGATCGGCAACGCCGGCCCGGCGCCGGGGCCGAGCGCGATCTCCGCGTCGATCGCGCGTTGCGCTGCTGCGAGGACCCGCCCGGCGAGCTCGTCGGCAGCGATCCGCCGCGGCGCAGCGGCGCCGTCGACGCCTTCCAGCAGCTCGCGCGCCTCGCTGACGGGCGCCGGCGGCGCCAGCCCGCAGTCCACGAGCGCACCGCCGGTCTCGTGATGCTCGATCCCGAGGATCGCCGCCTGGAGCTCCCGCTCGCCCGGCCGCGCAAGCAGCACGACCAGCAGCTCGGCATTCGCGCTGTCGATCCGCACCGCCTCCTGGACCGCGAGCGTCCCCACCCCCGCGGCGGCGGGCGACACGATCCCTTCCCCAGCGAGGCGCTGTGCTGCCGCGTGAGCCTGCCCGGCGAGCGCCTCAGGCGCCAGCACCGCGAAGGCGGCGAGCACCCCGGCGGCGTTGGCGTCGCGGCGCGTCTGGAGCGCCTCGACGACCGCCGAGCCGACCTCCGCCGGAAGCTCGGGTTGGGCGAGCGGGATGAGCAGCGTGGCGGCCAGGTTCTCCAGCTCGGCCGGGTCCTCGAGCGTCGGCGCGTCCTCGAGCAACGCGAGGAACTCCGGGACGATCTGCTCGCGGAGGATGTCTGACTGGACTTCGCTGATCTCTGATGAGGGCATCGGGGGCATCACGGAAGCGTATGCGCCGGTCCGGCCGGACCAGTGTCCAAGGCGCGCTCGCAGCGGACAAAGCGTCGCCGGCGCGGCCCGGGTAGGCGAACGATTCGTCAGACCCTCCGGCGCGAGCGAGTACCTGGGTCCGGCGAGCGCGGTGGGCGAGCCGACGCCCGGCCATCGGTCCCGGCATCGCTCTCACCGGCTGCGCCGCTTCTCGCCGCAGACTCAACCGGCAGCGCGCGGGAGCTCGCTCTCGCCCCGCCATGCGTCGCCGAGCGCGACGGCGAGACGCTCGTGGAGCCGTCGGTTCTCGGCCTTCAGTCGCGCGATCTCCTCGTCGGCGCTTCTCAGGCGGGCCTGCAGAGAGGCGATCGTCGAGCGTTCCACGGAGGGGCGGGGCGCCGGCGTGACTGGTGTCGCGCGTCGTTGGCGGATGTCCTCGAGCAGGTCGGCCTGGTCGTAGATGTAGCTGCGATCGACCCCCGCCAGCGCTGCGACACCCGCGACGGTGATCGACTCGCCGGCCCGCTCGAGCTTGCGGATCGCCGCGATCACGGCGTTGCGGCGCTCGGCGCTGCGCTGCCGCTGAAACGCCGCCAGCGGTTCGGGCTGCGGGCGGCTCATGCGCCGAGCCGGTCCAGGCCAGCGATGATGCGACGTAGATCTAGCACGTCGGGGCGGTTGATCTCCGCCAGCCGCTCGTGGCCGGCGCGCTCGGCGTCGGCGACGCGCTGCTCGGCGCGCGTGAGCTGCTCCTCGAGCACCGGCCGGTAGCGCTCGTCGGTGAGGAAGTGCGGGCAGGAGTGGCAGGCGTTGGGGTGCGGGCAGTTCTGCTGGATCGGCAGCCCGCACTCGCCGTCTGGCAGCGTCTGCTTGGCCCGCGCGAGCTGGTGCTTGAGCCAAGCGGCGTCGTCGTCGATCAGCGGCGTGGTCAACGGCACCCGCTCGCCGGCGGCGTTGACGCGCTCCTTGGTCGCCAGCCACTCCTCTTTGAGGGTCTGGTCGAGCATGTGCGCGTAGACGTCGGTCATCGCCCCGGAGTCGTGCGAGAGGAACCGCTGGATTCCCGTCTTGGACATCCCCCGGTTGATCAGCTCGGTCGCGATCGTGTGGCGGAAGCGGTGGGGCTTGAACTCGATCGGGCGGCCGGACTGCTCGCGAATGTCGCACTCCCGCACCCAGCCGCTAAGCCGCCTGCGGATTGCGCAATCGCTGACATGCCGGCCCCCGTCGGGGTTGGCTCGCTCGGCGGGCAGCAGCCACGGCGTGCGCGGGAACCGCTCGCGCACACACCGCTGCTGGACGCGGATCTCCTCGGCGATCTCCGTCGAGATCGGGACCAGATCCTCGTCGTCGCCCTTGTGATCGAGGTACATCAGCCATGGCTGTCCGCCCGGGTCGACCGCCAGACAGTCGAGCTTCAGCGAGCACGCCGAGCTGATCCGAAGCCCGGCATGGCGCATCACCAAGAACCCGATCCGGGCGGCCCGATCAGTCAGGCGCGCGCGGTTCACGGGATCATCGAACTGGGCGGCCACGTGCTCGCCGTAGAAGCGCGGCAGCCGCCGGCCGTTGCGCTGCGCCAGCTCGCCGCGCAGGTAGCACGCCGACGCCGAGAAGCTCTCGATCTCAAGCGCCCGCGCGAGCGACAGCATCGCGTCCAGCGACACCAGGCGATGCTCCCGCTCCGCATCCGAGTACGGCAGGCCGCGCACATGCGCCAGGTAGTCCTCCAACAGCTGCCGGCCGATCGCCTCAGGCCCCGGGTCGAGCCGCTGCCCAGCCCAGCGCTCGAAATGCGCGACGTGCATCAGCGTGCGATATGCCGACGTCGGCCCGACCCCCTGGCGCGCCATCCGTACCCAGGTGACCTCCTTGACAATCTCGCGAAGCCACGGTCGCTCGATCACGGTGAAGTCCATCTGCACAGGGATCGTGCGGTGACTGGCGCCGAACTGCTCATACACCTCGCGCATCCAAACGTCCGCGTAACGGTCATCGAGGCCGACCTCCGCTCGGCGGAACCGGTCGACGACCCGCCGCATGAACGACACCTCCCCCCGGTTGCCAAACTCTGCCCGGATCCGCGCAGCGTTCAGGTCGAGCACCGAGGTCACCCCGGCCAGCTCGAGGTGCCGCAGCAGACCGCACCATCGGTCGGTGCCCAGCACGACCACGTGCTGACCGTCATGCCAGCACTGAAGGCCGTCGCGCAACTCGATCTCGAGAACTCCGCCGACCGCAAGTCGATAGGACGGCCGGCGGCGGTGCTGGGCGCGCAGCGGTTGCGCGCCGGCCAGCCACGCCTGCACGTCGCCGGGTCCGTGGTCTCGGTAGTTGTGCAAGTGACCGTTGCAGACGTAGACGCCGCCCCGTCCGTTCAACGGTCGCCGGATCGGCAGCTCACAGCCGGCAACCGCGCAATGCGGCCCATACAGCCACGGGTCACCCGGGCCCGGGACGTAGGCGACGACGCGGAACTCGGGGCGGATCGCGGCCTCCAGCGCCGCGTACCAGTCCGGCTCGGCAGCGACCAGCCGCAGCGGCGCGGTGCTCACACCAGATCCCCGAGCCGATCCAGCATTCCCGCCGCGGCCAGTTCGCGACGCAGGTCCTCGGCGTCCAGGTGGCTGTAGATGTCCACGGTCGTCTGCACGCAAGCGTGGCCGACCGCCTTTGAGATCACATCCAACGGCATCGCGTAGCGCCGCGCAACGGTCACGAACGTGTGACGGAACATGTGCGGGTGAAAGTCAAACCCCACCCGCGCGCGGGTGCGGCGCACCAACGCATCGACCGCGCCGTAGCGCAGCGGCGCGCCGATCTCGCCCGCCCACAGGTTGATGAACACGTAGTCGGAGTCGATCAGCCCGTACTCCTCGGCCATGTACAGCGCGTGCAGCCGCACCAGCTGGTCGGACACGATCGCGAACCCCCGTGCGCCCTTCCCGCGCGCGCCGTTGGCGTTGTCCTCCCGCGGCACCAACTCCACCCGCCGCTCCCACCCGCGCATGTCCTCATGCCGCAAACCCAACGCCTGCGAGACACGCATCCCCGTCTCCGCCAGCA